>Ga0316203_1000092_pt1 | contig 165586 bp, 152 predicted proteins | sample 6monrhotite_MG_FD_204940 | JGI IMG/M metagenome (GOLD analysis project Ga0316203, IMG submission 204940) | Microbial mat bacterial communities from mineral coupon in-situ incubated in ocean water Damariscotta River, Maine, United States -... | ecosystem: Environmental > Aquatic > Marine >... | reverse complement strand
CTGATGATCGAAAAGGCCACTGACTGGGTGCCGGATAAAAATTCAATCAGTTGATCTATGGTGGTTAAATCTTCGAGCTTCATGATGGTTTTCATCCCCCATCATGGACTAACTCCACAACCGCTTCAGACTCATTTCATGTTGGAAATGCTTTCCCCCTCCAGACTCATTTCATATTGGACAAGGCTAGGGCTTGCATAAACACATTTTTAGTCTATTCTATTTTTTAATATTTTTGTGAATAGAGCAGGGAGGGTGGGAGATGGCAAGGCCGCTTCGAATAGAGTTATCCGGTGGGCTATATCACGTGACTTCCCGCGGTGACGGCCGGGAAGATATTTACAGCGCAAACGTGCCATTGGAAAATATAAAGATTTTGTTCGGGAGGGCGTGGGTCTTCCTGGTATTTGGGATGACCTGAAACAGAAAATCTATCTGGGTGGTGATAAATTCATTGCCAAGATACAAAGAGATAGCACTTACGTTTGGGGTGTATTACGCCACGGTGAGTAGGGCAGTAACACTAATGGTGTAGAGGGAATGTTGAATTGCAAGACTTGACCCCGCCACTGCCTGACCCCGCCACTGCTGTTTCAACAGGCGCAACAGAAGGCGAAGCGGAAAAGCTACTTTTGGGAAAAGGTGCGAGGGCTGTTTCTTCACTACCTGATCCCGAGTTGGGAAGCCCTTTATAGCGGCATTGCCTTTGGACTCAAAGAGACCCCGATTCCTTACAATACCTCCTAATGTGGCACGTGATCGAAGGCGTTTGAGGTGAGGTTTTTCAGGGGAACCAAACAAGCCAGCACATTCAGCCTACGCGCAGAGGACAAGAGCCTGCCCCCTGAAGAAAAGTAATCAGCCTAAATCGAATGAAAAATTCAACTCGATAGTTTAGGGGATACTTAGCGGGAGAATCTGTATCGTCTTTGTCATGGTTGATTCCTCTTGTTGAGAGGTTCATTATTGACGATTAGGATATTATTGGAAGTACGTGGTTAGTTTGGCGCTTACATTGCTATAGGTATGTTGGTCGGCTATATTTATAATATGCTGTAATTTGAACCCGGTTCTTCCTACTTAGTGGAGTGAATATATATAAATGAAATTTATAATCAAAATGCTGAGTACTTTAGTTTTGGTAATGGGTTTATCTCAGAGTATCCAAGCGGCCCCGATATATCTCACCTTCGAGGGAGAAATAACTCAAACATTTGAAGCAACGAATGCCGCCGGATTACTGGGTAATCTCCAGGTAGGTGACCAACTTGGCTATACTTTCATTGTAGACTTTGATGTTAGAGGGTATTACACAATGTATAGGGGAGATAAACATTTTATAAGTGATGAGCTTTCCTCTGCATCATACAATGATTTCTTTGCAGATTATGTCTCGGGATCTGCATTGTCATCCGTACCAGACTATTTTGGAATGAATTGTCTTACGTGTAGGGGAAGTCAAAACTTTGGTCATGAATATGATAATGGGTTTAATGCTCCTGTAGTATCGATTGCAGCGGAGAGTACTGAGGAAGAAATAGCACTTTTTAACATCGGATCAATTACGGATCTATTTGTGGAGGGCTCCACAGGCTGGAAGCTCCAGGATCGCGCTTATACTTCTGGAGGTAGTTATGCATGGATTCAAGGGAATATGACTCTCGCTGCAATCAATATAGCAGCTCCCGTTCCTGAACCCTCTACATGGCTCATTTTAAGCTCCGGTTTTTTAGGGATGATTTTTTGTCGGAGAATGAGCGGGAAGAAAAATAGTTAGCAAGAAGCAAATTTAGTCTATTCTCTTTTTTTATATTTTGTGAATAGAGTAGGGAGAATGGGAGATAGCAAGGCTGCTTCGAATTGTTAGAGAACGGTGCTGACATCCGCTTTATCCAAGCGATGTTGGGACACGCCAACGTCAGCACCACGCAGATCTATACCCAAGGTCAGCATAAGAAAGCTCAAAGAGATCCACACCGTGACGCATCCAGCGGGAATGCAATCCAACTGGTAGCGCCAGGCAGAGATCACCGACCAAACACCAAGCCCTGAAGACGTGCTCGATGCCCAAGATGCTGACTACCTGGACGATCCGGCGTAAATGGGCAGTGCAAAATCAACAAATAGCGCCGATAACAAAGATTAGCAATCATTGTTATAATCTTGATATTCCACAATCCGTGACCCAGGAGGCCAACGCCATGAATGTATCTTTGACACCTCAGCTAGAATTCTATGTAAAACAGAAGGTTGTGGGCGGTATGTATAACTCTGTGAGTGAAGTCATCCGCCAAGCCCTCCGGTTATTGGAAGAGCGCGACGCACTCCAAGCCATGAAACTAGAGGCGCTACGCCAGGATATTAACCAGGGCCTGACATCCCTAGACAATGGCGAAGGTAAGCCACTAGACATTGATGCGATTAAGGCCAAGGCGCGTTTTCATGGAACCAATCATTCAATCCAATTGTAATTCGATGGTGCCACTCACTGAAACCGTAACCGTTTGCGCACCTGCTTCAAAATTTGGAGCAACACCTGTACTAGCCATCTGCGACATTTCCATATGCATCCTGGGTCGCATCGGCGCACCACCAGTATTAATGTTCATTTGCACTACCCGATAACGGTCGCGGCCCATCTGTTTTGCAACCAGTTTCGCTCGTCGCTGAAAAAGTGCCATTGCCTCAGTAATCAGGTTTTCTTCCACCTTATTACGACGCTGAACAGAAATACGATAGCCCACCTGCTCCACTGCCAGACGCTCCTGCAACTTGCCGATCAGTTGACTCAATCCAGTAATGTCTTTACTTTCCAGGCGCAGACTCTGTCGCACCCGCCAAGCCGACAAACGTTGTTGTTGGTAGACAGGGTTGGTCTGATAACCCAAGGTCTGCACCGTCACTCCACTGACTTTTTTCGCTTCACCGATGGCCCACTGAATCGCTGAATTCACTTCTTCTGACAGCATCGATGGATTACGGCCTTCACGGTGCATCGTCAACGTCGCTTCAAGAATATCGTTATCAATTTTATCCGAGGCCGTGGCCAACAAGTTGATGCGGTCATAATGTGTATTATCATTCTCGTCGCTGGCTACCGCTGCCACAGACAACAATGAGGCGGCAACAAAACACAGGAATAATGAAAGTTGGGGCAGACGCGATACAAACATAGTTCTCTCCTGAAAAGATCATTTATCGTTCCCGCATATAATAATACAGACCGATAACATATACCCGTGGCGTTTGAAATTTAACGGGTTATTGAACAAAGGCAATCAAAAGGATACTTCAGAATGAATAAACACCCACTCATAATTAAACGCTGCCGATATCGCGGCAATGCCCGGCGAGAAAAGAATTCATTTTATCAACCCCAATGCCGTGCGCATTAATAAGTCTCTTGGCGATGCCGCGAGTACGGCCGTCCGGGTCAGTCATATGGGGGTTCAATGATGCAGCCGGGTCGGCGAATACATTGCTGGGGGAGTGTTACTCCTGTTACTCAAAACACGAATTCGGTATTGCGCTTGGAAAATTGCTTAGTTGGATTGTATTGTATTGATTTCGATAGCTCTGAATTTCATTCTTGTACTTCCGCCATAAAACTAGGTAGAATGCTGAAAACTCAATCCCGACTGAATTAGTCAACAATTATTGCGCTGGTGCAAGTCCAACAGCAAGTGAGCGAGTGGTTTAATGAATTCAATCCTAAAATCAGATCATAGTCGCGTTGCTTCGTTAGAGTCATTAACATTTGAGAATCGTTACGCCAAGCTGCCCGCTCCTTTTTTTCACAGGGTTTCACCGACACCGTTGATGGGAGCGCATTTAGCGAGCTTTAACGATGAGTTGGGGGCTGTGTTGGGTCTGACGACTGAAGATGCTAATGAGCAGGGCTTTGTTGATTACTTCAGTGGTTCACGTGAAATTCCTGGTGCTGAACCGCTCGCGATGGCTTATGCAGGGCATCAGTTTGGGCATTTTGTACCACAGTTGGGCGATGGCCGAGCGATGCTGCTGGGGCAGGTGCGAGATGATGAGGGGGCGCTGTGGGATATGCACTTGAAAGGAAGTGGGCCGACGCGTTTTTCACGTGGTTCTGATGGGCGTGCTGTATTGCGCTCATCGATTCGGGAATACCTTTGTAGCGAAGCGGTGCATGGCCTGGGCATACCCACCACTCGAGCGCTCTGTTTGATTGCCAGTAGTGAAAGTGTGATCCGCGAGCGTATCGAACACGGCGCGATGTTGGTGCGTATGGCACAGAGCCATGTACGCTTTGGCAGTCTGGAGTATTTTTATCATCGTGGTGACCACGATAACCTACGAAAGTTAGGTGAATATCTATTGGAAGAAGAGTTCGCTCATCTTTGTGATGAAGAGGAGCCGTATCTCGCATTACTCGATGAGGTAGTGAGGTGTACAGCCAAATTGATTGCGCAGTGGCAGGGGGTTGGTTTTTGCCATGGTGTGATGAACAGTGACAATATGTCGATCCTTGGTTTGACACTCGATTACGGCCCATTTGCCTTTATGGGTACCTTTGAGCACGATTACATTTGTAATCGCTCTGATCATCAGGGGCGTTATTCTTATCGACGTCAACCAGAGATGGCTTATTTTAATCTCGCCTGTTTAGCGACGGCATTATTACCACTGGTACATGAAGATAATGAGGTGGCCATTTCATTGGTACGAGAACGTCTGGCAAATTACTGGACCTGTTTTAATGATGCCCATCTGTTGATTGTGCGCGCTAAGTTGGGTTTTATGCAGCAAGAAGCGGGAGACCTTGAATTGTGGGATGAGCTGTTGTTGTTAATGGAAGGCAGTGTCGATTTTACAATCTTCTTTCGTCAGTTGAGTTTGCAGTCATTGTCGATGCCGGTTTCGCATTCACTCAGAGGTGACTTTTCGGATTTGCGGCGTTTTGACCTCTGGATGTACGAATATCATCAGCGGTTACAGCGAGAGCATAGCTGTGATGCTGATCGTCGTAAATCAATGAATCAGGTTAATCCTAAATACATTCTACGCAACTATATGGCCGAGGCCGCTATTCGTAAGGCGGAAGACGATAGGGATTACAGCGAGATAGATCGCCTGTTAATCCTGTTACGTACCCCGTTTAGTGAGCAGCCTGAATCGGAGCAGTATACAAAGCCAGCGCCAGCCTGGGCGCAAGGCATACAACTTAGCTGTTCCTCATAAGGTATTATATCAACCTTTTTGTGAAGGGTTTTTCTATTCAGAGTGTTAATGCTCTCTTTCTCTTTCTTTGTGTTGTAATAAACCGTTCTACTTGAGTAAAGTTTTTAGTGTTATACCCGATGGTGTAATGAAGAGTGGTGACTCATCAATTTTATAATCTTGTGCATGCTCTGAGAGTTGTTCCGCTGTCCACACTGTGGATCAGGAACAGAAAAGGATATCAATAAAACCTACTCAAACACGGTGAACTATATGATCGAGAAGGAACTCAATGAGTCAGTTGAACAGGCTGGCAGTGAAATTAGTTTAGGTGTGAGCGAAGGAAGCCAATATTTTACTTTTGTGGTTGCAGATCACGAATATGGCGTTGATATCTTGCGTGTGCAGGAGATTCGAGGTTGGAATGGGGTTCGCCAGATACCGCAATTACCGTCTTATATAAAGGGCGTGATCGACCTGCGCGGTGATGTCGTGCCTATTATCGATCTACGTGAGCGTTTTGGCATGTTGTCTGTGCCATACAATAACTTAACAGTCGTGGTGATCGTGAGGGTGGTGGCGCAGAAGGGTGACCAGGTGATGGGTGTTGTTGTCGATGCTGTCTCAGATGTTTACGATATTGCGCCAGATGAGCTTAAAGAGGCGCCAGACATGAGTGGTGATGTTGATGTTAACTATATTCAGCACATTGCAACGGTCAATGAGAAAATGGTGGTGTTACTGGATATCGATGAACTATTAGGCAATCTACCCCGTGAAATCTCACTGAAGCAGGGTGCTGGCGCGGTGAAAACAGCCACAGAAATTGATGATAGCGATGTGACTGAGGCTGATCTGGATGTTGAGTCGCTTGAGGCATCATATTATGCGCTGGAGCCTTATGGGGAAGCGTTGACTGCGACCTTTTACTGTGAATTATTTAAACGCTATCCAGACTTGGCGCCGCTGTTTGAAGAGGTCGAGATAAAAGCGCAGGAGCAGAAGCTACTCGCGACACTTAAGCTGGTTGTGGGGCATATTCGTCGTCCCGAAAAACTTGCTAACGAATTAACCCAGTTGGGTGAACGCCATCAGTCTTATGGTGTGCTGACTTCGCATTATGATGCGGTGGTTGAGGTGTTGCTTGAAACCCTGGGGGAATATGCTGGTGGATTGTGGACCGACAAGGTTCGTCGAACCTGGGTGGCAGCTTTGATGAAGATCAAAGCGGCAATGATTGGTGCGCATGAGAGCGTGCTGCCACAAGCGCAAGTTGAGCTGCTGGAGTCTAGTTTTACCGCATTGGTTCCCCTGGCAGACGCCATGGCAGAACGTTTTTATAAGCGGCTGTTTGAACTGCATCCAGATGTTCAGCCGATGTTCGAGGGCAGTGATTTAGCCGAACAGCAGAAAAAACTGGTGACTGCATTGCAACTGGTTATTAATAGCCTGAGAAACCCGGAAGCTTTGAAAAATGCATTAAACGGTCTGGGCCAAAAACATCAGGCATACGGTGCGGAGCCGGCTCATTTTGATGCGGTTGCGGCGGTGATGCTTGAGGTGCTGGAGGAGTTTGCCGGTAACCTGTGGAATCCCTCACTGGCAGCTGCATGGAGCAATGCGTTAGGCGGTGTTAAGGTGATGATGCTTGACGGGTATGAGGATTGAGTTTTATCAATAGTTAAAAAAAGGCCAGCATTAGCCGGCCTTTTTTGTTGGAAGTAGCGCGTGTCTAGCGGGTAGCGGCTGATTTTTGAGCGTCATAACGATTGACCAGTTGTTGAACTTTTACTTCGTCGTATTCACGAAGGCCGCTTAACACCATATTCTTTTCCCCTTTGCCGATCACGCTGCCGTTCGATAGCAGGTTGAACATCAGGCAGACTGTGCCGCGTTTACCGTCTACTTTGAGTGTTGAGTTGCTTAGCGCTAGTTCTGGTTGCTCAATATTAAGATCATCAATATCAATCACCATGCTTTCATAGATGACAAGTGGGCGCTCGGGGTTAATCATCACATTGTGCTCTTTCATCAGCGGCACCAGAATGTGAGGGAAAGTTTGCCCTGAAAACTCGACATAACGACAGGTAAGGCTGTGAATCAATGTCGCCCCGTATGAGGTTTCTCCACTGTGAGTCAGATTTAGGTACTCTTTATCTTTATCATCCACGATCGCAATGTTATCGCCGCTTGTTTCATTAAAATGGAGTGCAACACCATCGGAGACCATGCCTGCAAAAGTGACACGCATCTGCTGGCTTATGCCGTATTTTTTGAGCAGTAGCGCAAATAACAGGTCGCCGGGAACACAAAAGCGTTTAGCATCCTCGTCATGAATAGGGTTGAAGTCCCCTGCCACATGTTTCGCAAAATCGCTTGCCTGTTTGCGCGTGAAGTGGATTTTACCAGAGGCTTCACCGTAAAAATTTTCTAGCTGCATTGGCTTTTTATCACTTGGGCTATGAAATAAGAGTGCTTTGCACGATTGTTCTATTGCCCTCTGGCTGCGTTAAAAGCGTACTCAGTCGGTCATTTATAGCGATAAATTCCCTCATTTCGTACGCTTTTGCTTTGCCAGAGAACAAAATTCCTGTTCGTGCAACGGCCTCTTAACATTGTTATTTATATTTTTCCTATAATATCATGATTCTATCGTATTCGAGTATTGTATGCTTGTTGTTATGTGCTGGATCGACAGAGCCGTATTGTTGAAACGAATTTTTTGCTTCGAGCCTACGATTGATGATTGCTTATCCTGCTGTACTGTTTTTATCTGAGGCCTTTTCTCAAGTCTATTTTTCGCTCCAGCTGCGTTATAAATGATCTCAAAACAGTCATTTACTACGTGTAAACTCCATTTTTTCGACCATTTGTGCCTTGCTGGAACGAAAATTAGTTCTCGTGCAAAGGTCCCACAATGATGGTTTTATACGCCTTCGAAGGCTACGCCTATTGAATATCGTTCTTCATTTTTTGTCGCTTTTACCCATTTGACCCGCGCTGGTTGTGCGCCAGTGAGGCCTTCAATTCCTTCTAGCCAAAGTTCATCATCAATTTCGTGAGGGATGCCTACCTGCATCCCAAGGCCGCCCTTGCTAGCATCTATGATGGTGGCAGGCGAGTAGATGCGTTCATTGTTATCTCTTTTGTCTAGGTGTAAAAAATAGATGATCTCTTCATTGAGTGCGGTACGTGGAAAACGGCGTTGCTCCTGGCTCATATCTATGTATTCTTCCTTGGGATAGTATTAAAAATTAATCATGCTTGTTTTTATTACGGCAGCTGTTGTGCTTTCATAATCATTTCGTTTGCATGCGCGCGGGTCTGTGCTGTTATTTCAATGCCTCCGAGCATGCGCGCGATCTCTTCATTACGTGCAGTTTCATTTAGCGTTTGTACTTGTGTTTCGACATGCATGGCAGATAGCTGTTTTTGAACTTGCAGATGGTGGTGGCCGAGTGCAGCGACTTGCGGTAGATGGGTTACGCATAAAGCTTGTCGGGAAGTGCCGAGTTCGCGCAGTTTCTGGCCAACGATTTCAGCCACGCGCCCGCCAATACCGACATCGACTTCATCAAAGATAAGTGTTGGAATCCCTCCCTGTTGAGAGGTGATCACCTGAATCGCCAGGCTGATGCGTGACAGTTCACCGCCGGAAGCGACCTTGCTGAGGGCTTTGGCTGTTTGATTAGGGTTGGTTTTAACCAGAAACTCGATTTTCTCGGTGCCGTGTACGGTGAATTTGTCATCTTCACGAGGGGTGACGGTAATTTCAAACTCGCCACCGGGCATACCGAGTTTATGCATGTTGTCACTGACGAGTTTGTTGAGTTTCTTTGCGGCGCTACGTCGTCCCTTACGAAGCCTGCTAGCGAGCTTCTGGTATTGCGCTGATTTTTCTTCGATCTCTTTTTCAAGCTGGTCGAGTGTCGCATCGGCATTGTTGAGTGAAGCGAGTTCATTACAGAGTGTCTGGTAGTGGTCTGGCAGCTCTTTAGGGCGTATACGGTGTTTACGGGCTGCGTCATGAATATCGCTGAGTTGTTGATCTACTTCGTTAAGGCGTTGTGGATCAAGTTCCAATGTGTCGAGCTGCTGGCGTAGTTCGTGTGTTGCTTCGTCGATCTGAATCGCGGCACCCTCTATCATCTCAATGACAGTGGTGAGCTGTTTGTCACTATCCAGCAGCGGTTGTAACTGGGCACTGATCTGTTGCAGTTTCGGCGCAATGGCGTGATCATCATCGTCTAACGTTGTCAGTGCGCTTTGGTAGGTGTTGATCAGCTGTCCGGCATTGGCAAGGCGTTTATGTTCATCTTCCAGTTTCTGCAGGCTACTGGTGGTGAGGTTAAGCGCTTGCAGCTCTTCGGTTTGATGGCGCAGCAGTGTCATCTGTTGATCGCGTGAACGAGCGGCCTCATTGAGTGTTTCAAATTCCCGGCTGATTTTTTGCCACTGCCGAAAGGTAGTGGCGACTTCATTAGTGAGTGGCTTGTGATCTGCGTAGTGGTCGAGCAGGCGGCGTTGTTCATCTCGTTTTACCAGTGACTGATGTTCGTGTTGACCGTGGATATCAACCAGCTGCTCACCCAGTTCACGCATCATCTGCAGTGTGGTCGGGCGTCCATTGATATAGGCCTTGGAGCGCCCCTCTTTGGTAATTGTACGGCGCAGTTGGCATTCGCCGCTATTGCTGTCGTCATCCAGTTCGTTGGTGTGCAGCCATGCGGCAGCCTGCTCGGCGTCATGGAGTTCAAAGGTGGCGCAGATTTCAGCGCGAGCACTGCCGTGTCGCACCATCTCGCTGTCGGCGCGGTCGCCTAGTACTAGCCCGAGTGCATCGATCAAAATCGATTTGCCGGTACCGGTTTCACCGGTGAGTACTGACAGGTTGGCGTTGAAATCGAGATCGAGCTGGTCGACGATGGCAAAATTACGAATGTGTATATGACTTAGCATGGTTCAGTATTGGCCTACGAGGTTTCTGCCCAGTGAAGTTTGGCTCTGAGAATCTCGTAATGGTCGTGTTGTAGTGGGTGGATCAAATGGATCGGTTGTTCTTTTTTTCTGATCTTGATGCGGTCGCCAGCCGAGAGTCCAAAGCTGATCTGGCCATCGCAGGTCACCTGTGCGTTGTCATGGTTTCGGTCGCAGATGACAACCTCAATTTCATTGTCACCATTGATGACGATCGGGCGATTGCTCATGGTGTGCGGACAGATCGGCACCAGTAACAGGGCGTTAAGTACTGGGTCGATGATTGGGCCGCCAGCGGATAGGGCGTAGGCGGTGGAGCCGGTCGGGGTGGCGATGATGAGCCCATCCGAACGCAGCTGGTTGACTTGTTTGCCATTGATATAGGTCTCGAGTTCAATCATGCGTGCAACATTCCATTTATGAATGACGACGTCATTAAAGGCGGTTGCTTCATTGAGTTTTTCGCCTTGACGAATCACGGCACTATTGAGTAGAAAGCGCTCTTCAGTGATGTAATGGCCCTGCAGAATTTCACCGAGGTATTCAAGCATGTTGTCGTGCGAGATGTCAGTGAGAAAACCGAGGCGCCCGAGGTTTACCCCTGTTAGTGGTACATTGTGATCTGCCAGTGCGCGTGCGGCATTGAGCAGGGTGCCATCACCACCAACGACGATCGCCAGGTCGCAGCGTTTGCCAATCTCATTGCGGGTGCATACCTCTAAAGCGCTATTGGTGACGGTATCAGCATTCACCTCATCCAGATAAACGGAAAGGCCTTGTTCTAATAGATAGTGGCTGAGCGTATCAAGCGCTTCACCAACGCGTGGATCGTTCTGTTTGCCAATCAGTCCGATGGTATTAAATGTCTGTTGTGTCATTGTTTTTTCAATTTTTTGCAAATTCCCGGCATGCATTGTTGAGAAAGTAACATGGACGCTGCAAATCACCAATAACTTCATTTTATCAATGACTTGCAATATTCAGTTTAGCACTCTAATATTGCGAGTGCTAACTGCGGCTGGTAGTGCCTTTTGGTGCTCTTATCTGGAGTAGCCATCTTTAAATTTAAACCGTTCGTTAAGACCTGAGAAAGATAGTGGCAGAAGAAATTGGAGATCGCGCCCAGCATCTGCTCAAGGTGTTAGTGGAAAGTTACATAAGCAGCGGCCAGCCGGTTGGTTCGCGTGCGTTGGCGCGTGATTCAGGGCTGGATGTAAGTGCTGCCACGGTGCGCAATGCGATGGCGGATCTCGAAGAGCTTGGCATGGTGAGTTCGCCGCATACTTCTGCAGGGCGCATCCCGACCAATAGGGGTTACCGCATGTTTGTCGACTCGCTGCTGACGGTCAAGCCGCTGACTGACCGCGAGATCATCACGCTGAATGATCAGTTAGGGAGGGATGGCTCGAATCAGGAGCTGGCGGTGTCGGTGTCGGATTATCTGTCGGGCATGACTGAGATGGCAGGGATGGTGATGATCCCGCGTACAGTGAAGCGTTCGTCGCTGCGTCATATTGAGTTTATGCCGCTCTCTGATCACCGTATTTTGGCGATTCTGGTGATCAACGAGAAAGATGTGCAGAATACGGTGATCAAGGTTGACCGCCAATACACAACAGCAGAGTTGCAACAGGCAGCCAATTTCCTGAACAGTGAGCTGGCAGGACGTGAGCTGTTTGATGTGCGCCACCGTATTTTGAAGGAGTTGCGGGAGACGAAAGATGGCATGGAGCAGACGATGCATCAGGCGATTTCAATGGCGGAGCAGGTGTTTGATCAGTCGGAATCAAAGCCTGGTGCTGATGATTTTGTCATGAGTGGGCAGACCCGCTTGATGGGGTTTGACGAGCTCTCCAATATGACAAAACTGCGTGGGCTTTTTGAGGCCTTTAATGAAAAACAGCAGATCCTGCAGCTACTGGATAAATGTCTGGATGGTGATGGGGTGCAGATCTTTATTGGTGACGAGTCGGGGTACGGTGTGCTGGATGAATGTAGCATGGTGACTTCCAGCTACCAGGTTGATGGTGAGGTGCTGGGAATTCTGGGTGTGATTGGCCCGACACGGATGGCTTATGAACGAGTGATCCCTATTGTCGATGTGACAGCAAAAATGGTGAGCGCAGCCTTGGCTCAATCAAAATAGTCCCTATAATATATTGAGGTCTTTGCACGATATAATCACGAGTAAAAATGACTAATATTCTTCTGCTTTTCGTTAGAAAACCTGTCAATAGCTCGCTATTAACTACGCTTTCTGCCTAATTCAGGAAAATATTAGCTCATTTTTCTTTCGCGCCTATATCGTGCAAAGGTCTCATACTAAATTAATTTTACGACATTGCTGGAGAATGCTGGAATATGAGTAACGAAAAGGAAGCCACTGTAGAAAACAGTGCGGATGAGGTGCAGGTAGAGGTGGAAGCGAATGAGGCGGCCAATGGCGAAGAAACGCCTGCACAGTCTCACGATGAGTTATTGCTGACACTGCAAGATGCGCAGGCAAAGGCCGATGAGCACTGGAATCAACTGTTGATGGCTCGTGCAGACCTCTCTAATGCACAGCGTCGCGCTGAGCGTGACCTGGCAAATGCCCATAAGTTTGGTGTTGAAAAACTGGCGTTGGAACTGATCCCTGTTAAAGACAGCATGGAGATGGGGCTGGCGGCAGTTGCAGAGGGTGATGAGCAGGATGAAGGGCGCCTCAAGGTCATTGAAGGTATGGAGTTAACGCTACAGATGCTTAGTGGCGTACTGGATAAGTTTGGGGTTAAAGAGGTCAACCCTCAGGGCGATAAGTTTGACCCTGATTTTCACCAGGCGATGTCGATACAGGAAACAGCGGATTTCGCCGCGAATACAGTGATGACGGTTTTTCAGAAAGGGTATGTGTTGAATGAGCGCCTGATTCGCCCTGCAATGGTGGTGGTCTCAAAGGCTGCGGCAGAGGGCTAGCAGTAATACATACAGAATAAAATTGATGAGGCAGCTTGAAAAACCGAATCAGTGCCTCTAGATAGAGATGCAAGTAATAACATTATTAGAAAATAGACAGTAACAACAGATTAAACTACGGAGACTTTAGGATATGGGAAAAATTATTGGCATTGACTTGGGTACCACCAACTCGTGTGTAGCCGTGATGGATGGTGATAAGCCGCGTGTACTTGAGAACAGTGAGGGTAACCGTACCACTCCATCTGTTGTTGCCTACACCGATGATAACGAAATTCTGGTGGGTATGTCCGCCAAACGTCAGGCAGTCACCAATCCAACCAACACTCTGTTCGCGATCAAGCGTCTGATCGGCCGCCGTTTTGACGAAGAGGTCGTGCAGCGTGATATCAAACTCGTGCCATACAACATTGTTAAAGCTGACAATGGTGATGCGTGGGTTGAAGCGAATGGTAACAAGATGGCTGCACCTGAGATTTCAGCGCGTGTTCTTATTAAGATGAAAAAGACTGCTGAAGATTTTCTGGGTGAAGAGGTGACCGAAGCGGTTGTGACCGTACCCGCTTACTTTAACGATTCGCAGCGCCAGGCAACCAAAGATGCCGGTAAGATTGCAGGTCTTGAAGTAAAACGTATCATCAACGAGCCAACCGCAGCGGCACTTGCTTACGGCATGGACAAAAATCGTGGTGACTCTAAAATCGCTGTCTACGATCTGGGTGGTGGTACTTTTGATATCTCTATCATCGAGATTGCAGAGATCGAAGGCGAGCATCAGTTCGAAGTACTGTCGACCAATGGCGACACCTTCCTCGGCGGTGAAGATTTTGATACCCGTCTGATCGATTATCTGTCAGATGAATTCAAGAAAGACTCGGGGGTTGATCTGCATAACGACCCACTCGCGCTACAGCGTCTGAAAGAGGCTGCTGAAAAAGCGAAGATCGAACTCTCTTCAAGCCAGCAGACAGACGTTAACCTGCCATACATCACCGCTGATGCGAGTGGCCCAAAGCATCTGAACATTAAAATGACCCGCGCTAAGCTAGAGTCATTGGTAGAAGACCTGGTAACTCGTTCAATCGAACCCTGTAAGATTGCGTTGAAAGATGCTGGTCTGAATGCCTCTGAAATCGATGACGTGATTTTGGTTGGTGGTCAGATTCGTATGCCGATGGTTCAGAAAGCGGTTGAAGCGTTCTTCGGTCGTGAGCCACGTAAAGACGTTAACCCAGACGAAGCGGTAGCGGTTGGCGCGGCGATTCAGGGTGGCGTACTAGGTGGTGACGTAACAGACGTGCTACTACTTGATGTGACCCCGCTATCGCTTGGTATTGAAACCATGGGTGGCGTGATGACCAAGCTGATCGAGAAAAATACCACTATCCCAACCAAGGCTAGCCAGGTGTTCTCAACCGCCGATGATAACCAGACTGCAGTAACTGTGCATGTATTGCAGGGTGAGCGCGAAGTGGCAACAGCAAATAAATCACTGGGCCGGTTTGATCTGAGTGACATTCCACCAGCACAGCGTGGTACACCGCAGATTGAAGTGAGCTTTGACATTGATGCTAACGGTATCCTGAATGTGTCGGCTAAAGACAAGGCGACCGGCAAGGAGCAGTCGATTGTCATCAAGGCTTCAAGTGGTCTGTCGGATGATGAAGTTGCCAAGATGGTATCGGATGCGGAGGCGCATGCGGACGAAGATCGTCAATTCCATGAATTGGTTGCTGCACGTAACCAGGCTGACAACATGATCCACGCGGTTAACAAGTCTGTTGAAGATCTGGGTGAACAGGTTGAAACGGATGAAAAAGCGAAGATTGAGTCTGCAATCGAAGACCTTAAGGGGGCGCTACAGGGCGATGACCTTGAGCAGATTGAAGCGAAGACTAAAGCGCTGACCGAAGCCTCTGCCAAAATTGCAGAAAAAGCCTATGCTGATAAGGGTGCTACAGAAGGTGCTACAGAAGGTGCTACAGAAGGTGCTGCTGAAGCAGCGCAGGAAAACAGTGCTGGCGGTAGCAGTGAAGGCAATGCAAATAACAATGACAACGTTGTTGATGCTGAGTTTGAAGAAGTAAAAGATGATAAAAAGCAGTAATACTGAATAATTAGGCGGCAAGGTTATGTCTTATGTTTGCGCAAAATAGTGTGCACTGAGGTATGATCGAGTCGCTTGATTGACGGTAGTTAAAGACGCGGGGTTTATGCCCCGCGTCTTTATGTTTGGTGCATTGAAAATTTTATTCAGAATTTAGAGATTTAGGCAAAGAACTATGGCGAAAAGGGATTATTACGAAGTACTTGGGGTGGCAAAAAACGCCTCTGATGCTGAGTTGAAAAAGGCTTACCGGCGTCTGGCGATGAAGCATCATCCAGATCGCAATCCTGATAGTAAGGGTGCAGAAGAGAAGTTTAAAGAGGCTAAAGAGGCCTATGAAACACTCAATGATGCACAAAAGCGTGCCGCTTATGATCAGTTTGGTCATGCGGGTGTTGATCCTTCCGCTGGCGGTTTTGGCGGTGGTCGCGGCGGTGGCAATGGCAATTTTAGTGATATCTTTGATGACGTCTTTGGGGATATTTTTGGGGGTGCGCGTGGTGCGGGCGGCGGTGCTCAGAATCAAGCCTATCGTGGTGCTGACCTGCGTTATGACCTTGAGCTAAGTCTTGAAGATGCAGTACAAGGCACAACGGTTAAAGTTCGCCTGCCTACCAAGGTCAAATGTGGTACCTGTAGTGGTTCTGGCGCGAAGAAGGGTAGTTCGGCAAAAACTTGTGAAACTTGTCATGGGCAGGGGCAGGTGCGTATGCAACAAGGGTTTTTCTCAATCCAGCAGGCGTGTCCTAAGTGTAAAGGAAAGGGTAAAGTGATTGCATCACCTTGTGGCGATTGCCATGGTGAAGGGCGCAAGCAGGAGCGGAAGACCCTCTCGGTGAAGATTCCGGCGGGTGTCGATAGTGGTGATCGTATTCGTCTCTCGGGTGAAGGTGAGGCGGGTGAGAATGGTGGGCCAGCGGGTGATCTTTACGTGCAGGTTCGGGTGCGCTCGCACTCAATCTTTTCGCGCGATGGCAGTAATCTCTATTGTGAAATGCCGATCAGCTTTGTGACCGCTGCGTTAGGTGGTGAGCTGGATGTGCCGACACTCTCTGGACGGGTGAAATTAAAGGTGCCGGGTGAGACGCAATCTGGCCGTGTTTTTCGCCTGCGTGAGAAAGGGATTAAGTCGGTTCATGGTGGTGCGACCGGTGACCTGTTGTGTAAAGTGATTGTAGAAACGCCGGTTAATCTAAGTGCTCAGCAGAAAGAGATCCTGGAAAAATTCGAAGAAACGCTAACCGATGCAGGCAGCAAACACAGCCCTAAATCCCATACATGGTTTGGCGGGGTGAAGAAGTTTTTTGAAGATTTGAAAATATAATCAAAGGGGAGAACACCCTCTCCCCTTTGGAATTCCCAGGACGCCGTGCTCGCGGTGAGTTGTGGGGGTAGCGAAATAAGAAATCATTAAGTGGGAGAGGGATCAATGATCCGGATTGGAATTACAGGTGCCGCAGGCCGCATGGGGCGTAGCCTGATTGAAGCGTGTCAGCAGCGCGCTGATGAGGTTCAGTTTAGTGCCGCAATTGAGCACCCTGAGAGTTCATTGGTGGGTGCCGATGCGCTGGAAGTGACTGGACTTGGGCGTTCTGATGTCAATATCAGTGTCAGCGTTGAGTCGGTAGTAGCCGATTTCGATGTGTTGATCGACTTTACCCGCCCCGATGTGACGTTGGCTAATCTTGCTGTGTGTCATGCTGCTGGTAAGGCGATGGTGATCGGTACCACTGGTTTTTCTGAAGAGGAAAAACAGATGATTAGCGATGCTGCGAAAGATATTCCGATAGTCTTTGCACCGAATATGAGTGTTGGCGTTAATCTCTGTTTTAAACTGCTGGAGATGGCAGCCAAAGTGATGGGCGATGAGGTGGATATCGAAGTGATTGAAGCGCATCACCGTCACAAGATTGATGCCCCTTCCGGTACGGCGCTGCGCATGGGTGAAGTGATTGCTGACACGCTGGGGCGAAACCTCAGCGAGTGTGCAGTCTACGGCCGCGAGGGACAGACGGGCGAACGTGAGCGTAAAACGATCGGTTTTGAGACCATACGTGCAGGTGATATCGTCGGTGACCACACTGTTCTGTTTGCCGATATTGGAGAGCGTGTCGAGATCACCCATAAGGCCTCTAGTCGCATGACCTTTGCCAGTGGCGCTGTCCGTGCAGCGCTGTGGCTGAAGGCGTGTAAAAATGGTCTGTTTGATATGCAGGACGTGCTGGAGCTGAAATAGCCCATCTTCGCAGTTCTGAATTAGAGGGTAATAAGCTCTTATATTCAGCGCTGATTTTTATTCTCAGCGGTGATGCTGGATGGACATCCAGTACCTGGGTAGGGTAGAATTCTGTCGTCTGAACAGCGTGATCTTAGCTGGCTAGGCACCAAAAATATATCGAGTTTCTTAAGGCGGGATGAGTGAATAGCTCTTCCCGCTTTGTCTATCTGCCGGAGAAAAATGTGTCGCAACCTGCCTTGTTAGCCCTTGAAGATGGAAGTTTGTTCTGGGGAATCGCCATTGGCGCAGAAGGTGAAACAACGGGTGAGGTGGTGTTCAATACCTCGATCACAGGTTATCAGGAAATCCTTACAGACCCCTCTTATGCAAAGCAGATCATCACCCTCACTCAGCCGCATATCGGTAACGTTGGTGTTAACGCCGATGATGAAGAGTCGAATGGCATTGTGGCGAGCGGTCTGGTGATTCGCGATCTTCCTTTGACCCATAGCAACTGGCGCGCTGAAGAATCTCTGGCTAGCTACCTTGAGCGACATAACGTAGTTGGCATTGCCGATATCGATACCCGTCACCTGACACGAATTCTGCGTGATAAGGGCGCTCAAAACGGTTGCATTGTTAGCGGTAACAAAATTGACGAAGTGGCCGCCATTGAAGCGGCACGTGGTTTTGCTGGTCTGAAGGGAATGGACCTGGCGAAAGAGGTCACTACCGACAGAACCTATCCGTGGGATCAAGGTGTTGGCCGCTGGTCAACGTCACCGATTCAGCACGCGGCAGATGGCCATCGCTTTAAAGTTGTCGCTTACGATTTTGGTGTAAAAAGAAATATCCTGCGCATTCTGGTTGAGCGTGGTTGTAATGTGACGGTTGTGCCGGCACAGACACCCGCGAGCGAAGTGCTGGCGATGCAGCCTGATGGGGTGTTTTTATCGAATGGCCCGGGGGACCCTGCACCGTGTGATTATGCGATCGCTGCGATCAAAGCGATTCTGGAGACCACCGATATCCCAATGTTCGGCATCTGCCTTGGTCATCAGCTACTGGCACTTGCCTGTGGTGCCGAGACGGAGAAGATGAAATTTGGTCACCACGGTGCCAACCACCCAGTACAGGATCTCGCTAGCGGCACGGTGATGATCACCAGTCAGAACCACGGCTTTGCAGTGGCAGAAGCGTCGTTACCCGCGACATTGCGTCCAACGCATCGTTCGTTGTTTGATCAATCGCTACAAGGGATTCACCATACTGAAAAGCCAGCCTTTGGTTTTCAGGGGCACCCTGAAGCGAGTCCGGGGCCACAAGATGCTGGCGTCCTGTTTGACCACTTTATCGATCTGATGCGACAGCGTTGATTAAACAAGTGATGAATTATTACGTGAACCTTTATTGCGACTTTTTACAGAAATAAAAAATGCCAAAACGTACAGATATTAAAAGTGTTCTAGTGATTGGCGCGGGCCCGATTATCATCGGCCAGGCGTGTGAGTTTGATTATTCCGGTGCGCAGGCGTGTAAGGCCTTACGCGAAGAGGGTTACCGTGTGGTGCTGGTGAACTCGAATCCTGCGACAATCATGACCGACCCCGATATGGCTGATGCCACTTATATCGAACCTGTCTGCTGGCAGACGGTGGCGAAGATTATCGAAAAAGAACGTCCTGATGCGCTACTGCCAACCATGGGTGGGCAGACTGCATTGAACTGTGCGCTTGATCTTGCGCGGGAAGGGGTACTGGAAAAATTTGGGGTACAGATGATTGGTGCCTCAAGTGATGCGATTGATATGGCTGAAGATCGTGATCGTTTCCGTAAGGCGATGGATGACATTGGCCTTGAATCACCACGTTCCAGCATTGCCCATAGCATGGAAGAGGCGTTTCAGGTACAGAAAAAGGTTGGCTTCCCAACGGTGATTCGTCCGTCGTTTACCCTTGGTGGTAGCGGTGGTGGTATCGCCTATAACCGTGAAGAGTTTGTTGAGATCTGCGAACGCGGATTGGATCTTTCACCCACCAATGAACTGCTAATTGAAGAGTCTCTGCTCGGCTGGAAAGAGTATGAGATGGAAGTGGTGCGTGACCGTAACGATAACTGCATTATCATCTGCTCGATTGAAAACTTTGACCCGATGGGCGTTCACACGGGTGATTCGATCACTATTGCACCCGCATTAACACTGACCGATAAAGAGTACCAGAAGTTACGAGATGCTTCGTTGGCAGTGCTGCGTAAGATTGGTGTTGAGACCGGTGGCTCTAATGTACAGTTTGGTATTAACCCTAAAGATGGCCGCTTGATTATTATTGAGATGAACCCGCGTGTCTCGCGTTCATCGGCGCTGGCATCCAAAGCGACCGGTTTCCCGATCGCACGCGTGGCGGCCAAACTGGCCATCGGGTATACCCTTGATGAGTTGAGCAATGAGATTACCGCTGGTGCGACCCCAGCATCGTTTGAACCCACCATCGACTATATAGTCACCAAGGTGCCGCGTTTCACCTTTGAAAAATTCCCTAAAGCAGATTCACGCCTGACCACCCAGATGAAATCGGTTGGTGAAGTGATGGCAATTGGACGTACCTTTCAGGAGTCGCTGCAAAAAGCATTGCGCGGTCTTGAGACCGGCATGGATGGCCTCAACGAGATGATCGACATTGCCTCTGAAGATGCACTTGAAATTATCCAGCAGGAGCTAGGCTCTCCGGGGCCAGATCGTATCTGGTATATTGCCGACGCCTTTCGTTATGGCTTGTCTGTCGACGAAATTTTCAACTTGTGCATGGTTGATCCCTGGTTTCTGGTGCAAATTCAACAGCTGGTTGAGCTTGAAAAGGGGGTGAAAGGGCGTGCACTGGAAAGCTTTGGACGTGATGAACTCTATGCGCTTAAACGCAAAGGTTTCTCTGATCGACGCATGGCGACGCTGCTTGATTCCCACGAAGACAGGCTGCGTGCATTACGCCATGAATTAGATGTTCGCCCTGTCTATAAGCGGGTTGATTCGTGTGCCGCTGAATTTGCGTCAAGCACCGCCTATCTCTATTCGACCTATGAAGAAGAGTGCGAGGCCGCACCTTCGTCGCGTGATAAAATTATGGTACTCGGCGGTGGCCCTAATCGCATTGGACAAGGAATCGAGTTTGATTACTGTTGTGTACAGGCAGCCTTTGCGATGCGTGAAGATGGCTATGAAACCATCATGGTTAACTGTAATCCCGAAACGGTTTCGACTGATTATGATACCTCGGATCGCCTCTATTTCGAACCGCTAACACTGGAAGATGTGCTGGAAATTATTGCGCTTGAAAAACCGAAGGGTGTGATTGTGCAGTATGGTGGGCAGACGCCTCTAAAACTGGCGCGCGCACTGGAAGCAGCAGGTACGCCGATTATTGGAACCTCACCTGATGCGATCGATCTTGCTGAAGATCGTGAACGTTTTCAGCAGTTGATTCAAGACCTGAACCTGAAGCAGCCACCTAATGCCACCGCGCGTACTGAAGCACAGGCGGTTGAGTTAGCACAAGATATTGGCTTCCCATTAGTGGTTCGACCATCTTATGTATTGGGTGGACGCGCGATGGAGATCGTACACAATGAAAAAGACCTTACTCGCTACATGACAGAGGCGGTGCAGGTATCAAATGATTCGCCAGTACTGTTGGATCATTTCTTGAGTGATGCAATTGAACTGGATGTCGATGCCGTTAGTGATGGTAATGATGTTGTGATTGGCGGCATCATGGAACATATTGAACAGGCCGGTATTCACTCGGGCGACTCTGCCTGCTCACTACCGACTTATAGTCTTGCCCCGACGATTGTTGATCGTGTACGTGAGCAGACTAAACAGTTAGCATTGGGCTTGAAAGTAAAGGGTTTGATGAATGTGCAGTTTGCGGTTAAAGATAATGCAATCTATGTGATTGAAGTCAACCCTCGCGCATCACGTACCGTACCGTTTGTTTCTAAGGCCTGTGATATTTCGTTAGCTCAGATAGGCGCGCGTTGCATGGCAGGCACAACGCTTGCTGCGCAGAGTGTTACAAAAGAGATTGTGCCTGATTACTACTCGGTTAAAGAGGCGGTGTTCCCATTTGCAAAGTTCCCGGGAGTGGATACTTTGTTAGGGCCAGAAATGAAATCGACGGGTGAAGTGATGGGCGTCGGCCGTTCCTTTGCTGAGGCCTTTGCTAAAGCACAGCTCGGTGCTGGCGTGGTGTTGCCTCGTAGCGGACGTGTTTTTATCAGTGTGCGCGATGGCGACAAACCTAAAGCAGTTGAAGTTGCCCGTATGCTGAGCGAAATGGGATTCGAACTTGTTGCGACAGGTGGTACTCGTGATGTATTTGAGCAGGCTGGTATCGCTTGTGATGTGGTCAATAAAGTGGCCCAGGGTCGTCCGCATATTGTGGATATGATCAAAAATAATGAAATTAATTTCATTATTAATACGACCTCTGGTAAGCGTACGATTTCTGATTCTAGCCAAATTCGACGTGCTGCCTTGCAACAGAAAATAACTTATACCACGACGATTACGGGTGCCCATGTGACAGCAATGGCACTGCAAAAAATCGATCAAGACGATGTTAACAGTCTACAAGACCTGCATAAGGAGTTAAATACATGAACAAGGTTCCTTTAACATTGACGGGTGCCGAAAGCCTGCGTAAAGAGCTGGAAGAGTTGAAAACAGTTGCTCGGCCTCGCGTGGTCGAAGCGATTGCCGAGGCGCGTGCCCATGGTGATTTAAAAGAGAATGCCGAATACCATGCTGCGAAAGAGCAGCAGAGTTTTATTGAAGGGCGCATTAACGACATTGATGGCAAATTGAGCAATGCAGAGATCATCGATGTGACCAAGCTCAATGCGGCTGGTAAGGTTGTCTTTGGTGCAACGGTTGGTCTGTGTAATGAAGAGACTGGCGAGGAAGTGACTTATCAAATCGTTGGTGTTGATGAGGCTGATATTAAGGTTAATAAAATATCGGTTAGCTCGCCTATTGCTCGTGCAATGATTGGTAAAGAAGTGGAAGATATTGCGTCGGTACAGGCACCAGGTGGCGTTATTGAGTATGAGATCCTCTCGATCAATTACGTTTAAGCTGACGTTGTATAGGAGCAGTAGTATGGCAATTTTAACTTGCACACGCATGATGGCTGTTGAGCGCCTTTTGTTAGCGTTATGGGTCGGTGGTATCTGTGTCGTGGGCTATCTGGTAACCCCTATTCTCTTTGCGACGTTGACCGATGATCGTCAGTTGGCAGGTATGCTTGCCGGCAAAATGTTCTCTGCCATTAGTTGGGCAGGGTTGTTGATCGGTACGTTGTTATTTATCGGTTCACTTGCTGGTACGGGTACTCAGTGGTTGCGTCAGTGGCGTTGCTGGCTGCTATTTTCAATGTTGATCGTTGTTGTGCTGATGTTGTTTGTGATTCAGCCTATGATGGCTGATCTCAAGGCGCAAGGGCCTGTTATAAAGGGCAGCGAGATTGCTGCTGAATTTGGCCGTCTTCATGGGATCTCCTCAGGCCTTTATCTGTTGATGTCATTGTCTGGATTAACCTTAGTTGTTGCTGGCTTGCGTCGACCTTAATTTTTTTATCGATCCCTTTTTATTTCCCAAGCGGAAAGACGCAGGCATTTGTAGCGTCTCAAAAAGGGAGAATAGTAATGGAATTTTTACCGGCTTGCTCACCGGAGCTGAATCTTGACGAGCAGGTATGGAATCACGCTAAAGCACGTTTATCGAAACTTTTCATCGCCAGTAAAGAGGCGATGAAAAGAACACTTCTTTCTAGATTGCGTTCTATCCAAAGCGCTGTTTTATTGTATTTTTTTAAACGGCAATTACTGATTAAATCGGTTTACGATGATTTTTCCGCCTGAGATTACGAGGTCTGGATATTCCAGGGCTTTAAGTGAATGCAGCGGGTTTCCTTTTACTGCGATGATGTCAGCCAGGGCATCTGGTTGTAACGTACCAAGTTGGGGCATCCCTAAATAATCAGCTGATTTGGAGGTGGCGGCACGTAATACATCAATTGATTGCATACCTGTCATTTGCATTATCAACATTAGCTCTTGCGTATTGATGCCCCAGGGAATATCCGGATGTGCGATCTCCGCACCATATAGCAATGTCGCACCGTGAGCGCCCAGTATTTTGGCGTTATGTGCTAGCCCTGTACATTTCGACAAGGTGTCTATCGTTGTCACGATTGTTACCTTCTGGTCTGCGGCGCGCTTAAGCAGCGGCTCGGGTATTGCAGCACAAGGTATATGCGCCCACTCATCGACACCGGCATCAAGCGCGAGTCTGGCACCTGTTTCTTCGCCGATATGGGCGGTGACTTTGCGGCCCTGCTGGTGTGTTTCATCGACAATTGCTTTTACGATGTTTTCGGATAATAGCGGCCAGGCAGATTTTGTATGCTGATTATTATGGGCAGGGGGATTTTTTGTAGAATGTTTTGTTTGATGATTACCCGGAGTGTGCTGACTTACCGCATGATGAGCCGTTTTGGCGTGTTTTGAAGGTGCTTGATGATCACTATGATGGTGTCCAAAGCCGTGGTTACCCGACCATGGTGCTCCCGGTTCGCCACCTGGTTCCAGCGCAATTTTGATCACGACGGCGCCGCCTTTAATCAGTTTGCGCACTGTCTGCCGCGCTTCGTCCTCTGAAGTCACCGGGATGGCAATATTGTGCGTGCCTGTTTTGGGAATGGGATAACCGCCAGGTACAGTGATGATTGGCCCTGAAGTCAATACGCGCAAACTACCGTCACCACCGTAGGGTTTGTGTAATGGGCCACCCACATCACGCAGTGTTGTAATGCCGTGCCTTAACACGACCTCTGCGGGTACATCGCGATAGCCAAGGTGAGCGTGTAACTCGATAAAGCCGGGCAATAAGGTTGCGTCACCTAAATCGATCTGTTCGACATCGCTATCAGGAAATGCATCACGCTGGTCAACGTGAGTGATACGCCCAGCTCGTACCAGGACTGAGGTGTTGGTTCTCATCTGGTGGCCGTCAAACAGACGGGCAGCGTGTATTAATACGGCATCTGTTTCGGCTGCTTGAGCCACCACAGCTGGAGAAAAGGGATAGATCAGCAACAATAATATGATTGAAGCGCCGAGCCCCCGCTTGCTATCACAACGCTCTATTTTATACTTTCTCATTTCGATCCTTTCATAAACAGCAAAACACCCCGCTATCTGAGATGGAGTGTTGTTGCTCTATACTAACCGGTGATGAATTAAAACTGGCCGACAGACCCACTTGTGTATCCGTACCCGCCTTAGGATAGCCCAGTTGATAGCTGTAGTCACGATCAAACAGATTTTCACTGTGTAGTTATCCTTTAATTCGGTGATGTGCGGCAATTAAACTTGCCGAAATAATGCCGGCCAGTGCCAGAGTCCAAATGACGGTTGCGCCTGATGGAAGGTCAAACAGCGCAGAAAATGAAAGCCCCACGCCATAGGCTAATGCCCCCACTGTATAGGCAATATTCAAGCCGTTTTTTTTGGCGCGATGGACGGCTAAGGCGGGAATGATAAGGCTGGCAAAGACCAGGTAGACTCCGATCAGTTGTACCGATGTTGTGACCGTAATAGCAAACAGGGAATAAAAAATCAGAGGGTGTCTATGGCGGCCCAAACCGAACCACAAACTAAGTATCACGACGTAAATCAGTGCAACGGGAAAGAGTTGTTCATAGCTTACCCACAGAATTTGCCCGGCCAATAACTCCTTGAGTTGTTCGCCACCATGAGGGTTGGCGCTCAGGGCAAGAATGCCGCCGCTGGCAGCCAGGACAAAGACACAACCGATGATCGCCTCCTGAACCTCTGACCAGTACTTTTCCGTTACGTAGAGCAACCAGGCACCGGCTAACGCGGCGCTCATCGCCACCGACTGGACTTGCCACCCGCCGGGTTCCCAGCCGAAACTATAGGCAACGATGACACCCAGGCCTGCGATTTGTGCCACGGCGAGATCGAGAAAAATGATCCCCCGTGCCAGCACTTGTTGCCCCAAAGGGACATGGGTCGAGAGCACCAACAGCCCTGCTAAAAAAGCAGGGCCGAGGATGCTGATATCTAAACCATCCCAACTCATTTCAGCACTGATAACATGCGGAACAGGGTAGCGTCATAAAGAGAAAACAGATCGCTCGCCGCCTCGCTACCACCCACGGTGTAAGGGAGTTCTACGGCAGGAATACCCGTTTTCTCAGACAACCACTGCGAAGGTCGGGCCTCCTGATAGCTTGCCCTGAGAATCATCGCAACAGGTTGTTGGCTCATCTGTTGTTTAAGCCGGGCCAGGTGACTGGCGTTGGGGGGAAGCCCTGGCTTGGGTTCCAGCGCGGCCACCTCCGTCATGCCGAGCCAATCAAGCAGATAACGCCAATCTTTATGGTGTACAACAACCGTTCGCCCTTTTAATGGTGTGGCTTGCTGTTGCCAGTTGCTAATGGCAATTTGCCAGCGCTGTGAAAACGCTTGCAGCCGCTGCTGATAAAACGCGCTGTTAGCCGGATCCAATTCAGCCAGACGTTTGGCCAACGCGTCCGCAATCAGAGCAAGCCGATAGGGGTCGAGATGCACATGCGGATTGCCCGCTGCGTGAACATCCCCCATAGAGCGATCCACCGTTGCGTGCACATCGAGCCTTTCGACTTGCTCTGCTGCCATAAAATATCCAGGCTTACCCTGTTGCACGCGTGGATTGGTGGCCCTGCGCAATAACAGAGGCAACCATCCTGCTTCCAGTTCAGCGCCACTGCAGATCACTAAATCGGCCTTACGTACCTTGGCAATCAGGCTGGGACGGGCCTGGATACGATGCACATCCTGGTGGGCAGTGGTGGCGCTGTAAACAGTAACCTTGTGCGCTCCCAGGACTTCGCTGAGTGCGGCCCACTCCGGTTCGCAGGCGAATACCTGGAGTGTGGCCTGGGTCGGGAGTGCGATTAGCAGAAGCAGTCCGCCAAAAACCATTTTGAGTGTTGTCATGATTTTCTCCTTAATACTGGTGAGCGCCGTGAGCACCCAGGCTCATTATGTATTGCAGATAAACCTGGTTGTCGCTGTTCTCATAGGAGTCATCTCGGTTGAATTGCAGCCGAACCTGACTGAACTCACTGCGGGCATAGTCGATCATGATGCTGCTGCGTTGCGGGGTGTGACCTTCATCATCCAGACCGGCTTCGCCCAGCTCGGCTATATCCGATCCCCGGTTGTCGGCCTCAAGGCGGTCATAGCGCAGGCCGCCCCGCCAGCCCGGCATGAATTGATAGATCGCTTGGGCATACCAGCCGCTCTGTTCACCCTCATAAGTGCTGGTCTTCGGTGATGAGCTACCCACCATTTCGATATTGCCTGTTTCATCACGCTGGAAGTATTCAAACTGAAGTTTCAGATTGCGTTGGCTGTCGTTACCCTGAGGCGCCCATTTCCAAACCAAGTCGATGGCGGTGACATCGCTGTCACCGCTGTAGCTCGGCGTTTCGGTGGCACTACTGCCATGAGAATGACTACCACTTTCGCGTCCGGCAATCTCCGCCGACCAGTGGGACAGTCCCAGTTGCCAGTTATGGCTGTCGCCCATATCGCCACCGAGTTCCGCAAAGGTCGCCCAACTTCCTTTACCGTCATTCGCGGCACCCCCGGCAGGGAAGCGTTCACCGCGCCCCATCTCTGCACCGATCTGGAAAAAAAGATCGGTGGGGGCCAGCCAACGTACCTGGAGACCATCATCGATCAACTGATCACCGAATAGTCCACGGTAGACCAACGGTGCATCGATGAAGTCCCAGGCGTGGTTATGTTGGTTGTTAAGGTAGCCCACATTGGAGAAAAAACGACCGCCTTTGATGGTGAGGCCGGAACCTAAACCGATGGTCTCGATAAAGGCTTCTTCAAGCTCCACTTCTGTGGCGCCTTCGTGTTCGGCGATGGCCAGGGTGAATTTGCCGAAGTAACGGTCATCGATATTCGAACTTATCACCAGTTCGCCATGGCCCAGGCCCAAACCCGCTTTGTTGAGACCAGCCTCCCCACCCAGCATAAACCCAGGTAGTTCATAGGCCTCCGGATTTTGTTTGTAATCTGCGTATTGTCCCTGCAATACCATGCTGATGGCAGGATTCATGGTGTTGTCGGATGCTGCCACGATCGTCGAGGCGAAGCTCATGCTTGCTAACGTTGCACTGCGTATAAGTGTTCTATTTTTCACGGTTTATTCCTCTATATGTCAGACAGCGGCGTGCGCCTTCATGGCGCATGCAACCATCGGATATTCGTTGAAATCGATTGTGTGATTAAACGAAGGAGGAAGAGGGAGGGGCTCGTGCCTGGACAGTGGATTGGTATTTGGTGATTACTGTGGGGGAAAGGGGTAGATCAAGGCAGAACTGCTTGAGTGATAGAGAGATGAACAGCGAGCTGCCGGAAGAGAGGGTGTGCCCCAAGCTGCCTGCGTGTAAACAAAATTCACAATTTTCGCCGGGTGCGTGATCCTCCAGGTCGGTCTGGTGGATAAGTGACACACATTGGGCAACGACCAGGATGGCAGCCAATAACAGGGTTATATGTGTGTTTGAGTGAGTGCGATTCAACGTAGTTCCTAGCGCTACAGGTATTCAATTGGAGGCATTCTAAGTACCATACAGTGAGTTGTCCAATTTATTGGCAAATCATACGTTGGCTCATGAAGATCGACAAAGGCTATGAACGTATTCGCCAAAGTAACCACGTAATTGCACTCGATTTACTATTCTGATCTTAGTTGAATGGCGTTGGATGCAGTTCCTCTGCTTCTATGAAATAGTCATAGAAAAAAGAGAGATCATTTTGTGGTAGTTATGAAGCATCAAAACACCATAACCCACCAACAAAAAGACCTCTCTACTGCTACGTCAGATGCATCCTATTTTTGTGAAGCTAAAGATCAACTTAACGCGATCAACGGCTTTGGTATCAAAGCCACTGATCGCCGACTCAGCGTATTACGAGAAACGGGTGGAGGCGCGTTACTCGGAAAATCATTGGTAATACTACGAATCCGACACAGGGGGAGCTAGAGATGGCCGCAGATGTATTTCCATGCGAAGACGGGCATTCTCAAGAATGCTCCTTATGGAATCGGGTTAGGAAAAAAACACTCCCTATAGACACCGCCAGTAGAGGTGTCTGGGTTCTCCACGGCTGGATTCACCCCACTGCCATAGGTTGAACCATACAACTGGTAGTTAGTTATTCCACCCGAAGTGGCTAACACCATGCCAGTGCTGCAATTTATGGTTTCGACGCTGCTGCCAGATTCAACATGGACAAAACCGCCAACGAAACTCGTTAACGTGCCCGTCACGGTGGCCCCGCTTTCAACGCCGATCGCCCCCAGTTTTATTGCGCTACCCGACCCAACCAAGGTGAAGGCATTGCCAAAGAGACCTACCGATGCAGACCTTTCTGCGGTGATGTTGCCGGTAAAGGTTAAGGCGTAACCATTGGCACTGTCAGCCTCAAGGGTGAGTGTGGAGTTCGATACGACCTGTGCATCTCCGGTGACGGTGCCGTTTTGAAGCAAAACATGGCTGTTTTCAAACATCGTGATATCGCCATTTACCGTGACCGATATCGCATCCCCTAAATCATCCTGAATAACCCGGCCAGCGATCTCAACCGCGATGGCATCACTTGCAGTGCCTGGCGTAAAGGTATTGCTGCCAACCACCAGGTTCACGATAGCACCCTTGCCAACAAACATGGCTAGCGCATCACCTGATGTGAACCCACCTGTAAAGGTGTTGCCACTGTCACCACCTCTCAAGGTAACGACAGTGCCGTTGAGCGCAGCAAATGCTGCTTCTGCTGTCGTGTTGTCACCAATGGAGGAACTCTCGATTTTCAAGGTTGCGGCATTGTCGGCAAATATGGCCATTCGTCCACCAGTCACGGTCAGGTTGGTAATTTCCGCACCACGAACACCGGTAACCTGTACCGTATTGGCGCTTGTTGCTCCTGCAATCGCTCCTGCCGTGCCGCCCAGTAGGGTGACTCTGTCACGGGTGATGTTGACATTTTCGCTGCAAGTACCATTGATGGTAATGGTCAGACGCCCCAATGGCGCGGCGCTATCAATGGCGTTCTGGATCGCCCCCGCTGCCGGGCAGTCGACTGTTACTGGTGCTGCGGAGGTAGTGCTGGCACCTTCAATGGTGGTAATCCTTGTTTCATGTCCGGCTACGGTACTCGTATTGACTCCTATGTTGGTGGTGTTGTTACCAATTGTCGTGGTGTTAGTCGCGATGTTGCCAGTATTGGTGTTAATGCGAGCATCATTGTCATTGATCTGCGTCGTCTGTTCAGAAAAATTACCGCTGACTTGACTGGCAACAGCCGCTGTTCCTGAACTGAAGGTAGTCATATTGCCATCGTTTACGGTGCCGGCCATAACAGTATGGCCCGCCAGCAGCATCACACCACCTATGGCAATGGAGAGTCTGGTTAATCTGATTTTTTTGTTCATAATACCTACCTCTAAGTTATCAATTATTGCCATGTACTGCCATCATCCCAATTGAAACTATCCCATACAGCCCCTCCCTTTATGACTGCAACGTTGACCGTTTCTACGGCAGAAATATGGGTGCCATCGGTGACCGTGATAGTGAGTGAATAGGGGCCATTAACAAGCAGGTCGCTGTTATCAAGCACTGTTATCTGACCGCTGTTTGCAATCGCAAAGGCGATGCCCGTATTGCCGCCCGTGATGGTGAAACCGGTTACCGTGCCAGTGGTGTCCGCATCGCTGGCAAGGACTGTTCCCACCGCGGTGCCATTGCTTGCGGTACTGCTGACACCGAACGATTGTCCTGATGTTACGACTGGTGAAGTATCGTTCAGGTCGGTAAGGTTAATGGCAACCGTTTGGCCAGCAGAACTATTAGTGCCATCAGTGGCTGTTACCGTAAGGGTAAAACCGGCGTTGATTTCGCGGTCAAGTGCGGCGGAGTTCGCAACACTAATGACACCACTGTTATTAATCACAAAGGCAGCGCTGGTATTGCCAGCCGTGATGCTGTAGCCGCTAACACTGCCCACTGTATCGACATCGTTCGCTACAACAATCCCCACCGCTGTGGCATTGGCACTGTTTTCAACGAGGGCGAAGGGGCCTGCCGCTGCGATGGCGGGGGCGTTGTCATTGACATCTGTAATATTAATCGTGACATTTTGTGCAACAGAAGTCGCCGCGCCATCGCTTGCGGTGATGCTGAGTGTAAAGCTGGTTACCATCTCAAAGTCGATCGCGGTGGCGTCTGTTACTGTGATGGTACCGTCAGTGGCGATGGCAAAAGCGGAGCCAATATTACCGCCGGCAATAGCGAAACCTGTCACTGTCGAGTCGACATCGGTCGCCGTGACGGTGCCAACGACGGTGCCATTGTTTGCATTCTCCGCCACTGCGAAAGGTCCGCTAGCATCGACCACCGGGGCGTTGTTGACAGCGGTGATGGTGACCGTGACGGAGCCTGTTGAAGATACGGTGCCGTCACTGACGGTGTAGGTGAATGTATCTGTTCCATTAGCATTCGCCGTGGGGGTGTAATCAATGTTATTACCGTTGATGATAGCGGTACCCAAAGTGGTCGCACCAATGGCGGTTAATGTCACTGTGTCGGTTGGGTTACCATCGTTGTCGGTGTCATTCGCGGTGACATTAATGGTAAACATAGCCGCATTTTCATTGACCGTTACCGCATCACTATTGGTCACAGGAGCGAAGTTTATTGTGACCGAGGGATTCAGCGGGTCAAAGTCTGCACCGTCAAGGACACCATCACTATCTGTGTCCCGGTTTAAGGGAAGAGTGCCAGCACTGCCTTCGTCGATATCTGACAAGCCATCGTTATCGTCGTCAATATCTTTATTGTTACCAATGCTGTTGCCATCGGTATCGATAGTTTCACTGGGATCTGATGGAAAGGCGTCGTTAGTATTAAGTACAGCATCACCATCGATATCATTATCACATATGTCACCGGAACCATCTGTGTCTGTGTCTGTTTGAGAGGGGTTGGCATTGACAGGGCAGTTGTCTGAGCCATTATCAACACCGTCATCATCGCTATCATTAGAGCAGGCGTCACCGACCCCGTTGCTGTCGACATCTGCCTGATCTGCGTTTGAAGTTAATGGGCAGTTGTCTGAACTATTCGCAACGGTGTCGCTGTCCCGGTCTAAAACAGGGTCAAGGAAGCGAGTGACATCTGTTGCAAAGTCATCTTCTGTATCTAACCAACCGTCGTTGTCGTCATCTGCATCGGAACGAGCGGTATCGATGGTGGTGCGACTGGCGTTAGTAAAAGCAACATCAGGCTGACCATCGCCATCAGTATCGCTATCCGCAGTGGCATCACCAGGAAAGGCATCATCCACGTTTAACACACCATCGTGATCGATATCGGGGTTGGTTTCTGCCAGTGCGGGGGTGGTAGAGATCGAGCCGCCTGTATCCAGGTCTGTCACCGTGGTAGTAGGTGCCGTGATTGCCGCTTCTGCCACCAGAATGGCCTGCACATCGGCGACTGTCTGATTCGTCGGGCTGTTGGGGATGGGTAAGCTGGCGGGATCCTGTTGCAGTACTTGTAATGTACTTGTATTAATCTGTAAGCCTGCACTGCCATCAATGCCGCCGCCATCGGCAAGGTCAGCCGCTAACTCGGATAAAACGGCATCAGTGTCTCCGTTAGAAGGGCGAGGCTGTTGGCACAAGGCCACGCCCTGACCGGGATCGCCAGCCGTAATCGCACTACGCTTCACACCGTACGTAATCAGCTTAAATCGGTCTTCGCCAAGACCAACACCTCACGGCAGGCCGAGCTGGTAAGCCGGTTGTTGAGCGGCCCCGCCCGGCTTGCGCAGTAGATATACCCGTGGCGTTTGAGATTTAGGCTTTTAGTGTGCGTCATATTCATTTTATGGCAAGGCGAAATGGTGAGTAATCGCCGGATTATTGCGAGGCATTTCAACGCAGCCATGGAGTGAAGAGGGCGTGCAATAAAACCTAAATCTCAATCGCTACGGGTATAGAGCGATCTGCGCTACCGTTGGTATGAGGCTGGCAATAGTGCTGCGAATGCACGCTATTTGAATTTGCGCAGAATTTTTAGGTTTGAGGCTAAAAAAGTGAGCGGAATTACATTTTGAGGTTTGAGGCAACATGCACAAGGTGACCCCTGCGCATGTGTGTAATCAGCCGTTTGCTGCGAGGGTATTGGCAATACCAATGTAGTTGGCCGGCGTCATCTCAAGCAGGCGTTTTTTTTCTGCTTCAGGTATTTCAAGGGTATTGATGAAGTCTTGAAATACCTGTTGTGTAATCGCTTGTCCGCGTGTTAACGCTTTGAGTTTCTCATAAGGCCTCTCAATAGCGTAACGGCGCATCACGGTTTGAATTGGTTCTGCTAACACTTCCCAGGCATTGTCGAGGTCTTGCTGCATGCGTGCGGGGTTGCTTTCAAGTTTTGAGATGCCTTTGAGGCAGGAGCGATAAGCGATCAGGCTGTAGCCAAGGCCGACACCAAGGTTACGTAGTACCGTTGAATCGGTAAGGTCTCGCTGCCAGCGTGAAATAGGTAGTTTGCTGCCAAGGTGCTGGAAGATTGCATTTGCCAGCCCCAGATTCCCTTCTGCATTTTCAAAATCGATAGGGTTCACCTTGTGTGGCATGGTGGATGAGCCCACTTCACCTTCAACAGTGCGCTGTTTGAAATACCCTAAAGAGATATAGCCCCAGACATCACGAGAATAGTCGATCAGGATGGTGTTGAAGTGCGACAGCGAGTCAAAGTACTGCGCAATAAAATCATGCGGTTCGATCTGTGTGGTGTAAGAGTTCCACTCAAGCCCGAGGCTGGTTACAAAACGCTGCGAAAGGCTGTGCCAGTCGATCTCTGGGTAAGCGGCGTAGTGGGCGTTGTAGTTGCCGGTAGCGCCATTGATTTTGCCGAGTATCGGGGCGAGTATGAACTGATCGCGTTGGCGCTCTAAGCGTCGTGCCACATTGGCCATCTCTTTGCCGAGTGTTGTCGGTGAAGCCGTTTGGCCGTGGGTGCGTGCTAGCATCGGTTGTTCTGCGTATTGGTGGGCCAGTAGGGTTACGGTGCCGATTAAGTCGTCCATTACTGGTGCGATGACCTGAGTCCGGCCTTCGCGTAGCATCAGCGCATAGGCAAGATTATTAATGTCTTCTGAGGTGCAGGCAAAGTGGATGAACTCATTGACTGCGTGTAGTTCTGCGTTATCGGCAACCTTTTCCTTGAGGTAGTACTCAACTGCTTTTACATCATGATTGGTAGTGCGCTCGATGGTTTTGACTCGCCCCGCATCACTTAAGCCAAAGTTATCGATGATGTTTTGTAGGTGGGTGCTGGCATCGTCGCTGAGTGGTGGAACCTCTTCGATCTCCGGGCAGTTAGCCAGTGCCTGTAGCCAGCGAATCTCAACGATGACCCGGTAATAAATCAGTCCATATTCGCTAAAGATCGGACGTAGTTCATTGATCTTGTCGTTGTAACGACCGTCAATGGGTGAGATAGCGGTGAGCGTATTGAGTTCCATTGCTGTCCTGCTTAATTTCCTAATGGGAGACGGGGGCATTATACAGAAACTCCCCTGCCGTTTGTGCGATAAATTTGCGTTTGAACATCAGTTGCAGGCGGGTGCCGCCACATTGTTGCCATAAAATAGTTGAACGAATTGCCGCGAGTAGTAGAGCACGTACCTTGTTGGCGTTGTCCGGGTTTGCCAGGTAGCCCTGTTCGCCATTAACGATAATGCGGGGCTTGATGTTGCTAATGGTATTCACATAGATATCGGCAATTCCGGCAATCACGTTTTCGTGCGTAATGGGGTAGTGGTCGGTCTGTGCGCGTACACGCTCAATGCCGTTGCCGAGTGTTGATAGCATCGCTTTATTTTTGGTGAGTTTGCCGGTGAGGTGCATGATGGTAACGATGTATTTGGTTAGCTCCATGTCTCGTTTGCTTGTCTCTTCTCCAAATTGTTCTTGCAGCAGTTCCAGTCCCAGTGTGATCCCTTCAGTTGAGCCACCATAAACCGCGAGTGTGTGGTCTGGGTCAACTTCGATGATGCTATTGAGGCTGGTTTCAAATGCGGCTTGATCAAGGCTGTTGGTCGTTGCGACTTTCTGCACCAGGCGGGTGGCTTGAAAGACACCGGCTAGCGCGAGTATTTTTTCGTTGGGTGCGTGACTCATCGTGTTTACCTTTACTGCAATTTAAGAGGTGAAATGTCGGCAAGTGTGTTGCCGATCTGGTCGATAATGCCGCCGCCGAGGCACTCATCCTGATTGTAAAATACAATCGACTGCCCAGGCGTCACGGCGCGTTGCGGTTGTTCAAAGTATACGGTTGCAATGTCGTCCTCAATTGCGGTGACTGTGCAGGGTTGATCCTGCTGGCGATAGCGCACTTTGGCACTGCAGCGGTAGGGTGGTGTTGGCGCTTGGCCGCTCACCCAATGTAGGTCGATTGCATTGAGTGCCTGTTTAAACAACGCAGGATGATCGGTGCCCTGTGCCACAAGCAATACGTTACGCTCTAAATTTTTATCAACCACATACCATGGCTCGCCGCTGCTATCCTCTTTTAGGCCGCCAATTTTTAGTCCTTTTCGTTGGCCGATGGTATGAAACATCAGGCCGTCGTGTTTGCCAATGGCTTTGCCATCCAGTGTTTGAATCTCACCCGGTTGTGCTGGCAAGTAGGTGTTGAGAAAGGTTTTGAATTCTCGTTCGCCAATGAAGCAGATGCCAGTGCTATCTTTTTTTGCATGGTTTTCAAAGCCCGCTTCTGCGGCTATTTTTCGTACTTTGCTCTTGGGAAGTTCGCCGAGCGGAAATAGCGCTCTAGAGAGTTGCGCTTGCCCGAGGGTATAAAGGAAATAGCTTTGGTCTTTGTTGTCGTCTTTGCCTTTTAGCAATTTGAATTGTCCATCTTTTTCGGCGATGCGAGCATAGTGCCCGGTGGCGATTTTATCTGCGCCCTGTTGAATGGCGTAATCCAGAAAGGCCTTAAACTTGATCTCTTTATTGCAGAGGATATCCGGATTAGGGGTGCGGCCGCTTTTGTACTCATCGAGAAAGTATTGAAAGACGTGATCCCAATATTCACTGGCGAAGTTGACCGCATCCATCGGGATGCCAATTTTATCGCATACCAGCATCGCATCGTTGGCATCGATCGCGGCGGGGCAGACACCATTTGGGTCTTTATCTTCCCAGTTCTTCATGAACACGCCGCTAACCGATAATCCCTGTTGCTGCAGTAAGAGAGCGGTGACTGATGAATCCACGCCGCCGGACATACCGACGATGATCTGTTGTGTTGACGGATTGTTCATTTGACGAGGCGCGTAACGGTTGGCTGGTGGCTGAAAACGGGGAATTATAGCAAATCTTATCGTCTTTAGCAGTTTGCTGATTGGGGGTTATGGGTTGTCGATAACTCTATATTCACCGGGTGCGACTCCTTTGAGGTTCCATTGTCCGATAGCGTTGCGAATCAGGCGTAGTGTGGGAAAGCCGACCGCGGCTGTCATCCGTCTAACCTGGCGATTTTTGCCTTCACTGATCTTTATTTCCAGCCAGGCTGTTGGAATCTGGGCGCGATAACGTACTGGTGGGGTGCGCGGCCAGATCTCTGGTGGCTTGATGCGGCGAACCTTGGCCGGGCGTGTCAGGCCGTCTTTAAGTGTTACTCCCTGGCGAAGCTGACGTATGGCATCGTCTGATGGCGTGCCATCTACCTGTACCCAGTAGGTCTTTTCTAATTTGTGTTTTGGATGGGCAATACGGTGTTGTAGCTTGCCATCGTCAGTGAGTAGTAGTAGCCCTTCGCTGTCTCGGTCGAGGCGGCCCGCGGCATAGACGTGGGGGGTATCGATAAAATCTTTGAGTGTTTTACGACCTTCGGTGTCGTTAAACTGGGTGAGTACATCGTAGGGCTTATTGAATAAAATCAGCATCTAACTTTTTGGAGTGGTAGCGTTTTGTCAGTTTATGGTAACACTATTATCGAGTGGCGCTGATGTTGAGGGTGGCTAGTGGGTGATTGGTGAATCAGTATTGTGGGCGTAAGCGCAACAGTGAGCGGGGAGTGTAGCCTCGCTTCAGATGTGCTTTTTAGCCTGCTGCCAGCATGCTTAAGTGGCGGTGCCTACTTAAGCCGTTTTCTGGGGAAGGTTAATTAAGTTTTTGTTCGCCGTCGCTCTCTTTGTCTGGTTTTATATTCGCAGCAAAGAGCCCTTTTGGCCCTTCCGAGAGCTCAAATTCAACCTTTTGGCCGCCTTTGAGTGTTTTGTAGCCATCGATTGAGATGGCGGAGAAGTGGGCGAAAATATCTTCACCACCTTCATCGGGTGAGATAAAACCAAATCCTTTGGTGTTACTAAACCACTTAACGAGTCCACTAGGCATAACTATACTCCCTTCCATATTCGAGCATCACTATCTTGTTAGGCATGAACCGGGGCTGTTTTTGCTGGCCCCGTTCCAAAACAATAGCCCAATGAACGAAATAGTCAAGTATTTCTGGTGGTGCCAATTGTGCTGAATGGGAATGCGGGCTTGGCTAGGTTATTGCTATCATTTTGATGGGGTTGAAGTTTTTACTTTATGGCTATATGTCTGCTGTTGGGTATGATATTTTACGCGCTCAGTAATAACTAATTCCCATTCAAAACAAGGTGTTATATACTGTTGTGCTGGTGAGTCTTTTGTTGAAATAAGGTATAATAGGGTAGATATGGAAAAAGAGGATCAACACAGTTCTGACGATAATTTGGCACTGCAGGAGGCTAAGCCAAAGTTAAAGCGTCCACCGCTTTATAAAGTGTTACTTCTTAATGATGATTACACGCCAATGGATTTTGTCGTCCATATTTTGCAGGATCATTTCATCATGACTAGCGAGAAGGCAACTCAGGTCATGTTGCAGGTGCATACACGGGGGGTTGGCGTTTGTGGCGTTTTTACGCGTGATATCGCTGAAACCAAAGTAGCACTAGTAAACCAATACGCTCGCGAAAATCAGCATCCGCTGAAATGCACCATGGAGGAAGCGTAGCGAACAAAATTTAGGTAGGTGCCCAATGTTAAGTAAAGATCTTGAATACACACTCAACGCAGCATTTCAGTCTGCTAGAGATAGAAGTCATGAGTTTATGACAGTAGAGCATCTACTGTTGGCACTATTTGATAACGCTGAATCTTCCGCGATTCTCAGGGCGTGTGATGCCGACATTGATGGATTAAGAAAAGAGCTTGAAGCTTTCCTTGAAGAGAACACTCCGCTACTCGGCGGAGAAGAGCGAGAAACTCAGCCAACGCTAGGTTTCCAGCGAGTATTGCAGCGGGCTGTTTTTCATGTTCAATCTTCAGGCAAGCGTGAGGTTGGTGCGCCTAACGTGTTGGTTGCGATTTTTGGTGAGCAAGACTCGCAAGCCGTATATTTTCTGAATAAACAGGATATCACTCGACTAGATGTTGTTAGTCATCTTTCTCATGGCCTTTCAAAGACGTCAAGTGATGATAAAAGTGAAAATATCTCCTCTGATGTCGATGGTGCGGCAGATGAGGGGGAAGCAGCCAAGACCCCATTAGAAAGCTACGCCACAAATCTTAATGAGCGCGCTAAAGCGGGCAAGATTGATCCATTAATTGGGCGTGATACAGAAGTGCATCGTGTGGTGCAGATACTTTGTCGCCGCCGTAAAAACAATCCATTATTAGTGGGTGAGGCGGGTGTGGGTAAAACTGCGATTGCTGAAGGGTTGGCAAAGATGATTGTCGATAAAGAGGTGCCTGATGTGTTGGCGGAAAGCACCATCTATTCGTTGGATATGGGTGCGTTACTGGCGGGTACAAAATATCGTGGTGATTTTGAAAAACGCCTGAAAGGGCTACTTGCTCAGATTGCAGAAGAAGATGGCGCGGTGCTTTTCATCGATGAGATTCATACCATTATCGGTGCGGGCTCTGCATCGGGCGGGGTGATGGATGCCTCAAATTTACTTAAGCCAGTATTAAGCTCTGGTGAATTACGTTGCGTCGGTTCAACTACATATAACGAATATCGTGGTATTTTTGAAAAAGACCGGGCGTTGGCACGCCGTTTCCAGAAGGTCGATGTGGATGAGCCTTCGGTGATTGAGACCATTGATATTTTGAAGGGGTTGAAATCTCGTTTTGAAGAGCACCATAAAGTGAAATACACGGCTGATTCGTTGAAGACAGCAGCTGAGTTAGCTTCGCGTTATATCAATGACCGTTTTATGCCTGATAAGGCGATTGATGTGATTGATGAAGCGGGTGCTAATCAGCGACTACAGCCAGTATCAAAGCGCAAAAAGACCATCGGTGTTAAAGAGATTGAGGCAATTGTTGCCAAGATTGCGCGTATTCCTGCGAAGAGTGTGAGTAGCTCTGATAAGGCTAAACTACGCACCCTGGAGCGTGACCTGAAGATGGTGATCTACGGGCAGGATGAAGCGGTCGATACGCTGTCGACGGCGATTAAAATGTCTCGTTCTGGCTTAGGTGAAACCACTAAGCCGATTGGTTCTTTCTTGTTTGCAGGGCCAACCGGTGTTGGTAAGACCGAAGTCTGTCGTCAGCTTTCCCACATTTTAGGAATCGAGCTGATTCGTTTTGATATGTCTGAATATATGGAGCGTCATGCTGCGTCACGTTTGATTGGTGCGCCGCCGGGCTACGTAGGCTTTGATCAGGGCGGGCTGTTAACCGAGGCGGTGAATAAACAGCCTCATGCGGTTTTGCTGTTTGATGAAATTGAAAAGGCACATCCTGATGTCTTTAACCTGCTCTTGCAGGTGATGGACCACGGTACACTGACGGACAATAATGGTCGCAAGGTGGATTTTAGAAATGTGATTATCATCATGGCGAGTAATGCGGGTGCCGAGCAGATGAGTCGGGCATCGATTGGCTTTGCGCATCAGGATCACTCATCTGATGGTCTGGAGGTGATTAAGCGTACCTTTACCCCTGAATTTAGAAATCGTCTTGATGCGATTGTGCAGTTTAAGGCGCTAGATGCGGTGACGATTGCCAATGTGGTCGATAAATTCATTATTGAGCTAGAAGCGCAACTGGAAGAGAAGAAGGTAGTGCTTGATATTGAAGAGCCGGCGCGCGAATGGTTGGCGATGCACGGATATGATCCTGCGATGGGCGCGCGCCCGATGGCACGTACAATCCAGGATTGCGTGAAAAAACCACTGGCTGAGGAGTTGCTGTTTGGTCGCCTGGTTAAGGGCGGCCGAGTGAAGATTGGTGTTAAAGATGATGAACTGGTATTCAATATAGAAGGGGTTGAAGAGACCGTCGATAGTTAGTCGCACTGTTCCAGCAATCGGCTGATGTCGGTTGCTGGAATTCTTTGTGTTACGATTAAGTTTGTAACTGTAAGTTGGTTCAGCGTGCGCGGTAGGTGATGCGCCCTTTTGAGAGGTCGTATGGTGTCAGCTGTACGGTCACTTTATCACCCGTCAGGATGCGAATGTAATGTTTGCGCATTTTGCCGGAGATGTGCGCGGTGACGACATGCCCATTTTCGAGTTCTACGCGGAACATCGTATTTGGCAGAGTCTCAACGACAGTGCCTTCCATTTCAATATGTTCTTCTTTTGCCATGCGCTAATAATCGTCTAATTTGAGTTTTAGTTTAGTTGTCATTGCCCTGGTTTTACCTAGCGCTTTCTAAATGACCACTGTTTTATTTGCCAGGATTTACACCCAAGCGGCAGAATTATACACCATTTTTTTTTATTTCTCGCTATCGAGCCATAATTAAGCAGAGCGACCGCATATAAACTCAGATTAATCAGTTGAATTAAGCTGCATGGCCTTAGATAGTGTTGATTTTTAGTTATTTATCAACTGCGTATTCCGGCCCATCGTAAACACCCATGCTGGACTGAAGATGAACGCTTTTCAGAAAATTTCCGGAATAGGTGTTCAACTTCCTGGAATAGCGGGCTAACAATACCCAAAAACTGCTCTTAATCATTTAGGTTTTTTTCGGGCTGCCCAGGAATTCTTCAAGTAACGCAGCTAGTGCTTGTTTGTTGATTGGCTTGCTTAGATAGCCATCCATACCAGCATCGAGGCACTTTACACGGTCACCGGTTAATGCATTGCCTGTCATGGCAATAATCGGTGTTTTAATATGGCCGGCGCTTTCTTCTTGGTTCCGTATCATACGTGTCGCTTGGTAGCCATCAAGTACAGGCATCTGGCAGTCCATGAATATGATGTGATATTGGCCAGAGGCTTTTTTTGTAACAGCCGTTTCACCATTATTTGCGATGTGTGAGGCTATACCATGTTTTTGTAAGTATGATGAAATAATCATTTGATTAACATCATTATCTTCAGCAATTAGTGCGACTAGTTTCTGTGAACGGTAGTCAATGGGGTATGAATTTGTTTTGTTACCGGTGGTGCCTGAAATCGAATTGGCAGGGTGTTCCGGGAAAGCAGCAGTGAACCAGAATGTACTGCCACACTTGGGGTTGCTTGTTACACCAATTTCACCGCCCATTATTTTTGAAAGCTTTTGGCAAATTGATAGCCCTAAACCGGTACCGCCATGAGTTCGACTCGTTGATGCCTCTGCCTGAAAATATTCATCAAAAATACTATTTTTCTGGTTAATAGTTAGCCCTATTCCTTGATCAATTACTTTGAACAACAACATCATCTGGTCATCTTCATTATTTTTGATTGAAACATTTGTTGTTATTTCACCATGATCAGTAAACTTTATTGCATTATTAATCAGATTGATTAATACCTGCTTTAACCGTACTGGGTCACCGTATACTGTGGCAGGAATTTTATGGTCATGTTCAATCGTTAATTTTATCCCTTTAGATGAAGCCGTTTCATCAAAGAGTTTATGAACCTGGTTAATTGTCTTAACTGGGGAGAACTCAATATTTTCTAATATCATTTTACCAGCTTCGAGCTTGGAAAAATCGAGAGTATCATTCAGTATACTGAGTAATGATTCAGTTGAACTGAGGATAATTTCAGAAAGCTCTTTTTGTTCAGGGTTCAGGTCGGTGTGCATGAGTTTATCCAGGATGCCAAGCATGCCATTGATTGGTGTCCTGATTTCATGACTCATTGTGGCTATTAGCCTGCTTTTTAACGCTTCTGAAGATTTTTGGGTTGTGAGTGCGCTATCCAGGTCAATGGTCTTTGTTTTTAATTCAGAGGCAATGACCTTAAGATTGGATGATATGATGTTTGCTTCTATTGCTCTTCTGGCTCGATTGGAAACTGTTGCTACTAGTCGTTCAGGGCTGACGGGTTTTGATAAAAAGTCATCGCCACCAAACTCCATGGCTGCCATCTGTTCATTAAGATCAGACTCTGTTGATAAGAATATAATGGGTATGCCTGAATATTTATCTTTTTGCCTTATTATTCTGGCAAGCTCAGCCCCTGAGCATTCAGGCATATATAGATCCATTAATATCAGGTCAGGCTCAAATTCATCGATGACAGTAAATGACGTTAGAGGAGAGTTGATGATTTTTGTTTTCATGCCAGCTCTACGGACAATCATTTCATGAAATGAAGCAAGCATTTCATCATCGTCTATAATTAAAATTTTATATGTATGCGGACGTAGAGGAGTCATTGCTTTATCGATAGTGCTACGCAGTAATTCTTTATCAATAGGGCGCGCTATATAATAACCACTATCATTCCGGACAGATTCAATTCGAGATTCAATCGTATCTTCATTTGATATGGTGATGACAGGTATCCCTAATGAAGAGGTTTTTTCTGCCGTTTTATGGCTTGCGAGTTGGGGTGAAATTAATAAAATTGAGTGAATTTCGTTTAGATGATCAGCAGAAAACTCCACCTGACCTTCCAGAATTATGACATTATAACCATTATCTGTTACATACTGAGATAATTCATTTTCCAGGGTTTTATCAGCGATGTGTAAATAAATGTTATTTTTTATATGGCTCTTATCCATCAGGGTAGTCCAATATAATTATGATAATGTGGCGTGAGTCTCTTGTGATGCTTCATATAAGGTCGGCAAGTTTTTTCTTGATATGATCAAACTCACTAAATGCATGCTGTACGTACTCTTTTTGAATGGTAATTGATCCACCCCTGGATTGGAGTTCAATTTCTTCACAAATTTTCGATAATTTCAATGCGCCAATGTTTCCGCTACTTCCCTTTAGGCAATGTGACTCTTCCTGTATTGCCTTAATGTTATTTTCTTCAAAGGCATTCAGAAGTAATATTAGTCGTTTTGGCGTGTCTTCTAGATAGGCCTCGATGATCTCGGCAAACATCTCCTCTGTTGCCTCTTTCAGTGCGGACAATACAGTATCGTCCAGGGAGGGCTCATTTAATACGTTCATGATCGGTAACCTGTATTTTGTTAATTTCATTATTGCCGGGTAATTCTGTTTTTGTACCAGCCAGTGAGCCTGCTTCACTGCTAACCCATGTATTGATCTTTGAAATCAGCGTACTTTGATTGATTGGTTTTGGCATGTAATCATCCATTCCGGCGGCAATGCACTTTGTATCATCACCATGAAGTGAATTTGCAGTTAGGGCGATGATGGGCGTTTTTTGATTTGGCCCTGTTCCCTGTCGAATATTATGTGTGGTTTCATAGCCATCCATTTTAGGCATTTGGCAATCCATCAATATAAGGTCGTATTTGACGCTGCTTGCTTTATGAAGTGCTTCTTCACCATCATTTGCGATTGTAACTGCGCAATTTAATTTTTTTAGCATCGCACTGATGACTTTTTGATTCACCAGGTTATCCTCTGCTATCAGGACGTTTGGGTTAGCGGAATTCAGTGTGTTTGAATTTTCCTTTATATGGGGGATAGGTTGTGATGATGTGTGGTGAGTCAGGCATAAGTCAACCCAAAATGTGCTGCCAGAGTGCTCATTTGAAATAACCCCGATATTTCCATTCATTCTTGAAACCAGTTGTTTGCATATTGAGAGTCCAAGTCCTGTTCCTCCATATTTTCTGGTGGTTGATGCATCACCCTGGGTAAAGGCCTCAAATATAGATGCGTGTAGTTCAGGCCTAATTCCTATGCCACTGTCTTCTATTTCAATGTGTATGTGATGACTGTTATTAATTGTGCGATAAGAATCTACATGAATTTTAATGCCCCCATTTTCTGTAAACTTAATCGCATTGTTCAATAAATTTGTGAATAATTGTTGAATTCGGGTTGGATCACCAATAATAATGTCTGGCAGGTTCTTTGCGATATGTGTAGATAGTTTAGTGCCTTTACTGGTTGCTAAAACTATTTGGTGAGAAATAGTCTTTTCAATGAGGCTTCTCATGTTGAATGGTATGGTCTCAAAGATAAGTTTTCCTGATTCAGACTTTGTAAAGCACAACAGGTCATCCAGGATCTCCATTAAATTATTTCCGCATTCCTGTGATGTGTTTAAATAGTCTGTCTGTTCATCATTAAGCGGGGTGTCTGATAGAAGCTCGAGCGAGCCTAGAATTCCATTCATTGGTGTGCGTATTTCATGACTCATATTAGCTAAAAATTGGGATTTTGATTTGAAAGCAATGATTGCTTCGTTCCTTGCTTTTTTTAGTTCATGCTCATAATTTTTACGTTCAGTGATGTTTCTGATTGCGGCACATAGGATGGTTTTATCGTTAATTGAGAATGACCCAAATGAGACCTCAATATTAAAAATATTTCCTGCTTTGTCTACATGCATCATTTCACAAAGTTGTGAATTATTGTTTGCTATTTTGATGATTTTATCTGTTGTTAACTTATCTATTGATAAATCGTGGTATTTTAATTCAGAGATGGTTTTATGAGTATGGCCATATTGATTCAAGGCAGCATTATTAACTTCGATTATCGACTGTGTTGCAGCATCAAAGATAATAATAGCATCTGATACGGCACTAAAAATCTGCCCATATTTCTCTTCATTGTCTTTGAGCTTTCTTTCAAATAGCTTTTTTTTTGTTATATCATTAAATACAACAACAGAACCTGTAATGAGTCTGTCGTCAAGGATAGGGCGACTAGAGTATTCAATCGGTACAGCCTGGTTGTTTTTTTTCAAGAACACAGCATCATCAACATGCGATGACTCTCCCTCAGTGTATGTTCTAAATATAGGATTTTTTAATATGTCATCATCACCACTTATGATCATTTCCAACAGTCTTTTACCAAGTAATTCATCAGGGTTTGAGTATCCTAATAATTTGACAGCAGAGTCATTGATAAAAGTACAGACTCCAGCTAGATTTATCCCAAATACTCCCTGGTCTATGGACTTCAGAAGCATCCTGATGTGTCGGTTTAGTTTCATTCTCTCATCTTCGGATCTCATTCGTTCAGTTGAATCTTCACTAATCAATACAACTTCATCAATATTTCCATCGTTACTCAATACAGGGAAAATATGGCTCTGAATCCAGCGGTTACTTCCGATTGAATTTATCAGATTGAAGAGGGTGACTGGAATGGTGGATGGTTTTCCATTAAACGCCATTTCAATATGCTTCATCAGCCCTTGTCGTTTAAGCTTCTCATCTTTCAGGATATTATAATTTCCTACAACACTGTCATCTATCCCCCATAGTGATTTCCATGCCCCATTTACATTGGTCAATATTCCCTCAGCATTGAATATTTGTATACTGAATGGAAATTGTTCGATGCAATTAGTAAACCGAATGATTGATGAAGTCAGCATCTGTTCAGCAGCAACCCTTTCTGAAATATCTCTTATGACACCGATGTATTCATCGTTGGGGCTATTTTTGATATGACTAATCGATATTTCAATATCGATATTGGCGCCATCTTTTTTTCTGCCTTTGAATTCCCTGGGGCCATTATTAATCATTCCAGATTTTTTGGTTTCTCTGTAGTATTTCAAATAGGTGTCATGATTTGATTTATGATCATCACACATGATTATATTGATATTTTTTCCAATAACCTCACTTTCAGAGTACCCAAATATTATCTCAGATGACCTGCTGAAAAAGGTGATTATACCTTGGTTATCGATTGTAATTATTCCATCAACCGCATTTTGAATTAATGCCTTTAGTTTGGTATTTTCATCTTTAATTTTATCTAGATTGCTGAGATTTTTGATTTTTGGAGCCGGTCTTTCGGGGGGAGTGATGTTTTGTACAGTGATATAGGCTGATAAAATTATTATTAACAGGGAAAATATTAATGTCAGGTGTAATTGTGATTGGTGACTAATTGCCTCAGATAGCGGAATTAATAGTGATGATATAACTAAAATAGTTATTAACACTGCTATCGTTTTAATGTAATGTTTTTTCATCTTCAGGATTGGTTGAAGGCGATGTATTTTTTGACACATACGTCAAAATATTTTGGTTAAATCCATTCACTGGCTACCATTGATAGTGTGCTTCTACTTTGGTTCCTTCATTCGTGTATGAAAGGGAGGTGCAGAGCGACTTAACAAGATTGATACCTCGGCCATGAGCATTTATATTTATTTCTAGTGAGCTATTGCTATTTGAGATATCAAATCCAGTGCCTGTATCTTCTACAACTATAATTATTTCACCACCGGTATTGGAAGGTAGAGGCTGGTGCTCAACTGAAATTTCAATCGAGGCACAATCGAGATTTTTTAATGCCAATTCTCGTGCATTGTAGTACTCTGTAAATCCCTGCGGATTTTCTTTAACAGAAGAGTCTAATTGCAGAATCCCATGTTCCAGTGAATTGGAATATAATTCTGAAAGTATCGTATATATTCGCTCCCGATGTTCTGATAAGCCCTGTATTTCCATTATTGACTGAGTGATAAGTGGGCATGGGTTTGTTTGTTTTAATGCGCCGACCCCAAGCTTCATTGATAAACCCCACTTCACAGAGGATAAAATTTGATCATTGTTTGTAGTGGATATGTTATCGACACTATTTAATGGTTTAGCTGTAATTTCAATGAGCGTGATATCATCAAATTGTTCGGCATTTCTACAAAAAATTTCGACAGACTCTTTAATATTAGAAAATGAATTGTTGCTATTTTTTGACTCAAATAATACTGAATCTAAGCGGTCTTGCGTGTACATTTTACCCTGGCTATTTTGCGCTTCGACCAGGCCATCAGATATCATATATATCTTGTCGTTTTCCCCTAGTTCAATAAATTCAACATTTCTGTCAAGGTTGTCACTATTAAGTACACCTAAGGGAAGGTGGCTTGACGGAATTTTAATAAAGGGCTTTTCATTTTTTGTAATAATAATATCTGGATTTCCACCATTCCACACAGCAATGGTTCTAAATTCTTCGTCAGCCTCTATAAGGCATGCCGCGCAAAAAAAACCTGAAGGTAATGTCTCTTTCAGGCGTTTGTTAATGTTGTATGCTATGTCACCAATTGAGTATCCTTTTGATGATAGGCTATAAAAGGTGTCAGATACTGGTATGGCACCGATGGCAGCAGAAAGCCCATGACCAGTAAAATCCCCCAGCATGACATGTAAGCCCCCAGATGGTGTCCGAGAGCTCAGCAATATGTCGCCGCTAGTGATAGACATTGGTTTGAGCAGGTGCTTTATATTATCTATTTCAAGATTTTCAGGCTTCGTTATGTTAGTGAAAATAGTTTCAGCAATTTCATGTTCCAACTGGAGGCGACTATGATGTTCCTGTAATTCTGATCTACTATCGGCAATGTGATTATATAGTCCACGGACGCGTACCATGGCATCAATTTTAGCTTTTATTATGGTGCTATTATATGGTTTTGTTATAAAATCATCTCCACCATATTCGATGCATTTTGCTAACGCATTTTCATCTGTGATTGCTGTTAAAAAAATAATCGGAACAAAAATTTCCCCACAAATCCGCTTTATTCTTATTGCCGCATCGTAGCCATTCATGACCGGCATCATGACGTCCATTAAAACAATATCAGGACGATTGTTGGTAAACATCTCGACAGCTTCTTCTCCATTTACTGCAGACGTAACGTCGTAACCTAGTTTTTTAACCAGAGTTGACAGGATTAGTCTATTGGTTTTGTCATCGTCGACAATAAGGACAGAAAGAGAGAGCTGAAGTTGCGCGTTCGGCACGCCAGTAGTGTTAATTTTTATATCATCCATGACTTGGCCTTTACCTGCGACTATCGTAGTTTTTTTCTGAGATTATTCTATCGTAAAAAGTTTGTTAAAATTCGATATTTCCAGAATATTTTTTATTTCTCGATTACAGTTTTTAAGGATAACAGATGAGTCATCTCCACCTGTCCGCTCTTTCAAGACGAGTAACATCCCAAGCGCTGAACTATCCATATATTCTGTTTGAGAAAAGTTTATAATGAATTTTATGTTTCCTTTTTTTAGACCTGTTTCATAGGAGTCTCTAAAATCTTTATATAAATTGAAATCAAAACGGCCATTAATTGATATGGTGAGAGATGAACCATCGTTAGACAATTGAGTTGTTAGTGCCATATTTTTACCTATTATTTTCTGTGCATAGTGCTTGCATTGGAATGGTTAGAAAAGTTCAACTTCACCTTCAACAATTGACTCCTGGTGTGCTGGTTTATCTCTTTCATGATTCAAGTTTGATTTTTCCTCTTTTAGCCTCGATTTTATTTCCTTAATAGATTCATCGTATGTGGTCTCACCTTCTTCTGTATTCAGATCAGACAGGCTGCTGAGTATATCATTTGAAAAATATCTCAATTTTTTCAAGTACTTTTGAGATGAATCGATTTGCTGACTAACAATATCTTCAAACTGAAGTCCTCTTACGGCTTGATTCACATTATTGTTAATGTTATCTGAGATTAACGAGACTTCTCCTAGATTTTCAGAGACTCGGCTATTCATATTTCCGACCTCCTCAAGCATCATATCGACTCTGCTTTTAGCCGATATTGCCATGTTCATATCTTTGGATGCGACATCACCCACAATTCTTCTTGCATCAGAGATTGAGACTCTTGTTTTTTCTACATGGTTTCTGATCTCATCATTAAACCTGTTTGAATGTTGGGAAAGTTTTCTAACCTCATCAGCTACGACTGCAAATCCGCGGCCAGCTTCGCCGGCATGTGCTGCTTCTATTGCTGCATTAAGAGCCAGTAGACTAGTTTGATCGGCTATGGTCTTAATGTCCTCCAGGAGTTTAAATATTTCGTCCATTTGGTAGACCATGTCATCTATTTTATGTACTGTCTCGATACTCTGTTTACTAACATTGACTAGAAGATCAATGAAATATGTGAGGATTTCAGATGTTTCGTTAGCAAATTCTTTTATACCAATAGATTTTTCACTGCCGTCTGATCCCTTGAGAGATGCCCCTGAGACATTGTCAATAAGCGAAACAACTATGTCTTTCTGGTTTTGTATGTCACTATTTAATCCGCTAAAACTGCACCCCAGATTAGTGACAGCATCTCCCACAACACTGCGTGCCTGTGTTAGCTCTTTGCATGAACTTTCAACTTCACTATTTAGTGCTTCATTTAGAAGGGTGACGAAATCTATCAGGTTATCATGGTTTGATGTTCCTTCCGCGTTTTCGACTGCTATATTTGTGGTTGTGATTGACTGTGACCTTACTGATGTGTACACCCATAGTGATAGCATAATAATCAGGGCGGGGATCTCAGCTGATCCGTAGCTACCATTAATTACCATCGCTATCACCATAAGACTTACCGTGAGCGGTAAAAAATAATTTTTAAGGTATGTGATCATTTTTCCAATGTGTCTGTAAATAACATCTACTGTAAATATTTATCGGTATCATAAAGTGGAACTTTATATAATTACTTATTTGATTTTTTTACAAGCGTGACTATCTTTCCCGCTACAGCATTAAGCGGAAGTACACTATCCACTCCGCCTAATTTTACTGCCTCACCTGGCATTCCCCAGACAACACTTGTTTTTTCATCTTGAGCAATTGTACTTGCACCTGCGTCATGCAGTTCTTTGATGCCTGCCGCACCATCATTACCCATCCCCGTGAGTATCACTCCAATTGCATTATGGCCAACATTTTGAGCGACAGAACGAAACATTACATCAACAGACGGTCGGTGTCTGTTAACAGGTGGGCCATCATTTAAACGACAGACAAAACGTGCGCCATCTCGCTCAATCAGCAAGTGGTGGTTTCCAGGTGAAATGTATACGTGCCCAGGTAGTATTTGCTGTCCATCATGAGCCTCATAGACTGTCATGGCAGCACAGCTATTCATTCTTTTAGCAAAAGGAGCGCTAAATGCTTCGGGGATATGCTGAGAAATTACCATTCCAGGGGAATCAGCAGGCATCCTCATCAGCACTTCTTTAATCGCTTCGGTACCGCCGGTCGATGCCCCTAACGCAATGATTGTATCGGTTGTTTTGAAGTGTCGTTTAGCCGTGAGATTCTTTTTTTCCAAGATGACGTCTGCTGAATTTCTAGCTGCTACCCCTCCAATTGAGGTGGTGGTCTGTGTGATGGCATGGACATTTGCATTTGACGCGGCCTTTACTTTGTTGATGATTTCATAGGTATAGTCAGGCAATGAATGGGCAAGGTCTAATTTTGGTTTAGAGACAAAATCAACTGCTCCCGATTCAAGCGCTTCCAGGGTGATATCTGCACCTTTTTCTGTGAGTGACGAGATCATAATGACTGGAATGGGGTGTAATCGCATGAGGTTTTTAAGGAATGTAATTCCATCCATGCGAGGCATCTCAACATCAAGCGTAATTACATCGGGCTTGAGCTTTTTTATTTGTTCTCTAGCTGCAAATGGATCCTGTGCAGTCCCAATAACTTCAATATCTTTATCAGTTGCCAGTATCTCCCTGAGAAGTTTACGAATTAGCGATGAGTCATCAACGATGAGTACTTTTATCTTATTTGTCATTACATCCCCTCAGAAAAGTTCGATATCACTTGTAACTGGCTTCTTGACGAGGTCTTTCATGTAGTCTGTTTCACGTTCAATGATGGTTTCGTTATGAAGCTTTCTTAGTTTTTTGATTCGAACACGACCGGAGCCAGGGAAATAATATACTTTTCTCGGGTGAGGGGAGCCAACATCACTTGAGATCAGGCTTAGGCCTTCAGTTTTTATGTACGTAATAGCGAACTCAATATTGCGCTGTCCAACATCAGTCATATTCCTTAAAATCTTTCCACCACCAAAAATTTTGACTTCCAGGTTTTGCTTGTTTCCTCCATTTTTTAATATCTCATTGATTAACATTTCCATAGCGAAGTTTCCATAGCGTGCAGATTCACTAAGTTTGGTACTACTACCACTATTATCAGCCGGTAACATAAAATGATTCATGCCGCCTATTCCTTTTATGGGGTCTCGTATGCAGGCAGAGATGCATGAACCCAGGACTGTTACAACAGCTTCATCTTCTTTGGTAACATAAAATTCGCCCGGGAGTATTTTTGCGGAAATGATTTCATTTTGTTTATCCCAGTAGCGGTTTATATGGGAAAATCCTGGCAGGCATTTTTCCATTTGAACGTTATTATCGCGGTATAAACCCATCAGACTTCCCTTATTTAATTTTTTTATAAATAGTTTGTCCAAGTAGATTGAAGCGATCAGATACTTTAAAGAGTGACTCAGAGTGGCCTATAAATAGATGTGCATCGCTTTTTAAAATATTTGCATATCTATCAAATAGAACCTTTTGTGTCTCCTTATCAAAATAGATAACGACATTTCTGCAAAATATAAAGTCAAATGGTCCTTTTGTTGGCCATTCATGTAATAGGTTAAGTTGTTTAAAGGTGATTAAGTCCTGAAGCTCAGGTCTCACGCGTACTGTCCCTGAATTATCACCTTTTCCTTTTAGGAACCACTTTTTTTTACGACCACTGCTCAAACCATCAATCCGGTCGCTGTTGTAAACCCCATTTTTAGCAGTACTCAATACATCAGAGTCTAGGTCGGTTGCCAGTATTTTCACATCCCATGAGTCAATCAATGGAATAGCTTCTTTCATAGCGATAGCGAGTGAATAAGGTTCTTCACCTGTTGAGCAGCCAGCAGACCAGATTCTGATACGCTTATCGCTGTTGGATTTTGTTAGCTCCGGGATGAGTGTCCTGGTCAGGTACTGGAAATGGTGGTCTTCCCTGAAAAATGCAGTCAGGTTAGTTGTGATAGCATTCGTGAACTTAATAAGCTCAGCATCATCACCACCTTCTACAAGTGAGCAATAATCAGCAAAGCGATCAATTTCAAGGCTTCTCAGCCGCCTTGAAAGGCGACTGTAGACCATATCCTTTTTTGCATCTGATAATGAAATCCCTGTGTGGCTCTTGACAAGGGTTCTAACCTTTTCGAAGTCCCTGTCAGTAAAGTCGAAATCGCGAACTTTTTCCATGTTATGACGAACTCATCGGTTATGTTGATGTGGCTTAGAATTCTTCCCATTCATCGCTATCAACTGATGCCGTTTTCTGTTTTGAGCGTGGCGCAGCACGCCTGGTTGTTCCGCTTTCCCGCGGTTTTGGTGCGCTCTTCCTTGTTGTAGTCTTTTGCCTTGAATCTACATCATCATCAGTTCCAAAGAATTCCATGAGCTGGGAGAGCCCTTTAGATTGTTCATCCATCGATTCACTCGCTGCTGCTGCCTCTTCAACCAGCGCAGCATTTTGCTGCGTCACTTCATCCATCTGGATAATGGCCTTGTTGACCTGATCAATTCCAGTCGATTGTTCCTGACTTGCTGCAGCAATTTCGGCAATGATATCACTTACTTTTTTCACAGCTGTTACGATCTCATCAAGTGTTTTTCCAGACTCATCAACTAATTTACTTCCTTCATCAACCTTTTCAACACTATCATTGATTAATGCCTTGATCTCTTTGGCAGCGGCGGCACTTCGTTGTGCCAGGTTTCTAACTTCACCAGCAACTACCGCAAACCCTCGACCTTGTTCACCTGCGCGTGCGGCCTCAACGGCAGCATTTAGTGCTAGTAAGTTTGTCTGGAAGGCAATTTCATCAATCACACTAATGATGTCAGCAATTTTCTTGCTACTGCTATTGATCTCAGACATAGCAGAAACAGCACTTCCGACAACTGTGCCACCTTTTTCTGCTTGTTCCCTTGCACCGCTAGCGAGCTGATTTGCCTGGTTGGCATTATCAGCATTTTGTTTGACCGTGCCAGTGAGCTGCTCCATGCTTGAGGCTGTCTCTTCAAGTGATGAGGCTTGTTCTTCTGTGCGCTGGCTGAGATCCTGATTACCCTGAGCAATTTCACCTGCGCCAGAGGTGATGGCGGATGCTGACTCTCTTATGTCACTAACCATGTTGCGAAGATTGTTGACCGAGGTGTCAATGGCCTCCTGTAAAATGGCGAACTCACCTTTGTATTCGCCGACCATATTTTGAGAAAGGTCACCTTCAGCAAGTGCTTTCATCACTCTGGTTCCTTCTTGTACCGGCTCTACCACTGCATCCAGCATCTGGTTTATGCCATCTGAAAGGGTACGCATGAAACCCTGGTATGATGTCGCATCAATTCTTTGTGAAAGATCACCTTCGGAGGCTGAATCGATCAAGTTTTGCATTTGTCGTTCCGCATCTTTTTGTTCGGTAATATCCTTCCATTCAACCATATTCCCCAGCAAATTTCTCTGGTCATCTAAGATGGCCGTTGCATTTACCTCAAACTCCAAACCGGCTACCTTAATTTCAGCTTTAGCAGGGAGGTTGTTTTTATTGCCTAATAAACTACGCTGATGTGATGGGTTTTTATGGAACTGGTCGATACAGCTCCCAACCAGATTGCCTGGATCAAACCCTGGGAATACATTCCTGAGTTCTGATTCACGTTTCCTCAACATTTCAACAACAGCAGGATTAACATAGGTGATCGTTAAATCAGTATCACATAGCATCATGTTGGCCTGTGCGCCGTCGACTGCCGATTTCAGACGTGCGACCTCTATCTCTTTCTCTACCTCTACGGTAACATCGGTGGCATATTTGACCACCTTGAAAGGCTTTCCCTCGAGGTTGAAAATTGGGTTGTAGGAGGCCTGGATCCATACTTCCTTACCGGCCTTACCGATCCGCTTATAGCGCCCTGAATCGAATTCACCAGCATTGAGTTTGTCCCAGAACTGGGCATATTCCGGTAATTGCGCGTCAACGGGCTCCACAAATATCCTGTGATGCTTGCCCTGAACTTCCGCAAGACTGTAACCTAGCGTGTTTAGGAAGTTGTCATTGGCCTGAATAATCGTGCCATCCATATTAAACTCGATTACCGCCTGGCTTTGACTGATCGCCTTGATCTGGCTGGAAAAATCTGCATTCAACACTTCTTTTTGGCGTAAATCGGTGACATCCGACCACTCTAGTGCGTTACCGACATAATTGCCTTCAGCGTCCATGATAGCCGTGACATTGAGTGAAAATTTCAAATCACCAATCGCGATATCTGTCTGGTAAGGCAGATTCGCCGGGTCAGCCAACAATTTGCGTTGGTGGCCAGGATTTTGATGAAAGGAGTCGATGCAGGTGCCAATAAGCTTGTCGGCGCTAAAGCCGGGAAAGGCTGTAGCCAATGCGGTTTCATGTTTTTTTAATAGATCGATGGTCGAGCGATTGGCATAGGTGACGATAAAATCGCGATCCACCATCATCATCGCTGTCATAGCCCCATCCACGGTGCCTTGCAAGCGCGCCACGGTGGACTCTTTGATGCGTAATTCAGTGACGTCGCTCCACTCTAAGGCATTACCGACATAGTTCCCTTCAGCATCCATGATGGCTGTGACATTGAGTGAAAATTTCAGATCACCAATCGCGATATCTGTCTGGTAAGGTAGATTCGCCGGGTCAGCCAGTAATTTGCGTTGGTGGTCTGGATTTTGATGAAAGGAATCGATGCAGGTGCCAATAAGCTTGTCGGCGCTAAAGCCGGGAAAAGCCGTCGCCAATGCGGTTTCATGTTTTTTCAATAGATCGATGGTCGAGCGATTGGCATAGGTGACGATAAAATCGCGATCCACCATCATCATCGCTGTCATGGCACCATCCACGGTGCCTTGCAAACGTGCCACGATGGACTCTTTGGCACGTAATTCAGTGACGTCGCTCCACTCTAAGGCATTACCGACATAGTTCCCTTCAGCATCCATGATGGCTGTGACATTGAGTGAAAATTTCAAATCACCAATCGCGATATCTGTCTGGTAAGGCAGATTCGCCGGGTCAGCCAGTAATTTGCGTTGGTGGTCTGGATTTTGATGAAAGGAATCGATGCAGGTGCCAATAAGCTTGTCGGCGCTAAAGCCGGGAAAAGCCGTCGCCAATGCGGTTTCATGTTTTTTCAATAGATCGATGGTCGAGCGATTGGCATAGGTGACGATAAAATCGCGATCCACCATCATCATCGCTGTCATGGCACCATCCACGGTGCCTTGCAAGCGCGCCACGATGGACTCTTTGGCACGTAATTCAGTGACGTCGCTCCACTCCAGATTAGTGCCGGTATAGTCACCGTTAGCATTGAGTTGTGCGGTGACATTGAGTGAAAATTTGAGTGGCCCAACCTGAATGTCTGTTGAATAGGGGAGGTTGGCAGGATCGCTTAATAGTTTTCTCTGATGAGACGGGTCTTTGTGGAAGATATCAATACATGTTCCCACGATTTTATCAGCAGAAAATCCGGGGTAGAGTGAACTGAGTGTTTTAGCGTGCTTCTTTAGGAGTGAAACTGTTGCATTATTGGCATATGTAATGACCAGATCCAGATCAATCATCATGACTGGCGTCGTGGAATTATCTATTGCAGCCTGCATGCGCTGTGAATTTCCATCTTTGATAGCTGGTTTTACTGATTTTTTTGCTGATGCCATGATTGAATTCTCCATTTTTCTGTTGTTACCTATCATTGTGGAAGCGACGTTATTCAATGCTTGCTGCCACATATTTTCGATTTCCCCTGACCATTCATCTCCTGCAACTTTTTTCATTACATCAAGTAAAGTCGTTACGACTGCTTCATAATGTTCAGGTTCTGCACCATACTGAATATGTTTTTCACCTAACAATGACAATACGGCGTTGAGTTCGTCAGGTTTTCTCAGACTGCTAACAACCACTGAGAGTGCTGATACTAGTTTTTTTTCCTGCTCTTTAATGCGGGTGTTCTTAAATAAAGGTTTTACATCTGGATACCTTGAAAACAGCTCTTTATAGAATAGCTTTGATACCTGGTCAGCCTTGGGAGCCAGTTTTTCAAAGCTGGTTTCAATTAATGAAATATCTAATTCCGTCACTTCATCGGTTTTTTTAAGTGATGATTTCATCTTGTCATCACCCCATTCGAAGTTAACGCTATTGCTGTTTTAATCGGCATCTTGAATCTCCCTGGCTAAACTAGCCGTACCATGCCATGTCTGAAAGTATCTGTTCTAATATGAGACTATTTTCATTGTTTGCTCGTGTTTCATTATTGTTAACCCTGTTATCAGCATGATAGTTTCCACTATCATTAATCTGTTTTTGACTTTTTTGATGAGTAGTGCTGCTTATTATGGTGTTCAAATTTTTCATTCTTACAGTCCTGATGACAAAAATATTTATTGAAGTAGTGCTTCAGCAGTATCCATGGCACCACTATTCAATAATTTATCGATCTCAAGGACGATCACCATTTTCTCTTCTACCGTTGCCAGGCCTTTAACGTAGTCAATACTGATTGTCCCGAAATCAGGCGGTAGCTTCATCTCTTCGGCTGCTACGTTATATACATCGGAGACAGCATCAACGACGATTCCCATTGTTCTGTTGCCATTTTCACTGCTGACTTTCAGAACGATCACAACAGTTGTCGCACCATAAGGGATTTCATCGAGTGAAAACCGGTGTCTCAAATCAATTATCGGTACAATCGTACCGCGCAGGTTAATGACCCCTTTAATATAGTTGGGTGTATTGGGAATAGGGGTGACACTATCCCAGCCTTTGATCTCCTGCACACGCAGGATATCTACGCCATATTCTTCGCCCGCAAGAATAAATGTGAGGTATTGGTCTGTGTCTGTCATAACATCAACTGAGGTATTAGTATCGATTTGTTGTGCTGTACTCATATTAAATCTCCTTACGCAACTTCCCTTATGCTATTGTTCGGGCTGCGGCTTGGTGTAGGTGGATTTCTTGACAGTTCAATTAGCCCATCAACATCCAGGATTAATGCAACTGTTCCATCTCCAAGAATTGTTGCCCCTGAAACACCATCGACACGTTTGTAATTAGTCTCTAAACTCTTAATCACGACTTGTTGTTGTCCAAGCAGTTCATCGACAAGCAGCCCTGCCTTTTTCCCATCACCTTCAACAACAACGAGTAAGCCACCTTCAAGGTTTTTTCTTTCGACATTAATCCCGAACATGTCGTGCATTCTTACTATAGGAATATAGTCGTCACGGACTTTATAAAGCTCAGTTTGGCCTGCAATATTATTAACAAATTCCTGTTTAATTTGTAGTGATTCAACGATTGAAACCAGGGGTGTTATATAAATCTCGTCACCGACACAAACAAGCTGCCCATCAAGAATTGCAAGTGTCAATGGCAGCCTTATTGTAAATGTGGTACCCCTACCTTCTTCAGATTTAACATCTATATTTCCACCGAGTTCTCTAATGTTTCTTCTCACGACATCCATTCCAACACCGCGGCCTGATATGTCACTCAGTTGTTCAGCAGTGGAGAACCCTGGTTGGAATATCAGGTCGTATATCTTTTCATCTGAAAGGTTTTCATCACTTCCGATAAGCTCTCTTTCAACTGCTTTCGCCTTTATTCTGTCTTTATTAAACCCGGCACCATCATCCTTAATTTCAATAATGATGTTTCCACCTTTGTGAAATGCGTTTAACTCAATGGTACCTGACTCTTTTTTTCCTGCTGCGAGACGATCTTCCGGCATCTCAATGCCGTGATCAATTGAATTTCTTACTAGATGTACGAGCGGGTCACCGATTTTCTCCATCACAGTTTTGTCTAATTCAGTCTGTTCACCAGTCGTTTTCAGCTCTATTTTTTTATCTAGTTTCTGGCAAAGGTCATGCACCATTCTGGGAAAACGGTTGAATGCAAAGCTGATTGGTAGCATGCGAATACGCATGACACTTTCCTGTAGTTCGCGTGTATTTCTTTCAAGCAGTGTTAGGCCATCGCGAAGCTTTTCCATACGGCTGACATCAAAATCATCAAAATCACAGTCGAGCTGTCCAATCATTGATTGTGTGATGACTAGCTCGCCCACCATATTAATCAGTGCATCGACCTTATCTATGCTGACCCGAATTGATGCGCTATCAGTATTTGCAGAAGATTTGGTACCTGCTGCTGCTTTAGGTGCGGCAGTGGTGGGCGGTGCTTTTGTAGTGCTTGCAGTAACATCTTCTTTTGGTGCTTCATTAGCAGGAGGCACGCCAGATTTTATTTCAACAATCTCAAAGTCACATTCATCTTCAACCCATTCAAAAATTTCCTTAACTTTTTCTATTTCAACATTTGACTTGAGTGTTAACGCCCATGATAGATATGATTCTTCCGGGTCAAGGTCATCAAGTATGGGAAGCTGTGAAATATTCACTTCAACCGATAGCTCGCCTAATTCTCCGAGTTCTCTAAACATTCTAACCGGGTCATTGCCGGTTTTAAGCATGTCATGGTGAGGTTTGAATTTTATCTGCCAGCCTTCGTGATCCCCGGACTCTTCTTCTGCTGCACCAGTAGTTTCACTGCTTTCAGTGATGTCAGAGGCGGTGCTATTGTTACCGGATGCTAATATCGCTTCGAGTTCACCTTTCAATACGGCGGAGCGCTCTGTGTCGATTGCTGTTTTGTCTCTTGATGCTGCCAGCATCTCACGTAAACAATCTACGGACTGGAGGAGTGTGTCGACAGATCCTTGCGTTACATCGCGATTTCCATCCCGCATTTCATCAAGCAGCGTTTCCATTCCGTGGGTAAACTCAGCGACCTCGGTAAAGCCGAAGGTTGCACTGCCACCTTTAATTGAATGTGCGGCTCGAAAAATTGAGTTAACGGTATCATTATCTGCTGCGCCAATGTCCAGATTTAATAACCCGGATTCCATGATATCTAAACCTTCAAAACTCTCTTCAAAGAAGGTCTCATGAAATTGTGTAATGTCTATTGTCATTTCAGGTTACCCCAGCACTTTATTTATTGTTGCCAGTAATTGATCCGGGTCAAATGGCTTAACAATCCAGCCAGTTGCACCAGCATCTTTTCCTTCCTTTTTTTTGTGAGGAGCGGACTCAGTTGTTAGCATGAGTATTGGCGTAAATTTATAATTGGGCAGATTGCGTAGCTCTTTAATTAAAGCAATACCATCCATGTTAGGCATGTTGACGTCTGTGATTACCAGGCTAACCTTATTTGCCTGAGCCGCTTTCAGGCCATCCACACCATCAACAGCCTCTACGACATTATGCCCTGCATTCTTTAGCGCAAAAGAGACCATTTGGCGCATTGATGCCGAATCGTCGACTGCTAGAATACTTGCCATCATTTAATCTCCTTCTCGCATTTTGATACTTATAACAGGGCGTTAGTCACTGATTAGCTGGCGGCTGAAATCCCAAGGTGCTCACTAAGGCCCAATTGTTTGATGGATTTTGAAAATATCTCCGACGGAGCGGTCCACTCACATTTGATTTTTTTTGACTTCGCATCCTGATAACATGCACACAACATCTGAGCACCAGCGGTATCAATCCGTTCAATATTTGAAATATTTATTGAGATGTCACTTCCGGAGTTAAGGGCGTCTTTGAGTTTCTGATTAACCTCATTGACCATCGAAATGTCTAGCAAGTCACCGCAATCAATACTGTTACTGTGCTGATAAGCTTTGTTTTTGTTAGTATTTTTTGCCATTTACTTTTCGTCCTTGGTGTTCTTTCTTCAACAATTTATTGCTACTTCAGTCCAGATATCGTCAGTCGAATCTAAAACTTTAACGAATGTCAAGTCCATGAAATTCGTGGTTTATAACTGAAGAATGGAGTTCTGACTGTATATATTCTTCGACTACTAGAGCGCTATCTTTAGCGCTTATTTGGTAGTGCTTGACGGGGTTCATAACAATGCCTATTTAGTAGAAGTTCTTATCCTTTCCCGGTCTAGCGCCATTACAAAATGGGTGATCTGGCGATGGACCGGTTGTGGCAGGTTTTCAAAACAAACGCCTATTTTGGGTGGGGAATTTTCATGGTTATGTTGTATGAAACGGATATTAAGCTCACAGGTGACTTCATCGTTATCCGGGATAGTAAAACTACATGATGTGATGGTTTTCCCGATTTGTAATGACTGGGGTATATTCGTGGTAAAGGTGATCGAAAGGCCGCCTATTGATATATCTTCAATCACCCCTTCAAGGTCAGTTTCATCTTCGAGCTGGATCGTAATTGGTAGCGGATTTTCACTTGAGGTATTTGCACGATGAGCGGTTCTTTTTTGGTGATAGCTGAGATTATTGGGTAGCTTAACCAGATAATAGAGGTCGTCACCTTCATTCATCAGCATTTTCAATTCGGCATCGAAAGTAACTCGAACGCCGCTGTAAAATGATCTTACCTGTATCTTCTTTTCATTCAAAAAACGAGTATGTGATTGTTCAGGATCTAATTTATTGAGTAGTAAGTGTTTTTTATTTTTGTTGATTTCAACAATTAAGCTAGTTCCCTTGTTATTGCCATATGCTGAATTTTGAAATGAAATGGATAGCAGGCTACGTTGTTGATATACATTTTCCAATATACTGGCGATTCGTACTGGATCTGTGATGATCTCAGGAGGCTCTTCCTTGTTTCGGCCATACCCCATATGTCTATCTGCCACGATTAATAGGTTAGAAACGCTGTCATGCATTCAAATTAGATGATACATCTGGTTTTCGGCCAGAATGATACGAATATTAGGCCTTAGCGATAGTACGTGGTTGGCTCTGGGTGACGGTTTTTCCTGAGCTGCCATACTGGAATCCAGTAGCGGGATTTTTCCCAAGAAGAATAGTGGCGGCCTGTTCTACAAAATTTTTTGCCGAATTGATAATGATGCCATTAAGCTGGTTTTGTTGCTGGCAATCGTGTGCCAGTATTTGTAATTTCTGCCATAACGATTTTAAAGGCTCAGTTAACAGTTCAGGATCAGAGGATGAGAGCTGCCGCATTCTATTTTGGCTCGCTTTTTCTAAAATGTTGAGTTGATGCTCTTTTTGATCTGCAAGGCTTGCGATTTCAGCCGGGCTGGTTTTGAGGTTATTAAGTGCATCGTGCTCTTTTTTGAGTAGTGAGTGTAATGAGAGCGCTGCGTTTAGTTCTTCAGCGATTAGGTTTTCTTTATATGAGTGCTTGTTTGTATTCATCACAGTGATACCTTATCCTTCCTGTTTCGGTTGCAGCAGGGTTTCAAAGCGTAATATATTGTTCGCTAGCTTGTCTGTATCAATTCTAAATTCACCGCTTTCAAGGCGGTATTGCATTGCTTCGACTCGAGCCATGTTTACCACTGGGATGCCAGCGATTTTACTGGAAATTTCCTGTAGTTGCGTAGCGGTTTCAGTGAATGTAATGGTGTCCGTGTAAGGCGTTTTTTCAGCTTCACTTTCTGCCTGGCTTGACTGGTTGTTTGTTGCCTGCGCGCGCGCTAAGGCTGTGCCTTCATTTGTTCCTGCATTTGTTCCGGCATTTGTTCCGGTATTTATTCCAGTGCTGGTGCGCTGTGCGATTGGCAAATTAATTACTTCGATTGGCATAACTTAAACCTCTTAATGTCTACTATCGGCCTGTCAGGGGTTCACTTGATTGGGCATTATGTAGCATGACAGGCGATCTATAGCCGGACACCGACTACTCCTTCTGACAGTATTTTTCCTTCAATAATGCGTTTTGAGCTGAGATTTCGCACACGGATCATCTCGCCTTTTGCACCGTTTTTTAGTGCTTTACCTTTCATGTGAACTTTTACGCCTGTGTTTTGAGCCAATATAGTGACTCTGTCACCTCTTTTAACCAGCATGGCTTCAGTGAGTGCGTTGGGGGGGATGATGTTGTTATGGCGCAATGGACGACGTAAAATTTTCCCATCGATGGCCTTGATGTCTGTTATGTACCCGATAGATTGATTACTGATATCACGCCTTTCAAGTGCAAAATCACTTTGTTTAAGTTGTTCACCGCGTGGCAAAAAGCGTGTCGCGACGTAGATATTTGCATATTTGATGATTTTTGCTGAAACATAGAGTGACCACGGTTTGTTATCCTGGCAGCGAATGCCAATGCTGGTATTGCCGCTAAGATTTGCCCCTGTCGGCAAAAATGGCTCTAGTGCTGTTTCACATTGCCGCAGCCTGAGGCGTGGATCGAGGCGGTTGGTGATGACTTCAATATCAATTTTACCTCTACTGTCGCGTGATAATTTGCTCAGCAGGAAAGTCTCAGCACTATTTTTGATCGAGTCATGTGTTTGATAAGCCGAAGAAAATGACGGTGCTGAATGCAACAGCATAAGGCTGGCGAATAACGTTGAACTAAATATATGTCTGGTTTTTATGCTCATTTTCATTATTTCCATTGAAGGTGGATTACATGATTATTAGCAATTAACATGCCATGGGCTGCGGTCTCGTTTCCAGCATTAAGGTTAAGAGGGGCAGAGACGATATCCTGTTAATAGCGATATCTTAATGGAGAAAGTGATGAGCAGCCTGCTAGACGATGTTAACCAACGTACCCAACTGGCTGGATATAATCGGCTGGAGATATTGATGTTTCGCCTGGGTGGCAAGCAGCGTTACGGAATTAATGTTTTCAAAGTGCAAGAGGTGATTCAGTGTCCGCCATTGACAAAATTACCTAACGCTCATCCGGTGGTCAGGGGGATTGTGAATATTAGAGGCAAGACACTTTCAGTGATTGATCTGGCAATGGCAATCGGTAAACGGCCGCTTCCGGATGAAAAGAACTGTTTTTTAGTCGTGGCTGAGTATAACCGCGTCACACAGGGTTTTTTAGTGAGTGAAATGGATCGTATTGTGAACATGAACTGGGAAGAGATTAAACCACCACCTAAAGGGATGGGTTCCGCATGTTACCTGACTGCTATTACAACCGTCGATGAGGAGTTTGTTGAAATCATTGATGTTGAAAAAGTACTGGCAGATGTGATTGGAGTCAGTATGGATGTCTCACAAGCGCAAATTGATGAAGGCAGTAGTTTTGATCTTTCTGAGAAATTTATGCTGGTGGTCGATGATTCTGCTGTTGCACGAAAGCAGGTTCAACGTACACTTGAGCAATTGGGTGTTGATTCCATTGTTGCAAAGAACGGACGTGAGGGACTCGATTTACTTCAACAATGGGCTGAAAATGAGCCTGATAAAATCCAGGATCATCTCATGATGGTGATTTCGGATGTAGAGATGCCTGAAATGGATGGCTATACATTAACAACGGAAATTAGAAAGGATCCACGTCTGGCTCCACTCTATATTATCTTGCACACATCACTGAGTGGTGTATTTAATACTGCGATGGTAGAGAAAGTTGGGGCTAACGAATTCATATCGAAATATAATCCTGATATTTTAGGAACGGCGGTGTTAAATCAAATAAAACGATTTTCTGAAGCGCATGACACTGCCGCGTGAACAGGGTGCCATGCTTGGTGAATTTGGCTCAAAAGATCTTGTTGAGCAGCAGGGGTACGATGATTTTTGTCATTTTTTGGCGATGGCCTGTGGAATTGTTTTAGGGGAAAACAGGCAGTACCTTGTGAGTAGTCGCCTTGATAGTTTAATGGAAGCGCATGGGGTTGCATCGCTGGCAGAGTTAGTTGCAGATCTAAAGCAGCACCCAGGCTCAAAAATTTACATTGCGGTTGTTGATGCGATGACGACCAACGAGACCTCCTGGTTTAGAGATGGTTATCCGTATGATTTTCTTTATGACCAGCTTTTACCTTATGCTGTGGCTAAGCATAAAAAAAACCTGCGTATCTGGTCGGCAGCGGCATCGTCTGGGCAGGAGCCTTATTCTATCAGTATTATTGTTGACGAATACCTGAAAAACAGGTGTCACTCGCTTACCGCTGTGGATATCGTGGCGACTGATATATCGCAGTCGGTATTGAATAGTGCCAAAGAGGGTGTTTTCCATCAATCCTCATTAGACAGGGGGATGTCTCAGAGGCGCGTCGCCCAATATTTTGATGAAAAGGGTGCTTTGTGGAAAATTAAAGATGAGATTAAACAGCGCATCGCATTTCGTGAGTTTAATTTACTCGGTAGTTTTTCAGCACTAGGTAAATTTGACATTATTTTTTGTCGTAATGTTTTAATCTATTTTTCTGCGGAAACCAGGAAAGATATTCTTGTCAGAATCGCCCGGGCACTAAACCCGCTGGGGTATCTGGTGCTTGGTGGTGCGGAGTCTATTGCAAATTATTCTGATAGTTTCAATGTCGTACGGCTTAATAATGGCCTCGTGTACCAGTTAAAAGAGTAAACCTCGATCTTTCTCTCGTGGCAACAAAGCTTGCCGCCGACTACAATATATTGCCTGCTCAGGCTTTTCTGATTGACAAATAAAGAATCTAACTAATTGAATTTTAAATAATACTATATTGTGGCATGACCATTGCTCTGTACTGTAGCAAGGTCAATGAGAAGGAGTCAGATAGTGGCATTTAATTTGGATAATGCATTTGGAATGCATGCAGACGCACTTAAATTACGTGCACAACGTACTGCTCAGCTGGCGGCTAATATCGCCAATGTCGATACGCCAAACTACAAGGCCAAAGATATTGATTTTCAATCGGCGTTGAAACAGGTTCAGCAAGCGAGCAGTGCCTCCACGCTGGTGCGTACTCAGGCTGGCCATATTTCATCCTCCGGTGGCACAGCTTCTGCTGCGCCACTGTCGTATCGAATGCCGCTTCAACCCTCATTTGATGGTAACACTGTTAATGCCCAAATTGAGCAAGCGGCATTTGCGAAGAATACGGTGGAATATCAGGCCTCATTCAGCTTCCTAAACGGACGCATCAAAGGTCTGATGACCGCGCTTAAAGGAGAATAATCATGTCACTCATGAGTGTCTTTAATATATCCAGCTCTGCGATGAATGCGCAGTCAGTCAGACTCAATACCACGGCGAGTAATCTTGCCAATGCCGAGAGTGTTAGCAGTAGTGAGGCGAATGCCTATCGCGCACGACAGCCTGTTTTTGAAACGGTGCTGAATAATCTTACCGGTGAAGTCAAAGGGGTGGCGATAGCCGATGTTGTTAAAAGTGAAGCACCGGTGATGAAGCAGTATTCACCGGGCAATCCGATGGCAGATAAAGAGGGTTATATCTACCGCTCTAATGTCAATGCAATGGAGGAGATGGCCAATATGATCTCCGCTTCACGCTCTTATCAAAACAATGTGCAAGTGATGAACACCTCAAAAGAGATGTTGATGAGTACATTAAGGCTTGGCCAATAACCCTTTCGTGTGATTTTGGAGATTTAACATGTCAGCAATAGAGCAAAGTGTACTGGATAACCTGAACATCTCGCGGCGTCCTCAGGGAAAAGGCGGCGATAACATTGGTCAGGAAGAGTTTTTAAAATTAATGACGACTCAAATGAATAATCAGGATCCGACAAAGCCGATGGAGGGAGGTGAATTTTTCTCTCAGATTGCACAGTTTAGTAGTGTTGCCGGGATTCAGGATTTACAGAATTCATTTTCACAGGTTGCCACTGCACTACAGTCTAACCAGGCCTTACAGGCATCCACCATGGTGGGGCGTACCGTGATGGTGCCATCGGGTGATGCAGTATTTAATGGTGAAGAGCCAGTCGTTGGTAAAGTCGGTGTGCGGGATGCAACCAATGATTTAACGGTTAGTATTAAAGATGACGCCGGACAAGTGGTGAGAACGATTAGTAAAGGGGCACAGGATGCAGGTGTTGTTGATTTTTCATGGGATGGCCGGAATGAAGAGGGTGACATTATGCCTGCGGGTGATTACACCATTGAGGCTGTCGCGACGACAAGTACAGAAAGTATTGAGCTGGGTACGTTACTGGCAGAGAAGGTTGAGAGTGTCACCCTGGGCAGTGGTGGTATCACGCTTGATCTTGCCAGTGATCGTTCGGTGCCACTGTCCGGCGTCAAACAAGTACTTTAATTTAGTTTAAGTAGAGGAGAAATAATATGCCATTTCGTATCGCATTAAGTGGACTTAACGCAGCATCATCAGAGCTTCGTGTTATTGGTAACAATGTGGCCAATGCCAGTACCACCGGTTTCAAAAAGTCACGTGCTGAATTTGCTGATATCTTTGCCTCATCGAATCTTGGTGCGTCATCCAATGCCATCGGTAGTGGTGTGAAACTTTCTTCCGTTACACAGCAATTTTCACAGGGTAATATTGGTTTTACCGACAATAACCTGGATCTGGCAGTGAGTGGTCAGGGGATGTTTGTACTCAATGATAATGGTGTGAGTGTCTATTCCCGCGCAGGTGCCTTTGGTGTGGATCGTAATGGTTTTATTGCCAATAGCCAGGGGCAGATCTTGCAGGGTGATATTGCCGACTCGAACGGCAACCTCACCAACACCACCGGTAATCTACAGCTCAACTTTGATAACATTGAGCCACAGGCGACCTCGGCGGCAGAGATTGCATTGAACCTGAACTCATCGTTACCGGTACCGGGCGCGACGCCAAGTTCCAATTTGGCAGTGCCAGCAGGGACGATTCTGGATGAAGATGCCACGATAGGAAGCGTCGTCACCGGCACTGCATTTAATATGCGTGATAATTACGGTGTTGATCGTTCGGTGCAGATTGAATATACCAAAACTGCGGCCAATACTTGGACGGCGCTGTTACGCGATAATGGTTCTGGTAATACCTTTCCGGGTTCATCAGCTATCGATACCAGTGGCGCTACTCCATCGCCAAGCTCAGTTGATTTTAGTTGGGTACCTCAGACAGGTACGGGTGCGCAGGATCCAGTCATTGTTTCTACCAATATATCGGCTATCACATTGGTGGCGGCAGCCGCGGATGGTGATTCATCAGTTGGTACGGTGGCTACTGTGAATAATGGCTCGGCACAGGTCCCCTTTAACGAAAACGATGCAACCAGCTATAGTCATTCAACCTCAATGACAATCTTTGATTCTCAGGGAACACCGCACCTTTTGACGCAATATTATCGCAAGTCGACGCAGGCAAATCAGTGGGAAGTGTTTACCTTTAGAGAGGGTAACCGTGTTGATGCCCCCGTGGGCAGCGCCGGGCAGACCGTGGTGTTTGATACTTCGGGCCAGTTGCAGTCACCTAGCCCTAATCTACCTGCGATTTCATTTAACCCCGGTGGTGGTGCAGCGCCTATCACCATGAGCGTTGATATCTCTGGGGTTACCCAGTTTGGTAGTTCATTTAGTATTTCATCGCTGACACAGGATGGCTTTTCAACCGGACAGTTGAGTGGTATTGATATCAGTGATACCGGCATCGTGTTGTCACGTTTTACCAATGGTCAAACCCAAATTCTGGGTCAGGTACGATTGGCTAACTTTACCAATCCACAGGGTTTGCGTCAGTTAGGCGATACCACTTGGGCTGAGTCGTTTGAATCTGGCCAGGCGGTTGTTTCTCAGCCGGGTTCATCAGGCCTGGGTTTGGTTCAATCGGGTGCGCTGGAGGGATCGAATGTCGATCTAACCGAGCAGCTGGTTGGCATGATCACCGCGCAGCGTAATTTCCAGGCGAACTCGCAGGTGATCTCAACCGCTGACACCATCACCCAGGCAATTATCAATATCCGTTAATTCGCGCTTGATTATTTAGGAGGTCGTCAATGGATCGTATGCTCTATCTTGCCATGTCTAGCGCTAGCCACACGATGAAGGCGCAGGCAGTGAATGCGAATAACCTGGCAAATGTGAACACCACCAGTTTTCGCGCAGATTTTGCGGCCTTTCAAAGTGTGCCTTTAGAAGGGGCTGGTTACGATAGCCGTGTTTATAGTGTTGCGAAAGAGAATGGCATTGACCTCTCGCAGGGGGCGATGGTGACCACTGGGCGAGAACTGGACGTGGCAATTAACGGTGATGGCTGGTTTGCGATACAGACAAAAGATGGCGGTGAAGGTTTTACCCGGGCCGGTAATTTTCGTATCACATCAAGCGGCCAACTTGAGACAGATCGTGGTCAACCGGTGTTGGGCAATAGTGGCCTGCCAATCATTATCCCACCCTCGGAAAAAATAGAGATTGCACCAGATGGCACGGTCTCTACACGGCCTGTTGGTCAGTCGGCTTCAACCCTGGTGGTGGTTGACCGCGTCAAGATGGTCAACCCGGACCCCGCTATCATGCAGAAAGGCAGCGATGGTGTGATGCGGCTTAATGACGGCTCTATCAGTGTGGCGGATGCCGCGGTGACGTTGTCATCAGGGATGTTGGAGGGCAGTAATGTGAATGCGATTGATTCGATGGTTGGAATGATTGCATTGTCGAGACAGTTTGAGATGAGTGTGAAAATGATGAAGTCCGCTGAAGATAATGATAAGGCATCGGCACAGTTATTGCGTATGAGTTAGTAAGCGGCAACGAATTAAGACGATTAAAGAGGATGATGTTATGACAAGTCAGGCACTTTGGATAGCGAAGACAGGATTGGATGCACAGCAGACACGTATGTCTGTGATCTCAAATAACCTTGCGAACGTTAACACCACGGGTTTTAAGCGTGGCAGAGCCGTCTTTGAAGACCTGCTCTATCAGAATGTACGTCAGGTGGGCTCTCAGTCCTCTCAGGATACACAGCTACCGACGGGCCTGATGCTGGGTACCGGTGTGCGCACCGTTGCAACAGAGAAGCTTTTTACGCAAGGTAATAGTGTTGAAACCAAAAGTCCGCTGGATATTGGTATCCAGGGGCGCGGTTTTTTCCAGATTCAATTGCCAGATGGAACGCAAGCATACACCAGGGATGGCTCTTTTCACCTCGATGCGCAGGGGCAAATTGTGACCGCTAGCGGCAATGTATTGCAGCCTGCGATTACCATTCCAGAGAACTCGCTGAGCATTAGCATTGGTGCTGATGGCAGCGTTAGCGTGGCTCAACAGGGTAATGCAGCCCCTACTAATGTTGGCAACATTCAGCTCGCTGATTTTATTAATCCAACCGGCCTGCAACCCATGGGGCAGAACATGCTGCTGGAATCAGCTTCCAGTGGCTCACCGCAAACAGGCACACCGGGCATTACCGGGATTGGTACTTTATCGCAAGGGACGCTGGAGACATCGAACGTGAATGTGGTGGAAGAACTGGTCGGTATGATTGAAGCGCAACGCGCGTATGAGATGAACTCAAAGGCGATCTCGGCTTCAGATCGAATGCTACAATTCATTAATAACAATCTTTGATTGAACGCGATAGGTGACCTGAACGAGATGGTAAAGCGCATGAATCTTGAAAATATAAAATTGATGGCGGGTATGGTGGCTGTGCTGTTGTTAACAGGATGCGCCTCGGCACCAAAAGAGAAGATTGCCACCGCAGAAGATATTTTTGCGATGTCGACGCCACAGCGAATTGACAATGGCGCAATCTTTCAGCCTGCACAGGGGATGGCGCTGTACGAGGATATCAAGGCACGCAATGTAGGAGACATGATTACGATTGTACTGTCAGAGCAAACCAATGCAACTAAATCAGCGAGTACCAGCACATCAAAAGATAATAATGTTGATATCACTAACCCTACTTTGCTGGGATTGCCGGGTGTGATCAATACCTCGCTACTGAGTGACCGCCCCATGACGCTTGAATCATCATTGGATTCGAGCAAAAATTTTTCAGGTGAAGGTGATAGTGCGCAGAGTAATCAGCTAACCGGCAGTGTGACTGCATTGGTAACCGCCGTTTTACCGAATGGCTATCTTCGGGTTGAAGGTGAAAAAAATATCAGCATCAATCAGGGCGGTGAGTATGTGCGCATCAAGGGAATTATTCGTCCGGTTGATATTCGTTCAAACAACACTGTTTCGTCAACTCAGGTGGCTAACGCCGAAATTTCGTATGGTGGTGATGGGGTGGTTGCCAGTGCCAATGACATGGGATGGCTGGCAAAGATGTTTAACAGTATTTGGTGGCCTTTCTAAGGTAAACGAACTGTTTTTTAGCGATAGAAGGATTGGACGTAATGAAAAAAAAATGGCTATTGCCGCCCTTTCTGTTTGCGACCATTTTTATGGTGGGTGCTGCACAGGCAGAACGCATCAAGGATATTGCAACCATTGCAGGGGTACGTGCTAATCAATTGATTGGTTATGGCCTGGTAGTGGGTTTAGATGGAACGGGCGACCAAACCAGTCAGACCCCATTTACCATTCAAAGCATGTTAAGTATGTTGGCACAGTTTGGTGTTACCCTGCCGCCGGGTACCAGTCCGCAGTTAAAGAATGTTGCCGCTGTTTCACTACACACGAATCTGCCTGCATTTGCCAAGCCAGGGCAGTCGCTTGATGTCACCGTTTCATCACTGGGTAACTCCAAGAGTCTGCGTGGTGGCAGTCTATTAATGGCGCCATTGAAAGGTGCTGACGGAAAAATTTACGCGATAGCTCAGGGTAACCTCGTGGTAGGTGGCTTTGGTGCGGGTGGCAGCGACGGTTCCAGAATTACTGTGAATGTGCCCAGTGTGGGACGGATTCTTGGTGGTGCGACGGTAGAGCGTGCAGCACCCACACCTTTTGGTTCGGAAGATAGCATTGTACTGAATCTGCACGGCCCGGACTTTACCACTTCAAAACGCGTCTCTGAGGCAATCAATAGCGCTATTGGTATGGGCACCGCATACCCGATTGATGCTTCATCAATAAAAGTTAATGCACCCAGGTCTCATGCTCAGCGAGTCATGTTTTTATCGATTATTGAAAACATCACGTTAGAGCCGGGTGAGGCTTCGGCCAGAATTATTGTAAACTCTCGAACCGGTACGGTCGTGATTGGGCGGCATGTGCGGGTAACCTCTGCTGCAGTTGCACATGGCAGCTTGACGGTAACGATTGTTGAACAAGCTGCGGTCAGTCAACCGACTGGGCCACTTTCTGGTGGATCAACGGTAGTGGTACCGACTTCTGATATAGAGATCAGTCAGGAGACAAACCGTATGTTTATGTTTAATCCTGGGGTTTCCCTGAATGAGATTGTGCAGGCGGTGAATCAAGTTGGTGCGGCCCCGGGTGATTTGATTGCGATTCTTGAAGCATTGAAAGAAGCGGGTGCACTGCGCGCTGAGTTGATTGTGATTTAACGGGTATTGGAGTAATAACACCATGACTACAACCTCATCTGTTTATACCGATTTCCATGGGCTGTCCCAGTTAAAGGCGGATGTGCGCAATGAAACCTCAAATGAATCGATTGAACAGGTTGCGCGTCAGTTTGAATCGATCTTTACCCAAATGATGTTAAAGAGCATGCGTGATGCCAATCCGACTGATGGCGGGCTGTTCGATAACGATCAGAGTAAAATGTACCGTGAAATGTTTGATAAGCAGATTTCACTGTCGATGTCTGAAGGGCGAGGTATTGGATTAAAAGAGCTGTTGATACGTCAGCTAGGTGGTGCGCCGACTGAGGTTGATGGTGAAATGAAGCTCAACCCACTGCCTGACAGGATAGCAGAAAGTGCTATTCATTCAGTGCATGGTTCGAAGGCGATTGAGTATCGGGCAGATCGAATTGAGTCACCACGTGATTTTGTTGAGCGGATGAGACCTGCTGCTGAACGTGCAGCAGAAGAGCTGGGGGTGTCGCCGGATGTATTGATTTCGCAGTCTGCACTTGAGACCGGCTGGGGAAAAGCGATTATTCAAGATCCGAATGGTAATAATAGTTACAACCTGTTCGGGATTAAGGCGGATAACCGCTGGCAAGGTGAGCGGGTCGCGGTGCCCACCATTGAGTATGGAAATGGTGTTGCCAGAAAAGAGGTTCATGCGTTCCGTGCTTACGACTCTTATGAAGAGAGTTTTAATGATTACGCGAATTTTATTCAGTCGAACCTACGTTATGAAAATGCCCTGTCAGTGGTTGCCGTTCCGCAGCAATATCTGGCAGCTCTACAGCAGGCCGGGTATGCAACAGATCCTGAATATGCTTCAAAAATCAGTAAGATAATGGAATCTAATATGATTCAACAGAAGCCCGGCCCGGTTCAGAACTCAGGCTATCTGCCGCTAATATAGGAAGGGTTGAAGATGAAAATTTTTGTATTAAAACTCAGATGTCACGACGCGATGCATTGCTCGCATAGGGTGATTTGAGATGGCTGGTGGGATACTTGCCTCCGGGGTGTCTGGCCTATTATCAGCCCAACGTGCGTTAGCCACCACATCTCATAATATCAATAACGTCAATACTGAAGGGTATAGTCGCCAGCGTGTTGAGTTTGCGACTAGAACACCAGATGCGACAGGTTATGGCTTTGTTGGTAATGGTGTCAAAATTAATTCCATTGAGCGTAGCTTTGATGCATTTGTGACATCACAGTTACGCTCTAGTACCTCTTCTAGTGAGCAGGCCAGCGAATTCAACAAGCTAGCAAGTCGTGTGAATAACCTGTTGGTCGATGCCGATGCGGGCTTGATGCCGAGCATGCAGGCTTTTTTTAATTCAGTTCAGCTAGTTTCTGAATCACCTGGTGATAACGTTGCCCGCCAAACGCTAATTAGTGATAGTGAAACACTGGTGGCTCGATTTCAAAGTTTTAGTCAGGGGCTGGCTGATACGCGAGATAGCCTTAATCAAACAATTCAGACAGAAATAACAGCGATCAACGGTTTAACGATGGCGATTGGAAATATCAATCGGGAAATTTCAAGTGCGATTTCATCCGGTAGCGGTAACACACCCAATGACCTGCTGGATAAACGTGATCAGTTAATATTAGATCTTTCAAGTCATATTTCAGTTTCAACCGTAGAAGATGATAATGGTGGTCTTAATGTCTTTGTTGGAACAGGCCAGGCTGTTGTCGTTGGCTTTGAATCACGCGACCTTTTATCGATGAACAATGCATATGACCCTGAGCAACTGGAAGTCGGTTTTGCAGCAGGGGCGGGTGCCGTTGAACTTTCGGTGCAACTCAGGGGCGGATCTCTGGGTGGTTTATTGAGCTTTAGATCGGAATTACTCGATTCGGCGCAGGATGGTCTCGGTCATATTGCGATGGGACTGGCTGAAACTTTTAATCAGCAGCATCGACTGGGTATTGATCTTAACGGCGTATTGGGCGGCGATTATTTTAATTCGTTGGGCGGGAACACACCGCAAATTCTGGGGAATCAAGATAATTCGAGCGCTGCCTCTCAAATTGATGTGAGTGTAACGGATGTTAGCCAGCTGACCGGCAGTAACTATCGACTAGACCGAATTGGCACAAACTATAGTTTAACCAGCCTTGATAGTAACAGTACTGTGATGTTGACCTCATTCCCGGGTGCAGCTGAAACTGTTGACGGAATAACGCTGGATTTAACGGTTGGTACGATTGCTGATGGTGATAGTTTTCTGATTAGACCCGTGCGCAATGCCGCGCAAGAGATGGAGCTAGCGATTACCGACCCTAGAAGTATTGCGATGGCCGTACCAGTGCGTGCCACGCACTCACTGGATAACACGGGTAGCGGTATGATAACCCCCGGTAGCGTCACTGATGCTACCGCTTATATTGCCGACGCTTATTCTGTGGTGATGGCAGACACCACGAGTGGTGATGCAGATGGGGCAATCATTGGTGTTATCACTGATGATGCTACAACAGCTAATACACTTCAGTATCGCTTAATGATCAATGGTACTTCAGTCTATACGCAAAATGAAGGTGCCCCATTGTTGACTGACCAGGATGCATTAGCTGCCCAGATCAACCTTAGTACGGCGACCACCGGAGTAAGGGCGTATGTGGATGGTGTCAGCGGTACGCTTTACATGGCGCAAGATCCGGGCAGTGCGCTGCCTTTTACAGTAACAGAGGAGCTGCTCGATACAGGGGCGACGGCGATGGATGCAGCTGACGCCGTTGCTGGATATTTTGGTGCGGCATTAACAGGTGCCACACCATCAAACACGGTGACATACGGCGGTGCCGCCGATAGCTATATCGTACTCGGTAGTACGGGTAATACAGAAGCCAGTGGTACATATACCTCGGGTGATCCGATTACATTTAATGGGATTGAGGCTGCCGTTAGTGGTGCGGTGAATAGCGGTGATAATTTTAGTATTGTACATAATACCAGTGGCGTCAGTGATAACCGTAATGCCTTACTGTTGGGCGGATTGCAAACAAGCCTGTCACTTGAAGGTGGCACTGCCAGCTTTGAAGATCTCTTTGGCTCAATGGTAGCTGATGTGGCATCGCAAACACATCAGTCCGATATTAGTAGCAAGGCACACAATAGTATTTTACAGTCAAACCTTGAAGAGCGTGCCTCCATTTCAGGGGTTAACCTGGATGAAGAGGCTGCTAATATGATGCAGTATCAGCAGGCCTATCAGGCTGCTGCACAGGTTATTTCGGCGGCAGATTCCATGTTTCAAACATTGCTAAGTAGCATCGGCAGGTAGATATGCGTATATCAACGGGACAGATACAGTTAAGTGGGCTAAATCGTATGCTGACGCAGCAAGCGGAGTTGCTTAGGACGCAGCAGCAACTGTCGACTCAAAAGCGTATCCTGAGCCCAGCCGATGATCCTTCCGCAGCTGCCAAAATTGTAGGACTGGATCAAAACCTAAAGGTCAATGAACAGTTCCAGACTAACATTAATTTTTCCCGTTCTCGTCTTGAACAGGAGGAGGGGGTATTTGCCGGCCTCAATGATACGCTTGATCGAGTCCGTGAAATAGCAGTTCAGGGTAATAACTCGGCGCTTACGAATGACGATCGTCGTTCACTGGCTGCTGAGGTACAGCAACGTTTAAGTGAGCTGCTTGGACTCGCTAATGCTCGCGATGCTGGTGGTGAATACCTTTTTTCAGGTTACCAGGGGCATACACAGCCCTTTACGGCAACGGCTTCCGGGCCCTATATTTATAACGGTGACGATGGCCAGCGTTCTGTTCAAATCGGTTCGAATCGTCAGTTGGCTGTAACCGATTCTGGTACCTCAGCCTTTCGTGAAATACGCAATGGTAATGGCACGTTCACTACTTTCGATAATCAAACGAATACTGGCTCGGGTATTATTGATCCGGGTAGTGTCTCTGATCCAACTTTGATTGAGGGCGACACCTACACCATCTCATTTTATACACCTTCCACAGCTGCAGGTAGTTTGACTTATAACGATGATCTAACCACTGCTGATAATCTTGACTACACATTAGAGATTAATGGTACAACGGTATATACAACCGACGAGGCAGATGCATCACCCGTGAATACACTGGATGACTTGGCGATCGAGATTAATAATGATTCGCTCACAACAGGGGTTAGAGCTTATGTGGACAGCGGTACGCTCTATTTTGCAAATACAGCACCTCCTGCCGCGCCGATTACCATTACCGAAACAATGGGTGGTGCTTCAGATAGCGGTTTGGATAGTATGGTAGGTTATTTTGGCTCGAACTTAGATGGCTCTGGTACACCAAGTGTTACGAGGACAGTTGAGCCTGTGGCAGCGTTTTATCTCGTTGAAGATAGTGCCGGTAATGCAGAATCATTTGGAAGCTATACGGATGGTGGTTCAATAGGGTTTAATGGGGTACAGACCAATATCAAAGGATCACCGAATTTTGGTGATCAATTTTTGATTAGTCCAAGTCGTAATCAGGATGTCTTCTCCACTGTTCGCAACCTTCAACAGGTTTTAGAGGGTATTGGCACTGGCACCGCCGAGGGTTCAACGCAGCTCAATAATGCAATCAACCGTTTTTTTACCGATATTGATCGTGCGATGGAAAATTTCCGCAGCATGAGGGCTGAAATAGGGGCGCGAATGAATGCGCTTGATTCTCAGCAGAGTCTGAATGAAGACGCTATCTTGCGCACAAGAGAAACAATCTCAGAACTGGAAGATCTTGATATGTCTGAAGCAATCACTCGTTTTAGACAGCAGGAAGTGGCGCTTCAGGCCGCGCAGCAATCTTATACACGTATCCAGGGCTTATCACTGTTTAATTTCCTCTAGGGTCTGTTTCAGTCTGTATTGATGAGAGGGGTTTGTGGTACTTGTTGCTCAGTTATATAATTGCTGGCAATTTTATCTTGTAGACTTCCTAAATGACTTCCAATAAAAAGATTGTTCGGCGTATTAGCTCAACTGAGAAAAGTCGTTTTGATGATGGGTTATCGCCACTATTAAAGCGCCTTTATGTTAATCGCGGTGTTGTTGATGATAAGCAGCTCGATTATTCGCTATCTAAACTGCAGCCGATAGCAGCCTTGAAGGGGATTGATGCCGCTGTACAAATATTAGCGCAATCGCTCATTGAGCAGCAACACATCATGATCGTGGCTGACTTTGATGCCGATGGGGCAACTAGTTGTGTCGTTGCTATGCGCGCGTTGCGTGCGATGGGGGCAGTCAGGGTCAGTTATTTGGTGCCGAATCGATTTGAATATGGTTATGGCCTGACCCCGCAGATTGTTGAGCTGGCAAAGGAGCAGCAGCCAGACTTGATTGTTACCGTTGATAACGGCATCTCAAGCATTGATGGGGTACGTGTAGCAAAAGAGTCGGGTATCAAGGTGCTGGTCACAGATCATCATTTACCCGCTGCTGTGTTACCTGATGCCGATGCCATTGTGAACCCGAATCAGCCTGATGATGAATTCCCCAGCAAAAACCTGGCGGGTGTCGGGGTGATCTTTTATGTGATGCTTGCCTTGCGAGCGCATCTTCGTGAATCCAGTTGGTTTGAGCGGCAAGGGATTGCGGAGCCTAATTTGGCCTCGTTGTTAGATATTGTTGCACTTGGTACGGTGGCTGATGTGGTGCCGCTTGATCACAATAATCGCATTCTGGTTTCGCAGGGGCTGGCGCGTATTCGGCGAGGGGTGTGTTGTGCTGGTATTAGTGCGTTGTTGAGTGTGGGAAAGCGTAATCCAGCTAATATCGTGGCATCTGATCTCGGTTTTGCCGTGGGCCCAAGGTTAAATGCTGCAGGGCGTCTGGAGGATATGTCACTCGGGATTGAGTGCCTGCTAGCGGATGACCCCGATGCTGCTATGTTACTCGCACAGCGTCTTGATGAATTGAACCGTGAGCGACGTGAGATAGAAGGAGAGATGCAGGCGCAGGCATTAGAGTGTCTTGCTAATATCAAGCTGGATCTCGATGATGAAAGTGCTCCTGTGGGGCTATGCTTGTTTGATGAGAGCTGGCACCAGGGGGTGGTTGGGATTGTCGCATCTCGGATTAAAGATCGATACCACCGCCCGGTCATCGCTTTTGCACTCGCCAATTCTAATATTGATAATATCGATGCGGAAATTAAAGGTTCTGCGCGATCTATCAAGGGGGTGCACATGCGAGACCTGCTTGATGCAGTTGCTGCGACACATCCCGGTCTGTTGAGCAAATTTGGAGGTCACGCAATGGCTGCTGGGCTGACATTAAAGGCCTCGGATTTTAAGGCATTTGAAACTGCTTTTAATCAAGCGCTTCGACGTTGTGTTGATGACGAAATCCTACAGGATGTGATTTACAGCGATGGTGAACTCGAACAGGATGAGTTTTCACTGGAGCTTGCTGAGGCATTACGTGCTGGCGGCCCATGGGGGCAGGGATTCCCTGAACCGATTTTTGATGGTGATTTTGAAGTGGTACAGCAACGTATTGTTGGTGAGAAGCATCTTAAATTAGTGCTGCAGCCGGTGGGTTGCGGAAACACGATTGATGCGATTGCATTTAACCAGAGTGACAGAGTCGGTGATCGACTGTGCGCCGCTTTCCGTCTTGATGTCAATGAATATATGGGACGGAGAACGGTGCAGTTGATGATTGAATACATAGCCGCTTAGAAAAAAGTTGCTATAACAAGTTATTCCGTGCACGTTCCTTATCAGCAGTTTATTGGGACGCTATACCCGTAGCGATTGAGGTTTAGGTTTTATTGCATGCCCTCTTCATTTTTTCTTCGCCCTGAAGTGGCCGTTGCTAATCGCCAGGCCGGTGAAAATGAGTGCGATCGATAACAGCAGCGAGAGGCCAATGGCCTCATCAAAAAAGAGTGCGCCGATGATCACGCCACCCAAGGTGACGAAATAACCGATTTGGCTGAAGCCGACGCCATCGGTGAGGCGCTGCATAGCAAAGGTCATCAGGTAGCTGAGTGCAGTGGCGGCTGCTAATGCCAGCAAGGCAAAGTCGGCGACTGTCATTGTGGCGAGCGGCAGGTACGCTTCGCCAGTTATCAGGATGGCAGGCGTCATGATGAGTGTCTGTGAGAGCAGGGTGCCGGCAGCGAGTGATAGTGGCTCGGCATCGCTGGGTAGCGCCTTACTGCGATAGATATTAGTGACGCCCAGTAACAATGGAACCGCGAGAGCAAGTAGTAGCCAGTAAAGTGATGCGCTGTTGCTGTTGATCTCAAAGCCGCTGAATGTTGCGACGCTGACCCCGATCAGGCCAATCATAATCCCTAGTAAACGATAGAGCGGGAGCAGTGCGCGCTCGTAAAGAGATGCCAGCAGAAATGTGGTGATTGGCGACAGTGTGAGGAAGATGGCAAACAGTCCGGATGGGATATGTTGCAGTGCAGCAAAGGCCATTAATTGTGGTGCGGTGACACCTAACAGGCCGCCAATAATGTAGTAGCGAAGATGGTGTGATTTGATGCTCAGGCGGCCTCCTTGCCAGGTGATGATGGTCATCAATATCACGCTTGCCCCTAGCACTTGCCAGTAAAAGGCGGCAAAGACCGGAATGCCATTGATGACAATGTATTTTGCCATGGCGAAAATGACGGCAATCAACAGCCCGAGTGAGATGGTGAGGGCGGTTAGTTGAGTGATGAAGCGACTAGCGGGCATCTTGGGTAAACTCGATCACGTTGTGGTCAGGGTCGCGTATAAACAGTGAGGTCTTGCCGTTGCCAAAGGTGACGGGGCCTTCGCTGATGGTGATATTGTTTGCCTGGGTAAAATTGATTGCTTCTTTGATGTCGTCGACGTGAAAGGCGCAGTGAGTGTAGCCAGTGTGTTTTTCCGAAATGTCCATCAATACGTTTTTAATCCCGTATTGGTTATTGGCGCTATCGAGAAAATTTAGCGTGATGCCGCAGGGGTGGCTGACGGCGACCACCCGTTCGTTCATGTCCTCTCTGATCAGTGCAAAGCCGAGTTGGGCATAAAAGGCGCGGGTACGTGCGAAATCGGTGACGCGAATCCCGATGTGGTCGATTTTGTTGATCTTCATGGCGCTTCCTCTGTGGTCAGTGTTGTGATGGAGGAGAGCTTATCTTGTTTCTGTTTGACTGATAATCCAGCTAAATGGATAATTACTGTTGATAAATTGTCAACAATTGGTGTGAAGATGGATGGATTCAGTGCAATTCCGGTGTTTGTGGCGGTGGTGGAGTGTGGTGGTTTTTCGCCTGCGGCACGTAAGTTGGGGGTGTCAAAATCTGCGGTCAGTAAGCGCATTACCCAGCTGGAAGATAAGCTTGGAGTGCGTCTGCTCTATCGCACCACGCGCAAGCTGAGTCTGACCGAGGCGGGTGAGCACTATTATGCCAATGCGGTGAAGGCGTTGGCCTATGCCGGTGAGGCGGAGGATGCGGTGACACAACTGCAGCAGACGCCGCAGGGACGCTTGCGCATCAATACCCCCATGTCCTTTGGGCGGCTGCATATCGCACCGCTCATCCCGCAGTTTCTTAAGCGTTATCCCAACATACAGGTCGATATGGTGATGGATGATCGGGTGGTGGGTCTGGTGGAGAGTGGTTTTGACTGCGCCATCCGTGGTGGTGACCTACCGGATTCCACTTTGATTGCGCGCAAGCTCGCGCCGCTGCGGCTGGTGTTGTGTGCATCACCCGAATATGTGGCACAGCATAGGATGCCTAAAACACCAGCGGATCTGGTCGACCATGACTGCCTGCTATTTACTTATTCAGTGAGTGAATGGCCTTTTTCGGCGGCAGGAAAAACGGAATCGGTGCAGGTGAGTGGTAGCTATCAAGCCAATAATAGTGAGGCGTTACGCGAGGCGGTGCTGCAGGGAGTCGGGATTAGTCGTATCCCTTCATTTGTAGTGGGGGCGGATATTCGGGCGGGGCGTCTGGTTGAGGTGTTGGTAGATTATCAGATGCCAGTAAAGGCGCTCTATGCGCTGTTTCCCAAGCGCCAACACCTGCCTGCCAAGGTGCGGGTGTTTATCGACTTTGTGGTGGAGCGCCTCGGTGGTGATCTGCCTTATTGGGATGCGTGAGCTCAATGCAGAGGTGCGAATCATGGCCCGCTATCACTGCTATTTATGGGCTGTTGCCTTAGGGTGGGCTGGCTTGGAGAGAAAAAAGCGCTGAGATCGGCGCTGCAGCGCTACAAAGGTGTGGTTAAGTTGGCGTTTATGGTACTATTTCGGGCTTAATACGAGAGCACGAGTCTGAGGGTGTTGTAAGGCGGGAGGATACTCGCTATGCAGTGTTAGATCGATACTCAAAAACACCCTTACTTATAGATGCTGGACAGACATTAGACGTTTAATGCGCCATTTAGACAGGACAGATTGATTCCCCGATGAGCGAAATCGCTAAAGAGATACTCTCCACTAATATTGAGGAGGAGATGAAGCGCTCCTACATGGAATACGCGATGAGCGTAATCGTAGGGCGTGCTTTACCGGATGTACGAGATGGCCTGAAGCCGGTTCACCGCCGCGTGTTATATGCGATGCATGGTCTCAATAACGATTGGAATAAACCTTATAAGAAGTCGGCGCGTGTGGTCGGTGACGTGATTGGTAAATACCATCCTCATGGCGATTCAGCCGTTTACGATACAATCGTTCGTATGGCGCAGCCATTTTCACTACGCTACATGTTGGTCGATGGTCAGGGTAACTTTGGTTCTGTTGACGGTGATTCGCCGGCGGCGATGCGTTACACCGAAGTGCGTATGTCGAAGATCGCGCATGAGATGATCGCCGACCTTGAGAAAGAGACGGTTGATTTCGTTGCCAACTATGACGAATCTGAGAAAGAGCCGGTTGTCTTCCCTGCCCGAATTCCAAGCCTACTGGTTAACGGCTCGGCTGGTATTGCAGTAGGACTCGCGACCAATATTCCGCCACATAATCTGACCGAAGTGATTAACGCCTGTCTGGCAGTGATCGAAGACCCGGAGATTGGCATCGCGCGTCTGCTCGATTTTATTCCGGGGCCGGATTTCCCGACCGCTGCCATTATTAATGGCGTGCGCGGTATTCAGGAGGCCTATTACACTGGTCGAGGGCGTATCCATATTCGTGCGCGCAGTCACTTTGAGCCTTACGGTAAGCACAACGATCGTGAGCGCATTGTCGTTACCGAGCTGCCGTATCAGGTTAATAAGGCAAACCTGCTAGAGAAAATTGCGCAGCTAGTTCGAGATAAAAAACTCGAAGGTATCAGTGAGTTACGCGATGAATCTGATAAAGATGGTATGCGCATGGTGATTGAGCTGAAACGCGGCGAAGTGACCGAAGTGGTGCTGAATAACCTTTATAAGCACACCCAGATGCAGAATGTCTTTGGCATCAACATGGTGGCACTGATCGATGGTCAGCCGAAGCTGCTTAATCTGAAACAGATCCTGGAGGCGTTTGTACGCCATCGCCGTGAAGTAGTCACACGCCGTACCCTGTTTGAACTCCGCAAGGCGCGTGATCGTGCCCACATCCTCGAAGGGCTTGCGGTAGCGCTATCCAATATTGATGAAGTGATCGCCCTGATTAAGGCGGCGCCAAATCCTGCTGAGGCAAAATTGCAGTTGGTGTCGAAGGCGTGGCGTCCGGGTGCTGTTAGCGACATGCTGGATCGTGCCGATGTGACTGCTCGCCCTGAAGAGCTGGGTATTGAGTATGGCCAGGGTGAAGAGGGCTACCGCCTCTCGCCAATTCAGGCACAGGCAATTCTTGATCTACGCCTGCATCGTCTAACAGGGCTTGAGCAAGACAAGATCTTAAAAGAATACAAAGAGATATTGGATGTTATTGCGGAACTGCTTGAGATTCTGACTAATCCGAACCGACTGATGGAAGTGATCCGCGAAGAGTTGACGACGATCCGCGATCAATATGGTGATGAGCGCCGTACAGAGATCCTCGCCTCTTCGCATGATCTGTCGCTGGAAGATCTAATCACAGAAGAAGATGTGGTGGTAACGCTCTCTCATGGTGGCTACGTCAAGGCGCAGTCGCTTGATACCTATCAGGCACAGAAGCGTGGTGGTCGTGGTAAGTCGGCGACCAATATGAAAGATGAAGATTTCATCGACAAGCTGGTCGTGACCAACACCCATGACACCATTCTGTGCTTTTCCAGTCGTGGTAAGGTCTACTGGAAGAAAGTATATGAGCTGCCTCAGGCGAGCCGCAGCTCGCGTGGTAAACCGATTATTAATCTGTTGCCGCTGGAAGAGGGTGAGCGCATCAATGCGGTGCTGTCGGTACGTGAGTACGATGCTGATAAATATATCCTGATGGCGACCAGTAGCGGCGTGGTTAAAAAGACGCCGTTGGCGGATTTTTCGCGTCCACGCTCAAACGGTATTATTGCGCTTGAGCTGCGTGATGATGACTGCCTGATCGGGGTCGACATCACTGATGGTTCAAAAGATGTGATGCTGATGACCAGTGCCGGTAAGGCGATCCGTTTCAATGAAGAGACGGTGCGCCCGATGGGCCGTATCGCACGTGGCGTGCGCGGCGTTAAGCTGGGGCCGGATCAGACTGCGATCTCGCTGATTGTGGTGGATGATGGTGATGTGCTGACCGTGACCGAGAAGGGCTACGGCAAGCGTACCGCGATGAGCGATTATCCGCTGCATGGGAGAGGTGGCCAGGGTGTGATTTCGATCCAGACCTCGTCGCGTAATGGCAATGTAGTTGGTGCAGATCTGGTGAACGATGATGATGAACTGATGCTGATCACCAACGGCGGTACGCTGGTACGTACGCGCGTTAATGAGGTTTCGATTCAGGGACGTAATACACAGGGTGTGCGCCTGATTCGCTTGAGTGAAGATGAGCGCCTGGTGGGACTGGATCGTATCGCAAGCCTTTCCGTGGATGATGTTGAAGGCGATGCTGAGGCGGCAAGTGATGCAGCGGGCGTGGTAGATGATGTCTCTGAATCGTCAGTCGATAGTGCACCAAAATCTCCAGTTAAAGATTAGAAGTTACTAGTAACTAGTTGATTTAATACAGTACTATATTTAAAGGAATCGTAAATGCCACCTATTTATAATTTTAGTGCGGGGCCGGCCTGTCTGCCTGAGGCGGTATTGAAGCAGGCGCAGGAAGAGATGACCGACTGGCAGGGTGCCGGTATGTCTGTGATGGAGATGAGCCATCGCGGCAAAGCGTTTATGTCGATTGCGGCACAGGCCGAGGCCGACCTACGTGAGCTGATGGCGATCCCGGAAAATTATAAAATACTCTTTCTACAGGGCGGTGCCAGCGCACAGTTTGCTAATGTGCCGATTAATCTGTTGTGCGGTAAAAAGGGCGCGGATTACATCTACACCGGACAATGGTCGAAAAAGGCAATTGCCGAGGCGAAACGCCTTTGTGATGTGAATGTGGCGGCGAGTGCCGAGGCGAGCAATTTTAGTGTGCTGCCGGTGCAATCAGAATGGAACCTGAATAGCGACGCGGCCTATGTGCATTACACCCCGAATGAGACGATTGGCGGACTGGAATTCCACTGGACACCTGAGACTGGTGATGTGCCATTGGTGGCTGATATGTCATCGACCATTCTGTCACGCCAGATCGATGTCTCTAAATTTGGTGTGATCTACGCCGGTGCGCAGAAGAACATCGGCCCTGCGGGTCTGACGGTTGTGATTGTTCGCGATGACCTGATTGGTGAAACCGTGCCGGGTATGCCTGCAATGTGTGATTACAAAATTATGGCGGACAACGACTCAATGTATAACACGCCACCAACCTACGGTTGGTACCTGGCCGGATTGGTGTTTGCGTGGCTGAAGAAAAATGGCGGACTGTCGGCGATGGCTGAGATCAATGAGCGTAAGGCGAACAAGCTTTACGGCGCGATTGATGATTCTGCTTTCTACGCCAACCCAATCGACCCCAACTGCCGCTCGTGGATGAATGTACCATTTACACTCGCCGATGCTGAACTCGATGCCGCTTTCCTGAGTGGCGCAAAAGCGGCTGGGCTGATGACGTTGAAGGGGCATCGTTCAGTGGGTGGTATGCGTGCCAGTATCTATAATGCGATGCCGGAAGCGGGTGTCGATGCGTTGATCAGCTTTATGGCTGATTTCGAAAAACGTAACGGATAGGAGTGCCGCTATGTATAAAGTTCAGACGCTGAATAATATCTCTGACCTTGGTCTGAAACGTCTGCCGTTGGGACAATATACGGTGGACGATGAGGTCGCTGAACCCGATGCAATTCTGGTGCGCTCCACCAAGATGCATGAGATGCAGCTTGCGGATTCGCTCAAGGCGATTGGCCGCGCGGGTGCGGGGGTTAATAATATTCCGTTGGATGCGATGACCGAACGCGGTATCGCGGTGTTTAATTCACCGGGCGCGAACGCCAATGCGGTGAAAGAGCTAGTGCTGGCAGGGATGCTGCTGGCGAGCCGTAACATCTGTCAGGCGTGGGACTATGCGCGTAACCTCGAAGGTGATGATGCAGCAATCCATAAGCAGGTTGAGGCAGGCAAAAAAAATTATGTCGGTGTTGAGCTACCGGGGCGTACCCTTGGTGTGGTCGGGCTGGGCGCAATCGGGGTGCAGGTGACCAATGCGGCGCTGAAGCTCGGGATGAATGTGATCGGTTACGATCCCAGCATCACCGTGCGCAGTGCGTGGCGTCTGTCGGCAGAAGCAACGCAGGCGCATAGCATCGAAGAGCTATTGTCGCAGGTCGATTATGTCTCGTTCCATGTACCGCTGATTGAGGCGACCACGCATATGATCAATGCTGAGCGCATCAAGCTGATGAAAGACGGTGCGGTGGTATTGAATTTCTCGCGTGACGGTATCGTCGATGATGCGGCGGTGTGTGATGCGATCGAAGCGGGCAAGCTCTACTCCTATGTTTGTGATTACGCCAGTAACACCTTGAAGCGCCATGAGCGTGTGATTACGCTACCACATATCGGCGCGTCGACGGGAGAGGCGGAAGATAACTGCGCGGTGATGGTGGTTGATCAGATTCGCGATTACCTTGAAAATGGCAATATTGTTAATTCGGTGAACTTTCCAGAGGCGGTGATGCCGCGTACTAATGGGATGCGTATTGCTATCGTCAATTCAAATGTGCCCAACATGGTCGGGCAGATTTCAACCGCGATGGCCGATGCTAACCTCAATATCATCGATCTGTTGAATAAGTCTCGCGGTGATATTGCCTATACGCTGGCGGATGTCGAAGGTGATATTCCGGCGAATGTGATTGAAAAAATCAGAGCGATTGATGGTGTAGTGTGTGTGCGAATGCTCTGAATTCCGTGATTGGCTGGATTGAATAAGATGAAAGATAGTGGTGGTCTACAGGCAGTGCGGGTGCGCATTGATGAGATCGATGAAAAAATTCAGGCCTTGATTACGGAGCGGGCCAGGTGTGCCGAAGAAGTGGCGCAGCAAAAGGGCAATGGCCCGGAAGTGGTCTATTATCGTCCTGAGCGTGAGGCGCAGGTGCTACGTGCGGTGATGGCGCGCAATGAAGGGCCGTTGAGTGATGAGACCATGGCGCGCCATTTTCGTGAGATTATGTCCTCCTGTCTGGCGCTGCAGTATCCGATGAAGATTGCCTTTCTGGGGCCTGCCGGGACGTTTACCCAGGCGGCGGCAACCAAACATTTTGGCGATGCGGTGACCACGGTGCCGATGGCGGCGATCGATGATATCTTTCGCGAGGTTGAATCAGGCAGCGCCCACTATGGTGTAGTGCCAGTGGAGAACTCAACCGAAGGGGTCGTTAATCATACGCTTGATATGTTTATGAACTCACCGCTGAATATTTATGGTGAAGTTGAGCTGCGCATTCATCATAATTTGATGAGTAAAGCGAAAGACTTAAAGGCGATTAAAAAGCTTTATGTGCATCATCAGGCACATGCGCAGTGCCGGGGCTGGCTGGATGCGAACCTGCCAGGTATTGATTGTGCGGTGGTCAGCAGCAATGCCGAAGCAGCGAGGTGTGCGGCTGGAGATGAGAGCGCTGCGGCAATTGCGGGTGAGAAGGCAGCGGAGATCTACGCGCTTGATATACTGGCAAGCAATATTGAAGATGAGCCGGATAACACCACGCGCTTTTTGGTGATTGGCAATAACCAGGCGCAGCCTAGTGGGCAGGATAAGACTTCACTGCTGGTTTCGACGGCGAACAATCCGGGTGCGTTACATAAGTTGTTAAAGATATTTTCCGATAGTGATATCTCGATGACTCGCATTGAGTCTCGTCCATCACGACGTGGTATGTGGGACTATGTCTTTTTTATCGATATCGAAGGGCATGTGCAGGAAGCTGTTGTCGAGAAATCGCTACAGCGGCTGCAAAATGAAGGTTATATGGTTAAGGTGCTCGGCTCGTATCCCGATGCGGTACTTTAGAGCATAACCAGTGAACGTGTGGCTGTTCAGATGTGCTGAATAGTGGAAGATGGGTATGTAACTGTTCAGGTTGCTTCTGAAATTTGTCAGTTCAAGGCGAAAAATATGAGTTTACAGGGGTAAATGATCATTTTTCAACGCAGAAATGGCAGATTTCAGGAGTGAGCTGAATAGTTACAAAAATTTAAGATTATTTGAGGACTAGGAAAAGTAACATGATCATTATCATGAGCACCAAAGCTGCGGATGAGCAGGTAAGCGCAGTAGAAGAGAAGTTGGCCCAGATGGGGTTAAGCTCAAATGTATCACGCGGGATTCAGCGGATTGTGATCGGCGCGATTGGCGACGAGCAGGCGGTGGACCAGGAGGCACTTGAGGCGCTACATGGCGTTGAGAAAGTGGTGCGGGTGATGAAGCCGTATAAGATTGTGGCGCGTGAGTCACATGAGAGTAGCACCATTGTTGATGTCGCTGGTATACCCATTGGTGGTAACACTGTACAGGTGATTGCTGGCCCCTGTTCTGTTGAAACACCCGCACAGATGGCCGCTGCGGCTGAAGGCGTTGCGGCAGCGGGTTGTCGTCTCATGCGCGGCGGTGCGTTTAAGCCGCGTACCAGTCCTTACTCTTTTCAGGGGGTGGGCGAAGATGGTTTGAGCATGTTCCGTGATGCGGCGAGCGTACACAATCTACCGATCGTTACCGAGCTAATGGACGTGCGCATGCTCGATACCTTCCTTGAAAACAAGGTCGATGTGATTCAGATTGGTACGCGTAATATGCAGAACTTTGATCTGTTGAAAGAGGTGGGTAGAACGCAGGTACCAGTGATTTTGAAGCGTGGCATGTGTGCGACGATCTCTGAGTGGTTGATGTCTGCTGAATACATTGCAGCGGGTGGTAACCATAATATTATCTTCTGTGAGCGTGGCGTTCGCTCATTCGAAACCGCCTACCGCAACATGCTTGATGTCACTGCGATTCCGGTACTGAAACGCGAAACACATCTGCCAGTGATTGTTGATCCAAGTCATGCCGGCGGTAAAGCATGGATGGTGCCTGAGCTATCACGTGCCGCCGTTGCAGCTGGCGCGGATGCGCTATTGGTTGAGATGCACCCGTGTCCGCAAGATGCATGGTGCGATGCCGATCAGGCGTTGAGTGCACCTGAGCTGGCCGCGCTAATGGTTGAGCTGGGTGGCATCGCTAAAGTACTTGGACGCGATATCTAGGCCCTTATTTAGGTTAGCATTTCAGCATATGACGACTCACCCTTTCTCCAGCAAGCGTCTCACGATTATCGGTGTGGGTCTGATTGGAGGTTCGCTGGCGCGCGCACTGCGCCGCGCGGGTGTGTGTGACGAGATTGTGGGTTGCGGCCGGGACGAGGCGCACCTGCAAAAGGCTGTTGAGTTGGGGGTGATTGATCGCTATGAGATCGATCCCGCCGCTGCCGTGAAGGGCGCTGACGTAGTGGTACTAGCAGTGCCGTTGCGGGCAATAGTGACTGTATTAAAGCAGATGGTCGGCGGACTTTCACCAGAGGTTGTGATTACCGATGTCGGTAGCGCCAAAGGTTGCGTGGTCGAAGAGGCACGTGCCGTATTGGGCAAGCGTCTCTGTGATTTTGTGCCGGGGCATCCGATTGCGGGCACGGAAAAAAGTGGTGTCGAGGCGTCGTTTGCTGAGCTGTTTGATCGGCGCGGGGTGATCCTGACACCGATTGAAGAGACCGATCCTGACAAGTGCGCGCGCATGCGTGCTATGTGGGAGGTGGCGGGTGCCAATGTGACGGAAATGGCGGTGTTGCATCACGACGAGGTACTGGCGGCAACTAGTCATCTACCACATCTGCTCGCATTTTCACTGGTCAATACACTGGCAAGCCTGGACGAGCGTAAAGAGATCTTTGATTACGCCGCCGGTGGTTTTCGAGATTTTACTCGTATTGCCTCTAGTGACCCGGTGATGTGGCGTGACATCTGTATGGAAAATCGCGATGCGTTATTGGAGGTGTTAGCGCATTTCAACAATGACCTCAAGCAACTCGAAGAGGCGGTGCGCGATAATGATAGCGAAGCGGTGGTCAATGTCTTTACGCGTGCCAAAACAACGCGTGATCGTTTCTGCGGTTGAGCAGTCTGCTCCCGTTTAATTTTTAATATTACTGTTCGGAAGATTCAGATATGTCAGGTTCAGATTTACTCTTTAAAGTCTCGCAGGGAGGTCACCTTAAGGGTGAGATCCGTGTGGCGGGTGATAAATCCATTTCGCATCGTTCTATTATGCTCGGTTCGCTAGCGAATGGCGTGACTGAAATTAGTGGTTTCCTCGAAGGGGAAGATAGCCTCGCGACACTGAATGCCTTTCGCGCGATGGGGGTTAAAATCGACGGGCCGGTAGGTGGTAATGTTACTGTCCATGGTGTTGGTCTGCATGGGCTTAAGGCACCGGAAGGTGTGTTAGATTTGGGGAACTCGGGTACTTCAATGCGTTTGCTGTCAGGCCTGTTATCTGGTCAGGCATTTGATGTGGAGATGTCGGGTGATAGCTCGCTGAATTCACGTCCGATGAAGCGCGTCTCTGTGCCGTTAGGATCGATGGGTGCAGTCGTTGAAGGAACCGATGCGGGAACACCGCCGCTGAAAGTGAAAGGTGGTCAGGTGCTGAAAGGGCTCAATTATAAAATGCCGATGGCGAGCGCACAGGTGAAATCATCGCTGCTGCTGGCTGGGCTCTATGCTGAAGGTGAGACCTGTGTGATCGAACCCGCGCCGACGAGAGACCATACTGAGCGGATGTTGCAGGGGTTTGGTTATGAGGTGCGGGTGGATGGTCGTACCGCTTGCCTGTCTGGTGGTGGAGAGCTGAAAGGAACACGTATCGATGTGCCAGCAGATATCTCATCGGCAACCTTCTTTATGGTGGGTGCTGTGATTGCGCCGGATTCTGATGTATTGCTACAGCATGTTGGTATCAATCCAACCCGTATCGGTGTGATCAATATTTTACGCCTGATGGGCGGTAATATTGAGGTACAGAATGAGCGCATTGTGGGGGGTGAACCGGTTGCCGATATTCGCGTGCGCTCTAGTCAGTTGCATGGCATTCAGATTCCAGAAGAGCAGGTGCCGTTGGCGATTGATGAATTTCCCGCGCTGTTTGTTGCGGCAGCCTGTGCTGAAGGTGAAACGGTGTTGACGGGGGCTGAAGAGCTACGGGTCAAGGAGACAGATCGGATCCAGGTGATGGCAGATGGGCTGAAAGCGCTGGGTGTTGATGCTGAGCCAACCGCAGACGGGATGGTGATTCGTGGCGGTGAAATTAGTGGTGGTAGCGTCGATAGTGGTGGCGATCATCGCATCGCAATGTCATTTGCGATGGCGGCTTTGCGCGCGACAGGCGAGGTTAATATTGCCGATTGTGCCAATGTGAATACCTCATTCCCGGGATTTGTTGAGCTTGCGCGCGGTGCCGGGCTTCAGATCACCAGCCAAAACGGCGAGTAAAATAGCGCATGAATGAGAGAATCAATGAGCCAGTTGTGATGCCGGTTATTACCATTGATGGCCCTAGTGGTTCAGGCAAGGGGACGGTTAGCCGACTCATTGCAAACCAGCTTGGCTGGCATTTTCTTGATAGTGGCGCACTCTATCGCCTGGTGGCGCTGGCAGCATTGAATCACCAGCTCGACTTCTCTAGCGAAAATGAAATAGCGTTAATTGCCAGGAAGTTAAATGTTGAATTTAAGGTTAATTCTGGAGTTGATGAGCCGCAAATTTTACTTGAAGGCGCATTGGTCGGTGATGAAATCCGTAGCGAACAGTGTGGTAATGCGGCTTCAAAAGTGGCGGCACTGCCTGCTGTACGTGAGGCGTTACTGGAGCGGCAGCGAGATTTTAGGTGTTCACCAGGGCTAGTGGCTGATGGACGGGATATGGGAAGTGTTGTTTTTCCGGGTGCTGAGCTCAAGATTTTCCTCGATGCCAGTGCCGAAGAACGGGCCCAAAGACGCTATAAACAGTTGAAAGGAAAGGGGATGAGTGCTAATCTTGCGGCCCTTCTGGAAGATATTCAGGTTCGTGATGCGAGAGATCGGAATCGTAGCGTAGCGCCCTTGGTACCTGCAGAGGGAGCGATATTGGTCGATTCAACAGCACAGGGAATCGATGAGGTAGTCGCGGCTGTTTTAGAGGAGTGGTTCAAACTCACTTGAGTGAGGACTTTAATTTGTATCGGACGTTCTTTGATTTCGGCATATGCCGAACTGCAATTATAGGGCGGTTTTTTAACTAAATAACCGTGTAAACGGTTTCAACAAGCGGGTTCACTGCAAACGTTATTTTTTGTTTGGCGTGTTTAAGTGAATCAAGGGTTTATTAAATAATGAGTGAAAGTTTCGCGCAACTCTTTGAAGAGAGTCAGGTAGAACAGTTAATGCGTCCGGGCGCCATCGTAACAGGTATTGTTATGTCGGTTGGATCAGATGTGGTAGTCGTAAATGCAGGACTTAAGTCTGAAGGTGTCATTCCCCTTGAGCAGTTCCTGAATGAAAAAGGCGAGCCCGAAGTCGCGGTAGGCGATGAGGTTGATGTTGCCCTTGATGCAATTGAAGATGGTTTTGGCGAAACAAGACTTTCTCGTGAAAAAGCGAAACGTGCGAAACTTTGGGATGAGCTTGAAGGTGCCCTTGAGAGTAACGCGATTGTTACCGGTATCATCACTGGTAAAGTGAAAGGTGGTTTCACTGTTGAAATTGGCGCAGTGCGCGCATTCCTGCCTGGTTCTCTGGTTGATGTTCGTCCAGTACGCGACACCTCATATCTTGAAGGCAAGGATCTAGAATTTAAAGTTGTTAAGCTTGATCGCAAGCGTAACAACGTGGTTGTTTCTCGCCGTGCAGTGGTTGAGAAAGAGAGCAGTGCAGAGCGTGAAGAGCTGCTGGCCAACCTTCAGGAAGGCCAGGTCATTAAAGGCGTGGTTAAAAACCTTACCGATTATGGCGCGTTCATCGACCTGGGTGGTATCGATGGTCTGCTGCATATTACCGATATGGCGTGGAAACGCGTTAAACAGCCTTCAGAGATCGTTAATATTGGTGACGAAATCGACGTTAAGGTGCTTAAATTCGATAAAGAGCGTAACCGTGTATCACTTGGCCTGAAACAGATGGGCGAAGATCCATGGGGTAACCTGACCCGCCGTTATCCTGTAGGCCATCAGGTCTTTGGTAAGGTGACTAACATCGCTGACTACGGTTGTTTTGTTGAGATCGAGGATGGAGTTGAAGGCTTGGTTCATGTTTCTGAAATGGATTGGACCAATAAGAACATTCATCCTTCTAAGGTTGTTCATCTTGGTGATGAAGTTGAAGTTAAGGTTCTGGATATCGACGAAGAACGTCGTCGTATCTCTCTCGGTATGAAACAGTGTTTTTCTAATCCTTGGGAAGAGTTTGCCTCTACCCATAATAAGGGTGACAAGTTGACGGGTACGATTAAGTCTATTACTGACTTTGGTGTGTTCGTTGGTCTGACCGGCAGCATCGATGGTCTGTTACATCTTTCTGACCTTTCCTGGAATGAAGCGGGTGAAGAAGCAGTTCATGGTTACAAGAAGGGCGATGAAATCGACACCGTTATTCTGGCGATTGATCCTGAGCGTGAGCGTATCTCACTGGGTGTTAAGCAGCTTGAGCGTGATCCATTCTCGAACTACGTGGCTGACCACCCTAAAGGCGAGATCGTTAAGGGTGTCGTAAGTGAAGTTGATGCTAAAGGCGCTATTATTACCCTGGCTGAGAGTGTTGAAGGGCATTTGCGCTCCTCAGAGATGTCGCGTGATCGTGTTGAAGATGCGCGCACTATCATGACCGTTGGCGATGAAATTGAAGCGCGCTTTATGGGCGTTGATCGTAAAAACCGTACCATCATGCTTTCTATTAAAGCGAAAGATGCATATGAAGAGGCGGCTGCTGTGAAAGATTACGGTCAGTCTGCTATTTCAACGGGATCGACTTCACTGGGCGATCTGTTGAAAGAGAAGCTGGAAGGCAACTCGTAAGTTGATTCATATTTGGTTATCGCTTGTTATTGCAAATTACTGCGTAACAGGTGATGATCAGATATATAATAGTCTGTAGTCGTGTGGCGCTTTATCTGTTTTGGGGCGGAATAAATGACCAAGTCTGAATTAATTGAAATTATCGCGCAGAAGCAAAAGCATCTATCATATAAGGATATTGAATATGCTGTGAAGACCATGATCGAACAGATGGCGCAATCACTGGCAAGTGGCGAGCGGATTGAGATTCGTGGTTTCGGCAGTTTTTCTTTGCATTTTCGTCCACCAAGAATGGGACGAAATCCAAAGACAGGCGAACCGGTGCCGCTTTCAGGAAAGCATGTGCCGCATTTTAAGCCTGGTAAGGAGTTGCGTGAGCGAGTGAATGAGAGTATCGGATCAACGACAATTCAGGAGTGATTCTGTTGTTGGTTATTGAGGCCCGGCTCTAAATTTGTTGAGTGGCAAAACTTCACATAGAAAGGGGTGTGATGAGATGATGAAAATATTTTTATTTATTTTTACGCTGGCAATTTTGGTGTTGGGCGCAAGCTTTACACTGTTAAATGCAGACCCGGTTCAGGTGAACTACTATTTTGGAACGGCAGATATTGCACTTTCGGTGATTTTAGTGGGCACACTGGTTGCTGGCGCGTTGATTGGTGTTTCTGCCACGATGGGCAAGTTACTGTGTCTTAAATTGCAAGTTTCAAAGTTACGCCGTTCATAATATTGCCTGGAGTGCTGACCCTGAGGTTTTTCATTGGGTGATGTTTGGCAGCAATATGTTGATATGTTAATTAGAGAGCCTCATTTAGCGATGGGGTTTTTTATTGCCTGGAATTTAGGTTTGAGATTGTGGCTGGAGGTTTGATGTGGTGAATGAAAAAGAAAAAAAAGTTGTCGATTCGAAATGCGTGATTGTGGCGCTAGATTTTTCGGATTCAGGCGAGGTGTTAGAGCTGGTTAGTGGTCTGGACGCGAATAGCTGCCGTCTAAAAGTGGGTAAAGAGCTTTATACTCACTGTGGCCCTGCTTTAGTTGAGCGATTGGTTTCAGATGGTTTTGATGTGTTCCTTGATTTAAAATTTCATGACATCCCAAACACGGTTGCGGGTGCATGCGCAGCGGCGGCTGATCTGGGTGTCTGGATGGTGAATGTGCATGCGCTGGGTGGGCGACGTATGATGGAAGCTGCACGCGAAGCGATTGCACAGAAGTCTCATCAGCCTTTATTGATTGCGGTGACTATTCTGACCAGTATGGGAGAGAGTGACCTGCATGAGATTGGTTTGATCGGCTCTGCCGAAGAGAATGTGATTCGACTTGCTACATTGGCTGAACAGTCAGGATTAAATGGAGTCGTCTGTTCACCGTTAGAAGTCGAAGTCTTAAACAGGCAGTGTGGTGAAGCATTTAATTTTGTTACCCCAGGAATCCGGCCGGCCGGTGCGGCTGTGAATGATCAAAAAAGGATTACAACCCCTGTTGATGCGCTTGGATTAGGTTCTAATTATCTCGTTATTGGGCGCCCTATAACCTCAGCAGTGGATCCACTCGCTGCTTTACAGGCAATTAACGCTGATATCCATTCTTCCTTCGTTTTATCTGCTTGACACCAGATTTGTTCTGCGGTTAGCTAGTACACTGTCAGCTCCTTTTTGTCGGGTCAGCGAGTCTGTGGCATTTTGCATCAAGGCATAGTCCGAAAGCAATGGTTGTTCCCTTGCTAAGCGCTATAACACAGAGGCAGTCTGCCACAGACTGGCCCAAAGGGTTGGCCTGCCAATCCCCATGGTGGCGTTGCACTTCTTGAGAAGGGAATAACCATTCCCTGCGAAGTGCGCCTTGCCATGAGAACCGGCAGACCAACTGACCCGACAAAAAGGGGCTGACAGTGTACTACAAAGTCGATATCAGGATGTGTCGGCATGGCCCTGTTTGAATGGGTTTTCAGTTAATCATAAGGAGGTGGATATGCAATATTTAAGACGGCTACTGTTGGTGGCTTTTCTATGTGTGGGCTCTCAATTTGCATTGGCGGGTACCATTGATATAAACAGTGCAAATGCAGAGGTTTTAGCGGCTGAACTTCATGGTGTTGGTGCGAAAAAAGCAGCGGAAATTATAAAATATAGAGAAGCGAATGGTGGTTTTAAATCGATAGAAGAACTGATAAACGTAAAGGGAATTGGTGGTACAATTCTTGAGAGGAACAGAGGGCGTATTGTCGCTGGTATTGATGAGGTGGAATAGCGCTCTTTTCCTGTACTGAGTAATGATCGTTTAAAAATTAGCTTCCGATGTAGCAGTCGGAAGCTTTTTTATATCTCATATCCGAGGTTGTGTTGCTAAGAAAAATGGTAGGAAGGGTGATGGAAAGGGGTAATGCCATTCCATCGAAAATTCTTCTGTCAGCTATGATGGGGCTTTTCGTCGGAGCTTTGGCTGCTTTTGTTCAGGGGTTTATTGTTAAAGCTCATTGCTCAATGAGACCCACTGAATGATTGGTGTTTTGTTAGAAAACTGTAAAGGCTGTTGAAAATGAATATACAACCGGTGATTCTCTCTGGCGGAGCAGGTACGAGATTGTGGCCGCTTTCTCGTGAACTTTTCCCAAAGCAGCTACACGCACCTTTTGGTGGTAAGTTGACGTTGTTGCAGCATACGATAATGCGCCTAAAAGGGATTGAAGCAAAGCATGATGATGTAAAGGTATTGCCGCCTATTCTAGTATGCAATGAAGAGCACCGCTTTTTAGTGGCAGAACAGATGCGCCAGATTCAGACAGATATGAATGGGCTGATTCTCGAGCCTGTAGGAAGAAACACAGCGCCAGCTTTAACACTTGCTGCGTTACATGCAGCATCTATATCCGGCGATAATATGATGCTAGTGATGCCAGCTGATCATGTGATTCGTGATGTAGAGGCTTTTCAGGAAATTGTTTTTGACGGGGCACTTAAAGCTGCAACAGGCTGTACCGTGACATTTGGTGTGACACCCACTTTTCCTGCCACCGGGTATGGTTACATCAAACGAAGTAATGCCACTGAGGGTGAAGAGAACACTGTTTCCAGTTTCATTGAAAAGCCGGATGAGGGGAAGGCGCAGCAACTATTTGAAGATGATAGTTACCTATGGAATAGCGGCATCTTTATGATGAAACCATCAATTTGGTTGGGACAGCTCAGTCATTTTCGGAAAGATATGTATGATGTGTGTAAGACTGCGAGTGAAAAAGGTCAGGTTGATGGGGACTTTCGACGAGTTGATGTAGCTACGTTTGAAAAGTGTCCAAGCGACTCTATTGATTATGCTGTTATGGAGCATCTGGCATCTAATCAATCGTTAGATGATGTTGAAACACGTCTTGTGGTTATCCCTTTGGATGCTGGATGGTCGGATGTGGGTGGCTGGGCTAACCTTCAGGAGGAGGCCCCGCATGATGAACATGGTAATGCTGTTTTAGGCGATGTTATTACGCATAATGTAAAAAACTCCTTGTTGTTATCTAGTCATCGCTTGATTGCTGGAGTTGGTCTGGATAATCTCATCGTTGTTGAAACGGCAGATGCAGTGCTTGTCGCTAATAAAGATGATGCACATCATGTGAAGGAGATTGTCGCTCATTTGAAATTAGAGGAGAGAAGTGAGCATCAGATACATAAGCGCGTTCATCGTCCCTGGGGGGATTACGAGGGAATTGATCTTGGTGAGCGATATCAGGTGAAACGAATTACGGTTAGGCCTGGTGCTTCATTATCACTGCAAATGCATCATCATCGTGCCGAACACTGGATTGTAGTCAGTGGTACTGCAAAGGTGACGCGTGGTGAAGATGAGTTTCTATTAAGTGAGAATGAGTCTACTTATATCCCGATCGGGGTGACGCATCGTCTTGTGAATCCAGGGCAGGTTGCATTGGAAATTATTGAAGTGCAATCTGGAAGCTATCTCGGAGAGGATGATATTGTGCGTTTCGATGATGAGTATGGACGCTAGTGATTAGATGGCAAAGCGTGCATTAATCTGTGGAATTTCAGGGCAGGATGGTGCTTACCTTGCCCAGCTCTTATTGGGTAAAGGGTCTGAGGTATTTGGTACCTCTCGTGATGCACCGATATCATCTTTTCATAATTTATGGTCACGTAAGTATGCGCCTCACACCTAAACAGGTTCAATCTCTAAAAGATGCTGTTGCTCGCCATTTTGGGCAAAGTGCTCAAATCTGGGTGTTTGGCTCACGTATTGACGATCAGCGCCGGGGAGGAGACTATGATTTTTATATCGAGACCCCTATCAATGATCCGGATGAGATTGTGGCAAATAAATTAAAGGTGTTAGCCGACCTGCATGCCACCCCCGAGTTCGAAGGGGAGAAAATCGATATTGTCATTCGTTCCGCGGTACCGGGGCCGGAATTATCGATCTACAAGGTTGCCAGGGAGCAGGGGGTGCTCCTGTCCCCGAGGCATGGTGCACGAAGGGTAATAGAGCGGGATTGCCATGAGAAATCGTGATGTTCTACAGGCGATTCTAAAAGAGTGCCAGCTGCACGCCGGAGTGCTGCAGGGGGCTAGAGATGAATTGGGTGATGCACACTTTGATGCTGAAACCGTGGTGCGCATTACTACTGAACAACGGAGGCTGCTGGATCAGCTCGCCTATCGTTTCTCTAAATTACAGGACAACATGGGAATGAGGTTTTTTCCCGCACTGCTAGACTGGACTGAAGAGCTTTTGCCAGAAAACACAACTTTTGCAGAGAAGTTGCAGCGCCTAGAACGTTTAGGTGCAGTTGATAGTGTTGAACGCTGGCGTGAACTGCGTGAAACCCGTAACCAGCTTGCACATGAATATGAAGATGCCCCAGCACTCAAGGCTGCCGCGCTGAACCGTTTTATCATTGATGTCGAAACACTGCTGATGATGTGGCAAAAGGCAGAGGCCTTTGAGAAAAATAACAGTTGAAAAATTGAAATGAAAAAGGCACTGATTTGTGGCGTCTCAGGGCAGGATGGCTCTTATCTAGCTCAGCTATTGCTTGGCAAAGGTTATGAGGTATTTGGCACCTCACGCGACGCGCAGATGTCTATTTTTCGGAATCTAGAGTTTTTGGGGATCAAGGAGCAGGTTCGTTGTGAGTCAATGAGCCTTAATGATTTTAGAAGCGTGGTTCAGGTATTAATCAATGTTGAGCCAGACGAGATCTATAACCTGGCGGGACAGAGTTCTGTTGGTCTTTCATTCCAGCAGCCAGTCGAAACATTAGAAAGTATTTGTGTGGGCACATTGAATTTACTGGAGGCTATTCGTCTAACGGGGCAGCCAATAAAGTTATATAATGCGGGTTCTAGTGAGTGTTTTTGAGATGTGGGTGGGTCTACGGCGGATGAAAATACCCCATTTCATCCTAGAAGTCCGTACGCAGTAGCAAAGGCCGCTGCTTATTGGGAAGTCGCGAATTATAGAGAAGCGTATGATTTGTTTGTCTGTTCCGGGATACTGTTTAATCATGAATCGCCTTTGAGGCCTGAACGGTTTGTGACTAAAAAAATAATTTCTTCGGCTTGTAAGATTGCTGAGACTGGTAAAGGTAACATTCGCTTAGGCAATATGGATATTAAGCGTGATTGGGGGTGGGCCCCTGAGTATGTTGAAGCGATGTGGTTGATGCTTCAGCAAGACAAGCCGGATGATTTTGTGATAGCAACAGGTGAAACCAACTCGTTGCAGGATTTTGCAGCCACTGCTTTTGCAAGTGTTGGGCTAAACTGGCAAAACCATGTTGAGAGTGATTCATCACTATTTAGGCCGACCGATTTGGCTGAGAGTAAGGGGAACCCGCAGAAGGCATTGGAAGTATTGGGTTGGGAAGCTCAGTATAAGATGAGGGATGTAGTGAAAAAGATGATGGGGATTTGTCCGTGAATCACGGGTTCTTTCGATTCATGAATAGCTGTTCAAACCGCGAAATTTTGTGGAAGATATAATGTGAGTGGGTCGCTTTGAACCTGAATTAAGAGCGGTATATGGTAGGGTGTTGCAATTGGTATGCTTTAACCTTTGAGAAGTTCATGTTTAAACGGCCATCAATAAAATGAGACTAAAGCAGTATCAGATTGAAATTATTCGCCGAGCGGTGGCAGAACTGGCTGGAGACGCAGCACAGGTCAGCCTATTTGGTTCTCGTACGGATGATAATGCCCGTGGTGGTGATATTGATCTACTGGTGGAACTCCCACACCCAGTGGATGAATCTGCATGGCTTAGCGCGAGGATATCGGGGCGGATCAGTCTCAGGCTAGGGGGGCGAAAAGTGGATGTTGTACTGAGCGCTCCCAATTTGGCGTGCTTGCCAATCCATGATGAGGCAAAGAAACAAGGTATCGTGCTGTGAAAATAGAATCTGGAAAATTGCTGCGGCTACAATTTCTGACGCGGGTTGTCAGGAAAGAGATACGCTATCTGCGCTTGACCGATCAGCGCCTTTTTCCAATCCCGTTCACGCACGAAAAGGCAGAACGGTTGGAAATAGATATTGTACTGTCCGAGTGTGTGGATGCATTTGTGAGCCGCTTTGGCCGGTTGCAGGATACCGTAGGCGATAAACTGCTGCCTCAGTATCTCAATGCAGTGGGAGAGGCAACCGGCCCTGTCATTGATAATCTCAATCGAGCAGAAAAACTCGGTCTGATCGCATCCGCAGAGTTATGGGTGACGTTACGAGGGCTTCGTAACGAAATGATTCATGAATATATGGAAGATCTCGATAGGTTGGTCAATGCCCTGAACAAAGGGCATGAACATGTGGCCTCGCTTTCAGATGATGCAGAGCGGATTTTAGTCGACCTGGAATCCCGAGGCTGGGTTGCGCAAGTGGAGTAATTGTCGACTAGGTGGCAAGGGAATAACTAAACATCGATTAGGCAGTAGTAAAGCAATTGATTAACGTAACAAACGGGGACGCTGTTCAAACAGGAACCAGCACTGAGAGCAGAGTGGTTGGTCACGAAAAAATAATACCAGCGGCTTGCCGAATAGTAGAAAAAAAGAAGGAATGATTTGCTTGGGCAATATCGGTATTAAACGTGACTGAGGGTTGGACTTCGACATATGTTGAGGCGATGTGGTTGATGCTTCAACAGGATAAGCCTGATGATTTTGTGATAGCGACTGGAGAAATCTATTCGTTGCAAGATTATATTGAAACCGAACTTTTATCTGTAGGATCAGATTGGCGGGTGGGTTATGTGCAGGCGTATCCTAGTTCATTTAGACCAGCGAATATAGCTGAGAGTAAAGAGAACCCTCAAAAAGCATTGGGTGTTCTTGGATGGAGAACTGAGTATAATATGAAAGGTTTTGTTAAAATAATGGTTGACTGCCAGTTAGGTGGTGAGTGTTGATTATGAGGAAAGTTAAATGAAAGCGCTGGTTCTTGATGGGGATGGGTTTTGTGGTTGGCCTACTAGCTTGTGTAAAGGAGATTGTCGCTCATTTGAAATCAGAGGAAAGAAGTGAGCATCAGATACATAAGCGCGTTCATCGTCCCTGGGGGGATTACGAGGGAATTGATCTCGGCGAACGATACCAGGTGAAACGAATTACGGTTAGGCCTGGCGCTTCATTATCACTGCAAATGCATCATCATCGTGCCGAACACTGGATTGTAGTCAGTGGTACTGCAAAGGTTACGCGTGGTGAAGGTGAGTTTCTATTAAGTGAGAATGAGTCTACTTATATCCCGATCGGGGTGACGCATCGTCTTGTGAATCCAGGGCAGGTTCCCCTGGAAATTATTGAGGTGCAGTCAGGAAGTTACCTGGGTGAGGATGATATTGTACGGTTTGATGATGAGTATGGCAGGACTCCAGAAATAGAGTTAGAGGGTTAGCCTTTTTTGAGTAACCGGTGATGAGAAAAGAACAATACTGTACGCAGCATGAAGGAGTACTTAGGCGTGAATTTTGTGCGTAACCTAAGTATTTTTACTTCTAGCCGCGTTTTTTCGGCCCTTATTCTACTCGCGATTGGGGTGATAACTGCGCGGATATTAGGGCCCGAGGGGCGGGGGTTCTACGCTATTTTTTTTACTATTGTGGGCCTTGCCGCCAATACAATGAATCTAGGATTGTCTCAGGCAAATACCTATCTACTTAATAGAGAAAAATTAGCGTTTGGCACGCTTGCGGGTAATACGCTCCTCTTTCTTCTTGTGCTGGCAGCTGGATTAGCCGGGATTGTGGCAGTGCTCGCAGATACGGCTGGAGAAGCGCTGGCTTGGGGGGGGGGTGAGAAAGTTGGAGGGTGGTGGTGGTTGCTATGGGCAGCTATCATTTTTACGCTTCTAGAGAGTTCTTTTTCTGGTTTGGTATACGGTAGTCATCTTTATCTTTATCAATCGAAAAGCTACGCCGTGCAGGCTGTTTTATTCCTTATTGCCACGCTATTAATTATTCCGTTGGGTGAGTCGTTGGATGTTGCACTGTGGTTGCGAGTTGTTGCGATGGCCTTGTTTGTTTCCTGGTATGTGTTGATGTTTTGGCGTCAGGTTAGTCTGGTTAATCCGACGTTATCAATAGCTGTTTTTATCAGACAGATTCAGTTTGGTAGTCGTAACTGGCTACAAAACTTGATAGGACTTTTGAATTACCGTGGCTATATATTATTGCTAGGTGCGATTTCCAGCCCGGAGGCGATTGGGGTTTTCTCTATTGCACTTCTCATGGCGGAGGTGATTCGGTTTATCCCTGACACAGTTGCGACACTTCTCTTACCCAAGCTTGTTGGCATGGAGGTTGGCCGAGATGCAAATGAAATGACAGCACTGGTATGCCGTGTAATTATATTTACTGTGTTATTGCTGGCCTCGGGCCTGTTTTTTATGGCTGACTGCTTAATTCCTATGATATTTGGCAATGATTACCTGGCTGGAGTTACGGTGTTGCGCATCCTGTTGGTTGGTGCCGTTTTGGGTGTTGTTTATCAGGTCTTAACACGGTATTTTACCAGCGAAGCGAAACAGATCTACTCTATCTACTCGGCACTGATTGCACTGGGAGTAGCTATTGTGGTCTCGTTATTGTTGATACCAGAGTATGGAGCTGAAGGGGCAGCTGCCGCGTTTACTGTAAGCTCATTGGCCGCTTCATTATCGATGTTAGTGATGTATCGCCGATATACCGGAATATCAGTTGTAGGGGTTGTTGTTATGAGAAAGCCTGATTGGCTGCTATGTTGGGGATACCTTAAGGGATACCTTAAGGGTAGTTGAGAGGCTGGATTTGGTATGAGGTTCAGAATCAGGCATTCAATAATGCTTAATCATCTCGTGTTTAACGAAAAGAGTAATACTACGGGGTAGTAATGAAGATTTGTCACGCTTATATATTTTTCTCGATCAGGTTTGCTGGTGGAACTTCTGATCTGATGTATAAAATTTGCAAAGCGCAGGTGAAGCAGGGGCATCACCCTGTGGTTTATTCTGGCGACTATAAGTTTGACCAGGAGCTTGCTGACAGCCTGCCTGGGACGGAGTTCCGTATCACCCGCTCGTGGCTTGATAGCGCTGGGTTTTCGCTTATGCCAGGCCTATCTGGCTTATTACATCGCGAGATAAATGAGTTTGATGTGGTACATATGCATGTCTTCCGGACTTTTCAGAATGTTGTGCTTTACCACTTTTGTCAAAAGTATAATGTTCCCTTTGTGATCGATGCGCATGGAGCAGTACCTTATTACAGTCGTAAGAATTTTATCAAGAAGCTGTTTGATCGGTTTTGGGGGAAACGAATGCTGCGTGATGCCGATTTTCTAGTTGCTGAGACGAAAGTTGGGGTGAAAGAGTACCTTGATATTGATCCAGAACTGGATCCCGAGAAAATTGCAGTCATCTCACCGCCTTTTGATACTGATGAGTTTGAAGTACTGCCTGAAAGGGGGGGGGTTAGAGAAACTCATGGAATTGATCCTGATAAGAAGGTTATTATGTTCTTAGGACGAGTTCATCATATAAAGGGTAATGATTTCTTGATAAAAGGGTTTGCTGATTTATGTCAGCGTCGAGATGACTGTTTGCTACTGATTGTTGGGGGAGATGATGGACATATGGATGAGTGCAAGGCGTTGGTGGAGGCGCTTGGTGTTACCAATAAGGTAACGTTCACTGGATTCATTGGTGGAGAAGAGAAGAATTCGGCATTGATGGATGCCGATATTGTGGCGCAGATGTCTAGACAGGAGCAGGGGGCATGGGCGCCATTTGAGGCAGTGCTTTGTGGAATACCGATTATCGTTACAGGGCATACAGGTGCTGGTGAAGATGTGCGCAGGGTTGATGCGGGTGAGACCGTTGAGTTTGATAATGTATCTGAGCTCTCTAGTAAGATTGAAGGAATTTTGGATAACTATGCTGAGGCTAAAGATAAGACGATGAAGGCTAAGGCATTCATCGAAACAAAAATGTCGATGAATGCGCGGGCTCAGGAATATATCGACCTGTACCAGCGAGCCATCAGGAAGCGAAAAAAGAAATAGTTATGAAGTACTCTACATCCGAGATGGTTATTGCGGTAATGCCTGAAGGGCCTATCGCATTTGATGGGGCTGTTTACCGCTATTCTAAGGGGGAGCGGCTATATCTCGATAATCTGGCAAAGCATTTTCATGAGGTCATCCTTGTAGCCTTCGTGTTTCGCGAAGGGGACCCGGCTTATGAGAGCTGTATACACTCGCCCTTTAGCGCCAAAAATATCACCGTTATTGAGCTGCCTGGAGCAGGCCCCAGTCAACCAGGTGTGGGAAAGAAGTTGTGGCAGTTTCTGAAGATTTTTGTACTGTTGTTGCGAGTACTTCCCGCGGCAGATCTTTTATATCTTTTTCTGCCGAGTTATCCCAGCGCACTCGGCTGGCTGGCAGGCCGCATATTGAGGAAAAAACATATTGTCTATGGCGCTGATGATTGGGTGCAGGCATCGGAGAGTATGTTTAAATGGGACAATCTACGTGGTAGCTGGTTTTACAGACTCTATGCATGGCTGAATCGGTCGATGGAGCATCTCATTGTACGCTCCGCGCTGTTTGGTGTTGCAGCGGGTGGATTGCTACGAGAGAAATATAATAAGTTTGGATGTCCTACGTATGACACTACGCCACGCATGACGTTGGGTCAGAGCGATGTTTATGAGCGTCTTGATACTTGTGATAGCTCAGCGATCATGTTAATTACTGTCGGAGCCCTCATTCATGATAAAGCTCAGTATCTACTGATTGAGGCCTTTGCTCGACTTGCTGGTCGTAATGATCTACTACGATTAAAAATTGTTGGTCAGGGGCCGGAAGAAGGGAAGTTGAAGCGACTTGCAAACGAGCTAGGCGTCGCGAATAAGATTGAGTTTGTTGGCTATATTGAAGAAGAAGAAAGGCTCTATGAGTTATTGCGCAGTGCCGATATATTTGTCTTATCAAGTGTCACAGAAGGGTTTCCGCGGGCACTTTATGAGGCGATGGCGATACGTCTACCTATCGTGACTACTGATGTTGGTGGTATTCCTCATCTTATGACAGATAAGGTCAATGCACGGGTCGTTCGGTCAGGTGATGTTGATGGCCTGGCGTTGGCGATTGATGAGGTGATTAATGATGGGGGACTCCGACAGCGAATGATTCGTGAAGCGGCTAAAACAATGGATACGGTATTTGCTCGTATGAATCCGGCTCAAATTGCTGTCTTAGTTGAGGAATATTATAGTAATTTCACTTCAGTCACAGAGAAAAAAACTTAGTTTTCGATGAAATATATCACTGTTATTCCGGCCTTCACACCAAATCAATTTAGCTCTAAGGCACCGTGCTCTAAGGTTAGCTTGAACCGGCCTAATCATCGGTTTTATAGGTATGGGCGTGATGCCCTATGGGTTGGCATGGGGGGGCTAGGGCTCGGCCCAGGAGATGAGATCCTAGTGCCTGGGGCCCTATGCGATGTTGTACTGATAGCAATGATTAAACGTGGCGTTGGGCTTCAATACTATAGACTTAATTCAATGTTAATCCCTGATCTAGGTGAAATTGAAGCTAGGATTGGACCTAAAACACGAGCTATTTATGTAAACCACTATTTTGGGCGGCCAACACGATTAGAGAGCCTACGACGATTGTGTGATGTTAAAGGACTTTTCTTGATCGAAGACTGTGCACATGCTCTGGGTGCCCATTCCAATGGGCTTGGGGTGGGTAATACGGGTGATATTGCTATTTTTAGTTACCGAAAATTCTTCCCTATACTTGATGGTGGGGGATTGCTGGTGAATTCCTCTGAGATATCAATGCCTGAACCTCTAGCTGGAAGTGGAATGACTACGATGCTTCGGGGGGCGTTAAAAATTTTAATGCTAAGCTTGGCCGAGCTAGGTGTACTTCCGATAGCTCGTTGTAAATCGGTTTTGGGTGATGTAGATGCATATCTATCAGTGGATGATACTATTAATATTGAAGGGTGGGCCCAGCCGTTTGGTGGGACAGCATTATCTCGCTGGATGATCGAGCATGCAGATTTAAAGGATGTCATCGGCAAGAGGCGAGAACACTACCAATATTTGAGTGATTGCATAAGTACTGTTTCAAATGCTGTCCCTCTATTCCCTGATTTAGATAAAGGGCAGGTTCCATTTTGTTTCCCTATTTTGCTCAAAAACCGTGATGCATTAGTTAGATATGCTGCAAAAAGAGGGGTGTACTTAGAGCCAACGCTAGCACCACCTTATAGGAATATTTCAGCACTTGTTAATAGAGGTGAGAGTTTTCCTGATATCGATAATATTGCGGCACAGCTTGTAAGTATCCCGGTTCATCAGACATTAACTAAATTAAAGTTAGCTAGAGTATGGTCTGTTATTAAGTGCGGACTAGAGAAAATTTAGGGAACCTCTGGTTTATTCTGAGCATAGGAGATTGTGATCTAAAATATTCAGACTTAAGGCGTGAATCACACGCAATAGCGGGCTATTGCGAGGCTTTGTAACGCAGAAGTTGGAGATTTTAGACTCAAGATACGAGTTCATGAATAAATTAGAGGTTCCTTAGGGGGCGTTCTCAATTAGCTAATTTTTCATATTTGATAGGGTAGAATGTCCAGTTTTTTGAGAAAATATGGAACGCAGAGTATTACGTGACGATCAATGGGTGCGTATTGAAGACCTATTACCCGGTAAATCAACAGATTGTGGGATAACGGCAAAAGACAATCGTCAATTTATAGAAGCGGTGCTGTGGATTGCCCGAACCGGGGCTCCTTGGCGGGACTTACCGGCAAGATTGGGTCATTGGCATCGCGTTTATGTCCGCTACCATCGATGGTCGGCTAAAGGCGTATGGGATCGAGTATTTGAAACCTTTGCAGTAGAGTCCGATAGGGAGTATTTGATGGTCGATGGAAGTATCGTCAGGGTCCATCAACATGGAGCTGCTAAGAAAGCAGAGCAGGAATCAGAAGCGATGGGTAAATCTCGCGGAGGCCTGAGTACAAAAATTCATGCGGCAGTAGATGGGCTGGGCAACCCCATCCGATTGTTGCTCACCGCGGGTCAAGCCTCGGAATACGGTCAGTCGTTACCATTAATCGAAGGTTTTTCAACGGACTATGTGTTAGCGGATAAAGGATATGACTCGAATGAATTCATTGATGCGGTGGAACAAGCCGGGGCGGAACCGGTCATTCCTCCCAAGAAAAATAGAGTGGTGCAAAGAGACTATGACGAACATCTGTACAAAGAGCGTAACCTGGTGGAGCGATTCTTTCAGAAGATAAAGCATTTCCGTCGAGTTGCTACGCGCTATGAACGATTGGCGATAAATTATCAGGCGATGTTAAGTTTGGTGGCCTCTGTGATTTGGCTGGCTTAATTGAGAACGCCCCCTAGTATTTAAATGAAAAAACCAATGACTACATCTAATTCCTTTCTAAACTGCAGGGCAAAAACAGGGTTTCTTTCTGTAATGATGTTGGTTCTGTTTACTGTTCCATTTGGTTGGTTGCAAGGAGTTTTCTTAGATGGATTTACTGTGGCAAAGTTTTCAATTCCTCTACTATTTATTTATATATTTTTTATTCGCAGTGGTTATGTTTTGATACCCTCGATTCTTACCTACTATGTACTATTTATTATTGCAACGCTACCCTCACTACTTACAGGTGTTAATTATCTAGGTATATTAAGCAGTTTTTTTGGATATATCCTTTTGTTTATTCTTGTTTACAACGATGTGACATCAATACAGGTCTTGAGAAAACTACTTTTATCGTATGTTTTGGGTCTTGGAATAGTTTCTTTTCTGGTTTCTTTTTCTTATTTTACTGGGGTAGATTTTGGCGAAAAAATTGGGCGTCCGTTTGTTGAGGTGTGGTTTGGCAACCCTATTTTTCTAGGTACAGCGACCAACCCTAATGGTTTTGCGACCTTGTTTATTGTCGGGATTCCCACTGCCTTTATGTTTTTTCTAACGGTACGTAGCTATGTTCAGAAAATATGCTTTGCTGTTCTAATTGGGGTGCTGGCTTTCACGTTAGTAATGACATTGTCGCGAAGCGGGATTGCTGGAGCTCTTATTGGTTGTCTATTGCTTTGTTATTATAGCTATTATCGAAATATATTTTCTATGAGGTTTTTTAGTCTGACTCTCCTAGTTGCTGTAGTTATCTTAAGTTCTTATTCGCTGTACTTTTTAGTTCTAGGTTTTATTTCTAGCGGGGAGGGGGTAAACAACAATAGGATCTTGGTGAACAAAGAAGTCAGTATTGAAAATCGTTTGGTTATGCTAGAAAATATATTTAGTATTATCGCGTCAAATCCACTGGTAGGTGTTGGCTATGGGAATTTAGCAGCGTTATTTGAGGATAAAATTGGTTTGCGAGTTGGCGCGCATAATATATTTTTCGGGATAGCTGCTGAGTATGGTTTGATAGCACTGTTCTTTTTCTGCGCAGTACTGTTCTTTAGTTTTCGGATGATGGTTAATACAATTGCTAAAACAGTAGAAAAAACCGACAGGCTGACGTTAGGGTGCATTTTTTCCATTCTTACTGGGTTGTTATTCCATGGTCTTTTTCATGAGATATACGTTAATATCATGCTCTGGTTTTGTATTGCTATTGGAGCGGCAGCAAGGCGGATAAGTGATCAGGGCAATCGGGCTTAAATTGGTCGCTTTGAAATCAATGAGTTACAGTTTATTAAATACTTGGTTTCGTGACTTTCACACATTCATCAAACGTCTTAAGTTTACAGCAAATTGAAGTTAATAGCGTTTATTAAAGTCAACTCAATTTAAGCCCGGTTGCCCTGGATAAGTGATAGGAAGTATGGAATATGAAGTAAGGGTATGCTTAGTGATTGTTTGAGTTTGGATTGTAGATTGTTAGAGTACGTGAAAGAAGTGGTAAGAATATGTCTAAAATAACAATTGTAGAGGAAAGGCTTGAAACGCTTGAGGTTGATTGGCGAGCGCTTTATAGCGCTTCAGGATCGGACAACCCGTTTCTTTGTTGGGAGTGGGTGCGGTTTTGGGGGGAGGTTTTTGGGGATGCTCAGGGTATTTATGTATTGGTCGCCAGGCAAGGGGAATTAGTCGTAGGAATTGCTTCGTTTCAATTGTCCGAGTCTAGACTTTCATTTTATGGTGATCCATTTTTTGCTGACTATGCTGGTTTCCTCTTGCTGCCTGGCTATGAGCAAGCTGGACACCTACTTATTAATAAGGTATTAAAGACGCCTGGTTGGGGGGTGGCATCGCTGGAGCCAATTCGTTCTATATCTAATATTGTACCTCTGCTTGATAAGGAACTAGAAAACGAGAAGGTTCATTGGAGCAAGGATACGATATGTTACAATCCAAGAGTCAATACAACTCGAGGGTTTGATGAATATTGGTCTGGATTAGCAAAAAAATTAAGACAGGAAATACGAACAACAGAAAACCATCTCGTTAAAATGGGTGGGTGGAAATATCGCTGTGCTGCAGACACTGAATTTGCCCTTGAGATTTATCAAGAGCTTGTTCGCTTTCATATGAATCGGCAATCAGGAAAGAGTAGTCATTCTATTTTTTCTGAAGATGAAAACGTTAGTTTCTTTGCTGAGTTAATATGTACTCCGATGGCTAATCTGAAGCCTCACCTCTCCTGTATTGAATTAGATGGGCGAATAGTATCGGCTGCATATTCATTACAGTGCTGTAAAACACTATATTATTGGATTCCATCATTTGATAGTAGTGTACGTTCAGTATCCCTTGGCAAGCTTCATATTAAGTGTTTACTCGAGTCGTGCTTTGCTGATGATATTGTGTGGTTAGATTTTATGGGCGGGGACGAATCATATAAGTATCAATGGGCGGTTGATGAATATCAGCTATATCGTTATCGCATCTATCGAAATAAATTGGCAGGCATTGCTGCTAACCTGCATCTACGCTCACGTGAATCACTCAAGAGGGTTCATGATCAGTCTACTTTTCTTCAGGTAGTTAGGCGACGACTATCAAAAATAATAGGTTAACATTCGCATGAACTCATCTAAACAACTGATTAAAAGCATGTTGGCGAAATGTTATCCTTCAACACTTTTTCGACTCGGTGGTGGGAGGGCTATTCCTGTGCTTTGCTATCATAGTATTAACGTGTTGCCTAATCATGAGAGTGATCCTCTTTTACCATCCTTGTTTGAATCTCATCTTCAGTACCTTAAGCAGCATTACGTCGTTGTTTCTCTTCGTGAGGTAGCTGAGTACCTTGCTAGTGGAAGACCGCTGCCAAAGAGAGCTGTTGTTATTACTTTCGATGATGGTTATCAAGATAATTATGAAGTGGCCTTCCCATTACTTAAAAAATATGATCTACATGCTACTATTTTTGTCGTTACCGGATTTATTAACGGTGAATTAGCGTTGAATCCTGAGCCAGGTTGGGGGGCTATGACTTGGGAGCAGGTTCGTGATATGGATGCAAGTCCTTATGCTGAAATTGGTGCGCATACTGATACACATCAGATTTTATCGAGTCTGGATGATTCGGCCGTGATTAACGAAGTTCAGAAATCAAAAGCTATGCTTCAAAACGAATTAGGTAGAGATGTTGATTTATTTGCTTACCCAAACGGACAGGGTGCTGATATACCTCCAGTAGCAATAAGGGAGGTAAAAAATCTTGGCTTTCTTGGGGCTTGTTCGACTTTTTGGAGAACCACTCAGCACCCTAATCAGCGTTTTTTGATTAACAGAGTGATGATTTCTAGCCAAGATGATATTCAAACCTTTGCTCATAAATTGGCAGGCCGATATGACTATCTTTATTTTGTACATAAGATAAATGCTATTATTAATCGAGTTATTTTTAAGAAGGGAATTTGGAGATAGAGTTCATTGAGTATGGCGGCAGAGCATAAGATAAATAAAGATGATGTTGAGGAGGTTAATCAGCTTTCATCGGGATTGTATGGTGAAACAGAGAAACCTGGGCAGCCTTTTCCTCTTGAGACTCATATGATAATTCGAGATCGTTATGATATGGCTGCTGATTTAGCGTTAGGAAAGAGGGTGCTGGAAGTTGGGTGTGGTGCTGGTATGGGGCTTAATTATCTAGCAAAAAGTGCAGAGTCATTGCATGCGATAGAATATAGTGGTGAGAATATTTTCGCTTTAAGTCGCCAGGATACAAAGCTTGTTACACTTGAACAGGCTGATGCTCATTTTTTGCCATATAAAGACGGTAGCTTTGAATTAGTGGTGGCACTTGCTATGGTTTATTATCTATCGCTAAGAGACTTTTTGAAAGAGGTTCATCGAGTGTTAGCTGAAGATGGCGTGCTTTTTTTTTGTACTAGTAATAAAGATGTCCCTGGATTCTGTTCGGCTCCTTTCACAACACGTTATTATTCTATTCCTGAGTTGGCAGCTATTCTCGAAGCTGCGGGATTTGAAGTTGAATTCCATGGTGTTTTCCCTTCGCAAGGGGCAGGATGGCTGCGTCGTCTACGAGCTGTGGTGAAGGGTATATTGAAGTCTTTGGTTGGCGTGATACCGGGAGGGAGGGAATTATGGCGCAATTTACGTGATGCCTCGCTGGGTGTTAAGGAGCCTTTACCAGCTAGTGTTGAGGAGATGCCTGTTTACCCCAATATTCGGCCTCGTCTTCCTACTGATAGCCGGGACTTTGAATATCGTGTTATTTATGTTACTGCAAAGAAGCGCTCTATATGATCGTAGAGGTAACAGGGCCATCAGGGGCTGGTAAGACAACTTATATTACTAATTTGCTGGGGAAACTTGAAGATAAAGGGCTGGTTACAGGTGCTATTCATAGTGCAAGCTTAAATAAATCATCAGATATTCCTGATGTCTTTAGTGAGCTGGAAAATCAGAATATAAAAACAGACATATATGCCTTTCCTTGGGCTATGTTATGCTTATTCCGAAACCCATCTTTTTTTATTTTTTGCATTATAAAAATAATAAAGATTGATGAATGTTTTCCCACTAAAATAGCGATTGCAAGGTCTTTTCTTAGAAAAACGGGTATCTATCGTTTCTTGAGTCGTAGGAAATTTCATGATACGGTTGTATGTGTAGATGAGGGGCTAATTCACAGCGCTCATAATTTTCTCGTTTCTCGTTCTTCTAGGATTGATGCAAGCTCAGTACGTAAATTTGCAGAGTTATGTCCTGTTCCTGATTTATTAATTACTGTTACCGCCCCTGCGGAGGTTTTGGTTCAGCGCTTGAAATTAAGAGGTGACTTGTCACCTAGAGTTCGTAGCGATGAAGATATTAGAAATTTTGCCAATAACGCTAAGCAGATGTTTGATGAGTTGGGTGAGGTTATGACGCTCCATGCTAATTACCTTAACATCGATACTTATACTACTGATGAGTGTGAGGCTGTAACTGCTGGCTTACTCCTTGTTTCACAGCAGTATGATGTCAGGTGAGATTTTCATTCGCTTAAAATTTTGATGATGTTCCCAGTTTTTGTTGTCAGTATTTTCATCCGGGAATGAATTTTTATATTCACGAGAGATTTTGATGAACGCTTTTATTCTTCGTCTATTTGGTACTTTCCATGACCGAAATATTACTTATTGCCACTTTAAGAGTAATAACAATTTAGTACCCGCATTGAACGGCGTGGATGACTTGGATTTGTTGGTTGCTAAAAAAGATGTAGACGCCTTTATGCAGGTACTAGCTGAGTATGGCTATCGTCTTGCCTCTGATAGAAATGCAGTGCCTACTCCATTTGTGTATCATTTTTTTGGTATTGACCCTGAAACTGGTTTAATTGTTCATTTGCACGTTTATTTCAGAATGATTACTGGTGGCTCTATTCTTAAGAATCATTGGATCCGGGTTGAGAGTATGCTTTTAGCGCAATCAGCTCCTAAGGGTGAAGGTGGTGTCTTTATACCATCAGCGGAGGCTGATCTGATCCTTTTTGTAATACGTAAGTATATTGAGCAACCATCTCTAGTTGAGCACTACCTTTTCTTGAAGGATTGGGGAAATATAAATGCTGAGCTTAAATGGCTCGTTGCTAGGGCGGATAGAAAGGTTATGCATGCACTGGTTGAGCAATGGTTACCAGAAGTGCCTGTTACTCTAGTCGAAGATGGATTAGATATTCTATTAAGAAAAGGAGGGGTTGTTGAAAGGGTTCGACATGGTTTACGTATGCGCTCTTGCTTTCAAAACACCGTTTACAGTGACTTAAAGGCATCCTTGATGAGAAGTGCAATGTTTTTTATTGCATATATGAGGCCCCGATTGAGATTGACGAGGAAAGAGCGTTTTCTATTTCCCGGTGGAATGTTAGTGGCTTTTACAGGCTCTGAGGCTAGTGGAAAGTCAACACTTTCCCTTGAAGTGGCTAAGTGGCTAGGAGAGCGGTTTGATGTTTCACATATTCATCTAGGTAAGCCAAATAAAAACTGGAGGACCCGGCCTCTCTGGATGTGTATTAGGCTATATTCTTTAATTAAAAGAAAAATAAAGAAACAAGATGATGTTGATGAACGAGTGGTTCAGGAAAAAGCAGACCGTACGGACTTTAATTTGCCAAATCCTGTTGTTTGTTGGCTTGATTCAGTTGATCGTAAATGCTGGTTACGGAGTCATTTTTTTCGTGTGATGAGAGGGGGCGTGGTAGTTACTGATCGTTATCCTGCTAGAGAGGTTGGGGGGCTAGATGGTGCTCGTATCCAGCCAACAGGCTTTTTTACGGGAAAATTAAGTAAATGGGAGAAGGCTAATTATGAAGTTCTACCCACCCCTGATATTGTATTTCGAGCAATCGCACCTTTAGAGGTTACTTTGTTGAGGAATAGTCAACGTGAAAACCCGGAGCCTCAAGGATTCGTAAGGCAGCGTTATGAGCTGGCAAAAAAAATTAATTTTTCATACTGTGAGTTTATCGATATAGATACTACACTGGGGTTTGATGGAACATTGCTTAATGTGCAATCGAAAATATGGGGGGTAAAGAAGGTTCTTGATGTCAGGCCTTCTTCAGGGATGGAGAAAGGTAGTTGATATCTTTTATTCAGATGAAAGTATTTAGTGATTGTGATGAGTAATCTCAGATTGTGCTGAAATTGCATAGTAGCCACTTAAGCTAGAGATAGAGAGTAATACGTAATATGAGCAATATATTGGTGTTTGGTGCAACTGGGATGCTCGGGCATAAAGTATGTCAAGGGCTGGCTAAAGCTGGTAATCAGGTATATGGCGTTGTTCGAGCGAAGTCAACTCTAGCTTGTGAGATATATCCTGATGTTTTTGGAAAGGTGAAGATATTAGAAGTAAAGGATGTTCTCAATGAGGGTGAGTTAAGTGCTCTTCTTAAAGAAACATCGGCAGATTGGGTTATTAATTGTATTGGGGTAGTTAAACAATCAAGCCAATCAGAGAACAGGCTGATTTCTGTTGGGATTAATGCCTATTTTCCTCATCTACTTTCAAGAGTGGCCCATGAACATAATGCAAAATTGATTCATATCAGTACTGATTGTGTGTTTTCTGGTAAAGTTGGTGGATACACTGAATCTAGTAAGCCAGATCCCGTAGATCTTTATGGTTTAACTAAATATTTAGGTGAAACAGGTCTTGATGAAGAGAATTCAGTAACAATAAGAACATCAATTATAGGTAGGGAGCTCACTCTTCCATCTCACGGGCTTATCGAATGGTTTATATCTCAGGCAGGGAAATCTATTCAAGGTTATAGCAATGCATTGTATTCCGGATTGACGACGATAGAGCTATCTAAGGTGATTGCTAAGCTGATTGAGTCTTTTCCCCAAGGGCTTTTGGGGGCGCACCATGTTACAAGCAATACAATAAATAAGTATGATTTATTGTGTTTGGTTAATGAAAAGTTGAAAACTGGAATAACAATAAATAAGAACGATGATGTGATAATGAAGAGAGACATGAAAATGAGCTCGTTTACAAATTTGACTGGCTACATGGCACCTAGTTGGCCAAGCATGATGAATGAATTATGTAGTGATCCGACACCTTATGATGAATACCATAGAGAGAAAGTTTGATGTTTGAGGGTTTAAGAGTATTAATTACAGGTGGTACTGGTTCGCTTGGTAAGGTGCTTGTTAGGCGAATCCTTTCCGGCGAAATGGGGACTCCTGAGAAGGTAATCGTTCTTTCTCGAGATGAGGCAAAGCAGCATGACATGCGAGTTTCTTATCTTCATAAGCAGGTCACAACAGATGAAGTTATTTATGATAACTATCGGCGAAAACTTGAATTTCGGATTGGAGACGTTCGAAATTATTCTGATGTATGTAGTGCAATGTGGGATTCCGATATAGTGATTAATGCTGCCGCCCTAAAGCAGGTTCCTACTTGTGAGTATTTCCCATTTCAAGCTGTGATGACTAACTGTGTTGGAGCTCAGAATATTGTACGTGCGATAACTGAGGCGCGGATACCGATAAAAACTATTGTTGGTATTAGTACAGATAAAGCTTGTAAACCAGTAAATGTAATGGGGATGACGAAATCTATCCAGGAAAGAATATTTATTTCCTCAAATATTGTCAGCGATACCAGGGCTATTTGTGTTCGCTATGGAAATGTAATGGCATCTAGAGGGTCTGTTATTCCTCTATTTCATCAGCAGATACAATCCGGTGGGCCAGTAACTATAACGGCTCCTAATATGACTCGATTTTTGCTTACTATTGATCAAGCTGTTGATACGGTTTTTGCAGCGCTCAAGGAGGCTAGTCCGGGTGAAATATATGTTCCTAATGCTCCTGCTGCGACAGTTTCTAATATTGCTAAAGTGCTGGTTGAAAATACTGCTGTAGAAATGACTATTACAGGTGTTCGCCCTGGAGAGAAAATGCATGAAATAATGATTTCTGAGCAAGAGATCCACCATGCAGTAAAGAGGGGAGAGTATTTTTCAATATTACCAATGCTTCCTGAGTTACTTGACTCGTCAATTAAAATTGAGCAGGCTTTTTCAACAGAGTTTAGCTCGGAAGATAGTGTTCTTGATATTTCTGGGACAAGAGTACTTCTGCAGAAGCATGATTTGCTGATAGGAGCGGAAAACCTTTCGGAAGGTGGGGAACTACTTAGATAAGGGTATGATGAATTGAAAAACTTTAAAATACTGACCATAGTTGGCACTCGCCCTGAACTTATTAAACTGAGTCGGGTTATTGCTGAACTTGATAAGCATATGAATCATTTTCTTGTTCATACTGGTCAGAATTATGATTATGAGTTAAATGAAATATTTTTCTCTGAAATGGAGATCCGAAAACCTGATCATTACCTGAATATTGGTGCGGAGACGGTAGCCAAAACCATTGCTAATGTTATCGAGAAATCAGATGAAATTTTAGCGCAGGAGCAGCCTGATGCTATATTGATATTAGGTGATACTAATAGTTGCTTATGTGCTATACCCGCAAAGAGAAGAAAGATTCCCATCTTTCATATGGAGGCAGGGAATCGTTGTTTTGATCAAAGAGTACCGGAAGAGATTAATCGAAAAATAGTTGATCATATCAGTGATGTAAACTTAACTTATACCGAGCATGCTAGACGTTACCTGGTTTCTGAAGGGGTTAAGCCTGAACTAGTCATTAAGACTGGATCGCCGATGAAGGAGGTTATCGGCTATTACAGAGAAAAGATTTTGGCCTCAGATATTTTGGCAATTAACAATCTTACTGAAAAGGAATATTTTGTTGTTAGTGCTCATCGTGAAGAAAATGTTGATTGCGAGGAGAAATTAACAAGTCTGCTGCTTGTCTTGAAACAGTTGTATGAGAAATATAATTATCCCATCATTTTCTCTACACATCCGAGAACACGTAATCGATTGGAAGCATCTAAATTATTTCTTGAGCTCAATAGGGACGTGACTTTTATTAAGCCACTCGGCCTTTTCGATTATCTGTGTCTACAGAAAAACTCATCTTGTGTGCTTTCTGATAGTGGCACATTAACAGAGGAGGCATCGTTATTAAATTTTCCTGCAGTAATGATTAGGGATGCTCATGAGCGCCCTGAGGGCATGGATGAAGCTATATTGCTGATGGCAAACCTTCAACAAGGAAGGGTTCTACATGCGATATCTACTGTTATGAGTCAGAGTGACGCGGGGCACTTTAGTTCTGCTAAGGTAGCTGATTATCAAGTTGATAACGTGTCTAGTAAGATGGTTAGAATCATACTTAGTTATACTGATTTTGTTAATAAAAAAGTTTGGTTTAAATAGCGACGGACTAGTTATAAATGAAGATTTTATTGATAGCCGACAACTATTTACCGAGTAAATTGTCATCGGCAATTTTAATGAGTAATCTTGCTCACGAGTTATCGGGTTCTGGAAATGACGTAACTGTTTTAGTGCCTGATTCAGATTTAAAAGAATCATTTTTAATTGAGCGGGAAGGGGAGTTTCAGGTAGTAAGAGTAAAGTCAGCGCCAATAAGAGGCGTGTCTCACTTTGTTAGGGCAATAAACGAGTCTATGTTGCCGATACTTATTTGGCGAAATGCAAGGGTTTTTTTATCCCAGTATAGTGCTGAGCTGATTATATTTTACTCCCCAAGTATTTTTCTAGGAAGGTTGGTAGGTCGACTCAAAAAACGTTGGTCATGTCCTACATATCTAATTATACGCGATATCTTTCCTCAGTGGGCGCTTGATGCTGGAGTATTAAAGAAAGGACTTGCTTATCACTATTTTCGTAAAATCGAGTTGTACCAGTATAAAATTGCAGACTATATTGGGGTGCAATCAAAGGCCAATTTAGACTATTTTGATAACCTGCCGATTGAATTAAATAAAGAGCCTGATGTTCTTCATAACTGGATGGTTACTGATGGTTTGGAAGTATTATGTACTGAATTTCGCTCGAAATATGGTTTAAAAAATAAAATAATATTTTTTTATGGTGGGAACATTGGGGTGGCCCAGGATATTGATAATCTGCTCAAATTGGCAGTATCAATGATAAGTAAAGAAAGTATACATTTTTTATTGATAGGCGAAGGAAGCCGTTTTGCGTACCTAAAAAGAAGAATTTCGGAGCTGCAGCTGAAAAATATCTCCTTATACCAGTCGATTTCGCAGGAAGAGTATTTTGGGATTGTTAAGGAAATAGATGTTGGCTTGATAAGTCTGGATAGAAAATTGACCACGCACAATATTCCAGGTAAGGCGCTTGGTTATATGTACATGCAAAAACCGGTGCTTGCGAGTGTGAATAAGGGTAATGATTTGGAGAAACTATTGATACAATCTGGAGCTGGTTTGGTTTCTGTTAATGGTGACGATAACCAGCTACTCGAAAATGCACATAAGTTGGCGAACTCTAGAGAATTGCGAGAAAATATGGGTAAGGCATCAAGAGAGCTATTAGAAGTACAGTTTAGTGTAGTAAAAGCAGCATCAATAATCTTATCCCATGTTAATACTTCAGAGTAATCATGTATGTCTAAACCAACTAAAGAGCTGTATGATTGGCAGGAGTTTACGAAAAAGTCCGATGAAAAATATCGAAAAGTGCAAGAGTGTGGTGATTATTCTGGTTTAGAAAAACACAATATTCTAAGTAAGACTGATTTTGAAATGAACTTTATGAGGGAATATTCTAGAAAATTTTTTGGGATTGAACTCATGGGTAAAGCGTTAGATGTTTGTTGTGGAATTGGCTATATGAGCGAGTCTCTGCGAAATAAAGGGTTTGAGGTGAGTGGTTTAGAGCTTAATCATGATGCAGTAGATGTTGCCACAAAGAAATACCCAGAAATAAACTTTGTTCAAGGAGACGCTGTGACTCCTGAAAAGTACTTTGATGGTGAAAAATTTAATCTGATTTATATTCGTGAGGCACATCCATTTTCGAGGGTGTGTGATGCTGATATGCAAATTCCACTAGTTGAGAAGTATCTAGGGCTTCTAAATGAAAAAGGAGTGTTAGTTATTGCTCACGCAACAAAAGGTGGTGGTATGAGTTGCCGGAGTGTTGATTTTAAGCTGCTAGAACAGCTGGCTAGCGATGTGGGTGGGGGCTTTTCTGGGCCCCATAACATCTTTTTTCTAAAGCACCTCAGGTTACCCGTGAATAAATTTAATCTTGCTGTAACGTCAACATTGAGTCAAATTGTGCAGGAAGTGACTAATTTTAGATGGATTGAATACGTGTTTCTTTGCAAGCGATGAAAGTCCAGTTGAAATTTAAGTAGGTTAACAATCTAGGTATAAAATATGTTTGTGAAGAGAAAGGTTCCTTTTTTTAATTATCCCTTTGTATTTCAGCAGAAAGAAGAAGAGTTGCTTGGTATTGTTAAGGATGTCGGTAGGCGTGGTGCATTTATAATGCAACACGACCTGAGAGAGTTTGAGGCTGAGCTAGCAAGTTTTGTTGGTGCGAAATATGCTGTAGGCGTTGCTAATGCGACAGATGGGCTGCAAATTGGGTTGATGGCTGGAGGGTTAAAGCAAGGTGATGAGGTTATTATTTGTTCCCATACAATGGTGGCCACTGCTGCTGCGATTCATTATGCTGGTGGAGTTGCGGTTCCGATCGATGCCGCAGAGGATCATTTAATTGATGTGAGCAAGATTGAGACGGCTATTACGAATAAAACACGTGCGATCATGCCCACTCAACTTAATGGTCGTACGACTAATATGGACGTGGTTAATGAAATTGCTAGAAAGTATAATCTTGATATCTACGAAGATGCAGCGCAGGCGCTCGGTTCCAAATTCAAGGGGAAATCTGCGGGTACCTTTGGTATTGCTTCCGCAATTAGTTTTTATCCAGCCAAGTTATTGGGAACGTTTGGTGACGGTGGGGCGGTATTGACGAATGATGAAGGTGTATATGATGAGCTGATGTTACTTCGAGATCATGGCCGAAATAGTGACGGTAATATCGTTGCATGGGGAATGAATAGTAGATTAGATAATCTGCATGCTGCTATTTTGAAGTTTTTTTTGAAGGAATATGATCAGGTAATTACCCGACGTAGAGAAATAGCATCAATTTATGAAAAGAAATTATCGAGTATTGAAGCGTTAAAGTTGCCGCCTGCTCCTGGTGTGGATGAGAATCATTTCGATGTTTTCCAGAACTATGAAATTGAAGCGCAGCGACGAGATGCACTTAAAAATCACCTTAGTAAGAATGGTGTGGGTACATTAGTACAGTGGGGTGGTGAGGCAATTCATCAATTAACTCATCTTGGCTTTAAGCAGAATTTGCCAGATATGGACAGGTTGTTTGAGAGGATGTTGATGATACCAATGAATATGTCACTCACAGACGAGGATGTGGACTATGTATGTGATTGCATCGCGTCATATTATAACTAGAAAGCTTATTTTGAACGAATGGCAATGAAAGAATTAGCAAAGAGAATTAGGCTTCACGCACTTCGAATGACTCACTTAGGAAAGAGTTCGCATATCGGTTCAGTGCTTTCAATAGCAGATATACTGGCCGTGTTGTATGGCAAAGTGCTGGAGGTATCTCCTGATGAGCCTCGTTTGCCTACTCGTGATCGTTTTATTCTAAGTAAAGGACACTCTGGAGCGGGTGTTTATGCTGCATTAGCAGAAACAGGTTTTTTTCCAGTTAAGGATCTCGATAAGCATTACCAGGATGGGTCGCAACTGTCTGGGCATGTATCGCATAAGGGTATTCCTGGTGTTGAGCTGTCAACTGGTTCGCTAGGGCATGGATTATCAGTAGCAGCCGGAATGGCTTTGTCAGCGAAACTAGATGAAAAGAATCACAAGGTATATGTTCTGATGAGTGACGGTGAGTGGGATGAAGGCTCTAATTGGGAGGCAGCTCTGTTTGCCGCTCAGTTTAAATTAGATAATCTAGTTGTAATAATTGATTACAATAAATTGCAAAGTATAAAGAGCATAGAAAACACTATTGGTTTAGAGCCATTTGCGTTGAAGCTAAAAAGTTTTGGCGCTGATGTTATGGAGATAGATGGGCATTCTCATCAGGACTTGGAGGATGCCTTGCTTAAGGGGCCTGTGAATAACAATAAACCCATATGTATTATTGCTCATACAACAAAAGGGAAGGGGGTGTCATTTATGGAAAATAACGTGTTATGGCATTATCGTAGTCCCCAGGGTGAAGAATATAAGAATGCGGTGAAGGAAATAGAAAACCAATGAGAGATGCATTTCTAAAGGGGCTAACTGAGCTTGCTGAAAGTGACCCTTCGGTAGTTTTGATAACGGCTGATCTGGGATTTGGTGTTTTCGAGGATTTTGAGCGGCGCTTTCCTAAACAGTACTTGAATGTTGGCGTGGCCGAACAAAATATGACTGGTGTTGCGACAGGTATGGCGCTGGAAGGTAGGGTTGTTTTTACATATTCAATTGGGAATTTTCCTACTTTAAGGTGTTTAGAACAGATCCGAAATGATGCTTGTTATCATGATGTTAATGTTAATGTGGTCGCATGTGGTGGTGGCTTTAGTTATGGTGCTTTGGGTATGTCGCATCACGCAACGGAAGACTTGAGCATTATGCGTTCATTGCCAAATGTTACTGTTGTTGCACCATCCGATAGTTGGGAGATGTACAATGCAACAAAGGCTATAACATTACAGCGAGGGGTAGGTTATCTTCGTATAGATAAGGCTGAAACTGGAATATTGCCACAGGAGAATGAAAAGTTCACAGTAGGAAAAGCGCGGCTTCTACGAGGTGGTAGTGATTTTACGATAGTCGGAGTAGGTGGCATTGTGGTGGAAGGAATAGCCGCTGCTGATGAGTTGGCAAAAGAAGGCATTAACGTGCGTGTAATTAGTATGCACACAATAAAGCCTCTTGATAAAAAAATGATACTATCTGCAGCCAGGGAAACGGGTGGTGTTTTGTCTCTCGAAGAGAATAATGTTATTGGTGGCTTAGCAGGTGCTATTGCTGAAGTTTGTCTTGAAAATGGCGTTCAGCCAAAGAAATTTATTCCTATGGGAATACAAGATACGTATTCTGCAATAGTAGGTAGTCAGCAATTTCTTCGCTCCCAGTATGGTTTAAATAAAGAGAAGATAATTCAGAATATCAAGGCTATCTTGTGATCTATTTGGATCCCTATTTTTTAGAAGGGTAGCTAATCTGCACAGTACAAGTACCTCTTTCAGCGTTATTTTGGGTGGGGGAGGCAGTTATTTCTTCTTGTTTTTAGTAATCATATTGTAGTGTTGTATGTATCTCTTGCATGGATTCGAAATATGGGCGGACAATGTCTAGTGTACTGGTAACTGGGGCCAATGGTTTTGTTGGCGAGGCTTTGTGTGAATTTCTAGCAGTTAACGACATGCATGTTAGAGCGGCTACTAGGAATGAAATCGATATCCGCTGTGAAAAAGAAGATAATATCTCTGTTGGTGAAATTGACGGGAACACGGATTGGGAACAGGCGCTTAAAGATATTGATTGTGTTGTTCATCTAGCAGCTCGCGTACATGTAATGAATGAAGCTGAATTAAAGCTATTGGCAGACGAGACATTTCTGGTATCTGATGGTAAGGATCTTTCGACTTCAGACTTGATTAAATCGATTGCTTCAGGTATTGGTAAATCTCCATACCTGATCCCCGTGTCACCCCGATTGTTGAATATTGGTGTCATATCTTTGGAAAAAAAATTAGTTGCAAGAAGATTGCTAGGTTCCCTACAGGTGGATTCTAGTAAAGTACGTAGAGTTTTGGGGTGGAGCCCCCCCCCTATACCACCGAAACTGAGATAGGGCGAGTTGTGGATTGGTATACTAGGCAGAGCTAAGAAATCTACCTCTATTGATTAGGGAAACAAAGGAAATTCATGTGATTGGTGAGGGCGGTGAGTATAATTCTCTTATGATGAGTGCACTAATAGTTGTTTCTTTTTTATTGTCTATGTGCTTAACGCGCATCTTGATCAGTCCTTCCTCTCCACTGAGAGTGATGGATCACCCTAATGAACGATCACTTCATACTACTCCTATGCCTAGATCAGGAGGAGTTGCAATTCTGATCGCTTTTTACGTGGGAACCGCGCTGATGGCACTAATTTTAGATGTAGCTGTTAATTCCATTTTACTACTGTCTGCGTTGTTTATAGCTGTGATCTCTTTTCTTGATGATTGTTATTCGCTTGGCCCAACGCTTAGGTTCTTCATTCATTTCTGTGCCTCTGTGCTTTTGATTGTGAATGGGTATAAGCTTGACTCACTAGACTTACCGGGGTGGACATGGCATTTGCATGAATTTATCGCACTGGGGGTATCGTGTTTTTTTATTGTTTGGCTAACCAACTTGTATAATTTCATGGATGGGATGGATGGTTTTGCTGCTGGAATGGCGATCATAGGTTTTTCTTGTTTTGCGTTACTTGGTTGGCAAGCTCAACACCCATTATTTATGAGTACAAATATTATTATTGTGAGTGCGGTAGCAGGTTTTTTGTTGTTTAATTTCCCTCCAGCGAAGATTTTCATGGGGGATACTGGTTCATCTACGTTGGGATTCTTGATGGCTGCTTTCTCGTTGTGGGCGAGTGAAGAGAAAATATTCCCAATTTGGGTTGCTCTTTTGGTGTTTTCACCATTCATTGTCGATGCTTCGGTAACATTACTTCGTCGACTGATGGAAGGTGAGAAGATATGGAAGGCGCACAAGAGTCATTTATACCAGCGACTTGTTCAAGCTGGTTGGGGGCATAAAAGAACAATTTTTCATGCTTACTTACTTATGTTGGTCTGCAGTGCTACAGCCTGGCTAGCAATGCAGGTTGATGTTACTTTCCAATGGATGATAGTTATTGGATGGATTGTGACTTATATCATGATTACCGTAGCAGTTGTTAAAGTAGAGCATCGATCTGTGTGAAACTATTTTGGGTGGGTTTCTAATATGCGAGACAAAATAACAATGAAGCTGCAAAGTAGGCGCATGGCGGTGATTATCCATGATCTATTAATGGTGGTGGCCGCCTGGGGGCTGGCTTTTTTTACCCGCTATAATTTTTCTTTGCCCGATAGTGCCTGGGCGATGGTTTGGCAGACTCTTGTCATTGTAACGATTGCACAGGCTATCGTTTTTGGATTTACAGGGCTATATAAAGGGCTATGGCGTTTCGCTAGTTTGCCTGATATGTGGAATATCAGCCGCGCAGCATTGATAGGCGTGTTAGCGATATCCCTGTGTCTGTTCCTGTTTAACCGTATGGAAGGTGTTCCAAGAACAATATTGCTATTTTATCCGGTCTATCTTGTTTTCTTGTTGAGTGTGCCGCGGATTGCATATCGAATGTGGAAGGAACATGGGTTTAATTTAAAAAATCCTGTTGAGCGTAAACATGTATTAATTGTTGGTGCTGGGCGTTCTGGTGAAATGCTGGTTCGAGATTTATTACGAGAAGGAAAATATCTGGTTGTTGGTTTTTTGGATGACAATCAGCGTTTGAAGGGGGCTAAAGTTAGGGGGATACCTGTTTTTGGTACGATCCAAGATATTCCAGATGTCGTGGATGTTTATCAGGTTAATGTCATCATGATAGCTATTCCCTCTGCTAGTAGTAAGCAGATGCGCCGGATTGTAGAGCAGTGCGAGCAGACTGAGGTGCCCTTCAGAACACTACCTGGAATGCAGGATTTAGTATCAGGTCAGTCAACGCTGAATGAACTGCGTGAAGTTGCGATTGATGATCTGTTGGGACGCGACCCTGTTCAACTCGACTGGGAGGGGATTAACCAGGGGATCTCAGGTAAAACGGTCTTAATTAGCGGTGGTGGTGGCTCTATTGGTTCTGAGCTCTGCCGACAGGTCGCTAAACTTGGCCCTGCTAAATTAATCCTGTTCGAGAAGTCAGAATATAATCTTTATCGCATTGGTTGTGAGCTTAAAAATGAATACCCCAATTTGATTTTTCGTTCAGTGTTAGGTGATGTGTGTGATGTGGCTTCGGTTGAACATGTTTTAAAAAACCATATGCCTGAAATTATTTTTCATGCGGCTGCGTATAAGCATGTGCCGATGTTAGAGTATCAGGTACGTGAAGCTGTGCGGAATAATGTGCTTGGTACGCGGTTAATGGCCCGTTTTGCCGCAGAATTTGGTTGTGAAACATTTGTGATGATTTCAACCGATAAGGCAGTTAATCCAGCAAATGTGATGGGGGCGAGTAAGCGTGCTTCTGAAATCTATTGTCAGACGTTGAATTCTCGCGTTGAGACGCATTATATTACAGTACGTTTTGGGAATGTATTGGGTTCAGCAGGTAGCGTTGTGCCGCTGTTTAAAGAGCAAATTGCCCGTGGTGGCCCTGTTACCGTAACGCACCCTGATATTACCCGTTTTTTTATGACGATCCCTGAGGCAAGTCAGCTTATTCTACAGGCAGCTTGTATGGGGAAGGGCGGTGAGATATTTGTGCTTGATATGGGCGAACCGCTTAAGATTAGCTACCTGGCAGAGCAGATGATTCATCTGTCCGGAAAGGTGCCGGGTGACGATATTGAAATTAAATATACGGGACTGCGTCCAGGTGAAAAACTTTACGAAGAGCTTTTCTATAAGCAGGAAGATCTGATGGAGACTGGTCATAAAAAGATTTTACTTGCGCGCTCAGCTAAATCTGAATGGGATGAAATAGAGAGTAATATGGCAATATTACAAAAGGCGAGCGATGACTTTGATGAAAGGCAGATTCAAGAGGTTTTGCATCAACTGGTTCCCGAGTTAAGAGAGCAGCAGGCGATCTTTTCATCGAATGAGAGTAACGTTGTTGAATTTAACCGCTCTTGATCACGTAGCGTTTTATGATTGAATTATCCTTGTTCCAGGCCTAAGTAAGCATGTCATATCCCACTATTGAAGATTTTATTGGTAACACCCCATTGGTGAGACTACAGCGGCTTCCAGCTGATTCTAATAACATCATTTTAGCTAAGTTGGAAGGTAATAACCCCGCTGGTTCAGTTAAAGATCGTCCAGTGTTAAGCATGATTCAACATGCTGAAGAACGTGGGCAGATTGAGCCTGGTGACACATTAATCGAGCCGACCAGTGGTAACACCGGTATCGCACTGGCGATGGTATCGGCGATCAAAGGCTATCGATTGATCCTGATTATGCCGGAGCATATGAGTATTGAGCGCCGTGCGAGTATGGTGGCTTATGGTGCCGAGATCGTATTGACACCGAAAGAAGGCAGTATGGAGGCGGCGATTGATCTTGCACGTGAGATGGTGGCGAATGGTGAGGGAGTGATGCTTGATCAATTCTCGAACGAGGATAACCCGATTGCGCATTACAGTGGCACTGGCCCTGAAATCTGGCGCGATACCGATGGCAAGATCACTCACTTTGTTAGTTCGATGGGCACTACTGGCACCATTATGGGAACGTCACGTTACCTAAAAGAGCAGAACCCCGCGATTCAGGTGGTGGGTGTGCAGCCGATGGACGGCGCGCAGATTCCTGGTATCCGTCGCTGGCCAAAAAAATATCTGCCGAAGATTTATGATGAACAGTGGGTCGACCGCATCATCGATGTCAGCCAGGAAGCGGCCGAAGAGACTACGCGCGCACTGGCACGACGTGAAGGCATCTTTGCCGGTATCTCATCCGGCGGTGCGATGAGCGCTGCGTTACAACTTTCACAGGAAGTGAGTGATGCGGTGATCGTGGTTATTATTTGTGACCGGGGAGACCGTTATCTTTCGACCCCGGTTTTTTCAATCCCGAAACTTTCAGCTTAAATAACAGGGTTAAGATGGCACGTAAACAGAAGCGCTCGCGTAGACGCTCGTCAAATAACAATGGTCGTGTAGACCTGAGACAGAGTGCCTATGCGGCGGTTGAATCGCTGAGTCATGATTCGCGTGGCGTTGCTCATATCAATGGCAAAGCGGTTTTTATCGATGGTGCGCTGCCGGGTGAGGAGGTGTTGTTCTCTTACCTGAAACGCAAGGGTAGCTATGATGAGGGCGGTACTGCACATGTGATTAAAGCGGCACCGGAACGTGTCAAACCGGGTTGTGCCCACTTTGGTGTTTGCGGTGGCTGTAGCCTGCAACATATGGCGGCGGAGACGCAGATTCATGCCAAACAGCAGGTGATGCTCGATAACCTTAAACATATCGGTAACGTTGAAGCGGAAGCACTACTGCCACCGATGACCGGGCCGCTGTGGGGCTACCGTCGTAAGGCGCGTTTAGGTGTTAAATATGTGCTCAAAAAAGAGAAGGTACTGGTTGGGTTTCGTGAAAAAAGCAGTCCGTTTTTGGCAGATATCGAAAGTTGCAAAGTGCTTCACCCGTCGGTGGGCGAACAGCTCAATTCGCTTAAAGCATTGGTGGGTGAACTGTCGATCTACATGAGAATCCCGCAGATCGAAATCGCCGTGGGTGATGATGGTACAGCGATGATCTTTCGTCACCTTGAACCCTTTATCGATAGCGATATCGATAAGCTTCGTGCCTTCGCGCAACAGCATAATGTACTGCTTTATCTGCAATCCAAAGGGCCGGATACGGTGCATCTATTGTGGCCAGAAGAGGCGAAAGAGAGTAGCAAACATGCGCTCTGTTATCGTCTACCCAAGCATGATATTGAATACCGTTTTGGACCGACGAATTTTGTACAGGTCAATGCCGAGATCAATAGTCAGATGATCGACAAGGTGATTGAATTGCTTGATCTACAGCCTGAAGATCGCGTGATGGATCTCTTTTGTGGGCTGGGCAATTTCACCTTGCCGATGGCAAAGCGTGTTGTATCAATTGTCGGCATTGAAGGCGATGATGCGTTGGTTGAGCTGGCAAAACATAATGCAAAACATAATGGCATTGAAAATGCTGAGTTTTATACGGCTGATCTGAGTAAGCCTGAGTTGTTACCGCAGGCTGGTTTTGTACTGGATGGGCAGCGTTTTGATAAGGTACTGCTCGACCCTGCACGTGCGGGTGCATTAGAGATGATGGCACCACTGGCGAATATGGCCCCTAAATTGATCGCCTACGTTTCATGCAATCCGGCAACCCTGGCGCGTGATGCGGATGAACTGGTGAATAAACATGGTTATCGTATGATGAAAGTGGGTGTGATGGATATGTTCCCGCACACCTCGCATGTTGAGGCGATGGCGCTGTTTGTGCGTGATGAATAGAGGCAATCGTTATGGCTAAAGAGATTGAACGAAAGTTTTTGCTGCTCAACGAGGACTGGCGCTGTGAGGTGGCTTCCTCTTGTCATTATGCGCAGGGCTACCTGTCAAATTCCGATAAAGTCTCGATTCGAATCCGCACCTCCGGCGAAAAGGCGTACCTCAATTTTAAGAGCGCTACACTTGGGATTACGCGTACCGAGTATGAATACGAAGTGCCGCTTGCCGATGCCGATGATATGCTCGCTAACTTTTGTGGTGGGCCACTGATCGAGAAGGTGCGCTATTTTATTAAGCGTGGCGATCACATCTGGGAGATCGATGTCTTTGAGGGTGATAATGCCGGGTTAGTGGTGGCTGAGATTGAACTGAAGGATGAGCAAGAGATGTTCGACAGACCGACATGGATTGGTGACGAGGTCTCTGATGATGCGCGTTATTACAATGTTTGTCTGGTAACACACCCTTATTGTGAGTGGACTGATTAGCTTATGCCGCGCTTAGCAGGAAAACGTTTTTGGGTGCTGATCCTGTTACTGCCGTTGTCACTGTTGCTGGCCTCCTGTGCGGCTCCCGATAACGGTGCACTTCGTTTTGGACTCTCGAAGATGCCGGTTACGCTTGATCCACGTTTCGCCACCGATGCAACCTCATCACGCATTAATCGCCTATTATACCAGCGCTTAGTTGACTTTGATGAGGCCTCAATGCCCACGCCATCACTGGCGACATGGCAAAAACTAAGCCCGTTGCATTACCGTTTTACGCTTGATGCTCAACGCGTATTGTTTAGCAATGGTGAACGCCTGACGAGTGCCGATGTAAAAGCGACCTACCAGTTTATTCTGGATGGTGACAATGCATCACCACACAGGCTTTCGCTGGCACGTTCGATTGAGCGTATCGAAACCAGAGGTGATGATGTGATTGACTTCATCCTCAAAGAGGCTGACCTGCTTTTTCCGGGGCGACTCGGCATTGGTATCTTGCCCAAGGCGTTGATTGAATCTGAGCACGCCTTCAACCGTTCACCACTCGGCAGTGGTGCATACCAGTTAGCCGCGTGGCCGGATGATACCCATCTAAGATTAAAGCGTCGCAGTGATGATCTGCTGCTAGAATTTATTGAGGTGACCGACCCAAACGTGCGTGTGTTGAAGTTGATGCGTGGTGAGATCGATATGATGCAAAATGACCTGCCGCCGGAGTTGATACGTTATCTATCGGATGAGTCCGGCATTACGATCACCCGCGGTGCCGGTTCTAACTTTGCCTATCTTGGCTTTAATATGGAAGATGAATTCACCGGTATTGCGCAGGTCCGAGAGGCAATCTCGCTAGCACTCGATCGTGATTCAATTATCCAGTATGTATTGGGCGAGTCGGCTCGTCCTGCCAATGCACTGTTGCCACCGGATCACTGGGCGGGAGCACCGGCACTGCACCAGATTTCATATGACCCAGAAGCTGCAAAGGTATTGATGAAGAAGCTTGGTTATAGCATTGAGAAACCACTGCATCTAACCTACAAGACATCGAGTGATCCTTTTCGTTTGAGGTTGGCAACCGTGATGCAGCAACAGCTTTCTGAAGTTGGCATTAAGGTGGAGCTGAAGAGTTACGACTGGGGTACCTTTTATGGCGACATCAAGGCGGGGCGTTTTCAGATGTATAGTCTGATGTGGGTCGGTATCAAATTGCCGGATATCTTTCGTTATGTTTTTCATAGCTCCGCGATACCGCCGGAAGGGGCTAACCGTGGGCGCTTTATCAATGACAAAACAGACCGCCTGATTGAAAAGGCAGAGAAGGCGACATCGATTGAAAAACAGGCGCAGCTCTATGCAGAACTACAGGCACATCTGTTAAATAAACTACCGTTTGTGCCACTGTGGTATGAGGACCATGTCTTTATCGCACGTGACAATGTGACGGGGTATACCATTGCGCGGGACGGGAATTATGATGGTTTGTTGAATGTGAAGCGACAGTAATAAAATACAGGGCTATTAATTTATTATGAACGGATGTCATTACGAGCAGAGCAACGTAATTTCGCTCTTTATTTATAGACGAAACGAAAAAATTGCTTCGTCGTTTCACTGCTCGCAGTGACAATTACTTGGAAGTTATCTACTATTGAGTTATGGCTGAAATCATTATTGACATCACAACGCAACAGTTACGTCTAATTGATAACAGTGAGACTGTAATGGACGTGGTCATCTCAACAGCTAAAAATGGTGCTGGTGAAACGGCGGGCAGCGAATGTACCCCGCGCGGTCATCATATCATCCGCGCAAAGATTGGTGGCGGGCATCCATTGAATGCAGTCTTTATAGGGCGCCGTCCAACGGGCGAAGTTTACTCTCCTGAACTCGATGCTGCACAGCCGGGGCGTGACTGGGTGCTAACCCGTATTCTATGGTTAAGTGGTACTGAGATAGGAAAAAACCGTTTAGCTGGCGTCGATTCAATGCGCCGTTACATCTACATCCACGGTACGCCTGATAGTGAGCCGATGGGTGTCCCCATGTCGCACGGTTGCATACGGATGCGTAATGATAAGCTGATTGAATTATTTGATCATGTTGCTGTGGGTACTCAGGTGCAGATCAATGGGTAACATTCGATGCTGAGTTTCCTCATCTCCCGCCTATTAAGCGCACTATTTGTCATCTTCGGTGTCTCGTGCCTGGTCTTTTTCCTGATTCATCTGGTACCGGGTGATCCAGTTGAGGTGATGCTGGGTGAATCGAGCCAGCCAGCGGATCGTGAGGCGTTGCGCATTGCGTTAGGGCTTGATCAACCGATTTTGGTCCAGTTGATGAACTACTTTAATGGCCTACTGCATTTTGATCTTGGTGAATCGCTGCATTCCAAGCGACCCATTGTCGATATGTTGATGGAGCGTATTCCAGCGACTGCCACGCTTGCTGCGGCAGGCTTATTAGTCGCGGTGATCATCGCTTTTCCACTCGGCATTATGGCTGCGATGAAAAAGGATACCGCGTGGGATAGTGGCGCGATGTTCTTTTCGCTGTTTGGCATCTCGATTCCCAACTTCTGGATGGGGCCGTTGCTGATTCTATTCTTCTCGCTATGGCTGGGGTGGCTGCCGGTCAGTGGGCAGTCGGGCATTGCATCACTAGTGTTGCCTGCGCTGACATTGGGTACCGCGCTGGCGGCGATCCTGGCGCGCATGATTCGCGCTACGTTATTAGAGACGATGGGTGAAGATTACATCCGTACTGCACGCGCCAAGGGGCTGTCGGAACGTGCCGTGATTATGAATCACGGCCTGAAGAATGCAATGCTGCCGGTGATTACGTTGCTGGGGCTGCAGCTCGGAGCACTGCTCGGTGGTGCGATGATAACGGAAATCGTCTTTTCGTGGCCCGGTATTGGCCAGCTAACGATTGATGCGATCAACCGTCGCGACTACCCAGTCGTGCAGGCCTGCATTCTGCTGATCAGCCTCACGTATGTTGTCGTCAATACGCTAACCGACTTGGTCTATGCATGGATGGACCCGCGCATTCGGCTGGGGAATGCCCAATGATGCGCCTCTGGTTTCCCGCTGCCATCTCTGTTTTATGGTTTGTGCTGGCACTGTTTGGCTCGCTGTTTGCGCTATCACCAGATCATATCGAACTCAGCCGTATCCTGTTACCGCCTGATGCCAATGAGTGGTTTGGGTATGATGACCTCGGTCGTTCGCTGTGGGATCGTTTGATTGTTGGTGCGCAGACATCGTTCATTGTCTCGATTGCGGTAGTGACGATTTCTCTCATTATAGGGGTAACGATAGGCTCATTTAGCGCCTTCGTCGGCGGTTGGTTTGATCATTTGATTGTGCGCATCATCGATATCTTTCTCGCCTTTCCAGGCATCTTACTGGCCATTGCGTTAGCAGGTTTGATGGGGCCGGGCATCGATAACGTGGTGATCGCACTCTGTGTTGTCGGTTGGGTTGGCTTTGCACGCCTGTCGCGGGCACAGGTGATGACGTTGAAAAACCGAGACCATGTGCAGGCAGCGATTGCGCTTGGAGCAGGGCGTACCCGTATTATATTTAAACACCTTGTGCCATTAATCGCGGCACCACTGATTGTTGAAGCGACCTTTGCAATTGCTAGTGTGGTGATTGCTGAAGCTGGCCTGTCTTTCCTTGGCCTTGGTATTCAGCCACCAACCCCGTCGTGGGGTAGTATGATTCGTGACGGCACACGTTATATGCTGGTAGCACCGCACATGGTGCTAGTGCCGGGCATCGCATTGATGTTGGTGGTGCTGTCGGTTAACCTGCTGGGTGATCGTTTGCGTGACTGGCTGGATGTGCGTACGCGGGATCGGAAATGAATGCTTAGGAACGTGCACGGAATAACTTACCGTTTTCGCATCTCTGCTTCAGCCCATCTTTGCCCGTTCTTCAATCACAAAAACTCGAAATAGAACGACTATTCCTCCGCTTTTTCTCAATCAGAACGAACAAATACAAACTAAATCAGAGCCCCAAAACAGCAAGTTATTCCGTGCACGTTCCTTAGCGATGCCTTAAAATAGTGTCATTGCGAGTTTGATGTACGACTGAAAACAATGGAGGGAATATGGCACTAGGCCCGGTGATGATGGGGATCGCGGCACTTGAATTGAGTACAGAAGAGCGTGAGCTGATGCTGCACCCTTTAATTGGCGGCGTGATTCTGTTTAGCCGCAATTATGAATCACCAGAGCAGGTGATGGCACTGGTCGCTGACATCCATAGTTTACGTACACCGAAACTACTGATCACAGTTGATCACGAGGGTGGTCGAGTGCAGCGTTTTCGTGCCGGTTTCACTGAGCTACCAGCGGTGGCGCATCTCGGCAGGCTCTTTGATAACGGGGCTAAACAAGCGCGTGAGCTGGCCGAACTGAGTGGTTGGTTGATGGCGGTTGAGATGCGTGCCATCGGCATCGATTTTAGTTTTGCACCAGTGCTCGATCTTGGACGTGGTATTTGCGATGTGATTGGTGATCGCGCCTTTCATAAAAACCCCGAGGTAGTGGCGGATCTTGCACATCAATATATGATCGGGATGCACCGTGCTGGCATGCCTGCGACCGGCAAGCATTTTCCGGGGCATGGTGGGGTGGTGGAAGATTCGCATCTAGCGGTGCCGCTTGATAAACGTCGTTATGAAGACCTGCAGATGGAAGACCTGATGCCGTTTGATCGCATGGCCCACTTCGGTATGGAGGCGGTAATGGTGGCGCATGTGATCTATGAACAGATTGATCCCAACCTGGCCGGTTTTTCACCGTTCTGGATACAAGAAGTGTTGCGTAACCGACTCAAATTTCAGGGGGTGATCTTTAGTGATGATCTTGAAATGAAAGGGGCAAGTGTCGTTGGCGACGTGGCGGATCGCGCGGAAGCGGCAATTAACGCAGGATGCGACATGGTGCTGGTTTGCAAGGAGTTCGATGCGGTGGTGAGCGTGTTAGAAAGGCTTAAAAACTGGCATAATCCCACCTCCCAGCTACGCCTCTCTCGTTTGCATGGTAAAGGAATCGTGACCTATGAGTCGCTCAGTTCAGATCCAGAGTGGCAGCGGGCGGTGAAAAAGGTAATCGCCTATGACGAGCCGCATACGTTGGGACTATTGTGAGTTTAATACTATTTTAGAAGGTCGAATGAATATGAGTCGATTGTTAACTGTCATAGCTTCTGCATTGATGTTTTTCTCTTCTATATCATCTGCGGAGTTTCAGCCATTTCAGCCGCTACCCGCTAGCCCGCCGATTCCGCGTGATAACCCGCAGGCATTGGCCAAGATTGAGCTGGGAAAACAACTTTTCTTTGATAGCCGCTTGTCTGCGACGTATCGCATTTCCTGTAACGGTTGCCATAATGTGATGTCGGCGGGGGATGATGGCAAAGCTGTCTCGCGCGGTGCTTTGGGAATAGCGGGTAAACGTTCAGCGCCGACACTCTACAATGTCGCCTATCAGACGGTTTATTTCTGGGATGGTCGAGCAGCGAGCCTTGAAGAGGCGATCAAAGAGCACCTGATTAGTCCAACCGAGATGGGCATGAGTGATAAGGCGGCGATGGTCGAGCGTGTTTGGCAGACAGGTAACTATAAACAGATTTTTGCGGATACCTTTGGCCCGGGTGTTGCGTTGAGTTACGAAACAATTACGCAGGCATTGGCTTCTTATATACGCACACTGCGTACGCCGGATAGTGACTTTGATCGTTATTTGCGCGGTGATAAAAATGCGATCTCAGTGCAGGCGAAGCGTGGTTATCATGAGTTTATTGAAGTGGGTTGTGCCTCCTGTCATTTCTGGGTGAACCTATCAGGGCCAGTACCGGGTCTGGCATTTCAGATGGGCGAGGGTTTTTATGAACTATTTCCAAACTATCCCGGCACTAAAGATGAAGCGCGTTATCAGCTGGCGGATGACATCGGTCGTTACTACGTGACAAAAGATGAAACTGACCGCCGCATGTGGCGTGTGCCAGTGTTGCGAAATGTTGGACTAACGGCCCCTTATTTTCACAACGGTCAGGTTAAAACATTGGAAGAGGCGATACGTGTGATGGGGACGACTCAGTTGGGTAGAGATTTAACGCGTGTGCAGCAGGAGGACATCGCAGCATTTTTGCATACCGTGAGTGGGCGTTTTCCAACGCAGACGTTTCCCAAACTACCCGCTTCTTATTAAGAGAACCTATTATGTCAGTGAGTTTTGAGGTAGCGCAGGGTGTCTTGGCGCGTGCTGAGTGTTTGCATACAGTTGATGAAATTAATGTCGCATTTGATCAGATGGCAACCGCAATCACCCAGAAAATTGGTGGAAGCGAACCGCTAGTGATTTGTGTGATGCAGGGAGGCCTGATCCCGACAGGGTTGTTGTTGTCTCGTTTGAGCTTTCCATTACAGATCGATTATCTGCACGCATCACGCTATGGCGGAAAGACACGTGGTGGTGAGCTTGACTGGAAAGTGTTACCACATCATGAGTTAAAGGGGCGTACGGTGTTGTTGGTGGATGATATCCATGATGAAGGCCTGACGCTTAAGGCGATCATCGAGCACTGTCAGGCGCATGGCGCTGAAGCGGTGTTGAGTGCGGTATTAATTAATAAGCTACATGGTCGCAAAGATGCTGCGCCAGCAGATTTTGTTGGACTGGATGTGGTGGATCGCTATCTGTTTGGTTATGGTATGGATTACAAGGGGCATTTGCGTAATGCGCCCGGTATTTACGCGGTTTGTAGCGATGATGAGTGAGTAGACGATGGCAAATTTGGCAATTATTGGTGGTACCGGGTTAACCTCATTAAATGGACTGGAGATCACTAAACGAGAGGTCATTCACACCCCGTTTGGTGAGCCCTCTGGGCCGCTGACTCACGGCGTGTTGAATGGTAAAAAGGTGCTGTTTCTGGCGCGACATGGCTATGGCCATACCATTCCACCGCACCGTATCAACTACCGCGCGAATATCTGGGCGCTGCATAATGCTGGGATTAAACAGGTGATTGCGGTGGCGGCGGTGGGCGGTATTCATGATGCGTTACCACCGGGTGCGCTGGCGATCCCGGATCAGATCATCGACTACACCTGGGGGCGGCCGAGTACCTATTTCGAAGATGATTTGAGTGAGGTGACTCATATTGATTTCAGCTACCCTTATTGTGATGAGTTACGCACGATGCTCATTGAGCAATGTAAAGTGGTCGGGTTGAGTGCCTGCGAAACGGGTACTTACGGTGCGACGCAGGGGCCGCGTCTTGAGACGGCTGCAGAGATCGCGAGAATGGATCGGGATGGTTGTACTATGGTCGGGATGACGGGCATGCCAGAGGCAGTGCTGGCGCGTGAACTTGATCTGAATTATGCCTGTTGTGCTGTATCCGCTAATTGGGCTGCGGGTAAAGGCGATGGTTCTATTATCTCCATGACAGAGATCAAAGAGAACCTGACAAACGGGATGGATAGCGTACGTAAAGTGTTACAGCAGCTACTCTCCAGTCTATAGGCCTTTTATTGAACAGCAGTACCGCTTGTTTCGATGTTCTCTTCAATCAAAGTGGCATCAGGATCGCTATTTTCTTTAAGTCCAATTTCTGGTTCTGGCAGCTCGTAAGGGATAATTTTCACCAGCATGCCAAACATGGGGTGGTCGAAGTAGTGTAGTTCTCCACTGCGTAGACGTCTTGTCTGATGTAATCGGAAGAGTGTTTGAGGTTGTTCAATTTCATCGAAATTCATGAAAAAAGCATTGTTTTCCAGTGGCTCTATCTGGCTACGATAGAGCAGGTCGGCTTCCAGGTGTAGATAGCGGCCAAGATGTAGTTTGATGGTGCCATCGAGTGTTTTGAGCGCTTCTTCAATTGGGTGTTCTTCATTTTCATTTTGCGTGACCAACAACATCGGTGTGTCGTTTAAATCTAGTGGTGCCATGAGTGTGTTGATGCTCGCGAGGTCGGGCCTTGTGGCTAATGTGATCTGTCCCAAGTTGCTATGAATATAGATGGTTTGGGCTGCTTCCTTTGATGCCACAGGCTGGCGCCATGCAATGTTTAAAATAGGCACATACTTGCTTGAACCTGTTAGTGTTTCGGTAAATTCAGTGAGTGTTAATGCGTCATCAGGCAGTAGCTGGAAAGGTTGTTCCTGAGGTGGCAGTGCCTCTATGCTTGGTTCTGTTGTAGTTGCAGTGCCCACTAGCCTGGAGGTGCTTGTTAAGTCACTAGTTGCCTCTGGCGTAAATGTATTGTTATTTACTACTCCAAATCTGTTTTCAACGGTTGAAGGTATTGGAAGCAGTGGGTTTTCTGCTGTCGCGACGTTAATATTATCCTGGAGTGCGGCCTCAAGAATTGGGCTAAGTTCGATGGCGTTTTCATAGTTTGGCAGGCCTGGATCATCGGGCCATATTTCCTGTGAATCTATGGTGTTTTTTTCTCGGATCTCAAAGACTATAATCTCTGTCTGAAACCAGCGCTCGTTCTCTTCAGGTTCGCTCTGAGCACTGCTTGTCGTATTCAACAGAGTGGCAAGCAGAAAGAATGGAAATGTAAGGAAAGTACGGATCATAGAATAATAATTACCAAGCCTGGATTTCAGCAAACAATAACAGAAAGTGAATTGCAACATAAGGGGAGAGAGGGGGAGTCATGCGGTTTCTTTGGTGTGCGTGAAGCGCTTCCCGCTGATGATTTCTAAAGTAAATCCTTAGAAAGTTCCATTATTACTCATTGATTCCCGGTTTTTGACGACCGGGTATGCATGTGTTGTTATGTCCGTAGTCTTGTGCTTGCTCACCGCGCACTACCAATGTACTGAGGATGGAAATGAAGGAAGAAATTTCAAAGGTACGACTGAGCTACGGGCGCGCAATTTCAAAGCGACAGTTTCTGGATCGTTTTTATGATCTATTTATGAGTAGTAGCCCGATTGTTGAACGTAAGCTCGCCTCAACTGATATTGCGAAGCAGCAGGAGTTGCTGTCGCAAGCGGTCAATATGGTAATTCTTTTTCCCCAGGGCAATAAGATTGCAAGGAATGCGATTAATCGAATTAGGCAATCGCATAATCGTGATCGTCTGGATATAAGGCCTGAGTACTATCGCTTCTGGATTGATAGCCTGATAGTCGCTTTGTCAGAGTATGACCCTGACTTTAATGATGAACTTGACCGGGCGTGGCGGAAAGTGGCACAGGAGGCGATTGATTTTATTGCTGAAGGGCACTGATTGGCTATATAACCCGTGGCGTTTTTATTGCACACCCTCCTCATTCCATGGCTGCGTTGGAATGCCTCGCAGCCATGAAATGAATATGACACACACTAAAGGCCTAAATCTCCAACGCCACGGGTATAGCGCCCAGGAGCCTGTCCGGGAATAGCACTTTTGACGTAAAATACAGTAAATGAAAAACAACGCTAACTGACAGAGCCCGATTATCAGAAACTATAAACCAAAGTAATTGCAGTCTCAGTGTCTGTCTTATCAATCCCGACTGGCACTTCAGAGAGCTGCTTGACGGTATAGGTCGCCTTCATCGCAAGGTCGCCATTGATTTGGGTTTTAAGCCCGGTGACCGATTTGGTGGCGGTGACATCTTCGCCGATTTCACTGAATAGATTCTGAGTGAAAACGGATGTTTCGCTGACGTCCCATTTTAGCTTGCCGGAGAGATACAGGATCGCTTCCGAGTCGCTGCTGCCGATTTCTGGTTTACTTTGGCGCACACCAGGACCTCCTTCGACATCAAATTTCAGGGTTTTTTCACGGATGATGTGGCGACCGTAACCGAGCGTTTCGGTGGCACGGTATTCGAAGCCACTGAAACGATCATCTTCGTAACTAAAACGGCCAAAGGCGTAGCTGATGTCGTTGATTTTGTAATCAGACTGAGCGGTTAGCAAGTAGCGCTCGGCGGTGTTGTTCTCTTCGCTGCTGGAGTGCAGGGTCTCGAACGTAAACAGGTGGTGCCACTGTTCACGGTTGTTTTCCAGCTTGCTCTTGAAATTGGCGGTAGTGGTCTCGGTATTGCCGCTGGTGGTGACCAGCCCTAACTCTGCTTCACCGCCCCATTGGCTGTCACCAGTGGCTGCAAAGGTAGCCGGACTAAGGGTTAGCGCGCTAACAAGTACGATATTTTTGCTAAATGACATGTCGCTATTCCGTTTTTCTGATAATTGTCGATGAAATAATTCTGGAACTGGGAATCTACGTGAAGCAATCTATAAATTCAACATAGTAATCCCAGGGGTTATTAGAGGCTGTACCTTGTTGCTGGGCTGCGTATAATGGGGCAATTTTTTTGATTTGATAAATTAAAAGTGGGTTTGTACTGTAGATGAGTGATATTTCAGGGCGCGAAGACGACGGCATTGAACGGATGCCGCTTAAAACCTTCACCGAGACGGCGTATCTCAACTATTCGATGTACGTGATCCTGGATCGCGCGCTGCCCAATATAGGTGATGGGATGAAACCGGTGCAGCGACGCATTGTCTATGCAATGTCTGAACTAGGACTGTCGGCGACGGCCAAATTTAAAAAGTCGGCACGTACCGTCGGTGATGTGCTGGGTAAATTCCACCCGCACGGTGACGCTGCCTGTTACGAGGCGATGGTGTTGATGGCGCAACCGTTCTCGACCCGCTATCCGTTTATTGACGGCCAGGGGAATTGGGGGTCGACTGATGATCCCAAATCTTTTGCGGCGATGCGTTATACCGAATCGCGCATGACTCGCTATTCTGAGCTGATGCTCTCTGAGATCGGGCAGGGCACCGTTGAGTGGGTACCTAATTTTGATGGTACCATCGACGAACCCACTGTTTTGCCTGCGCGTGTACCCAATGTACTGTTGAATGGTACCACTGGTATTGCGGTTGGCATGGCAACCGATATCCCACCGCACAATATGCGTGAAGTGGTGAGTGCCTGTGTTCGCTTGCTCGATGAGCCAAAGGCTGGCCTGGCCGCGCTGTGTGAGCATGTTAAAGGGCCAGATTTCCCGACTGATGCGGAGATCATCACGCCCAAGGCTGATATTTTAAAAATGTATAAGACTGGTCATGGCAGTGTGCGGATGCGTGCGCTCTATGAACGTGAAGATGCTGATATCATCATCACCGCACTGCCACATCACGTTTCGGGTGCAAAAGTGCTGGAACAGATTGCCAATCAGATGACGGCGAAGAAACTGCCGATGGTGGAAGATCTGCGTGATGAGTCGGATCATGAAAATCCTACCCGTCTGGTGATTACTCCGCGTTCAAATCGTGTGGATGTTGAGATGTTGATGTCACATCTATTTGCTACCACGGATCTTGAAAAGACCTATCGCGCCAATTTTAATATCATCGGTATCGATGGCAAACCGCAGGTTAAAGATCTACGCTCGTTGTTGGTGGAGTGGTTGGTCTTTAGAACTGAAACGGTTCGTAAGCGTCTGCAATATCGTTTGGATAAAGTGAATCGTCGTCTACACTTGTTAGATGGGCAGTTGATTGCGTTCCTCAATCTTGATGAAGTGATCAATATTATCCGTGCTGAAGAGAAGCCAAAACAGGTGTTGATGAAGCGCTTTGAGCTGACGGAAGAGCAGACGGACTACATCCTCGATACCAGGTTGCGCCAACTGGCGCGCCTGGAAGAGATGAAGATTCGCGCCGAGCAGGAAGAGCTGGCGAAAGAGCGAGACAGATTAGAGAAGACTCTGGGTTCTAAAGCACGCTTGAAAACATTGATTAGAAAAGAGTTGATCACCGATGCTGAGGCGTATGGCAGTGAGCGTCGTTCACCGATTGTTGAACGTGATGCGGCGGCTGCGATGGATGAAACGGCGTTGACACCAGCAGAGCCTGTGACAGTTATCCTCTCTGAAAAAGGGTGGGTGCGTTCTGCCAAAGGGCATGAGATGGATCCAACCTCGATTACTTATAAGTCGGGTGATAATTTCGCCTCGGCCGCGCGTGGTCGCAGTAATCAACCGTCTATCTTTATCGATAGCACCGGGCGCTGCTACGCGGTGCTGGCACACACCTTGCCGTCAGCGCGAGGGCATGGTGAACCACTGAGTGGCCGCCTGAACTCCCCTGATGGTGCTAGTTTTAAAGGGGTAATGATGGGCGCTGCGGATGATCAATACCTGATCGCCTCCGATGCGGGCTATGGGTTCGTCTCGAAACTCAGCACTATGATTACCAAAAACAAAGCGGGCAAGGCGTTGTTGTCACTACCTAAGGGGGCGCAGGTGTTAGCACCCGCGCCCGTGCGTAATGCCGCAACGGATCTTGTTGTTACCATCACCACTGAGGGGCGCATGCTGGTTAATCCGGTGAGTGAGCTACCAGAACTCACTAAAGGAAAAGGGATCAAGGTGATCGGTATCCCTTCCAGGCGAGTCGCAGCGCGTGAAGAGCATGTGGTGGCGATGACCATCGTGCCAGAAAAGGCGACGTTGGTTGTCTATTCCGGTCAACGTTACCTGAATCTTAAAGCGAAAGATCTAGCCGCCTACCTGGGTGAGCGTGGGCGTCGCGGTAACAAGTTGCCACGTGGTTTCCAGCGGGTTGAGCGGGTTGAGGTTGAGGAAAAATAGCGAGATGTCGTGAGTCCGGCCAGCGCCATCGCTTCAACGTGGTGCGACTTTCAGTCCATAGTCGTTGAGTTATTGTTATTCATCAGTAATTAACGAGGCAACAAGGTCATGCTCGTCTGCATCTGTGATCGCCACTGCAACAAAATCACCCGGTTGCAGTTCCGCTAATTCAGGAATATGGACGATGCCATCGACTTCTGGCGCATCCGCTTTTGAGCGTGCAATAATGCCCGATTCATTAATCTCATCGACAATCACGACCATCTCGGAGCCAATTAATTTCTGACGTTTGTTGGCACTGATTTCTGCCTGAAGCGCCATGAACTTCTCCAGTCGTTCCTGTTTCACCTCTTCAGGTACGGGGTTGGGCAGGGCGTTGGCGGTAGCGCCATCAACAGGTGAGTAGGCAAATGCACCGACGCGATCAAGTTGCGCCTCATGCATAAAATCGAGCAAATAATTAAAATCAGATTCAGTCTCGCCCGGGAAGCCGACCACAAAGGTGCTGCGCAGTGTGATATCAGGGCAGATTGAGCGCCATTTACGGATTCTTTCCAGGGTGTTTTCACTATGTGCAGGGCGTTTCATCGCCTTGAGGATCGATGCGCTTGCGTGTTGAAACGGAATGTCGAGGTAAGGGAGGATTTTGCCTTCGGCCATCAACGGGACCACATCATCGACATGCGGATAGGGGTAGACATAGTGCAGGCGTACCCAGGCATCAAGCTCTCCCAGTGCTTCGACCAACGGCAGAAACTGAGTCTTCATCGGGACACCGTTCCAGAAGTCGAGTTTATAACGGGTATCAACCCCGTAAGCACTGGTGTCTTGCGAAATCACTAAGAGTTCACGTACACCGGCATTGACGAGGTTTTCTGCCTCCTGCATCACTTCACCGACTGGGCGACTGACGAGGTCTCCGCGCAGCGATGGAATAATGCAGAAGGTGCAGCGGTGGTTGCAGCCTTCAGATATTTTCAAATAGGCGTAATGTTTGGGGGTTAGTTTGATGCCCTGCGGTGGCACCAGGCTGGTGTAGGGGTCGTGCAGTGGTGGCAAGTGAGTGTGGACGGCCTCCATCACTTCCTGTGCGGCGTGTGGGCCGGTGACGGCGAGTACCTCGGGAAACTGCGCCTGAATCGTGTTTCCCTGCGCACCAAGGCAGCCGGTCACAATCACTTTGCCATTTTCGTTGAGCGCTTCACCAATCGCATCGAGCGACTCTTCAATTGCGGTATCGATAAAGCCGCAGGTGTTTACCACCACCATATCGGCATTGTCGTAGCTTGGGCTGATGTCGTACCCTTCAGCACGAAGGCGGGTGATGATCTGTTCAGAGTCGACCAGTGCTTTGGGACAGCCGAGGCTAACAAAACCAATTTTTGCGGGGGGGTGGGTCATGAGGTCACTTTTGCCAGTTTTTAACATATTGAAGTTGTTGAGATAAATCTTATATTTAGTGTGCTCTTACGATGCTATTTTACCTCATGAACAGGCCTAAGGGCTGGTTTTATTTTCAAACCTATTTGGGAAATTAATAACCAAGCTAAAGAGTCGGGAATTGTGGTCGATAATATATATGTCGTAGATATTGAAGGACTAGAAGCAACCTCAAGGATGATGCGATGGGGCTGGTAGAGGCTGGCCACTGAAGGATTTAGCCAAAGGGACTGGCTCAATGGAATGACGCGAGTGAGACGGATGCCAATCATTGACGCAGGAGCGCATGGCAAATGGAGTTGAATCCATCAGGTTATCCCCCTAACCTGATGGCGCAAGGAGGACTGCTGCAGCAAGGATGCTGCGAAATAGCCCCAGAATTTTATTAAAACACCAAATTGAGCCCTTTACTCTGTCTGAATTTAGCACAGTCGCCTTGTTCAGAGCGAGTGCTGATATTAGAATGCAACTCTTCTTGTTTTAATGATTTGAAAACGTGACTAGAGTGGGTGCTGCGATGAATTGTGCTGTGTATAAAAGTGAAAAGAAGTCTGACTATTATGTGTACCTCAAGCGTGTGGATGATGAGGCGGTAGACTTTTCCTGTCTTCCCCAAATGCTTGACAAGTTGTTGGGTAATCTTGAGTTTGTGATGGATTTAGAGTTATCGGATGCACGTAAGCTTGCGCAGTCTGATGTTAATGAAGTGATCGATTCGGTACGTGAAAAAGGTTTTTATCTGCAAACACCTCCTAAGCCTGAAAAAGTAAATTTCATAGAAAATAGTAAGCTATACCCGTAGCGATTGCGATTCAGATATTATTGCACGCCCGCTTCATTCCATGGTTGCGTTGAAATGCCTCGCAATAGTCCGGTTATTACTCATCATTTCGCCTTGCCATGAAATGAATATGACGCACACTAAAAGCCTGAATCTCAAACGCCGTGGGTATATAATCTTCTTTTAGGTTTTTTCAAAATACTGCCGATAGACGCCCAAGGGGGCATCCAGATAATCTGGATGCTTAGTATGGGCACAATTTTAGAGGGAGCATGGTTGTGACAGATTCGACGACACTAATAGATGAAGAGGTACCAAAGTGGGATGTTGCTTTGGAAGGATTAGCTAAAGATGCTTATCGTGTGAAGGGTGACGCCTTGAATGTCGATGATTTTCATAAGCTCGCGGTTGATAATAGCATTCGTTTTGATGACATCATGGTCACAATGTTTGAACTTTGCATCTATAATGAGTGGCAGTATAAAAGTGATGCAGAGCTGGTAGACATTACACGTGAAACACTGAACCAGCTGTTCGTGAATGGTCGTTTACAGGAAAAGGATATGCAGGATTGTTCTGGTGACTGGATGCCAGCAACATAAAGTGAGGCTTTTGCACGGGAACCAGTTTTCGTTCCAGCAAGGCATAAATGGTCGAAAAAACGTAGTTTACACATAGTAAAGAGATCATTGATAACGCAGCTGGAGCGGAAAATAGACTCGTGCAAAGGTCTCAAAGTATTATTTAACAATGGCAAAATTACAGGAGTAATTGATTATGTCTCGTCATGGACCGCTTTCCCTAAAACCATTTTTGATATCGTTATTACATGAAGCATATGATGATAAGCAGGCTAATTTGCAGATGGCTGATCTGCGGGAGCTGGCGGCTGAATACTCAATGAGACTGAATGATGTGGTTAGTACTTTAATTGAGCTGGCAAGTGAAGGTGGCTGGCATTACCAGAATGAGAATGGAGATTCGATAACCCTTAGCGAGGAATTGCCAGAAGGAGAGGCTCGTCTCAGTGATGGTGAACTAAAAAAACTGACTGGCAGTTGGGCACCAGTCATTATCGAAGAAGGCTAGTTTAACGCTTTTGGAAAGACGTTCTGGTGCGCTGAGTCATTGATTGCAATCACGCCAGGGTGTTTTAGTTTGCGTTCTGGCGAAATCGCATAAAATTCTTCATGAATTTTATCGGTAGAGCCAATTGAGATAACGTTGTGTTGTCGTTCAATATCCTTGGTAATCACCGTTGGTGCCGCAAAAACCCCAACTCCTGCCTGGCCAAAAGTTTTAATCAATGCGCTGTCATCGAATTCACCGACAATAATAGGGCGAATATCTAAACTATCGAACCACTGCATGATCTCACGTCTGATCGCATTTCCCGCTACTGGCAGCAGCATTGGCGCTTGATCGAGTGAGTGTGGAAATCCAGCATGGTATTTCTCTGCCAGCGCTGGCGCTGCAAAAAAAGAGATGCCACAGGAGCCTAAATGGTGATTGAATGCGCGTACATTCATAGAAGGCCTGATTGGTCGATCAGAAATTACCACATCAAGTTTATGCGCGGCGATATCGGTTAGCAGGTTATCGAGACTATCTTCGTGACAGATGATGCGGACTGGTTCATCTAGCTGCAGTGCCGGTTCTATTAGGCGGTGAGCAATCAGTTTCGGGATAACATCTGTGATACCAATCGATAAGCGCAGCGGACTACCTTCAACCGCACGGTTTGAAAGCACGTTTTGTAACTCAGCGCCAAGCAGGAAGATATCATCAGCATATTCAAGTGCGGTGCGACCGGCTTCAGTCAGTACTAAATTCCTGCCCGATCTGGAAAAGAGTTTTTTACCCACCGATTTTTCCAGTAGGCTAAGTTGGCCACTGATGGTCTGTGGTGTTAGATGTAGCTGTTCGCTGGCACGCGCAATGCTGCCTTCTTTGGCAACTACCCAGAAGTAGTGAAGATGTTTGTAATTAATGCTATTCATTGTTACGGCACCTCAGATCGAATTAACCGATATTCGAAACGGTATTAATCGATTTTTTCAGATTCAAAAGTCATTTATAATATCTTTTTGAGATTATTGCCAGTAAAAACTGATTCTATCCACAGTTATTTTATGTATTTACCGGTTGTGGTGCAATTTATTGTCGTGTTGCTGGCCTTATTGGTGTGATATTCGTACTATCCGATTTCACTAGGATGTGGGCTTGAATGGTCGAGCTTTATCATTGATTTCCTACTTTAAATGAGTGAAATATAATCATGACAGGCGCGATCATTTTTGCATCTGCTACCTGCTTATTGCAGTTCGCAGCATTTTACTTTGCACATATTCGTTCATTTCATGTGAGCGTGATGGTCTTGTTATTGATCATTGATATCTGCTTTCCCGTTTATCTGTTTATGACGCGAGACTGGTATAACCAGCTGATTGTTCAAGGGGACATTCTTACCTTTGGGGTCTGGATTCACTTTATGCTAGTGATCACATTGTATGTTTTATATGCTGTACAGGTTCAGGTGGCACGGACGATTGTGGCCAGGAAAGAGAATGTTGAACGCATCATTGAGCTTAAAAAAGAACATCGAGCGCAAGGGCTGGGAATTTTGGTGACGAGGCCGATGATGATCTTTACCGGTGCTTTGCTAGCGCCTGAGATTGCCACTACCATAGTGGGGGCTTAGTTTTAATTCTGAATCACGGAAAGCAGGGAATCTTGTATATGAGGCTGAGTGTGGGATAAAATTTCCCGTGTATGATTCAAGGGGGCTTACTCCTGACCTCTGAAAATTAGGAAATCCTCTGCTTTTTGGAGTTTGCAGGAAGCCCTTAAGCCCTTACATTTATTATCGAAAATGCGTATATTACGCAAAAATTTGCAGTCCTCGGGAATTGTTTGCTTGAGCGTTGTCTCACATTGCGAAATATGACCTGTTTAGTACTTTTAAGCCGTTTAACAAAAAAACATAGACCGACTACCAGATGACCCTTTTACTGATTGTTCTGATCCCTCTATTGGGTGCCTTGCTGGTACCTGTGGCTGGTGCCCGTGGCCGCTTGGGCGCAGCATGGATGGCGGGGGTATTGACGGCCATCGCACTGGGTCTACTGTTAAGTCTTGCACCGCAGGTGTTTGCTGGCGAGGTTCTGGTGAGGAGTTGGGCCTGGATGGCCGATCTTGGTCTCTATTTCTCTTTTCGCCTTGATGGGCTGGGGCTGCTATTTGCGCTGCTGATTCTCGGCATTGGGCTGTTGGTGATTCTCTACGCCACCTATTATCTGTCGCCAAAAGACTCCATGTCGAAGTTTTTTGCCTACATGATGCTCTTCATGGGGGCGATGCTGGGCGTGGTGTTATCCGAAAATATGATTCTGCTGCTAGTCTTCTGGGAGTTGACCAGTCTTACCTCATTTCTGTTGGTTAGTTTCTGGCGACACCGTAGCGATGCCCGACAGGGCGCGCGGATGGCCTTGGCGCTAACCGGTGGCGGCGGTCTCTGCCTGTTGGCTGGTATTCTGCTGCTGGGTGAAATTGTTGGTAGTTATGAGCTGTCGGTGGTGTTGGCCTCGGCTGAGTTGATTCAGAGCCACGATCTGTATACACCAGCACTGATTTTGATCCTGCTGGGGGCGTTTACCAAATCAGCGCAGTTTCCCTTTCACTTCTGGTTGCCACATGCGATGGCGGCGCCGACCCCGGTCAGCGCCTATCTGCACTCGGCAACCATGGTCAAAGCGGGCGTCTTTCTGCTTGCACGTATGCACCCGGCGCTCTCCGGTGGTGATTTATGGTTCTATCTAGTGACCACCGCAGGATTGGTCACACTGGTATTTGCTGCCTATGTTGCGCTGTTTCGACACGATCTTAAGGGGCTGCTGGCCTATTCGACCATCAGCCATCTGGGGTTAATCACCTTGTTATTCGGTTTTGGTACACCGTTGGCAGCGGTTGCTGGGGTGTTTCATATTATCAATCACGCCATTTTCAAGGCTTCGCTGTTTATGGCGGCGGGAATTATTGACCATGAAGCAGGTACGCGGGATATGCGCCGCTTGAATGGACTGTTCAAATATATGCCCTATACCGCCGTGCTGGCAATGGTGGCAGCGGCGGCGATGGCCGGAGTGCCGCTGCTGAATGGCTTCCTCAGCAAAGAGATGTTCTTTGTCGAGGCCTTGGCATTGCAGCGCCTTGATGACTGGGCGTGGCTGATTCCTGCGCTGGCGACCCTGGCAGGTGTCTTTGCAGTGGCCTATTCGCTGCGTTTTATTCACGATGTCTTTTTCAATGGCGAGCCGAAAAACCTGCCCAAAGTGCCCCATGAGCCACCCCGCTGGATGAAGATCCCGGTTGAGGTATTGGTAACGCTCTGCCTACTGGTGGGGGTATTCCCTGCCTTTACCGTCGGCCCACTGCTAGCGACAGCGGCCAGTGGGGTGTTGCAGGCACCACTGCCGGAGTACAGTTTGGCCATCTGGCACGGTTTTAATGCGGCGATTGTGATGAGCCTTATCGCCCTGGTGGGGGGCTGTTTGTTTTATCTATTGCGTCACCGTCTGTTTGCCTTGCACGCCCGCCTGTTACCTAGTGAGTTTGGTGCCAAGCAGGTTTTTGATGGCCTGATTCGTGGATTGGTGAATCTCTCCCGCTGGATTACTCATCTGTTGGAAAATGGCTCTCTGCAGCGTTATATGGCGCTATTAGTAGGGGCGGCGATAACAGTCGGTCTCTATGCTGCGATGCAGCACGGTGCCCTTAGCTTTTCAATGTCAGGTGCTTCGATTCCATTCAATGGGGTGGCGATTGCGATATTGGCTGGTCTGGTATTGGCCGGGTTGGGAACCGTGATTCTTCATCGCCACCGTCTGCCGGCACTGGTGATGCTTGGAGTGGTGGGCTTGTGTGTCTCGTTACTATTTGTCTACTTCTCTGCGCCGGATCTGGCGTTGACTCAGCTTTCGGTGGAGGTGGTGACCATCATTCTATTATTGCTGGCGCTGCACTTTATGCCTCAAGAGACACAGGCCGACTCCGGCAGTGGCCGACGCTGGCGGGATGCACTGCTGGCCGGCGGCGCGGGTGTGGGTGTCGCCGGTCTGACCTGGGCGATTCTGACCTCACCGTTTGAGACGCTCTCTGGTTTCTATCTGGAGCAGAGTGTGCCCGGTGGTGGTGGTACCAACGTAGTGAATGTCATTCTGGTCGATTTTCGTGGCTTCGATACCTTTGGCGAAATCACTGTGTTGGCGATTGCGGCAATTGGTATTCATGCCTTGTTGCAAAACCTGGTGATCAAGCCCAATGAACCAGGGCGTTACGGCTGGGCACCCGCTAAACCACCGTTGTTGCTGGAGGTGATTTCACGGCCACTGTTGCCGCTGGCGCTGATGGTGGCGGTCTATCTGATGTTGCGTGGACACAATGAACCGGGTGGTGGCTTTATTGCCGGATTGGTGGTGGGCATCGCACTGGTGATGCAATATCTGGCCAGCGGTGTCGAGTGGACGCAAGCGCGATTGCGGGTCGACTATTTCAAGGTGATTGCTGTGGGGCTAGTTTTGTCGCTGCTGACCGGCACAGCCAGCTGGATATGGGGTTATCCATTTATGACCACCACCTTTACCTACCTCTACTGGCCAGTGGTGGGTAAATTCGAGGTGGCGAGTGCGATGGTCTTTGATCTGGGCGTCTTCCTGACGGTGGTGGGTATTACCATGGTGATTCTAGCGGAACTGGGTAAGTTAAGCGGACCGTTAGCCCCGCGGCCAGTGCCACCACCAGTAGAGAGTAAAGAGGATAAGTGCTGATGGAAATTCTGATTTCAACTGCCATCGGTTTTCTGGTCGCCTGCGGTATCTACCTCATGTTGCGTGCGCGCACCATGGATGTGGTGATCGGTCTGACCTTGTTGTCTTACGCTGTGAATCTGTTTCTATTCGCCTCGGGGCGATTGACCAACAATGCAGCCGCGTTGATCTCGTCTGATGCGGCGGCCTATGCCGATCCGTTACCCCAGGCACTGGTATTGACTGCGATTGTGATTGGTTTCGGTATGACCGCCTTTCTGGTGGTGTTGGCGATTCGCGCCTTCGGTGATCTTGGCAATGATCATGTGGACGGGGAGGCAGGAAAATGATGGGCCACTGGTTGATTGTGCCGGTACTACTGCCGATGGTCGCGGCAATTCTGATGTTGCTGACCGCCCGCATGGGGCGAACGGTGGAGCGCAGTATTAGCCTGCTGGCAATGCTGGGACTGGTAGCGGTGTCTGCTGTTTTGCTGAATGCCAGCCTGTCGGGTGATTATCAAGTCTATGCCCTGGGAAACTGGGTGGCACCCTTTGGTATTGTGCTGGTGCTGGATCGACTGAGTGCGTTGATGGTGCTGCTCACCTCGGTACTAGCGCTGTTCAGCCTGCTGTATGCCTGTAATGGGCAGGACCGGGAGGGGCGACATTTTCATGTGCTGTTCCATATGCAGTTGATGGGGCTGAATGGCGCGTTCCTCACTGGCGATCTGTTTAATCTGTTTGTCTTTTTCGAAATTCTGCTGATCGCCTCGTACGGTCTGTTGTTACATGGTGGTGGGCCGCTGCGCAGCCGTGCCGGGCTGCATTACGTTATTCTTAACCTTGCCGGTTCAGCGCTGTTTTTGATTGGCATTGGTACCATTTACGGTATGCTCGGCACCCTGAATATGGCGGATCTTGCGGTCAAGGTGGCTCAGGCTGGCCCCGAACAGTTACGCCTGATACACATTTCGGCACTGTTGCTGATGGTGGTGTTCGGGTTGAAAGCGGCGCTGTTGCCGCTCTATTTCTGGTTGCCAGGTGCTTACAGTTCAGCATCGGCACCAGTAGCAGCGTTGTTTGCGATTATGACCAAAGTGGGTGTCTACTCAATTATTCGTATCTTCATGCTGGTGTTTGGCATTGAGGCTGGAGCGCTGAGTAACCTGGCACAACCCTGGTTGTTACCGCTGGGGTTGGTGACATTGTCGTTAGGTGTTTTCGGGGTGCTGGCCTCTCGTTGTCTGCGCAAGCAGGTGGCCTATCTGGTGGTGGTCTCGGTTGGCACCTTGATTGCTGGTGTGGGGTTGCTGACGGTGGAGTCGATGGCGGCATCACTCTACTATTTAATGCACTCTACCCTTATCACTGGCGGGCTGTTTCTGCTGGCGGATCTTATCGCCCGTCAACGGGGTGACGTGGACAGTGAACTGCGTGTCGGCCCCACCGTGACCCAACCACTGCTGCTGTCGACGATGTTTTTCATCGCCGCGATGGCGGTGGTGGGTCTGCCTCCGTTGGGTGGTTTTATCGGCAAGCTACTCCTGCTAGAGGCGGCAGTACAGCAGCCGAGTATGGCGTGGTTCTGGTCGGTTATATTGATTGCCAGTTTCTTTGCACTGATCGCCCTGAGCCGAACCGGCAGTGCGCTGTTTTTAAAGACTGATGATACCGCGACAACCGGGGTACGTGCGGGGGGGGCATCACTGCTGGCGGTAACGGCGCTGTTGCTGAGTAGTCCGCTGTTGGCTGTTTATGGGAATGTGGTCAGTGACTTTTCCATAGCAACTGCAGAGCAGCTGGTGCAGCCGATGCAATACATCGAAGGTGTTTTGGGGCCGCAACCGAGCTCAATGGTGAACAGTATGGGAGGTGAGCAATGAGTATTGTCAAACGGCTGCTGCCCCATCCGATCTTTAGCCTGGTTTTACTGCTGGTGTGGTTGTTACTCAATAACACCCTTTCTGCAGGGCATATTCTGCTGGGTTCAATTATTGCGCTGGTACTGCCCTGGGCGACCGCCGGTTTCTGGGCCGACCGGCTCCATCTACATAAGCCGGGACTGGCGCTACGCTTTCTGTTGCTGGTGTTGTGGGATATTACCGTGGCCAATATTCATGTGGCAAAGCTGGTCTTGGGTCCGCGCCGCAAACTGCGCCCCGCATTTGTTGACTATCCGCTGGACCTGGACAACGATTTTGCCATCACGGTACTGGCCGCCACTATCTCCCTGACACCGGGCACGGTCTCCATTGATGTGAGCGGTGATCACCGTACACTGTTGGTGCATGGCCTGGATGTGGATGATGAGGCGGCGCTGATTGCCGAGATCAAGTCGCGTTACGAAGCGCCCATCAAGGAGATTTTTGGATGTTAGCCAACGCTATTTTGATTGCTCTGTCGCTGATCGTTCTGGCGCTGGTTTTGAACATCTGGCGAGTGGTGATCGGCCCTGATATTACCGACCGTATTCTGGCGCTGGATACCTTGTACATTAACTCAATTGCGCTGCTGGTACTGTTGGGCATTCACATGGCCAGTTCAGTTTATTTTGAAGCGGCACTGCTGATTGCGATGATCGGCTTCATCGGCACCACTGCACTGTGCAAATATCTGTTGCGCGGCGATATTATCGAATAGGCGGAGAGTAAAGTGCTAGATATTATTATTTCGATTTTGCTGGTTTTGGGTGCCGGTTTTGCACTAGTGGGCTCTATTGGTCTATTAAGACTGCCAGACTTTTACACCCGCCTGCATGGCCCCACCAAGGCGACCACTCTGGGGCTGGGTGGCTTGCTGATCGCCTCAATGATCTACTTCAGCAGTCGAGGTGATGTGAGCCTGCATGAACTGCTGGTGACTCTATTTCTATTCATGACCGCCCCGGTCAGCGCTCATCTTTTAGCCAAGGCCGCGCTGCATCTGAGAGTGCGCGCTGAAATTGATCTGCCCAGGGATGAGCAGAGCAAACCATAACTGCGCTGCGGAACTTGGTTTCGTCAATCAGCCAGAACTTCTATTGATGGCAAAAACCGGTGTATTAGTGGGTTCACTGATCGCAGGGGTAGCAGGCTACGTATGGCTATTGGCTTGCACTAAAAAACCATCTGAAAACTCCTAACTGATGTTACGCACACCTCAGATAGAATGCGGTCTGTAGCGGACTGAAAAAATTGTAACCCATTGATTCATAATAGCCGGTGCGTAACATCAGCTCCTAATATAGACGCACAAACAGTCATTTAAAGGCTGTTTATGCTGTTTTTTCTCTGCTTTGTTAATCAATGTTCGAATTAGGCCGAATAAGTGGCTATGAGGGGACTCCCTGGCTGGCCGTGAGCCGTTTGTCTGATTATTGTGGTGCCCCATTACTGGTTACGGAGTGGGCAACGATGCAGACGGTACTGGTGATCAATTCAAAAGGTGGTAGTGGCAAAACGACCATTGCGTCGAATCTTGCCAGTCTCTTTGCGGCGTCGCATTTAAAGACGGCATTGATGGATTATGATCCGCAGGGATCTAGTCTCCATTGGAATAGTATCCGCCAGCAAGGTGATTTTCCTGGTATACATTTAGTTGACGCGAGTCATTTAAAGGTAGGCTTAACCAGGACCTTTCAGCTTCGCATACCCGATGGTATTGAACGGGTAGTGATTGATGCTCCAGCAGGAATGTGTAGCAAGATGCTGGCTGAAGTGGTTTCGAAGGCCGATGTGATTGTGGTGCCGGTACTGCCATCCCCAATTGATATTCATGCCTCATCTGAATTTATTTATGAATTGAAGTTAATCCTTAATACATCTCGTCGGCATGATACTGTTTTAGGTGTTGTAGCGAATCGAGTTCGTAGTGATAATGGACACGGACTCTATCAGCCTTTAAAAGGTTTTTTAAATGAACTTGATATCCCATTTATAACCACATTAACTGATACTGATAACTACATTAGTGCCGTTGAGCTAGGGGTAGGTATTCATGAATTGAAGCCACAGGCAGTTAAACTGGAATTATCACAATGGCTGCCACTTGTTAAGTGGTTGGCGGTGAGTAACCGCGTAACCGCTGAATCACAGGCCATCGGGGGGGCTACTAGGGCTGTAGAGGCAATGTAATTACCATAGATTACAGGCGGTTAACATAGGGCTTTACTCACCACCCAAAAAATTAATATAGTAAAGTTACACTCCAAATTACCGATATAATTCAAAAGATTAACGAATAAATACCCCAGAGGCCCGGTCTGTTCATGAGTAACGTGGAAAAACCATCTTCTCAAAATAGCAATGCATCTGAGGTGCTGCCTGACGCACGGGCTCGATCTTTGGTTAAGCAATGTCGCGAGCGTTCCGAGCATTATGTGCAAACACTGTTTGAACCGCTGGCTAAACAGCTGGACGATGATCTGTTTAAACTCGTTGATAAGACGCGGGAGAGTGAAAAAGCACAGCTTTACAGTGATGCAATGCTAAAGCTTAGAAGCGATCAAACAGCGTTAGCAAAGAAATTTTCAGTAACTTATTCACAATTTCTCAGTCAGGCACTGAACCCGGATGGGCTCGGTATCGATACTAGTGATGGCGTAGGTGGGCTCTCGCTAATTGATGATGCTGAGCTTGAAGAGTCATTGGTTATTAATCATATTACATCCAGGGTTTTTGAGGAGTACAGCGACGAACTTTACGCGCTAGAACAGCGACTAGGCTTGGTGTTGCCTAGTTTGAAAATGGATGAAGGTCAGGTGCCCTTTGGTTCTGCCCCTATCTGCAATACCTTTGAAGCACTGTTGTATCCATTAGGTTTTGATATTAAGGTGAAATTGGCGATCTATCGTTCTCTTGAGCGCACGTTATTAAAATCGATTGGGGCATTATTTTATGAGTTGAATGAGGTATTACGTGAAGCGGGCGTATTACCAAAAATAAAAAGAAAGGCGAAAAAAAGTGAATCCGTCGTCGAGCGTGAAACAAAACCGCTCGTTGAAGTTACAGCGAGCCAGGGTGACGGGGTAGGTAGTGGAAGTGGTGGAGCAGGCGGTACTGGGTCGACACATGGGTTTCATGGTGTTCAGCAACTAGCAGGTTTATTTGCTGATGGTTTGTCAGATGACCCGGGGGAACAGCAGGCACTGCTTGACGCTCCCGTAACACCACAATTGGTCGAGACGCTCTCTGGCCTGCAAACTTCTAATGAGCTGTTTGAGGCTGGCGCTGAACTTTCTGGCGAAGCGTTCAAGGCAAGAATAAAAGCGCAGTTGAGTGAGCGTGAAGGCGCGCCTGCAGCTGGCATTAGTCAGTTAGACGATGAAACGATCGATGTTATCAGTATGATCTTTGATGACTTGATGAGCGATGGTAGCCTGCCAAATTTTATCAAGGCCTTGATTCTTCGTTTGCAGATCCCTGTTTTGAAAGTTGCCATTATTGATCGTGTTTTTTTCGCTGAAAAAGAGCACCCCGCAAGGGAGCTATTAAATGAGTTGACGATCGCCGGGCAGGTTGCCAGTGAGGGTGAGGGTGATGACGAGAACGCGGATGCTATCTATCAAAAAATCGAATCTGTTGTAAGCTGTTTGACGAATGAATTTCATGGGGATCTTGAGGTCTTTGAAACTTGTCTGGTGAATTTACGAGAGTTCATGGCCGAGCAAGAGGCTGGCTTTCAGCAGGCACAGCAGCAAATTGGTGAGTTGGCACAACAGAACAGTTTTGAAGCAAAAACCAGAAAAAATATTGCCGAAGAGATCGCGGGGCATTTGTTAAATCGTAATGCGCCTGATGATGTAAAAGCATTTTTAATGGGTACCTGGCGGCAAGTGCTATCACATATCATGCTGAATGAAGGTGAGGAGAGTGAAAGACTAAAGCGTGCAGAGCAAGTCAGCAAGGATCTCATTTGGAGTGTTGAGCCACTAGAAAATCCTGAAGCGAGGAAAAAATTGTTATTGGTTATGCCGCTTATTCTGGAGGCGCTGCAAGAGGGTCTGGCGTTGATCGGTTATACTGAGGCTCAGATCCGGGTCATTCATGAGATGATTGAGCGTTACCATATGGCTAATATTACCGGTAATAGCGTTGTGCCACTGATAGAGCCAGCTCATAATGATGAAAAAGCGAAGCCTGTTGATGAAATTGATCAGTTGCTGCAGGATCTAGAGAGTGATCTTGGACTACCGGAAGGGGAGCGAGTGAGGCAAGATGAACTGTCCCTATCTGCACCTCAAAGTAGTGGTTCCGGTGACTTTGATCAGATGATGAAAGAGATGGGATTCGACGAAGGAATGACCGAAGATGATGCCCCGCGCATCAATGATAGCTATACTATACTGGTTGATGGGCTGGAAGATGGCGTCTGGATTGAGCTGGAAGATGATAGTAACGCTATGCGGCGTGTTAAGCTTGCCTGGAAAGGGGATGAGTTTACCAGATACGCCTTTGTGAACTGGCGCTACAAGGTAGTGGCTGAAAAGTCGTATTATGCGCTTGCAGATGAGTTTCGACAGGGAAATGCAACAGTTGTTGAAGAATTACCACTGTTTGATAGGGCTTTTGATAGTGTTTTTACCAGGATCATGCAGTTTGCTGGGTAGTAATTATTTTTGATTAAGGAATGATAATAATGAAACAAGGTTTGAGATGGCTGCTTGCAGCTATTTTTTTTGTCTCTCTTTCGGGATGTTTTGAAGAAGAGAAAGTGGATACCTCATGGGTGCTGGGAACATGGGAGCTGACACATAACCCGGAAAAGGATGATCAAGATAAACTGGTTTTTGATTTTGATGAGACGGTGACTGTACTGGCTGAAAAGGGCGGTAAACTTCAGGGCAGCTACCAATATACAGGTAGTAAACTGAAAATCTCGTTACCGACACAACGAAAGACCATTGAGGTCGAATTTGAAGTATCATCAGACCGTAGCAAACTGATTTATGAATCAGGTGCTTATTACACAAAGAAATAGTGGCTTTATATAATCGCCATCAATATGATGAGTGGTAAATAAGCTGATATCCAGAGAGCGTCTCTTTCTGGTTTTAATTTGGAGGATGCATGGCTGAAACAATAGACGAGATTACGATTGACTACTCAGAAGATGGCATTGAGTTGGTTAAGCAGCTTGATAAAGAGGTGCTAACAAAGGGTGCATGGTCAACCATTATTTTTAAATATCAGGACTGGGATAAGCGAAAAGAAGAATATAGCCAGATCAAGTACACCATTCGTCGCTATCAAAAACGCAATGGTGAATATATGCAAAAATCTAAGTTTAATATCTCAAGCAAAGAGCAGGCTGGAAAAATCATCGATGCGTTACAGAAGTGGACTGCTGAAGAGGATTAGTGCAGTTCCGATTTTTTGAAATAAAAATAACGATAAACCCGGAAGACTATAGAAATCTTAATGTTTACCGACACTATTTAATGTAGTGTCTTGAAATAGATGGAATTTGCATTGTAGGTGGATAATGGGCGGGAGTTCCAAAAAAAAATCACTGGATGAGCTGTGGGAAAGTTCCTACCTTGCGGGCGGGAATGCAGATTATCTGGAACAGCTTTACGAAAGTTATTTAGAAGATCCCAACTCAATCGATGATACCTGGCGAGAGCGCTTTGAGACATTACCGAGTGTAAATGGTACGGCGAAAGATGTGTCGCATGAGGCAATCAAAGAGTCCTTTCGCCAGTTAGCGAGGCAGAGACCGATACGCGTTGCCGCTGGCACCTCTGTGATGAGTGCTGGAATAGGTTCTGGGCAAGGTGTAAAACAGGCACAGATTCTTCAATTTATCGACTCCTACCGGTTTTTAGGACACCTTCAAGCAACGCTCGATCCGCTTGGCATGGCTGAGCAGACTGAGGTTGTTGAACTACGTCTGGCGCACTATGGTCTCACGGAGCAAGATCTCGAAACCACTTTTCAAACGGGTACACTCTCAATCGATGGTGAAAACAGTGCCTCGTTACAAAAAATCATTGATCATCTCAAAGCGCTTTATTGTGGCAATGTTGGCGTGGAATATATGCACATTGCAGAGGCCGCTGAACGTAACTGGATCATGCAGCGTGTTGAAACCGGTTATGGCCCCGGCACCTTTTCTGATGAAGCTAAAAAACAGTTGCTTGATCGCATCACCGCCGCCGAAGGGTTAGAGCGCTATCTGCACACCAAATACACCGGGCAAAAACGTTTTTCGCTGGAAGGGGCCGAGTCCCTGATCCCATTGCTGGACAAGATTGTTAAACGTGGTGGCAGTCATGGGGTGAAAGAGATCATTGTGGGCATGGCACACCGTGGTCGTCTCAATGTACTGATCAATATCATGGGGAAAAATCCAGCCGATCTTTTTCTTGAATTTGAAGGCAAAGCGCGCAATACCACTGAAGGTACCGGTGATGTAAAATACCATCTCGGTTTCTCATCTAATATTAATACCCCCGGTGGGCCGGTGCATATGGCGTTGGCCTTTAACCCTTCCCATCTGGAGATTGTTGGTCCCGTGGTAGAAGGGTCTGTGCGCGCGCGCCAGGAGGGACGTAACGACAATGATGGCGACCAGGTTATACCGATTGTCATCCACGGTGATGCGGCATTTGCCGGGCAGGGCGTGGTGATGGAGACCTTTAACATGTCTCAGTCACGTGGCTATGCCACTAAAGGTACCATCCATATTGTGGTCAACAATCAGGTTGGTTTTACCACCAGCAACCAAAAAGATTCACGCTCAACCCTGTACTGCACCGATGTCGCAAAGATGGTCAACGCGCCGATCTTTCATGTGAATAGTGATGACCCTGAAGCGGTCCTGTTTGTGACCCAGGTGGCGCTTGATTATCGTATGGCCTTCCATAAAGATGTGGTGATTGACCTGGTCTGTTATCGCCGTCATGGTCATAGTGAGGCGGATGAACCTTCCGCCACACAGCCGCTGATGTACCAACATATCAAGGCGATGAAAACAACGCGCGCGCTCTATGCTGACGCACTGGTGAACGAAGGTGTGATAGATGAGGAGGAAGCGAAGGCATTTATGAATCGGTTCCGTGATGCGCTTGATGCTGGCAATGGCGTAGTGCCCGAATTTATTCGGGATGAAGAGATTCAAAATCCTTACACCTTTGACTGGAAACCTTATCTCAATGGTGACATCACATCGCCAGTTGATACTCGTATTGAACTGGCCAAATTGCGTCAGTACGCAGAGACTATGCATCAACTACCCGAGGGTTTTGTACTTCACTCCAACGTCAATAAGATCTTTACCAGTCGCCATAAAATGGCAGCGGGGGCGTTGCCGGTCGACTGGGGTTTTGCAGAAAACATGGCCTATGCGACGTTGATAAAAGAGGGTTTTAGTGTGCGCCTCTCCGGTCAGGATTGTGGCCGTGGCACCTTCTTCCATCGTCACGCCGTGCTCTATAATCAAAAGGATGGTGAGACTCATGTGCCCCTGCGTTACCTTGCGGATGAAAGCAAAGAAAAGCCAGTCAACTTTCTGGTGATCAACTCGCTGCTATCGGAAGAGGCGGTGCTGGCATTCGAGTACGGTTACTCCACTACCGACCCTAATACCCTAACTATCTGGGAGGCGCAGTTTGGTGATTTTGCCAATAACGCTCAGGTGGTGATTGATCAATTTATCAGCGCCGGTGAACAGAAATGGGGTCGCCTGAGTGGCCTGGTCATGTTGCTGCCACATGGTTATGAAGGCCAGGGGCCGGAGCATTCATCGGCTCGCCTGGAACGTTACATGCAGCTCTGTGCGCAGCACAATATGCAGGTCTGTATGCCAACAACGCCAGCGCAAATGTTTCATCTACTGCGTCGTCAGATGTTAATGAAATGTCGTAAACCACTGATCGTGATGACCCCCAAGAGTCTGTTGCGTCATCGCCGTGCGGTTAACTCACTGGAAGACCTCTGTGATGGCAGCTTCCAGACCGTAATTCCAGAGGTTGAAGTGCTCAATGACGATGAAGTCAAGCGCGTTGTTATCTGTAGCGGTAAAGTCTACTACGATATTTTTGATAAGCGCGAACAGGATGAACGCAGAGATGTCGCAGTGTTCCGTATAGAACAGCTCTATCCATTCCCTAAAGAGGCACTAAAGGCTGAGCTGGATCGTTACCCCAATGCGACTAAATTTATCTGGTGCCAGGAAGAGCCAATGAATCAGGGCGCATGGTTTTCGAGTCAGCATCATATGCGAACAGTATTGGGTAAAGAGTTTTATCTTGAGTATGCAGGGCGACCCTTTTCGGCAGCACCGGCGGTGGGCTATATGCCACTTCATATTAAGCAGTTACAGGATCTGTTGGAGGACGCGCTAGGTGGAAACCCAGCTGCAGCACAATAATGAGATGCTGGATTAATTTTAAAAAGGAAGACTGATGGCAATTGACGTAAACGTACCTAGTTTCCCTGAATCGGTGGCCGATGGCTCAGTCATCGCCTGGCATAAACAACCCGGTGATCAGGTAACCAGAGATGAAGTACTGGCAGAGATTGAAACCGACAAGGTGGTCTTTGAAGTCCCGGCACCAGAAGATGGCGTGCTGCTGGAAATTATCGAAAACGAAGGGGCAACGGTGTTGTCGCAACAACTGCTTGCTAGAATTGATGCGGGTGCAGTTGCATCAAAACCGGCAACAACTGAAACGGCGGCATCTTCAACAGAAGAGAAAACACCCACGGCTGCAGATGTTGCCATTGCCCCGGCAGCGCGCAAATTGATGGCTGAAAAAGGGATCGATGCAGCTCAGGTGAGCGGTAGTGGCAAAGGTGGGCGTATCCTGAAAGAGGATGTCCTTAAGGCGATTGACAGTGCACCAGCAGCGAAATCTGCGGCGCCCGCTAAAGCAGCACCTGTTGTGACAGATAACCTTGAGGGTCGCCCAGAAAAACGAGTGCCGATGAGTCGCCTGCGCGCCCGCGTAGCTGAACGTCTGCTGGAAGCGCAACATAACGCCGCGATGCTTACCACCTTTAATGAAGTGAACATGAAGCCGGTGATGGAGCTGCGCGCACGTCATCGTGATGCATTTGAAAAGGCGCATGATGTGCGGCTTGGTTTTATGTCATTTTTTGTTAAGGCAGCGGTTGAGGCCTTGAAACAGATTCCCGCTGTTAATGCCTCTATTGAGGACAGTGATGTTGTCTACCATGGTTTCTATGATATTGGCATTGCAGTGAGTTCACCACGCGGTCTGGTAGTGCCGGTTTTGCGCGATGTTGACCAGATGAGCATGGCAGAGATCGAAGCCAAAATTAGAGAGTACGCACAGAAGGCGCAAAATAAATCGCTTTCGATTGAAGAGATCTCGGGCGGCACCTTTACCATTACCAATGGTGGCGTGTTTGGCTCCATGCTTTCAACACCGATTATCAATCCACCGCAGAGTGGCATCCTTGGTATGCATAATATTCAGGATCGTGCAATGGTCGTTAACGGCGAAGTGGTGGTACTGCCGATGATGTATCTCGCACATTCCTATGACCATCGTCTAATCGATGGCAGAGAGGCGGTGCAGTTTCTAGTGAAGATCAAGCAGATGCTGGAAGATCCGGCGCGTATACTACTGGAAGTGTAATCACATTTTTTGTAACAGCTTCAACCAGGGAGAGGGCGGCTAAAAAATGTCCAAAAAATATGATGTCGTGATTGTCGGTGCAGGCCCGGCCGGGTATGTTGCCGCGATTCGTTGCGCGCAACTGGGGTTAAAGACGGCCTGTGTTGATAAATGGATTGGCGCAGATGGTAATCCTGTATTGGGTGGTACTTGCCTTAATGTTGGCTGTATTCCGTCAAAGGCACTGCTTGAGTCTTCGGGCCGATATGAAGATATCAGCCACAATTATATCGATCACGGCATTATTGCCAGTGGGGTGAAGCTCGATCTGGCGAAGATGATGGCGCGTAAAGAGAAGGTCGTGAGCGACCTCACTCAGGGCATTGTTGGCCTGTTTAAAGCCAATGGTGTTAAGTGGCTTCAGGGCAGTGGTAAGTTGTTGCCGAAGCAGCAGGTGCAGGTGACTGCGCACGATGGTGCCGAGAGTGTGCTTGAGGCAATCCATGTGATTCTTGCGCCCGGTTCCAGTTCGGTGGAGATTGGTGCAGCGCCGTTAAAGGATGATGTCATTGTTGATTCAACCGGTGCACTCAAATTCACAGAAGTACCAAAACGCTTAGGTGTGATTGGTGCCGGTGTGATTGGCCTTGAACTTGGCAGTGTGTGGCGTCGCCTTGGTGCTGAGGTGGTATTGCTGGAGGCTCAAGAGGGTTTTTTACCTGCGGCCGATGAACAGACTGCAAAAGAGGCACTACGCCAGTTCAAACGCCAGGGGCTTGATATTCGCCTCGGAGCCCGTGTGGTCTCATGCAAAGCGGGTAAAAAGGGTGTCGCTGTTCAATATCAGGATGGTAAAGGTGAGCATACCGAAACCGTTGATAAAATAATTGTTGCCGTTGGTCGGCGCCCTAACACCAATGGTCTGGCGGCAGATGAAGCGGGGCTGTTGCTGGATGAGTGGGGCTTTGTTCATGTCGACGAGCATTGTCGCAGCAATCTACCATCGGTCTATGCAATTGGCGACGCGGTACGTGGCCCGATGCTGGCACATAAAGGGTCAGAAGAGGGGATGATGGTGGCCGAGGTGATTGCCGGTCAAAAGGCTGAAATGAATTATGACAATATTCCATCGGTGATCTATACCCATCCTGAAATTGCATGGACCGGGGTGACCGAGCAGGAACTAAAGGCGGCGGGTAAAGAATATAACGTGGGCACATTTCCATTTGCGGCAAGTGGGCGTGCGCGAGCGGCTGGTGATAGTGCCGGTATGGTTAAGATGATTGCGGATGCAGAGACTGACCGCGTGCTGGGTGTTCATATCATCGGTGCCCATTGTTCAGAGTTGATCGCACAGGCGGTGATCGCAATCGAGATGGGTGCGAGTAGCGAAGATATCGCGATGACTGTGTTTGCTCACCCAACGCTAGCTGAGTCGGTACATGAAGCAGCACTTGCGATTGATGGGCGTGCGATTCATGTGCCAAATAAGAAAAAAAGTAAATAGATTCACCGCTACTGGATTCCGGCCTGCGCCGGAATGACGGCTGAATATTAGAGATGATAGTTAATAAGGAATCGACCCATGAATCTACATGAATACCAGGCCAAAGCACTGTTTGCAGAGTACGGCATTGCCGTGCCAAACAATCGAGTGGTTAAGGATGCGTCGGAAGCGGAAGAGGCGTTGAATGCATTGGGCGGTAGTCGCTGGGTAGTGAAGGCGCAGGTTCATGCGGGTGGTCGTGGTAAGGCGGGTGGTGTCAAAATTACTGATAGCAAGGCTGACGTGATTGATTCGATTAAATCGATGCTCGGTACTAACCTGGTCACCTTCCAGACCGATGCCAAAGGGCAGCCGATCAACCAGGTGATGATTGAAACCCCCTGTGATATTGAGCGCGAACTCTATCTCGGCATGGTGATTGATCGTTCATTGAAATGCGTCACCGTGATGGCCTCAACTGAAGGTGGCATGGATATCGAAAAGGTCGCCGAAGAGACACCAGAAAAGATTATCAAGATTCCAGTTCACCCGATGGGGGATGTGATTCCCTATCAGGGCCGCAAGCTCGCCTTTGGCTTAGGGCTTGAAGGCAAGCAGGTGGGCCAGTTTGTGAAGATGCTAACCGCTCTGGTGCGTCTGTTTAAAGAGAAAGATCTCAGTCTGATGGAGATCAATCCACTGGTCGTTACCACTGAAGGCGACATCATCTGTCTCGATGGCAAGATTAATATCGATGACAATGCACTCTATCGTCATAAAGAACTACAGGCGCTGCGTGATGCGACTCAGGAAGATGCACGCGAAGCTCATGCGAGTGAGTGGGAGCTCAACTACATCGCGCTGGACGGTAATATTGGCTGCATGGTGAACGGTGCAGGGCTTGCGATGGCAACGATGGATCTGATTAAACTGCAAGGTGGCGAGCCTGCTAACTTTTTAGATGTTGGTGGTACCGCTGATAAAGAGCGTGTTGCAGAGGCCTTCAAGATTATTTTGTCGGACGATAAAGTCAAAGGGGTGCTGGTTAATATCTTTGGTGGCATTGTGCGTTGCGACATGATCGCTGAAGGGGTGATCGGTGCGATCAAAGAGGTCGGTATTCAAGTACCGGTGGTGGTACACCTTGAAGGTAATAATGCTGCACGAGGCCTTGAGCTACTGGAAGAGAGTGGACTGGATATTATCGCCGCCAAAGGGTTGAAAGAGTCAGCTACCAAGATTGTAGAGGCGGTTGCTGCAACAAGTTAGTAGCCTTAATTTATCATCTTCACCTCCGATCTACTTCCACAACCGAACATCAAAACTGAACGGTTTGGAATCATTGATAGTGATTTCTCTGAAATCTGGGTGCACAGAGGATTAAGCAGATAATTTCTTTCGCTTGGTATCATTGTAGACGGCACACTGAGTACCACAGAGGATATGGATGTTATCCAGTCGCTTCCAATCTTTTTAGTACCCGCTCCTGGCGGCTGACTTCTCCACCGTTTTGGAAGTGTGGCAATGTCTTCAACGCTTCATTAGCGAATTATCCTTCACTAACATTTTAACATAATATATATTATGCGAAGTCAAAAGAAGTCTTCATGGTGGAGCTGTGCTAAAGCCTGGACACCTACTCAAGTCTAAAAGATCATCTGAATAGATACAGCAGTGGTATGGTCTACATGGCTATCGCCATCAAAGGAAAAAAGCGCTTTTTTAAATGACTTTGCATTTATTGGTGATACGCTTATGCAAAATGGTTATGTACCCATTCAAAAAATTCTGGCAGATGTAGACCAAGTTTGTGATTTTAAATAATGCTTCACTCACTTCTCAAATAAACACAAAAAGATGCAGCCCTCTACAGAAATACTATTAGCTGGAATTCTTGGTAAGGGGTGTAATTTAGGACTCAATCGAATCGCCAATATTTCCGTCGGGATTAGTGAAGATGTCCTTAAAAATACAGTGACATGGTTTTTTGATCTGAAAAATGCTCAATCGGCGAGTGACAAGATCGTCAACTACATTGATAAGCTATCCTTGGCCAATGCGTACCGGCACGACGCGCAGCAGATGCATACCAGCAGTGATGGTCAAAAATATTACATCGCTGTGGACTCTTTGAACTCGGCCTACTCGTTTAAATATTTCGGAAGTGATCGTGGGTCAACTGTTTATACCTTCATAGATGAGCGACAAGCTCTCTTTTATTCGACCGTGATCAGTGCTTCAGAGCGCGAAGCAGCTTATGTGATAGACGGTATTGCCAACAACGATGTTGTAAAAAGTGATATCCACAGCACCGATACGCATGGCTATACGGAATCAATTTTTGGCGCTGCTCATTTTATGGGCACATCGTTTGCGCCAAGAATTAAAGGGCTGGGGAAGCAATCCCTCTATGATTTTGATACCAAAAAGTATCACACACAACAAGGCCATAAAATAAAACCGAGCCGTCCTATTCAACAAAAGCTCATAAAAGACAACTGGGAAGACATATTGCGCTTTATGGTGAGTATTAAACTTAAAAAAGCATCGGCCTCTCAATTGTTCTCGCGGCTAAGCTCTTATGCTAAATACATTCCGCTGTACAACGCACTGAAAGAGTTTGGGCGAATTATGAAATCGCATTTCATCCTAACCTATCTTGATGATGTCGGTTTACGTCAACGAATAGAAAAGCAGCTTAATCGAGTTGAATTATCCAATAAGCTCGCCAAAGCTATTTTCTTTGCAAATAATCAAGAGCTACAAGAAGGATCGAAATCAGAACAAGATCTAACAGGTGCTTGCAAGATGCTTATTCAAAATTCGATAGTATTATGGAATTATCTATATTTGTCGGAGTATTTGACCAAGATACCCGATCAGCGTGAACGTGAAGATGCAGCACAGTCCATTCTGAACGGTTCAGTCCTTACCTGGAGACACATTAATCTCCATGGTGAGTATGATTTTAGAAGAAATGCCGCTAACGATGAGAAGTTTGATCTTGATAAGATTTTGGCGTTAACGATCACGAAATAGGCAAGAAGCAGTCATTTTCAGAAGAAAGGTCGACTTAAAATCGTTATTAATCAATAGGATAAGTCGTCTAAGTGGGCGTTTTATACCGCTTTTGTAGTTAGACCCTACAAAGGCCAGATCTTGCTTATCGCTACCCAAAGCGCATGTATGAATCATTCTCAAAAGAGATATTTTCCGATGATACAAAAGAGATAGTTTTTTATGCGTCTTGTTTAGCTCTGTACAGATTGCACCTCTATGTTGCAAGTGCTGATATTCCCCAGAATATGCGAAAATACAAATGGCATATATTGGTTTTGGTTGGAGCTATCATTGCAGGAAAGAAAATACCAAAACTAAACTCTAAAGCAATGGACAGTTATTGTCAGAAAATTATAGATGTTATTTCAAAGCCAGGTAGTTCAGCGCTATTGCCATTTCAACAAGCAGTAAATATTATGAAAACTACTAGTGATATAAATGACGATAGTCTAAAAAAACAAACTGTAATGGCAGAGATGCTGGAAAAAATAACATAATTAAACGTTGAACGGCAGCTATTGGCCGAAAGTTCCAGTTCGTTTCAGAGCGTCAAAGACTGCTTTCTCGACTTACTTGCCATTTAGAATATTCTGATATTCTGAAATACGTGCCTTCATCAATAATATTAGTGTAGGTCTGCTTAATAGACAAAGCGGTAGTTGAGGGATAGAAAAATGCAATATCCGGTTACATGCGCAGATAATCAGTTATGCAAAGTCTTGATAACTTAACCCCAGATGAGGTTTACTATCAACATCAAACCATTTCTCAAGCTGCCTGAGCTTGATTGACAACCATGTTAGCGCTTAACTTCGCCTCAGGTTGTCCAGTTGAAGGAGGCCACTTCATTGTTAAATAAAACCACATATTGGATAGTTATAACCTATGTAGGCTATTCATTAGGTGCTTACGCATTGCTATTTCTATTAAATAAAGAAATTCCGGTCTGGGTAGAGAGCTTGATCGTAATACTCG
>Ga0316203_1000085_pt1 | contig 175111 bp, 151 predicted proteins | sample 6monrhotite_MG_FD_204940 | JGI IMG/M metagenome (GOLD analysis project Ga0316203, IMG submission 204940) | Microbial mat bacterial communities from mineral coupon in-situ incubated in ocean water Damariscotta River, Maine, United States -... | ecosystem: Environmental > Aquatic > Marine >... | reverse complement strand
AGTCTATAATCAAATCGAAAATCAGGGGCATGCCCCTGACATGAAGAAAGAAGCGGCATAACATTAAACAACATAACAAAGCTTAACATCGCCGCAAATCTGTCCAACCAAACAGAACCACCTCTATGGTAAGGCCGGTTCCCGTTGCCCTGAGACCAAGTCCGGCAAAACTTTCAAAGATAATCCTGGAAAGAAAAGCAAAATTATTGAGAATGTAGGCAAAGACGCCAATATAAAGCACCTTTTTAATCAGGGCGGGTATGACGGATTTATCATCTGCCATGGCCCAGAAAAGCCCCGCAAGCGTAATGTCGATCCCGATCAGGATGGTGGTCAAAAACGCAACATCCGGCGATAGCAAACCAAAGCCACTATCAATATAGGTCACAAATGTTTGCGTGAACTGGTCTATGATTTTGAGATCATCCATGTGCTCTTCCTTATCGCTCGCGCCAATGCGGACTTCGTTGGCAGGTTACGCGGGTACGCCAAATCATTGGCGGCGCACATTTGTGCTTGCCTCGCATTGCTCGGTTTTCTTGAAATTGCTTCATGGCGTATAGGCCTGACGGTCGCCGAGGAAGTTTTGAAACCGGGCACGGGCCTGTTCCCGCGCGGCCAATGATGCAGTCCGGTCAAGAGCTTCAGCGCGCGCCCCGGCCGCCAAAAGCGTTTGAAGCTGCATGGTCTGTTTTGCGTTCAAGGCCGCAAGCTGATTGCCAGCCTGTGCGACCTGTAAATTACCGACGGCGCTCTGGCTTTGGGTGACAAGACGATCAAGAACAACGCTATCGGCGCGCACCTGCTCGACAACGGTGGCCTGTACCCGCATGGAATGCTGAAAGCCTGCGCGAGCCACATTCCATGCTTCCTGTCCGTCCTGAAATATCTGTGATGATGTCGTGGCGGCGGCGTATCTTTGCGGATAAAGCCGCTGGTAATGGGCATCAATCGCCGTGATCTGGTAGGACACATTGCGAGCACTACGGATCAATCCATCCATACGCGCCAATGAGTTTTGCAAATCGCCGGAAATTGAGGTTGGCAGATTGGTGAGGTTGCGCGTCTGATTGACCAACATCCGTGCTTCATTTTGAAGCTGGACAATCTGGTTATTTAGTTGCCGCAAGGTATTCGCAGCTGTTAGAATATTTTGGCCGTAATTGGTCGGGTCAAAAACAATTCCAAAGCCAAGCAAGGCATGGGCTTGTTGTGCGGGTAACAACACCGTTGCCAGCATGAGTATGGCGGCGAATAGAGGGTTTTTGAGAGATTTCATGTCTTGCTCCTTTGAAAGTTTCCAATAAGCGGAATTGCCCATTCGAGATTTTTTGCAGTGAGATAACGGGTCACAAATTCTGTGCCCTCCGTCTCGGTGCTCAGACGGGCGAGCAATTGGTGATCGGCTTTTTCGGAAGCCGCGCAAAAAGCCAAGGCAACGGGGCCAAGGTTCAAGTCAAACAGGCGATTGCCCTGACGGGACTGAAAATAATATTCCCGCTTCGGCATGGCTCTTGAGATAATTTCGGCCTGACGGGCATTCAGTCCGAAGGCGTCATAGATTTTACGCTGCTGTGGCTCCAGCGCCCGCTCATTTGGCAGGAATATCCGGCTCAGGCAGCTTTCAATAATTGCAGGCGCAATGGTGCTGTTTGTAATATCGGAAAGCGACTGGGTGGCAAAAATAACCGATACATTTTTCTTTCGAAGGGTTTTGAGCCATTCACGCAGCCGTCCGGAAAATTCGGGATCATCCAGAAATACCCAGGCTTCATCCAGAATGAGCAGACTTGGCCGCCCGTCAAAACGTTCCTCAAGTCGGTGAAACAGATAGGTCAGTGTGGGAAGCACGGCACTTTTGGTGTGCATCAGTTCTTCCATCTCAAAACACTGCACGTCGCCAAGGTTAAGCTTATCATCGTCAGCATCAAGCAACCGGCCATGGGGGCCGTTTAAGGTATAGGGCTGCAAGGCCTGACGAAGGCTATTGCTTTGAAGCAGAGCCACGAGGCCGGTGAGTGTGCGCTCCTGAACAGGGGCCTCTGCCAAATTACAAAGGGCCGACCAGACATTGTCCTTTATCTCCGGCGTGACAGCATCTTGTTCATGGGCGATAAGACTACAAACCCATTCCTGCGCCCATGCTCGCTGATGGGTATCTTCAATGCGCGCCAAGGGCTGAAAAGCAAGGGCACTATTGCCGCCCAGATCAAACCAGCTTCCGCCCATGGCAAGAGTGGCCGCCCGTGCCGATCCGCCCTTGTCAAATATATAAATTTGAGAATTTTGGTAGCGGCGAAACTGCATGGCCATCAGGGAAAGCAAAACGGATTTACCGGCACCCGTTGGCCCAACAATGATTGTGTGACCAACATCGCCTTGGTGAAGGGACAGGCGAAACGGCGTGGCACCACCTGTTTCAGCCATCAATAGCGGCGGCCCGTCCAAATGTGCATTATATTCCGGCCCGGCCCACACGGACGATAGTGGTGTCATATGAGCCAGATTAAGGGTTGAAATTATCGGCTGGCGCACATTGGCGTAAAGATGCCCGGGCAAAGTGCCAAGCCAGGCATCAACTGCATTGACGGTCTCATGAATTGCGGCAAATCCTGCCCCACTGACAGCGCGTTGCACGGCGCGCATTTTCTCGGCGGCAATCGCCGCATCTTCATCCCAGACAATGATTGTTGTGGTAAAATAACCAAAAGCCACATGATCGCTGCCCAGTTCCTGCAAGGCCTCATCGGCATCAAGGGCTTTATTATCCGCGTCCGTATCAACCAGCACGGATGGCTCATTGGTCATGACTTCTTTGAGGAGTGCCATGACGCTTTTGCGTTTGGCAAACCATTGGCGGCGATATTTGCCAAGTTCCTTGGTGGCTTCGGGCTTATCCATGGCAATGAAACGGGAACACCAGCGGTAAGACAGACCCAGACCATTGAGAGCGTCGAGAATTCCGGGCGTGGTGGAGCCGGGAAAAGACAGGATGGTCATGATGCGCAAATGAGCATCACCCAGCATCGGCTCCAACCCGCCCGTTAAAGGACAGTCGGCAAGAACGGCATCCAGGTACATCGGGGTTTCCGGTGGCCTTATCATATGCCGCTTGGTGGAAATGGTCGCGTGCAAATAAGTGAGCGTTTGTGCATCATCCAGCGGTCCTAGTTCCGGCAAGGCATTTGCAAACAGATCAAACGCCCGGTCTGTCTGGGTAACAAAACTTTCCAGATGATCATGAACATCGAACGATCGCTTGTGATCAGACGTTTCCAGCAGCAGACCTTCGGCGCGGCGGGTCCGGTCTTCTGGCGGCAAATAGCAAAGGGTCAGAAAAAATGACGTATCAAAATGAACCTGCTCTGCCTCAAATCCGCCGCGCCGTTCTTCATCTACCAACCATGAGCCCGAATCAGGAAAATTTGATTGCGGATAGCCTGTAATCTGGTGACGGTCTGCCTCAAAAAACAAAGCCCAGCCGGAACCAAAACGCTTCAAGGCATCATTGACCCGTGCGCTGATGGCAATCAGTTCTGATTGGGTGGCGCTATCCAAATCCGGTCCGCGATACCGGGCCGTGCGCTGAAATGATCCGTCTTTGTTGAGAATAACGCCCGGCGCAATAAGCGAAACCCAGGGCAGATAATCAGCAAGGCGCGTGGGACGTTTTTGATATTCTGATAAATTGAGCATATTCACGCCTCCAAAAACGGCTTGTGCCGAATGTGACGCTTTAGAACGTCCATAAATTGGGGGTCGCGTTTTGCCGTCAGTCCCGCCTTTTTGATGACCTGAACCATTCAGGTCACCCTTCGCACAAGTTTGTGCAAAGCTTCGTTGCCTGGAGCCAAAAAGCTCAACAAGCTTATCTTTTTCAATCTCAAAATATACTTTCTCGCCATTTATTCAGACCAGCGCCATGCACTTGCGATAACTTCTCACGTATAAGAAAAATGCCATAATTGACAAAAATATAGCAACTAATGAGAAGGGAAAATCAGAATTGTTGATGGTCATATTCCAAATGGCGGCACTACCAAAGATGATCGGCAAAAATGCACCTGCCGCAAACCATCTTTTGGTCCAAGCTAAATTGATTGCAAACTCTGTTCCGGCAACATCAGGATTAAGAGGGCGCAATCTTTGCCATTGCCACAAATAAGGAAAGATTAATAATAACATAAGACCAGCGGCGACTTTGAATGGAGCTGTATGGAATATTTCTTTTTCAAAGAAATGTTCTATAGCTTTCAAAGTAAAAAGAGAAATTAATAAGAGCATTACGACAGCCTTAAATCGGGCAGGTAATGCATACAACCAACTTTTCTCAGTTTCGGCTACGTGTTTTGCGTTAGCTAGCTGAGAAAATTTATTAATAGTTTTTTTTATAGCTATAGTTCCATATGGTGCAACGTATAATTCGCCTTTTGGATTATTAAAAAAAACAAGCATTTCATTTCCTTTTCTATGTGTTCATTAACAGTGAAGCGATCGATCTAGAGTGATTAATAAAACAGCGTTTGATGTTATTTAACATGAGCCATTCAAGGAACCCTCTGCACAGATTTATGTAGATTTTTTTCTATTTAATGTACCCGTTTAACAAACAGACCCTCCTGTTTAAGAAGGTCGATAACAGATTCTTTGCCCACCAAATGGGCTGTTCCTACGACAACAACATAATTACCTGGTTTATCAAGGATGGTTTTGATTTTGGGGATCCAGTTGCGATTACGCCTAAACAAAATTTTATCTTTCAGATTTAACGTTTCGGAAAAAGCCATTTGAAATATTTCCTCAAGGGAGGTGAGATCACCGGAAACCCAAGCCGATGTCATTTTTTCCATTACTTCTATAAGCCGATCTTTATCTCTAAGAGATTGTTGGACAAATTTTAATTCTTCATCAGCATTAAGGTTGTTAAATATGGAAATTTGGAACTCGGCTGTTTCAAGACCACCGATCTTTATTCCCTTGGCCTGCGCAAGACCCGCCAACGTGGCTTCCACACCTGCTGCAGGATTATACCCCTTCTTGATAAATTTAAAGGCCGTGTAAACTGTTACCGCCGTCCATGGCTTAAAACGCGAAAAATTTTGCTCTGGCTGCAATATATTCTGACCCATCAAACGCCGAACTTGCTCATGTGCCCATTGATCAATATTTTGTGTTTCTGGCTTTAGGATTTTACCAGCCTCGATGGCAGATTTAAGTATGTGAACCACCCAATGTTCAAAGGACGCATTTTTATCGGAACAAATGGTTTTGATACCTGTCTCACACATCCATTTTGCCCGTACCAAATAGGAATCATAAAGCCTTCTGGCTGCAAGGGTATTTTCATCAGGGTCAATCGCCAGCAATTTACGGGTCGTTTCTTTCCAACATTTCCCCGCTGCATCCAAATCAAGGATTTGAATATAGATCGGGAAGTGCCGCCTGTCTTCGTCGGTTACCGCCCGCGCTGTTGGCACCAATTCCACATTGATAGTAGCAATATTACCCATTTGTACCGATTTCCGGTTCATCATTTACCGCCCAGAATTCTTTTAAGAGAATTCTCCGTTCAGTATGGCATTAATCCCTGAAAATTTTAATCAAATTCCAGTGAAATTTTATCAACCTCCCTGTCGCTTTAAACGACGCGGGCGTTTAAAGCGTATTTTGTCCTTGGTTTATCGGATTAAATTGGGTATTATGGGGTAAATTATTGGATATAAACTCTATGAAAGACCCAAATCTTTATCTGACACCGGATATCGTGAAGCTTGTTGCGGAGATTGACGAATTTAAAGGCCGTTGGCAGGCACTGGAAAATCTCTCTCCTGAACGGCTGTCTGCTTTGCGCAAAGTGGCAACGGTTGAAAGCGTTGGCTCTTCAACCCGTATTGAAGGCGCAAAGCTGACCGATGCGCAAGTAGAAACCTTGTTGTCGGGTTTAGGTAAAACATCTTTCTCCTCCCGTGATGAACAGGAAGTGGCGGGCTATGCCCACGCCATGGACCTTGTGTTCGAGGCTTTTGCCGATATGCGGCTTACTGAAAACCACATCCGCCAACTTCATCAGACATTATTGCGTTACAGCCATAAGGATGAACGCCATCGCGGGTCATATAAGACGCTCGATAATCATGTAGTCGCCTTTGATGCTGATGGCCGTGAGATAGGCGTTATTTTTGAAACCACCACGCCTTTTGATACGCCGCGCGAAATGGAAGAGCTGGTTGCCTGGACCGTAAAAGCAATTGATGAAGAAGCACTGCATCCGCTGTTGACCATTGCTGTATTCGTGGTGACATTTCTTGCTATCCATCCGTTTCAGGATGGAAATGGCCGCCTGTCCCGAGTATTGACCACATTGCTATTGCTTCGGGCCGGATATGATTATGTCCCTTACGCTTCACTTGAAAGCGTGATTGAGGAAAATAAAGACCTCTATTACAAAGCCCTGCGCCGCACCCAAACCACGCTTAAAGGTGATGACCCTGACTGGGAACCATGGGTGGGGTTCTTCCTGCGTTGCCTTAAAAAACAGAAAAACAATCTGGCCGAGCGACTGGATCGTGATCAGATTGCCAGTGATGATGATGCCGAATTGCCGGAGATTTCTTTAAAAATTCTGACCCTGCTACGCACCCATAATCGCCAAAACATTGTGCAGATTACCGAGGCAACCGGTGCAAACAGAAATACAGTCAAGCTGCGACTACGCGAGCTGGTAACCGCCGGAAAGATCAGACGACACGGGAAAGCGAGAGCCACGTGGTACACATTATGAACAATGATATATCCACCGTTTTCTTCCTTATCAACAGCATATTGATAGGGAATTAGCGTGAAAATAGTCGATAACATTAACAATCTTCTTGGAGATGATCTCAAAACGACCCTAAAGAACGGGACGCGGTTGAAAGTCGCGGCCTCCTGCTTTTCGATATATGCGTTTGAAGCTCTAAAAGCTGAATTGTCAAAAATCGACAAACTGGATTTTGTTTTCACTGCGCCCACTTTTGTACCGGAAGGGGCAACGGATCAGGTCAAGCGAGAGCAGCGCGAGTTTTTTATTCCAAAAGTAGAGCGCGAGAGAAACCTGTATGGAACAGAGTTTGAAATTCAGCTTCGCAATAAGCTAACACAACGTGCTGTTGCCCGTGAATGTGCTGATTGGATAAGAAAAAAGGCGACCTTTCGTTCAAATAAAACCAAGGCTCCAATGCAACAATTTATTTGCGTCGATGGTAAATCTGAACAGGTTGCCTACATGCCGATAGGTGGTTTTACCGCTGTTGATCTTGGCTTGCAAAAAGGAAATGCCGTTTCAAATATCGTCAATCGGTTTGATGGCGCACCTTATACCAACACATATCTTGATCTGTTCGATCAGATTTGGAGCGACCCGGACAAGCTGGAAGACGTAACCGAGACTATCTGCCAGCATATTGAATCCATTTATCAGGAAAATTCACCGGAACGCATTTACTTCCTGATCCTCTATAATCTCTTCAATGAATTTCTGGAAGAAATTAATGAGGATGTTCTGCCAAATGACCGCACCGGTTATCTGGATAGTTTGGTCTGGAACAAGCTTTTCAATTTTCAGCGTGATGCAGCAACAGGCATCATCAACAAGCTGGAAACCTACAATGGCTGTATTCTAGCGGACAGCGTTGGCCTTGGCAAAACCTTCACAGCCCTTGCGGTCATTAAATATTATGAGCTTCGCAATCGTTCTGTTCTGGTTCTCTGTCCCAAAAAACTTGCTGACAACTGGATGAACTATAACAGTAATCTAAAGACCAATCTTTTTGCCAAGGACCGGTTGAATTACGATGTGCTCTGCCACACGGATTTATCACGAGACAGCGGCATGTCCTTTAACATACCCCTAAATCGTGTGAACTGGGGAAATTACGATCTCGTCGTTATTGATGAATCTCATAATTTTCGCAACAACGACATCTATAAGGACAAGGAAACGCGCTACCAGAAACTGATGCGTCAAGTTATTCGAGAGGGTGTCAAAACCAAAGTACTGATGCTGTCGGCGACACCAGTAAACAATCGTTTCACTGATCTGCGCAACCAGCTCGCGCTTGCCTATGAGGGCCAGTCCGATGCTCTTAGCCAAAAGCTGAAAACCAATACCAGCATTGAAGAAATATTCCGCAAAGCACAAACTGCTTTTAATATGTGGTCAAAACTTCCCCCTTCAGCCCGCACCGCACCGGCAATTCTCAAAGCACTTGATTTTGACTTTTTTGAGTTGCTGGACAGTGTAACGATTGCCCGTTCCCGCAAGCATATCGAGACATTTTACGACACCAAAGACATCGGAAAATTCCCTGAACGCCGCAAACCGCTTTCATTTCATTGCCCGGTTACCACCAGAAAAGATGTAATGGGTATGAATGAGATTTACGCTCAATTGACCCTGGTGAAGCTGGCCGTTTACGCGCCTTTGAGCTACATCTTGCCAAGTCGCATGACAAAATATGAAGAGCTGTATGATACAGAACTTGAAGGCGGCAAAGGCCGCTTGAGACAGGCGGACCGTGAGCGCAGCCTACAAGCACTTATGACGACTAATTTGCTAAAACGGCTTGAAAGCTCGGTAGAGGCATTTCGTCTTACTTTGGGCGCACTAAAAAACAACCTCACAACCACCCTTGATGCCATAGCGGATTTTGAGCGTTCCGGTAGAACGCCGGACATATCCGACTATACCGCCAATGTTGATGATTTTGATAATGATGATGACGACCTGAGTGGCCTTGGGGATTTTACCGTCGGCAAGAAAGTCAAAATCAGCCTTGCGGATATGGATGTTCAATCCTGGCAGCATGATCTCAAAGGCGACCTCGCGTTGATCGATGGGCTTCTTGCTTCCATGGAATTGATACGGCCCGAAGATGATAGCAAGCTTCAGCATTTAAAGGCGCAAATTCGCGACAAAATTAAAAATCCACTTAATGCGGGTAACAAAAAGATACTTATTTTTACCGCTTTTGCCGATACGGCAAACTATCTGTATAAAAATATTGCTGCCGATATTTTAAAGACCCAGGGCTTACACTGTGCAAAAGTTACTGGTTCGGACGCACCTAAAACAACGTTCAAAAAAGCTTATGACTTCCAGTCCGTCCTCACGCTTTTCTCACCGCGTGCGAAGGAAAAGCATCTTATCATGCCAGATGATAGTAATGAGATTGACATTCTCATCGGCACCGACTGTATTTCCGAAGGACAAAACCTTCAGGATTGCGACTATCTCATCAACTATGACATTCACTGGAATCCGGTAAGGATCATCCAGCGTTTCGGGCGCATTGACCGTATTGGGTCCCTCAATGCCCAAATACAGCTTGTGAATTATTGGCCGGATATTACGCTCGATGAATATATCAACCTGAAAGAACGCGTTGAAAACCGCATGATGATTGCCGATGTGACGGCGACCGGTGATGATAATGTACTGACTGCCAAGAGCAGTGAGATTGCCTACCGCAAGGAACAGCTCAAACGCATGCAGGAAGAAGTGATTGAGCTGGAAGATGTCAAAACCGGCGTTTCAATCACCGACCTTGGTCTGAATGATTTCCGCATGGATTTGCTCAACTATGTGAAGGAAAATGGTGACCTGAAAAGCTTGCCCAATGGCCTTCATGCAGTTGTGCCGGCTGATGTTAATCGTGGGCTTCCTGCCGGTGTGATTTTCGCCCTGAAAAATATCCATGACAGCGTCAATATTAACCAGCAGAACCGGCTGCATCCCTATTATCTTGTCTACATCAATAATGATGGCGAGGTTGTGGTTGACCAAACGCAAGTCAAACGTCTTCTCGATCTGATACGTTCAAGCTGCAAGGGGCAGTCAGCGCCTATCCAGAATATCTGCCGCCTGTTTAATAAGCAAACACAAGACGGCAACGATATGGGGCAACAATCAGAGCTTTTGAGTGCCGCCATTCGTTCCATGATAGAGGTCAAGGAAGAAAAAGACATTGATAGCCTTTTTTCCGGCGGGCGCACAACGGCGCTGGTCAATACCATTGCCGGACTGGATGATTTTGAACTGATTGCCTTTCTGGTTGTTCAGGAGAATGCTCTATGAGCGCATTCTTCGATTATCCCAAAGCCGCGAAATTTGGTAGAATCTTACCCAAGAGCAAAATCTATGATCACGCCCACGCATCTTCAAAACTGCAACAGCTCTTTGTTGATCAGGTGGAAAAAATCATCTGGCAATACAAACTGGCACCGGAAACCATCAATCTGGCCGCCACAAAGTCCGTGTCGGAAATTCAGGTTTTTGAAATCCGCTTGCGCACGGCGGCATGTGATGAAGATATTTTGCGGGCCATTGATAAGGCCATTCCTTTCCCAATCATTTTCGAATTATCACAAAATGAGAAATGCAAAGTGGTTGCAGCCTATAAACGGCCCCCAAATAATCAAAAAGGTGAAGCAGACGCCACAAAATGGGTGGTCATCGAATATTTTGAAACAAAGTGGCAGGGGGCGGACAGACCACGAACGGCCTTACCCACGGCGCTTGATCTTGGTGCGCTCTATGAAAAGCTGATAAGCGACTTGCTGCCCGGTGACGTTGGCAAGGATGCACCAGTTGCGGTGCGGGTCGAAAATCTGGAAGCCATTCGGGCGAGTGAGAGCGAAATAGCACGGATCAAGGCGCGCATGGCCCGTGAAAAACAATATAACAAACGTATTGCCATCAATGCAGAATTGCGGGCGGCGATAGAAAAATGTCATAGGTTAACCACGGAAGTCACAGAAAGGCACGGAAATGAGCGAATTGATTCTTGAAAAAGAAACTTATGCTATTCGCGGAGCGGTTTTTGAGGTTTATCAGGAAATGGGAAGTGGCTTTTTAGAGGCCGTCTATCAAGAATGTATGGAAAAAGAATTTTTCTCAAGAAAAATTCCCTTTGTCAGCCAACCTGACCTGATTTTAAATTATAAAGGGCAACAGTTACAAAAAATCTATAAACCAGATATAATTGCCTTTGGAAAAATAATTATCGAATTCAAAACGACCAGAACAATAGAGCAAATCCATAAAGCACAGATTTTAAACTATTTAAAAGCAACCGAATTAAAACTTGGACTATTAATCAATTTTGGTAGTCATCCAAAAGTACAAATCGAACGATTCGTACTTTGATCTGTTGTGGTAAATACAAGAGGTTAAATAAGTTAACCACGGAATACACAGAAAGGCACAGAAATAAAGTAACCAGTTTTCCGTGTTCTTCCGTGTCTTCCGTGGTTAAAAATGAGGATAAAAATGGACAAATTAAAAATGCACAGCCCTGATTTAACGGAGGGGAATATCGCCAAAATCCGCGACCTGTTTCCAAATTGTGTCACCGAAGCACCGATGAGAACGGCAAGTTGCGCTTGGCAGTTGATTTTGATCAGCTCAAACAGGAATTATCAGACAGCATTGTAGAAGGACCACAGGAACGCTACCGCCTCGACTGGCCGGGCAAGCGCGAAGCCTTGCTCACTGCCAATGCCCCCATTGCCAAAACCCTGCGCCCGTGTCGCGCAGAAAGCGTTGATTTTGACACTACACAAAATCTATTTATCGAGGGCGATAATCTGGACGCTTTGAAATTGTTGCAGGAAACTTATCTGGGCAAAGTCAAAATGATCTATATCGATCCGCCCTATAATACGGGTAACGATTTTATCTATGAGGACGACTTTTCCGAAAGTGCCGAAGAATTTTTGATGAAATCAAACCAGACAGATGAAACTGGAAATAGACTGATTGCTAACAAAGATAGTAATGGTCGGTTCCATTCAGATTGGCTTAGTTTTCTTTATCCTAGATTGAAGTTGGCTAAAAATTTGTTGGCTGATAATGGTGTGATTTTTGTGAGCGCCGATGAAAATGAGATTCACAATTTAAAACATTTGCTCAACGAAGCGTTTGGCTCTGTAAACCTTCTTGGGGTAATTGCCAATGTAAACAATCCCAAAGGGCGATCTGATGATAAGTTTATCGCGACAGCCCACGAATATTTAGCGGTTTATTCAAAAGACATATCACAGGCTAAATTTTTTGGATTTGAGCCAGATGAAAAAATCAAAAAAAGATATAACAAAGTTGACGAAAGTGGCCAAAAATTTCGCGATATGGATTTGAGGAAAACCGGAGATGCGGACAAGAGAGAAGACCGCCCTGATATGTTTTACTATTTCTATTTTTCGAAAAAAAATAACTCTCTACGAGTCTCCAAAAAATCAGATGAAGAAAGTGACGAAATAGAAATCATTCCGCTGAAAGACGACAATTCCCATGGAAGATGGCGCTGGGGTTTTGATACCGCGAGAGAAAGAATTGGCGAAGTATATGCTAAATTAATGCCCACAAGGGGAATCTGGGGAATTTTTGAAGTTGACTACTTAGAAGGACGTCCTCCAGTTAAAAGCACTTCCGCATGGACTTTTAAGGATGTTAATAGCGAAAGAGGTAGCGAGCAGTTTATCGATTTGGAATTCGATAAAGAAACCTTTCAGCGCCCAAAGCCTATTGGAACTCTGAAAAGAGTTCTTGAGTTAGGTACAGTACCTCACGAGAAGGCATTGGTGCTTGACTTTTTTGCTGGATCAGGAGGCTTTGCGCAAGCTGCGCTTGAGCTTAATGCCGAAGGAAGAAGAAATATCAACTTCATCCTTGTCCAATTAGATGAAAAATGTGACGAGGATTCACAAGCATTTAAGGATGGATTTGAGCACATCGCGCTAATAAGCCGCGAACGAATTAGACGTTCAAGTGCAAAAATTCTTGAGGGAAAGTGCCACGAAGATTGGAACAAAGATGTCGGCTTTCGAGTCCTGAAAATCGACACGTCCAATATGGCGGATGTTTATTACACGCCGGAACAGACTGACCAGAAAGACCTGCTGGCCGCTGTGGATAATATCAAGCCAGGGCGGGACAACCCGGAAGACCTTCTGTTTCAGGTGCTGGTGGATTGGGGTGTTGACCTAACCCTGCCTATCCGGCGCGAGATCATTCAGGGCAAGGCCGTCTTTTTCGTCAATCATGAGCCTTATGATCTGATCGCCTGTTTTGACAAAGGCATTTCCGAAGAACTGGTCAAGGAACTGGCCACCCATAAACCTGTGCGCGTGGTGTTCCGCGATAATGGTTTTGTATCGGACGCGGTAAAAATCAATGTTGACCAGATTTTCCGTCAGCTCTCGCCCGCCACCGATGTTAAATCGATATAGGGGGCGGTAATGAAACTCAAAGAATTTGTAAAAATGACCCTGTTAGACATTACCGAAGGTGTGTCAGAGGCTCAACAAACATCACCATCCTGGATTGCCCCCGGACGTGTCGAAGGGGAAAAAGTCACCCTGCCTCAACATGTTTCTTTCGAAGTTGTTGTAACAACTAATAAAGAAGGCGGAGGAAGTATTTCCGTTCTGTCAATGGCTGAAATTAAGGCTGAAGGAAAGACGGAACAGCTAAATAGAATTACTTTTGATGTGCCCGTGTACTTCCAGGCAAAAAAAGGGAATTTGGAGGGCGACGATGAAACTTAAATTCAAAATTCAGCCCTATCAAACCAACGCCGTTGACGCGGTTCTGGATTGCTTTGCCGGACAGCCCAAAAGCGATGCGCTACGTTACCGGATTGATCCGGGACAGGTGAAGAAAGGTGAGTATTATCGATCCGAGTCTGAATATGAAGGTTTTAAAAATGACGATATTCGCCTGACAGAGGCTCAGCTTCTGGACAATATTCAATTCGTGCAGAAACGACAAAATCTGCCTTTGTCAAAGTCGCTTGCTGATATTACCGAGACCGACCGCAAGGGCGTGGTCAAGCCAAAGCAAAAATCATACAAGCCCGGCGCGCAATTCAATCTTGATATCGAGATGGAGACCGGCACCGGCAAAACCTATTGCTATATCAAGAGCATATTCGAGATGCACAAGCGTTTCGGCTGGTCAAAATTTATCATCATGGGGCCCAGCATCGCCATCCGCGAAGGTATAAAAAAGTCATTCGAAATCACTGCCGATCATTTTACCGAAAGCTACGGTAAAAAGGCGCGGTTTTTCATTTATAATTCCAAGCGCCTGCATGAGCTGGAAAGCTTTTCCAGTGACGCTGGTATCAATGTGATGATTATCAATATTCAGGCGTTCAATGCGCGCGGTGCGGACAATCGTCGGATATATGACGAACTGGATGACTTCCAATCCCGCCGCCCCATTGATGTGATCAGCTCCAACCGCCCGATCCTGATACTGGATGAACCACAGAAGATGGAAGGCGCGGCCACCATGGACGCCCTGCCGAAATTCAATCCGCTGTTCATTATGCGCTACTCAGCAACTCATAAAACCAACCATAACAAGATTCACAGGCTTGATGCGCTGGACGCCTATAATCAGAAGCTGGTGAAGAAAATTGCCGTACGCGGTATTCAGACGCGCGGGCTTTCGGGCACCAACGCCTATCTCTATCTGGAAAGCATAGAGATTTCCAAAAAAGCCCCCGTGGCGCGCATTGAGCTGGAGGTAAAACTCAAAACCGGTGAGATTAAACGCCAGCTCAAACGGCTGGAATTCGGGCGCGATCTTTTTGTTGAGTCCGGTGAACTTGATCAATATCGCGGTTTCACCATAAGCCAGATTGACTATAATCACGACACGGTTGAATTCACTAACGGTGAAGTTCTGAATGCTGGTGAAGCCACTGGCGATGTAAATGAACAAGACATTCGCCGTATCCAGATACGCGAAACCATCAAAGCGCATTTTGACAAGGAAAAGCAACTCTTTGCCCAAGGAATCAAAGTGCTGTCCCTGTTCTTTATCGATACAGTCGCCAAATATCGCGACTATGACCAGCCGGACGAAAAAGGCGACTATGCCCGCGTCTTTGAACGTGAATATCAAACACTAAAAGACGAATATCTGTCAGAACTGGCTCTGGATAATGAAGCTTATCGCAAGTATCTGGTGGATATTGATGCAGGTGCAACCCACAATGGTTATTTCGCCATCGACAAGAAAACCAAGCGCCTGAAGGACCCCAATGTTGGCGCACGCTCCGTCGATTCAGATGACGTCGATGCCTATGACCTGATTCTGAAGGACAAGGAACGGCTTTTGTCCTTTAGTGAGGCAACCCGTTTTATCTTCTCGCATTCAGCCCTGCGTGAGGGCTGGGATAATCCCAATGTATTTGTCATGTGCATGTTGAAACACAGCGACAACACACTGTCCCGCCGTCAGGAAGTGGGTCGCGGGCTTCGTTTATCCGTCGATCAATATGGTGAACGTATGGATCACCCAGCCATTGTGCATGACATTAATGTGCTCACGGTTGTTGCCAGTGAAAGTTACAAAGATTTTGTTGCGGGCCTGCAAACTGAAATTGCGGAGACACTTTCAGCCCGCCCCAGAAAAGCCACCGAAGCCTATTTTACCGGCAAAATTATAGAAACAGAATCCGGTTTGGTGGAAATAACCCCACAAATGGCCAAGCAAATTTATCGCTATTTGATCAAGAACGATTACACCGATGATGATGACGGGATCACTGATACGTATCATCTGGCCAAGGAAGCAGGCGAGCTAGCAGGTTTTGCCGAAGAGCTCGACCCCTATACGGCGCAGATAATCGACCTGATTGACAGCGTATTTGACGATAGCAAACTGCCCAAAATTGATGATGGCCGCAAGCCGAAAACCAATCCACTCAACGCTAATTTTGAGAAAAAGGAATTTTTGGAACTCTGGTCACGTATCAATCGCAAAGCGGTTTACCGTGTCGAATTTGAGTCCAGTGAGCTTGTGCAAAAATCAGTTGTTGCGCTCAATAAAGAGCTTCGCGTCACCCCGCTGCAATACACGGTGCAGGAAGGCGAGCAGATTGCTGCCGTAACCGATGACCAGCTCAAATCCGGTGAAAGTTTTAAGGTAACTGGGACAAGCACAGAACGGGGCGGCACAGTATATTCAGATGTTGCCTACGATCTTGTCGGTAAAATAGCCGAGAACGCCCACCTGACACGCAAAACCGTTGCGGAAATTCTTACTCAAATTGAACCAGCTATATTCGCGCAATTTCAACTAAACCCTGAACATTTCATCACAGAAACTTCAAGGTTGATCAAGGAACAAAAAGCCACCGCCATTATTGAAAAACTCAATTATGACGGAGTCGAAGATCGCTATGAAACCGATATTTTTACCGCCGCACAAACAGGGCAGGATTTCTCACGAGCCACGGAAAAACTCAATAATCATGTCTATGATTACTGTGTCACCGATTCCGCTGTCGAGCGCCGTTTTGTCGGTGAGCTGGATGTGAGCGATGAAGTCGTGGTCTATGCGAAACTGCCGGGTGGTTTTCTCATTCCAACACCTGTTGGCGATTATAATCCCGACTGGGTAATTTCATTTAAGCAGGGCAGTGTCAAACATATTTACTTTGTGGCGGAAACCAAGGGCACAATGTCCACAATGAAATTACGCGAAATTGAGAAAACCAAAATCGAATGTGCCCGCAAATTCTTTGATGGCATCAATGAAAATATTCAACATGAAAAGGTCAAATATGACGTCGTCACCGACTTTGGAAAATTGATGGACGTTGTTGGATTGAGAGGGGCCGCTAACGGATGAATGCACGCGCATTAAGAGTAGGTACTTTGACAAATGATGAAGTTGGCATCATCAGAAATCTGTTTACGCCATTATGAACTATCGCCCATAGGCAAATTTTGGTGTCCAGCTATCAACGAGTTTTTCATCTTCATTCTCGTCCTCATATGGATCTTCAATAATTTCCTCGCTAGAAAGAACAGTCAATGTTAGGCCGTAACTCTCAAGGCCTACGATTTCTTCATCAAGGGTAGTATGTGCCGAACCTTCAAACCAGACCGAGAGCGTACTCTCCGCGCAAGCTGACTCGCCAGCAAGAACTCTGTCATTATCGCGATTAAAACTGGATGTTTCTGATATGGGCAATGCATCTCCTTTTCGAAGAAATCGTAAACGGCCAAGGTTCTTAAAACTGTCTGACATAAATGCATAGCGGATGTTCTGCCCTGCACTGACAATAATCGCCATAGGGTATGGCGCGCATTCTGCCGCACGGATTGCTGCGGCTGTCAGCGAACTATTAGATAGGGCTGACAATGATTTTATTGCATCAAGGCCAACTATACTGCCCAACAGCTTATTTTTTACCAAATGGGTAGGCATTAAGAGGCCAGCGGCAAAGTGGTCCGCCTCTATTTCAATTGAGCAATCGCCCTGAGAAAATCCCCCACGAGAGACATGCATCGGGCCAGTTTTAAGAATTTCTTCTGGATGACCGTCGATGAAATAATGTCCTAACTCGTGTGCAACCGTAAAATTCTGAAATCCACTATTTTGAATGGTGGTTGAATAGATGATTCCAACTCCATCATCATTAAATACTATGCATCCGCTCATGCCATCTTTTTCTGGTTGTTTTGCTTCGACGAGAATATCCTCGTCACTTGCAATTTTGAATGGATCAATTGGAAGTGAGTCGAATCCGTGGTCTTGAGCGGTTTTCTCTCCCAGTTGTTGTGCCATTTTTAATCGAAACCTTCTCATTAAGAGTGCTCCTGGCGACGATGGGCAAGCGTATCTATCATCACCTGAATACTTTCACGATCAGCATCTGAAAGATTTTCTTCATTTCGAAAAACAGTTGTAGCACCACTCAGTTTAGAAGTCCGGCCAAGCAGGAAATCCGATGTTACATTCAGAGCTCTTGCAAGCGCTCTAATATTTGCAAATGATGGTTTGCGACGACCCTTCTCGAAGTGGCCAATTGCCGCTGGCTGTAGGTTTGCTAGTTTTGCCAATTCTGTCTGATTTAGTGATCGTGCTTCCCGCGCCTCACGCAATCTACCCCCAAAATTATCTTCTCTATCTATGGCTCTTGACATTACGTTTCCAGTTATTATATATTGACGATAACGTAGGATTTTCTTTCTGTTTTTTTTATTCTAAATTCCTACGATTTCGTCAACTAACATATGACGATTTAGAATTTTGGTCAAGCCAAAGGAGATTAAAATGTCACGAGGTCCAGAAACGCATCACGTAGTTCCTAACCCGAAAGGCGGCTGGGATGTTAAACGCGGCGGCGCGAGTCGTGCCAGTAGCCACCACGAAACGAAACGCGAGGCCATTGATACCGGTCGTAGCATTAGCCGGAATCAGGAAACAGAATTACGAATCCACAACAAAGACGGACGGATTGCCAGCAGTGATAGCCATGGCTCCGATCCGTTCCCACCAAGAGGTTAAAAGGAATAAAACTTGCGAAAAATATTAACCATAGATGGGGGCGGTATCAGAGGAACATTTCCAGCAGCCCTTTTGGCGGAACTGGAAACGGAACTTGATGAACCGATTGGACATTACTTTGACCTGATAGCTGGAACTTCGACCGGCGGCATCATCGCAATCGGACTCGGGATGGGACTGACAGCCAAAGAAATTTTGAAGCTTTATGAGGAAAAAGGACCAGCCATATTTGATCAAACCCAAGCGGGTATTATCGGATGGTTGAGGGCAAAATTCCGAACCACGAAACACCATATTTGGGGGCCGAAATATAGTACCGAACCACTGAAAGAAGCCCTTGAAGAAATATTTGGGGGGCGCAAGCTTGGTGAATCTCGAACACGCCTGATGATCCCATCATGGCACCCGAAAACCCAGGACGTCTACATTTTTAAGACTGCTCACCACACTCGGTTTCAAACCGATTACAAAGAACTGACTATTGATGCGGCGCTAGCAACAGCGGCAGCGCCTACGTTCTTCCGACAACATACTACAGCAAATGATGTCGGCCTCGTCGATGGGGGCATTTGGGCTAATAATCCCACGGGAATCGCAGTGGTAGAGGCTACGGCAACATTGGGCTGGCCCGCAGACCAGCTCAAGATACTAAGCATTGGCTGTCTTGAAGACGTAAAAGTCGTTAACGAAGCTTACGGCGCATTGCGAATAGCACCGCAAATCGCAAGTTTCTTCATGGCTGGGCAATCCCACAGCTCACTTGGTATTGCCCATATATTAACTGGCGACCCGCATGAAAGAAAGTCGATTTATCGAATCTCCCAGCCAGTTCCGGAGGGTTTCTATACCCTCGATAACACAAGGCGGATTCATGATTTAAAGGACAGGGCTTTTGCCGAAGCGCGGCAACAAAAACCGATCTTGCAGCCTGTATTTTTTAAAGAAATCGCTGAGGAATTTAAACCAATCTATAGGAGTAAACAATGACAATACATAAAAACAAGAATGCCAAAACACACGATGATGTACTGGAAGAGATAGCGGGTGCAATTGATATCCCGCCATCGCAATATGAGGAAGCCGTAAGCCGCTATGAAACGCTGGGGAATTGGCTTGACCGTGATCAGTCAACAATTGCGCAATATGATCCTCAGATCGCACCACAAGGCTCTTTCCTTCTTGGAACAGTCACTAGGCCCCTTGGTGATGATGAAGAATATGACGTCGATCTGATCTGCCTTCTAAAGGTTGCAAAAAAAGATTTTACACCGAAGGGGCTTAAAGAAACGATCGGTCATGAGGTCAAACTATACGCGAAGGCAAACAATATGAGTAAGAGGCCAGAGGAAGGACGGCGTTGCTGGACACTGCACTACGCGGACGATGCTCAGTTCCATATGGATGTGTTGCCTTGCTTGCCGGACGCCCAGGCCCATCAACTGCTGCTTGAAAGGCGCGGGCATGCGGCTCTTGCTCACGATCAATCGCTTTCCGGCCAGGCCATTGCCATTACAGACTGGACGCTCCCGCAATATGAGCAGTTGACCGAAGACTGGCCGCTGAGTAATCCAATTGGATATGCGGCCTGGTTTCGGGGCCGGATGGTCGCCCAGCTTACGGAGGGAAAGAAACGATTTGCCAAGAGCCAGATGATCACGGCCAGTGTCGATGACATCCCAGACTATAAGGTCAAAACGCCGCTGCAACGTGCCATTCAATTGTTGAAACGACACAGGGACTCCACATTTGGTGACAATGAGCACAAGCCGATTTCAATAATCATCACAACGCTATCGGCAAAAGCGTATAATGAAGAGCCAACAATTTCGGAGGCATTACAAACCATTCTCTCGACGATGGACCAATTCATCGAATATCACGGTGAAGAAGCATGGGTCCTCAACCCCGTAAACCCGGAAGAAAATTTCGCGGATAAGTGGGCGGAGGAGTCGAAGAAGCGGGAGAATTTTTTCAAATGGCTTGAACAAGCGCGCCATGATTTTGCCCTGTATCTGCGGACAAGCCCTTTTAACGAAATGCCCGAAGTGCTCAAAGAGGGGCTTGGCAGACGAACCGTGGACAGGACACTGGATACGATTCTTGCGGCGGGTGCTGCCATGATTACAGCTCCAGCAATAGCAAAAGCCACGGCAAATGATGCAGAACTGGAGCGTGCCGAAGCCGCGATTACTAATATCAGGGAAAGCGGATCACAATCAAAACCGTGGGCCAAATAACAGGTGCATACGGGGCGACTTACAATCGAAGAGATTCGGCGCGCAATTGCGTTCGATCAACCAAAGCTGAACGCCACACAAGACGGTTCGGACTTCATCGTTGAAGGGCAATATGTACTTGTTGAAAACACAGGCTCGGTCAGCCCGGCAGGCCCGTTAACTGCATTTGACATCAGAATCGTCACCGGCAATCGCTACCCAGTGCAAGAGCCAGAGGTTTTTGAAACGTCCGGTCGCATCCCGCGCAGCCCAGATCGCCATATCAATGGTGACGGGGATTGTTGCGTAACGGTATGGGAAGAATGGCTAACAATTTCAGGCGACACGACATTCGCAGCGTTTCTCAATGGGCCGCTGCGCGAATTCTTCCTTGCGCAATACTGGTTTGAGAAGACAGGAAAATGGCCATTTGGTGAGCGGTCTCATGGTGAGAAAGGTCTTGTCGAAGCCTTCGCCGATGTCCTGGGAACCCAGAATAAAAAACAAAATGTCATCTACTATCTGAGAATACTGTCGCAGGACTGGCCGAAAGGACATTGGTTGTGTCCTTGTGGTAGCGGCAAGCTTCTCCGGTATTGCCACAAGGCTGATTTAATGGCGCTTCACAGCCGCCTGTCACCGCGCATGGCAAAAAGAATGCTAAAACGATTGAAATCACAACAGAGGTGACTGGGCCCATACGGGAATGACTTAGGCCGAACTAATACAAGCCAGCTTCCGTAGCAAGCATATAGAACACAAAATTGCAAAAGACGACGAAACCGGTAGAGCAGATGCTTTGCTTTTGGAATGGAAGGAATAGGATAGTTTCATACAGGCAAATATTGAATAAGATTGAATTGTACTGAGCAATATTGAAAATAACATAATGCATTGATATTGTTATGTAATATTGACTTTTAGTCGTGTTTTTGATATGATTTTCCAATGCCCGCCTTCTTAGGAAGGCAGAACATGGAAACAGAAAAACACGTAGCGGGGGCGGAAGATGCCGAATACAGCCGCACCGTTAAAATCGATGGTGAGTTTGAGGTTACAATTCATACGACCCATGATCCGGATCATTTGCCAGTGACACAACGGGAGCTGGACTTGCTCTTGACCTATTTAGGGCCATTGATTGAACCGTTATTACAAAAGGAAAAACTGAAAGGGTAAAGCTAGACATGCGTGCAGTTATTTATGCAAGGGTATCAACGGGAAATCAGGCGGCCCAGGATATTTCCATTCCCGATCAGATTGCTCAATGCGAACGCTACTGCGCGCAAAAAGAATGGCATGTGGCCAAGAGCTATGTGGATGCCGGGGCCAGTGCCACCAATGATAACCGTATTGAGTTTTGCTGCGCTGCCCTTCGGGTCAGGCAATGATTGCCGAAGCCTGCTCTCCGGCCAATCCCTTTGATGTTGTGATCGTTCATTCTCAATCACGTTTTGCCCGCAACACATTCGACCTGCTCAATAATACCAAAAAGCTTGAAAAAGCCGGGGTGCAGTTCGTTTCCATTACCCAGGACATAGGAAAAGGCGAGCAAGCTGACGTCCTGCGCACCATCCTTGGGGCGATGGATGAATATCAATCCAAGGAAACCTCCAAGCACACAAGCCGCTCCATGCTTGAAAATACCCGGCAAGGATTCTGGAATGGATCGCGCCCTCCCTTTGGCTATCGCACTTATATTGCCGAGAGGCGTGGCAAGAAAGATAAGAAAAAGCTGGAGATCGCGTCACAAGAGGCTGAGATCGTCAAAATGATTTTCAGGCATTATGTGACCGGCGATGGTAAAAGCGGCCCTATGGGGTTGCGGGCCATAGCCTATGATCTCAATGAGCGGGGAGAAACCACCCGTAATGGCGGTAAGTTCCTGCAACAATTTATTCAGCGGCTTCTGACCAATGAAATCTATGTAGGGCGCTATCATTTCAACAAAAAGGACAAGAATGGTATTGCAAAGCCGGAAGATGATTGGGTTTTTCTGAAAACACCACGAATAATTGGTGACGAGATATTTCATGCTGCTTCTGCCCGCCTTCATCGCAACACGGCCTTTTCTACGCCACCACGGGTTATCAACGGCCCAACCCTTTTGATCGGTATTGCCCATTGCAAAAGCTGTGGCTCACCTATGCGGATAGCCACAGGAAAAAGCGGCAAATACCGTTATTATAAATGTGGATTACGAGCTGATGCAGGACGTGCGGCCTGTTCAGGCAATTCAGTTCCCATGCAGAAACTGAATGACATTGTGATCAACACACTTTGCGATACAGCCCTGTCATCAAAACGGATAGAAGTTATTGTCCCCGAATTGGTGGATCATGCCCAAAGGCGCAGTGAAAGCTATGAGAAACGTGTTGAAACGCTCAAAAATGAGCAACGCGGTGTTAAAAACCAGCTTAAAGAGCTGTGGCAGCAAATCAGTGTTTCTGAAATTACCCTTGATGCAACACTGCAAAAATTCATCAAAGAGCTTCAATCTAAGAATGAAGATTACAGCCGCGCCATCCGCAGATTAGAACAACAACAAGCCTTTCCCGTACGCAATCTTACCCGTGATGATTGCCGTGAATTTGCGGCGGCGGTGAGGAAATTACTGAAAGAAAATAAAGACCCGAAATTCACGCGGGTCTATCTGGCGCATGTGATTACCCGTGTCGATGTCGGTAAAAGTAAAGTCAAAATGCGTGGTCCAAAGGCCGCTTTAGCCGAGCAGGCTATTGCGTTTGACAGCACCAAACTATTGGTGCCCACCTTTGACCTCAAATGGTGCCCAGAAGAGGACTCGAACCTCCACGTCCATACAGACACTAGCACCTGAAGCTAGCGCGTCTACCAATTCCGCCATCTGGGCAACATGAATGGTGTGCTGTGATTACGATCACATTGCGGTAAAGTCAAGTTCTGAAATGAAATATATTCACCGCCTGACATAAAGACTATTTTATCTAGCATAAATTTTATATCCATATAAAATGAATATGAGAGACTCATAGATAATATTTTTTTGAAGAATTAGAGAAATGATAAACCATAAAGATAAGAATTTTGACGTTGTTGTCATTGGCGCTGGCGTTGCGGGTATTGCCGCAGGATATTACCTCACCGAGGCGGGTTTAAAGGTTGCCTTGATTGATCGGCAAGCACCAATGTCATTCACTTCCGCGCAATCTGGTGAAAATTATCGTAATTGGTGGCCGCATCCGACGATGACGGCCTTTACTAATCGCAGCATAAAATTGATGGAAGACCTTTCGGGGAAAACCGACAACTGTCTTTTAATGTCACGCCGAGGGTATTTGCTTGCCAGCAGAGGCCAAAATTCTGACGTGTTAATCAATCAACTTTACGCGGGTTATGGTGCCGAGGCCGAAAATAAAATCCGCTTACATGGCAAGGAGACAGAAAATAGTTATCAGCCGCCCTTATCTTCTCATTGGGAGGGGGCGCTTGATGGTGTTGACGTCATTCAAAATGATCGTATCATTAGGGAATATTATCCTTATTTAGACCCAGAAGTAACGCAGCTTATCCATATAAGACGTGCCGGAAGCGTTAGCTTCCATCCCCTAGGTCAGTTTATGTTGAGCCGAATTCGCGAAGGCGGCGGGCAGTTTTTTCAGGGCGCCGTCACACATATTGATTCCGCGCAGGACGGGATATTCACGATTAGCTTTGATCAAAACGGTCAGCTTAAGAAAATTTGGGCACAAAAACTAGTCAATGCGGCGGGGCCATTTACGAATGAGATTGCTCAACTTTTGGGGACTGACTTACCTATAAAAAATATTATGCAGCAAAAAATTGCTTTTGAGGATAATCATAAGGCTATCCCAAGAGATATGCCCTTCACCGTGGATTTAGATGATTGTACCTTGGATTGGGGTGATGATAAGGAAATATTAGCAGAAGATAAGAATACGAGCTGGTTAACGGAACCTATAAAGGGCGGTATCCATTGCCGGCCCGATGGCGGGGAAGGGGGGCGCTGGATTAAGCTCGGCTGGGCTTTCAATAATGACGTTACGGCGCCAAGTTGGACGCCAGAGTTAAATCCGCTTTTTCCTGACCTTGTTTTGCGCGGCGCGTCACGGCTAAATCCTGCCCTTAAAACTTATCTTGGCCGCCTTCCGCGCAATTTCATTCATTATGGCGGATATTATTCCATGACCGATGAAAACTGGCCGATCATTGGGCCAATGGGCGTACCGAACGCTTATGTTATAGGGGCCTTGTCCGGTTTTGGTACCATGGCAGCTTGCGGCGCGGGGGAGCTTATCACAGCTTGGATAACAGGGGCGCCGTTGCCAGATTATGCGGCGCTATTATCATTAAATCGTTATCAGGATACAGCTTTAATGACGACCTTGAAAACACTGCCTTCGGGCGCCCTATAAAATAATAATATTTCAGCGAGGGGCGCGGTAGATTTTTTAGAGAATAAGACATAAAATGAAATATTTAAAATCCGCTGGACTAAAGGGGCTTGGAAAGATAAAAAGACTGTAATATATATAGATTTTTGGAGAATTTTATGGCGCAGAAATTGGTGACTATTTTTGGTGGTGCGGGCTTTATTGGCACAACATTGGTCGAACATTTGGCCAAAACAGGCGTTCGCGTTCGGGTTGCGGTTCGCCGGCCAAATTCTGCTATGCATGTGAAGCCTTTGGGTGATGTGGGACAAATACAGGTGGTGCAAGCTAATATCCGTCATGCGGATTCTGTCCATGCGGCCCTCAAAGGATCGGATGCCGTGATAAATCTTGTGGGGATTTTGTCTGAATCCGGCCCGCAGAAATTCAATGACGTTCATGTGAAAGGCGCGGAAACCATTGCGCGGATGAGCGCTGATCTTGGCATAAAGACTCTCATACATATGTCCGCCCTTGGTGCGGATGCGGAGTCTGCTTCCTTTTATGCCCAGAGTAAGGCCTGTGGTGAGATAGCCGTGAAAAAGGCTTTTCCTCAGGCCACAATCTTGCGTCCAAGTGTTGTATTTGGGGTGAAAGATAGACTATTCAACCGCTTTGCCCAGGCTGCGAGCTACCCCATTCTCCCCGTATTTTCCGGCGATACAAAGTTCCAGCCCGTTTATGTGGGGGATGTGGTTAAGGTAATCCTTAAAGCACTGAGCGATCCGTCTCTGCAGGGGGCGACCTATGAGCTTGGCGGGGCGGATATATACAGCCTGCGTGATATGATGAAACTCGCCGCAAAGGAAGCCATGCGACAGGTATCTTTCGTTGAAGTGCCAGATTTTATTGCGCCGGTTAAGGTGTTTTTCCTCGGACTTTTACCCCATGCGCCGATCACGTTAGATCAACTCAGAATGTTGAGAAAAGATAATATCGTGAGCGATGATGCCCATGGCCTAGCGGATCTTGGCCTTGAGCCAACGTTGCTTGAGAGCGTTCTACCGGCCTATATGCATCAATATCGCCCCAAAGGTCAATTCGCGGAAAGTGTCGCAAATTAGGCGTAAATAATGGTCTTATACCGGCTATCTTTCTTTACCTATTTGAAAGAGAAGATTAAAGAAATTTTGTCCTTCTCTGGCACCTGTAAAGGCGATATTTTTCTGAACCCGGCCTTAAAGGCAGGGCAGAATATCCTGCGGGAATATTATCATGACGATCACATCATTCATGCCATCCGGTATTTTTCAACCATAGAAGGTTATGGGAGCTGTTATTGCGACGTAAAGGCAGAATTTGGCGCTATCGCAACCGAAGTTTCCCGCCATTTTAAGAAGAGCTACCTCTACGAAAAAGATGATTTATTGCGAGATATTTTAAGGGTTAATATGAGCCTTAAAGCCAAGCCAGAGAGCTGGCATATAATGACAAAGCCAGACATACCAAAGGGCAAAGCCGTGATCAGATGTGAAAGCCTCACGGACTTAAATAAAATTCTTGAAAATGAGGGGCAAATCATTGTTTTTCAAAGTAAGTTTCCGGGAATCATTGCCGCGCCTCATCATGATTTATATCTTTATTCCGCAGGCATGGATAAAAATCAGCCGTTTCGTACGCTTTGGACACTGATGACGAAGGGCTATGTTTTTAAGCTCAAAAAAATTAAAGAGGCGGCAATGCTGCCTGCGGCCGATTACGTCCTTATTCCGAAAGAACTGGTTTTTTAATTCTTTGGTTAATTATCTGAATAACCCTCTGGGTTTTTTGATTGCCAATTCCAGGCATGCCCAACCATATCATCTAGGCTGTGGCTGGCTTGCCACCCTAATTCTTGCCGTGCAAACGCCGGGTCAGCATAGCAAGTGGCAATGTCGCCGGTGCGGCGCGGGGCCATTTTTATGGGTATTTTGAGGCCGCTCATTTTCTCAAAAGCCCGAACCATCTCAAGCACGCTATAGCCTGTTCCCGTACCGAGATTATAGGTGACAAGGCCGGGGTTAGTCATGAGCTTCTCTAAAGCTTTTAAATGACCAAGGGCTAGGTCAACAACATGGATGTAATCCCGTACGCCAGTGCCATCAGGGGTAGGATAATCATCCCCAAAAACCGACAGTTCCTTTAGCTTGCCAACCGCAACTTGGGTGATGTAGGGCATCAGATTATTGGGAATATCGCGGGGGTCTTCCCCAATTAGGCCGCTTTCATGGGCCCCAACAGGATTAAAATATCTCAACCGTGCGATATTCCACCTTGGGTCTGCCTTTGATAAATCGGCCAGAATATTTTCAATCATCAGCTTTGACGTGCCGTAAGGATTTGTGGTGCCGCCTGTGGGGAAATCTTCACGGATAGGCACCGTTTTGGGGTCGCCATAGACCGTGGCAGAGGAGCTGAATACCAAATTACGCACGTTAAATTTATCCATCACTTGGCAGAGCGTCACGGTGCCCACCACATTATTTTGGTAATAGGTGAGGGGGCTTGAAACGGATTCTCCAACGGCTTTCAAGCCCGCAAAATGGATAACGGCGTCAAAATCCTGAGCGGCAAAAACGCCTTCTAATCCTGCGCGGTCTAAGATATCGACTTCATGAAAGGAGAGGGCATTTTTACCAGTGATGTTTATTACCCGGTGCAAAGAATGTTCAGAGCTATTACACAGATTATCAATGACCGTCACGGTATGACCCTTGTTTAAAAATTCAAGAACTGTGTGGCTGCCAATATATCCTGCGCCGCCTGTGATCAATATTTTCATGATTTTCCTGCTTTGTTGTTTTGGATAGTCATAACGCCTAAGTCTTACAGAAAATTTAAGACAGGACAAGAAAGCTTATTCAGCGGCAAGGGCCATATTACAGGTTTGATAATATTGTTCCATCACGGGCCGAAACTGTTCGGGGATTGGGATCGGCTTGAAATAGGTGCAATCTGTCAAGCAATAGGTGAAATTCGCATTAAAGCTATCATTTCCATCCTCATCCCGCCCTAAAATTTGGAATATAACAGACGATTTACCGACTTTGGTAATAAGCAAGGTAAGTATCGCTTTCCCGCGCGCAAGTGGCCCCGTCATCGTCATATTAATATTGACCATAGGGGTGCCGATGCGCTTTTTATCAACCATATCAAACCAGTCAATTTTGAGATATTCACGCTGCCAAGCATCAATGGCCTCCATACAATAATCGAAAAAACGTACCGTATAGACAATACCAACCGCATCCGTGTCACCAAATTGAATTTGACGTTCATATATAAAGAGATTCTGCATGTTACCCTGATTTTTTTATGACGTAAATTTAGTATAAGCCATCTAAGAAATATTCACAATCATTTAATATGTAAACTAGTACTGCAATACGGAGTTAAGATGTCACAGAATGTTATTTGGGATTTTTGCCAAATAAGGCCGCGCCCAAAGCGCCGCAATATTGGGCATTTGGGGCAAGGATTGTTTTTGTATTTGGGTTGGCCTCCTTTAATTTTTCGGTAAACATGGCCACAAGCTTGGGATGAAATGTCAACACACCGCCAGAAAAAATCACAACGTCGGTCGTGATGGCCGTCATTTCCATCACTCTTTTCACCACGGAACTATAAAGGGCGTAAATGATATTTTCGATCCGCTCGCCATTCATCAATGTTTTAATGACTTCTTGTCCTGAAAATACGGTGCAGAAACTATTGAGGGACAGCTCTTTATCATTTCCCTCGGCAAGGGCCGTCATTTGGGCAAGGGGAACTTCGAGCCGATGTCCCAATTCTTCAATATAGGCTCCGGTTCCAGCGGCGCATTTACGGTTGATGATGAATTGATCCACCTTGCTGTGATCGATAGCTATTATTTTTGAATCCTGCCCGCCAATGTCAATGATGCTATAGGAACCATCCAGATCCAATTGATTTTGAACGCCCATAAAATGTGCCTTAATTTCGGTCAATGCCCCATGGGCAAAGCTGATATATTTACGGCCATACCCCGTGGCTATAATTTTATGAGTGGGCTTGATTTGCGTTGCCTCTGGGGTCAAAAAAGGGCTCAGATCACCCTCTTCGCCGGCCAAAGCGTGATGAACGTGGTCTTGCAGAGGAAAGAGGGTTTTTTGTTTTCTTTTTACAAGCAAGTCTCCCTCAGGGGTCAAGGCGACGACCTTGATTTCAGAGCTTCCGCAATCCACGCCCCAATATACCTCATATTTATGGTCTTCTGACATCAAATCGTCTCCAAAAAAGCTTCGATTAAGGTTGTTGATTGTTCGTCGGAATAACAGCGTAAATCGCAAAGATCCCCGTCAATAGTGATGGTTGGAATGCCTTTATTTTTAAGCTTTCGCGGCAGATTGTATGAGGCATTGCTGTTATTAGGGCAAGTGCGCGCCGACATGAAAATAACCCCGTCAATATTGAAATCTTTGACCATATTCTCAATATAGCCTTCCTTATAGTGATCATTACGATTGATGAATATCTTGATATAGGCCTTGGCCATGCTCGGCAAAGGATCACCCGGATCAAAATCAGAAAATACCCAGCTATTACAATATGTCGAGGCGACAACACAGGCGTTATTATCATTAAAGATGTCTGATAAATTACGCAGCCGTCCCCATACGGGCATGCCATCCCAATAGATACGTTTTTTCTCTTGTGTAACCGCGCCGTAGCCATTCGCGACTTTTTGGCTAAGCTCGGTCAGGAGACCCTTATAATAATCGACGGCAATTTGCGTACCGCGCAAGACAACGATTGGCCCCATATAAATTGTCCCATCAAAGAAGGTTAGGGGGCTTGGGCTTGTCTGAGCCATATTCAAAACATCTGACCACAGATTGGTGGCTTCCAAGGATAACGCAACGGTTTCCTTTAACCTTTCAGGGTCCATTGGATGGCCCATGATGGCCTCTAAAAAGCGGATTAATTCTTCGAACTGATGGGCGACATCATCGATATATTCCTGTTTAATGCTGGGTAAATTGGTGGGGGGATGAATGCCAAAAATGGGGGCATCAAATTCCTTGGCATAATATTCAAACCAATGCATGACGTCTTTGCATTGGTTGGTATTATAGACCAAGACATCGGGGCGAGGTATCTCATCAATCCCAAACGCCTTGGTCAGCGGCGTAATGCCCTTGAGGTAAGCCCCCACATCGGATGTGAGATAACTACATATTTCAGGGGAATAGCCCGCCGCATTGGCCACGGGGATTGTGTCCATACAAACCCGCGTTGCCCCAAGCATGGCGCCGTGGTTTTCGGGGAAAAATACTTCGAAACCCATGGCGCGAAGAATTTCTGCGGGGCCAACGGACGTACACCAGGCCACTTTGCGTTTTGGATCTTTTGCCGCCGCATCCAAATCAAGAAAATAATCTTTCATGACGTTGCTCATTGGCGATCTCCTTTTTGAATGGCCGCTATGCCGCGCGTGATAAAGACGGGTATCATACTCTTTCGGTAAGCTCTTGGGAAGAAATCCTGTTGATAGCTTTTGGCAAAACGCATTGCCTGGGCGCAGATGTCCGCGCGCATTTCATCAAAATTCTCATAATCCGCTAATTTACCCATAAAAATTCCTGGATGTGTGTTCAGCCCCGTTAAAGCAACGCTTAAGTCCCCATTGGTTAATTTTACCGCAACGCCCAAAGAAGGGAAATCAAGAGCATTACGAATGGCAAGCTTCTCGTAATATATGTGGCAATCCTTTATGATTGGCACGTCAAGTTGCGTAATAATTTCACCCGCCTGAAGGTTTCTACTAGAAATACCATCCTTTAAATAAAGATCACTCAGGTCTATTTTTCGGCATCCATGAGGCCCTACAATTGTAATTTTGGCGCTAAGCAAGAGAAGGACAGGCGCCGTATCGGAAACAAAACGTGCTTGGCATAATATGTCATCGCCCTTCTTAACGCTTTTAACAAGGTGGCAGACATCCCCATCGGCTTTAAAACAAGGATCATGACATTTCCGATTTAGGGAGCTTTGGTCAATATAAATACAGCGATTATCGACCATGATATTACCGCCTATGGTGGCGCAATTACGGATTTGGGGGCTGGCGACCTTATGGGCAGCGGCGGCCAAAGCGGGTAAATATTCTTGGATGAGCGCACTCGTAACCACGTCATTAAGGCTGGTCAAGGCCCCTATTATGATGCGGTCATCTTGTTTTTTAATGACGTTTAAGCCTTGCAAGCCCTTAAGACTAATCATTTTATCTATTTTTAATGATTGGGTTTTTAAACGTGGAATAAGGTTGGTTCCCCCCGCAGAAAAGGCAAAGTGACTGTTGTTTTTTTGGCATTCCGCAATAATATCATTCAACTGTTCAAAACTTGTCGGCCGCGCATAGGCAAAATTTTCTAACAGGCTACTCATGTGCTGGCTCCTTTTTTTGGGCTTCTTTAGCTTCTTTGGCAAGGGCGGTAAGAACGCGATCGGGCCGCATGGGCAGTTGGGTCAGGCGAATACCAACCGCATCATAAACCGCATTGGCAATGGCGGGAATGATGGGGGCGAGAATACCTTCACCCGCTTCTTTGGCCCCGAATGGCCCCTCACTATCATCGCTATAGGTGGGGACAATATCCACTTCAGGCTGTTCAAAAGCGGACGGAATTTTATATTCCAGGAACGAAGGATTTTGGGTTGCGCCATTGTCATAAACCATTTCTTCCATCAGGGCTTGGCCAAGGCCCATATGAATACAGCCTTCAATCTGTCCATTAACCGCAAGGGGGTTAAGGGGAAAACCGCAGTCATGGGCGCAGGTGGCTTTATCGACTTTAATGAATCCGGTTTCAGGATCGACGGTCACTTCGACGATAAATGCCGTAAAGCTATAGCTTGGGCTAAGGCCCGCGCCGGCACCTTTAAAGTTTCCGCCGAGTTTTGGCGCGCGGTAGGTGCCGCTTGTTTGCAGAATGCCGTCACATTCAAGGGCCTTTTCGACCGCCTCCAGATACGTAACGCTGACGTTGCGGCTGTCACAACGGATCAGGCCATCCTCAAAAGTGAAACCATCGGCATAGTCTGGGTTGGCTCCAAGGAAACCCTGTTCAAAATCTGGTTTGCGGCCCCCTTGACGGAAATAATTATCGGGGGCTTTTGGTTTGTCATAAACTGGTGGGTCAATGTCGAGAAGCACGCAGGAGGCTTCTACTAATAATTTACGCATTCGAATGGCGGCATTACGGCTGGCATTACCCGCCATGAAGGTAACGCGGGAGCTGTAACTGCCAAGGTCTACAGGCGTTATTCTGGTGTCGGCACTGATGATCTTGATATTCCCCAAGGGCTGTCCCAGGACTTCGGCAGCCATTTGGGCAAGCATGGTGTCGCTGCCCTGTCCAATATCTGTCGCGCCGGAATAGACCGTCACGCCGCCGTCATGGTCAATGGTCATCCGAACCGTGGAGGCGGGAAGTTTATTCCAATGAATGGGCAAGGCACTGCCGGAGATGAAAAAACCGCAGGCCACGCCGATGCCCTTGCCAAAAGGCAACTTACCATGCCTTTCAGACCATTTGGTGCGCCTTATGGCTTCCTTTAAGCCATTTTGCAGTCCCACGGAGGTTACTCTAAATTCATTGGTGGTCAGCGTATTTTCTTTATGGATCATCTTAAGCCGCGTTTCTGCGGGATCTAGCCCCACCTCGGCGCAGGCCATATCTAAAAGAACCTCACTGGCAAATCTTGGATTCACGCCGCCGTGACCGCGCATCGCCCCGCACATGGGTTTATTGGTATAAAGCCTGTTCACATGAAAGCGGAAATTGGGCACTTTATAGGGGCCTTGTAATAAGACGCCGTTGTAATAGGTGGTTACAATGCCAAAACTGCCGTAAGCACCGCCATCAATCAAGGTGTCAAGGTCAATGGCGGTGATGCCTTTTTCCTTGCTAAAGCCAAGCTTCATGGTCAAATCGGTTTGATGCCGGCCGTGATGGCTGAAGAAAACCTCTTCGCGGCTGAATTTTATTTTTACATTTCGCCCGAGTTCAAGCGCGAATTTTGCCGCGATCATTTCATGGGGGAAGGGGTCGCTTTTACCGCCAAAACCCCCGCCAAGGTGGGGCTTTACCACCCTGATGTTATGCTGGGGGATTTCCAGAACCTCTGCCATGGCCATGTGAAGATAATGGGGCACTTGGGTCGCGGAATAAACGGTAATATTCCCTTTATTATCAATTTCCACTTGGGTGGCGTGCGGCTCGGTAAAGCCGTGATTGATAGAGGCAAAACGAAAACGTTTCTCAACCACCACATCCGCCTCGGCAAAGCCCTTCTCCCTATCGCCAAATTCCTGAACGACTTTTTTGTGAAGATTATTTTCCTTACCTAGTTCAGGGTGCAGGGGACGGTCGGTGGGTTTTAAGGCGGTTTTACTGTCAAATACGCCTTCGGTCAGTTCGTAGTCCACTTTGATGAGCTTTAGGGCCTCTAAGGCGATCTCTTCAGTTTCTGCGGCCACGGCAGCCACAGGCTCACCCTCATAACGCACCACGTCACGGGCAATGGCAGGCTCATCCTTGCTTATGGTCAAAACGCCAAAGGTATTTTTAAAATCCGCACCAGTTAGAACGCCCTTAACGCCCTTTAATTTGAGGGCTGCTGAAACATCAATGGCGTGAATATTAGCGCTGGGGTGCGGAGAGCGTAATATTTTAATGGTGAGCGGATTATGGAGACGAATATCATCGGTATAAAGCGCTTGTCCCATCACCTTTGCTCGTGAATCAATCAAAGGAACAGGCTTGCCAATGATTTTATATCCTTTATCGGGATAACCCTTTGTAAGATCAACCATGATTACGCTTCCTTATCTTATCCGCGGCATGATGCATGGCTTTTTCGATGCTGGTATAACCTGTGCAGCGACACACCGTGGCGGAAATACATTCTTTGACCTCGTTATCTGTGGGGTTATCATTATTTTCCAAAAGATGGACGCCATTGATGACCATCGCGGGGGTGCAATATCCGCATTGGATCGCGCCAAGCTCGACCATGGCTTCTTGAACGGGATGGAGGTCATTACCGTCCGCAATGCCTTCGATAGTGATGATCTCCCGGCCCTCGGCCTCCACGGCGAGCATGATACAGGATAACATAGGCTTGCCATCAATCATGACACTGCAACAGCCACATTCACCGCTGTTGCAGCCGTTCTTCGTTCCCGTAAGGCTTAGCTCTTCCCGCAAAAAATCCAAGAGGGTCATGGAAGGCGGCGCGGCCTTAACATAGTCTTGTCCATTTATGTTTAGTTTTAATAAGTTCATCACCATTGTTCCTTTTTATAAAGATAACAGGCCGCAACTCTTTCCGCCGTCCACATGAATGATCTGCCCATTTATGAAGGCAGAATCTCCCGAAGATAAAAAACAGACGGCGGCGGCAATATCATCAACCGATCCCATCTTTCCTGTGGGCTGCAGTCGCAATAATCTATTACGAGCTTCTTCTGGCATGCTTTTGGTCATAGGTGTTTCGATCAGACCAGGGGCGACCGCATTGACATTGATTTGAAATCTTGCCAGTTCCAAGGCCAAGGTTCGGGTTAGGCTGACTAGGCCGCCTTTGCTGGCGGAATAATTGGCCTGTCCGATATTACCAAGCCATGACCGCGAGACGATATTGACTATTTTTCCGCTATTTTGTGCCTTCATGATGTCAAAGACGGACTGACAACAGAGAAATGGCCCCTTGAGATTGACCTCCATGACCTTGTCCCAGTCATCTTCGCTCAATTTAGCCAGAAAACCATCCCGAATGATCCCGGCATTATTAACCAGAATGTCAACCGTACCAAAATGATCCTTTGCCTGTTCAACCATACGCAAAACTTGGGTCTTTTGGGATATATCAGCGGCAATAGATAAAACCTCCGTTCCAAGGGAGGAAAGCTCCTCTGAAATATTCGTTAGGCTATCCGAATTAATATCCACAAGGACGAGTTTGGCCCCTTCGCTGCCTAGGCGGCGGCATATGGCGGCCCCGATGCCTTGCCCGGCCCCGGTTACGAGGGCAATTTTATTTTGAACCCGTGCTAACATCTCTCTACCACCATGGCGATCCCCTGACCGCCGCCGATACAAGCAGAGGCCACACCAAATTGTTTATCATCCCGATGTAACGTTCGAAGGGCCGTAAGCGCAAGCCGTATACCCGTCACCCCAAGGGGATGACCTAAGGCCACGGCGCCGCCATTGACGTTCAACGTAGCCTCATCAATATCAAGTTCGCGGGCGCAGGACAGCACTTGTGCTGAAAAGGCTTCGTTAATCTCATAACGATCGATATTCGAAACCGTCATGTTAAGGGCATTTAAAAGACTGCGAATAGCCGGAACAGGGCCAATGCCCATAAGATGTGCCTCAACACCCGCTGAGGAATACCCACGAATTTTCCCTATGGGTTTTAAGCCATGTGCCCTGACATAATCACCCGATGCCATAAGGGCCGACGCCGCGCCGTCCACGATGCCAGAGGCATTCCCCGCCGTTGTCGGGCCTTCCTTGCTAAACACAGGTCTTAGCTTTGCCAGATTTTCCATCGTGGTTTGGCGGGGATGTTCATCATGGGCGAGGCCTTCTTTATTGGCGCATTTGAATTTGCGGGGGATGAGCCCTTCGCAGGCAAACTCGCCGCGCGCAGGGACATTGGATATCTCCCCGTCAAAGAATCCTGCTTCTTTTGCGGCTGCATAACGGTTTTGACTTCGGAAGGCATAAGCATCAACTTCTTCGCGGCTAAGGCCATATTTTTCGGCTAAATTATCGGCTGTTTTGCCCATGGGCACGGCGGCGGTATCATTTAAGGCCTCCCATAGTAAATCCACATAGTCTGGACGGCCAAGGGGGAAGCCCTGACGGGCAGAATAAGATACGAGAGGATAGCGGCTCATGGTATCCGTGCCGCAGCCGAGAACCACCTGCGCTTTATTTAAGGCAATCTGTTCTGCGGCTTGCCCCAAAACTTCAACGCCAGAGCCACAAATGCGCTGCACTAAGACGGCAGGCGCGGTCAATGGCGTTCCGGCATAAAGCGCGATATGTCGGGGCAGAAAGAAACAGTCAGACGCCGCTTGGCCGATATTGGCCGCGATCACTTGATCGACTTCACCGCCATCAATGCCGCTGGCTTCAATGGCCGCTTTGGAGGCGTGAATACCAAGGTCCGTTGGGGATACCGTCGATAGGCTGCCGGTGAATTTGCCAAAGGGGGTTCTTTTGCCGTCAATGATATAAATATCATCAAATACGACCCCAATTCCACCTTCGCGGGAATGATACCCTGTTGCTGAAACGCTCATACTATGCTCCTATAAATTCTGGTTTAAAGCCTTTGACGACACTATTTAGGCCTTGCGCAGCATCTTGGGTTGAAAAAATGTCTTTTAAGCCATCTAGTTCTAATTTTAGGCCACCTTCTAACGTCAAATTGGCGCCATTATCTATAAATTTCATTGCGGTTTTTAAGGCAATAGGGGCTTTACGTGATAAGGTCTTGGCAAAAGGATGGTCGTCGGTAAAACTCCCGTCAAAATCTGAAAATAGTTTTTCTGTATCAGGATGACTGGCTTTTCCTGTTTGTTTTGCCGTCAGTGTGACCTTTGATAAGTCGCGGAAATCATAAAGAGGGTCAATTATCTTGTCGATCAAACCATAGCTATAGGCTTTTTCCGCATCAAGAAATTGCCCTGTTGCCACCAGAAATTTGGCTAAGCCTTTGCCAATGAGGCGACTAGAGCGCTGTGTCCCACCAAGTCCCGGATATATTCCGATACCTGTTTCTGGAAAGGCAATGACCGTATTTTTCGTGCCAACACGGTAATCACAGGCAAGAGCAAGCTCTAAACCTCCACCCAAGGTCAGGCCATCAACAAAGGCGCAGGTCTCTTTGTTTGAATTTTGAATATTATTCAAAACATTTTGACCAAATTTAGTGAAGTCATAAATGCGGCCGAGATCATTGGCGGCGAGACCATCAAGAAAGAATTTTATATCGGCTCCGGCCACAAAGGCCTTGCCATTCCCTAGTATAAAAATTCTTTTAATATTATTATCTTGGTTAAGTTTATTAAAGCATTTATTTAACTGACTTACCACAATTTCACCTAAGGCATTCATCCTGTCTGGTAAATTAAAGATGATAAAACCAGTCTCGCCAGATGTTTTGGCCTGAACCCATTCCAGTTCCACGGGGCCAGATCCACTAAACGCAAAAGTAGGGAGGGGCATTTGCCATTTTGTGAAGAGGTCTTTCACCATCTCACGTGTCTTTTCAACGCCAATTTTATTCATCAGCTCAAAAGGCCCCATTGGCCAACGCAGGCCCGCCCGCGCGCCAAGGTCATTTGAGGCGGCATCCACCACGCCCTCACTCACCATTTGGGCCGCAATGCCTAATGACGCCGCAACGAGACGTGACGCCACGACTTCCTCATCATTGGTGCCGCCGTTAAAAATTAGACTATTGCTTTCGTCCCAAGTGTCCCCAGAGGCAACCTGATTGCAGAGCATCTGAGCGGGTTTGTAAAAATCGCCCAGCTTGCTGGCAAGGCCGTCTGCCGCATGCATGGCGATGGGAACGCCGGTGGCATTCATCAGGGCAAATGGCCCCATTCCAATGTTAAAAATGTTACGAGCGACCTCATCTATAAATTTAATGCTGCCATAGCCTTCTTCGCGCAGCCGCGCGGCTTCGTTAAGCCAAGGCACAAAAAAGCGATTTATGGCAAAGCCCGGGGCATCTTTCACAACAATGGGAATTTTGCCGTGAAAAGCATAAAAATTCACAAGCTCATCAACAAGCTTACTATCGGAAAGGGGGCCGGGGATCACCTCGACCAATTTATTCTTAGCCGCATGATAAAAATAATGAACCCCAACGATCCTTTCAGGATGTTTTGCCCCTGCTGCGATGTCTTCAATAAGGAAAGAAGAGGTGTTGGAGGCAAGAATGCAATCTGGCCGAATGACTTTTTCAAGGCTCTTGAACAGGTCTTGCTTTACCTTTAGGTCTTCAAAAATAGCTTCAACGACGAGGTCTGCACTGCAAAGGGCGGATTGGTCGGTTGTACAGATCAGACGTGACATGATATTTTGATATTGTTCTTCGCTAATGATGCGCCTTTTTAAGGCCTCTGATAAGGAATCGGCAATGGTTTGACGACCTCTTTCCGTGCTGGTTTCTGATTGGTCTAACAGGGTAACGGCAAGGCCCTTCATCAAGAAATGCTGGGCAATAGCGGCGCCCATAGTGCCCGCGCCGACAACGCCAATATTCTCAAATTTTCTCATTTTGAACTCTCTGTTGTTTTAATAAGATTATAAATGATGGGGATCAAGGTGACTTCGACCCCATATTCTTCTGCATAATGGGTGAGTTTTCCGCACATATATTCATTTTCTGTGACTTTGTTATTTTCGATATCTATCAAAATAGAGGGTTTATGATTTCCGCCTTTTTCGAGGTAACTCAGGGCCTGCTCCAGAAAATCATCCTCAATGGGAATATTCATAGCCTGTGCGATCCGTATGCCCTCAGCTACGATCTGAGCCACCATTGATTTCATATATTTGCGTCCCATAACATTGCTCATGGTATGACGCGTGAGCGCACATAGGCTGCCTAGGGACGAATTGAGAAGCGCCTTTTTAAAGACTTCTGTTCTATAATCTTCCCGAACCTCAAGGCAGACGCCTGAGGCAGTAAAGTCATGGGCGATTTGATGAATAATCTTGGGGTCTATATCAGGCATCAATGACAAATAATGGCACATGGAAAAACTGACCCGAACCACATTTTCCGAAGCCTTGCCGCAACCCATATTAACGGACATGCGAAGGGTGTGACCTGCGCCAAAAATATCACTGATTTGATGTTCGGTATCCAGACCATTCTGGCAGGAGAGAAAGAGAATATCTTCTTTGTATTTTAGTTTTTTGAGGGCTTTTAAGATGCCCAGTGAATCAGGGCTTTTGGTGCAAACCAAGATGACATCCATGTCCGTATCAAGGAACGCCTGCATATCAGAATAAAGCTCTGTCACGTCCGCAGATGCGCTCAGCTCTCCCTTGATGACAAGCGGATGTCCGCGCATGGCGATGCGAACCGTCGGGTCCCGATAGAGGACAGATACCCGATGTCCTGCCTGCGCCAAATGGGCGGCAAAAACCCGTCCTACGGGGCCAAATCCTATGATGCCATAATGGGTTTTCACATTATCACTCCAAATCAATTACAAAGGCATCAACGGGGAGGCCTGTATAGTTTTGTTCTTGCATGGCGGTGATATAGGGTTTGTATTTTTCCTCGATCCTCCTTGGGATAAGTTTGAAGGAGGGGGTTAATTCATTTTCTTCCAGCGATAATTCCCGCTGGATGACCAAGGCCTTTCCAATGCGCTCAAAGCCAGATAATTGATAGGTATTGATTTCCTCTACGCAGCTAGACAGGCAGCTAGCAAGACTTGAACAGCTTTGGGGAAAATCACATCCGGGGTCGTCTTGCTGATGACGGACGCTCGCGGCCATCAGTTCTGAATTCGGAAAAATCAGCATGAAGGGATTTTTCTGGCCTGAGCCAAACACATAGGCATATTTAACAAATTTACAGCGCCGACAGACATTTTCTTCAATATTTGTGGGAAAAAGTTTTTCGCCGTTGCTCAGCTTAAACATTCTTTCTTTGCGGGAAATAATACGTACGCCATCATCGGTAATTTCTCCAATATCGCCGGTGTGGAACCAGCCGCCAGCGGAAAAGACTTTTTTGGTGGCAACTTCGTTATGGAAATAGCCGCTCATAACATTCTCGCCGCGCACGAGAATTTCGTTGTCTGGGCCTAGGCTCAGCTCTACGCCGGGGATGGGGAAGCCCACAATGCCGGGGATTCTATCCATGCTAAAATCCGTTAACGTGCAGCAGGGGGATGTTTCTGTTAATCCCCAGGATTCCACGACGGGAACATTATGTTTCCGGAAAACATCTGACGTACTAAGGGGCAGGGGGGCAGCAGCGGTAAAGATAAACTTTAAATCGTCATGGAAAAAAGATTTTTCGGCCTGCTCTGAGGTAAGAACTTTCCCCACAATAGCTTGATAAATAACCGGGACGCTGAAATAAACATGAGGTTTAATTTCGGCAAAATTCTCAAGTAAGCGGTCAATATTTTTCCCGAAGGAATCATCAATGGCAAGGCAGCCCCCCGAATGAAGGGCCAAAAAGCGTTCAAACAATCCGCCAAAGCTGTGATGCCACGGCAAGTAACATAAAAAACGCATACCAGAGTCAGGCCTCCACATTATTTGCAAGGCCTTTTGCTGGCTCATAATATTGGAATGATGAATCTGTACGCCTTTGGGAAACCCGCTGGTGCCGGAGGTATACATGATCATGGCGAGTTGAGAGGGGGAGATGGCTTTAAAATGCTGTTCCATGTCTCTTATTACCTGTGGCGACAGCTCCCGATTCAAAATCTCGTCACATTCCGGCGCTTTGAGGGAAAGACGTCTTGTCGGAAGGCAATCTGGGCGTAAAGAGGCAATTTTATCAGGGTCGTCGCTTATGATCATGCTGGCTTCTGAAAAACTGATCAATTTTTCCATCAACTCATTAGGATATTTCGCAAAAATCGGAACGGAGACCAATCCGCAGCTCATCACGGCCATCTCACAGACAAGCCGTTTATAACTATTTCCCGCAATGAAGCAGACTCGATTGAGCGTGTCATCGTCCGGGTCAAGGCCATGGCTCAGCAAATAAGATGACATCGCGATGATATGCTGGGTTAATGTTTGCCAAGACCAATAGTGATAAGGCCCGTCGGTGCGCTGGGCAAAGGCAGGCTTGTCTTTATAGGCCGCGCTATTGTTCAGAAACATCGTGCCAATATTGGCGGTATAGTCTCCCAATTCTAAGTCAGACTTTAAGATATTCATAATGCCCTCTTTTCATTGCTCTTGTGTGTTACAACATCCATTTGTGAACGTTCGGTATATATCATCAGCGACTTGGGCTGCGTTGCCATGTGGTTTTGGCGCGTACCAGGCAAATATCCAATTCATCATGCCATATAATAAATATGTTTTTCGGCTGATGGTATCGTCTGCATGTTCATGGCCTGCCTGCGCGTTCATATAATCGCCCACGACCTTTTGGCCGAGCTGCGTATAGTCCTCTTTAAGTTTCCAGAGGATGAGCCGCCTTTGGTCATTCATTTCCAGAGAGCCCGACGTCATCACCCGCATCTCGCTCAAATGATCGATGAAATAGCGCACATGATTATGGATCAGGGCTGATAGCCGTTGTTCCGTAGTCAAGTCTTGTTGTAATAAATCTTGGGACATGGCCAGAAGAGATGTAAATCCCCGTTGATTAATCAGGAAAAGCAATTCTTCTTTGTTACTGAAATAATGATAGAGGCCAGAAAGGCTTCGTCCTGTGACCTGCGCCAAGTCACGCATTGATGTCCCGTGATAGCCAAGATGCGCCATCAGCTGGGCCGATTTACCTAAAATCTCGTCCAGCCCGCTTACGTGTTGATCTATCACCGTTTGATCACTCATTAGCTATTGGTCCAATTGGGGCTACGTTTTTCAAGGAAAGCGGTGATGCCTTCCTTGGCGTCATGGCTGTTCATCAGGTCATCCAGGTAAAGTCGTTCCAGGTCGCAAATATGTTGCCGATAGTGGCTATTGATCCCCATGCGGACGGCTCTATTTGCAAAGCGCAAACTACTAGCGCTGCGGGGTAATATATGCTTCTCGATATAATCATTGACCTGTTGCTCAAGCTCGTCATGGGCGGCGATTTGAGTGATAATGCCGTTAGCCAGCATCTCCTGCGCGGTAAGTTTCGCCCCTGTTAAGATCATATGTGTCGCCGTGACGCCATGACCAAGAAAGGGCAGAAGAGCCGCCGCAACAGGCGGGAAAACGCCCAGCTGTATTTCTGGCACCGCAAATTTTGATTTTTCTTCCGCAAAGATAAGCCCGCAAACAAGGGCAAGCTCAAACCCGCCGCCAAGGCAAAAGCCTGACACTTGGGCCAAGGTCGGGACAGGATGAGCCAGAATATCCCGGGCCATGAGATGAAAACCCGGCAGCATCTTGCCCACATTATCAGCGGTATGTTCTTCGACACTGGCCCCAAAGCAGAAATGATCTCCTGCGCCCTTAAAGATAACAAGCTTTCTATTTTGACATTTTAAATCAGTCTTTAAAAAATCTCTAATCTCGGCCATCATAGCGCCGGTAAGGATATTTGCGGGGGCATCATTAAGAATTATTTCAACAACTTGCCCGTCATATTTTTCCTTAATTTCAAGTGTTTGGTATGACATCTTCCGGTTACTCCTGATCTGGAATCATAATGGCGCGGCGGCTTAATTTATGGTCATTGGCGAGGGCGACAACCGCGTTAAGATCGGATAAGGGGTATGTGATAATATTATCCAGGAGGTTAATGCGGCCATCCAAAACGCCTTTAACGACGGCGGGGTAATATTTCGGGCTACAGCCCCAATTGCCGAACAAGTCCGCATCAAAGGCCATGATATTGCTTAACCGCAATTCAAGCTTGCCCATTGTAAAACCGATGATGCCCACGGTTCCGGCAAAATTTAATAATGAAAAAGCCACATTCTGGCCTGCGGTTGACCCGCTGGTTTCAAACACTTTCCACTGATATTGAGGCAGTTTATGCTCTTTAACCAATTCTCTTATTTTCTTTTTAATCTCCCGCGCGTCCATGCCAGACGTGCAAAGTCCAAAATCGGCCCCTTGTTTTTGAACGGCGGCAATTTTTTCTTCGTCTATATCAAGCGCAATGACGGTGGCCCCCGCATTATGGCAATGCTGTGACATGTATAGCCCGACCCCGCCCGTGCCAATAACGATAGCAAGGTCGCCTTTCTTAAGGCCGCTCCGCACCATAGATTGATAGGGGGTTGTTATGGCGTCAGCAATGACCGATAACTCATGCAGCTTAAATTTCCCCAAGTTATCATCAAGAATACAAAGGAAGCGGGCAGGAACCACAATATGGCTAGCAAAGCCACCGTGGAAATCATTGCCAGGCATCACTTGATTTTGGCAAATGTTATCGCGCCCCGCCTGGCATAATTCACATTCACCGCAGGGGAGGACAGCGGGAATTATGACCTTATTTCCCATAAGTTTTTGATAATTTTTACCCGTGGCTTGTATCGTTCCACTAATTTCGTGGCCTAGTATCAAAGGGAGATCATGCTTGGTACCAACGGCGCCAGATATAAAGCCAAGATCCGTATGACATACGCCGCAACCGGCGACTTTTACCACGACATCATCATCAGAAATATGATCAATCGTAAAATGACGTTTTTCTAATGGTTGGCCAGTGGCGACAAAAAACATACCCCAGGCTTCAATAGATGACATCCCATTCTCCTCTCGTAATTATTTAATTATAGCTTTGTTTTCAGGGAATCTCTTCAGCACATTATTTCCCGTACGACCGTTCGTTAATTTAATTAAATTCAAGAAGATTTGCAATGATTATTTTAATAATATTATTAATTAAAATAAGTTATATCAGCGTGTTATAATAATTATTTAATATATTAAATGTAGAGTTATCGCACTTATATCGAAGGCTAGACCGGGGTACGTACAGCAGACAACTGCGCCAAATACCGAGGATATTTAGGACGTTAATTAATATATTTGTGAAATTATAATCCAAAGAAAATTGTAATGATGCTTTATTGTGATCTATTATTAATGAGTTGACTAAAATATTCCCCACATCTATGGATGAGCCAAAAATATATAGGAAGATATATGACATTAAGCCGTTCAGTGTATATTGAGGCTCGATTTGCTAAAGGCATAAAAATGTAATAAGCCTTTATGATTAATATAAATTTTAGTTTATTTATAGTCAAAATCACGCCTTTATTAAACACCTATAAATGTTGGTCTGCTACAACCTACGAAGAATGAGAATCATAAAATAAAAATAAATAAGGGCAGAATGAAAATGAATGTAAGACATAAAACAGGGATATTGTTATTATTAGTGATATCCCTTGGATTTGGACAGGCCGTCCTTGCTGATGACTATACTGACGATATTAATCTTGCGGATAAGAAGGTCATTCTTGAACAGTATGAGGAGGCGATCGCTATTTATAAGGATATTATCCAGTCTTCTGGCTCTTCTATTATCAAGGCCTATGCCCATTATAAATTGGGAATGCTTTATAAAAGAAGGGGTGATTTCCTTGTCTCTAAGTCAGAATATGAGAAAGGCATGGCGACCTTAAAAAAATCGGGCCAGTCCAGCCACAAGATCGGGGTCTTTTTAGCAAAAGCTTTGAAATCTGCTGGCTAAATGTAATCATATTCAATGAGGAAATATAATTTTTCATAAAATATTTCTATGGGTGTTGTAGCCCCAAGCCATTCTGGTTATGTCTTGTATTTTTTTTCTAAAAACATTGATAAGCGCTTGACCTCTTATACCAAAAACCCGATACCTACATTCAAATGGTATCAAGAAGGGTAGGTCGTTATGGACAAAAAAGACCTGTTGGAAAAATCTAATAGAGAAAAGTCATCTCACCAGGATGTGTTTGAAATTACAGCTGATCTTGTCGATGAAATTCGTCATGCCTTAGATCAAAATGATACGGAACAGCTCGAATATTTATTTGAGTCTCTCCATTCCGCTGATATAGCCGATATTTTTGAACTTCTTAGTGAAGATGACCGTAACAAGCTTATCGCTTTTTTTGGGGTTAATTTTGACCCTGAAGTTCTGGCTCATCTTGAATATTCGACCCTTGATCACGTCATCAAAGAAATGAATGACGATGATGTGATTGATGCCATCAGTCAATTGGAAAGCGATGATGCGGTTGATGTTCTTGAAAATATTGATGTTGAAGATCGCGAACGCATCATTGCCGGTATGCCAAATGATGAAAGACTGGCTGTAGAGGAGGGGCTTTCTCACCCTGAAGATAGTGCGGGCCGTCTGGTTCAAAAAAATGTTATCACCGTGCCCGGGGTCTGGACCGTAGGGCAAGTGATCCATTTCTTGCGTATGGATGATGCCCTTCCGTCAGAATTTTACGAAATTTTCATTGTCGATCCGCTTCATCATCCTATTGGCACCATATCTCTGAGCCAGCTCATTCGAACCGGTGATCACGTCCGGGTCAGTGAAATAATGAATAGGGATCCAAAAGTCGTGGCCGTTAGTGTCGACCAGGAAGAAGTCGCACATATGTTCCGGCAATATGATTTGACGTCTATGGGGGTCGTGGATGATAGTGGCCGATTGGTTGGTATGATTACGGTTGATGACGTGGTTGACGTGATTGATGAGGAAGCCCAAGAAGATCTCTTGCTGATGGGTGGGGTGCGCGAAACTGATATTACAGAATCTATTTTTGAGGCCTCAAAAAACCGTATATTGTGGCTGCTGGTTAACCTCGGTACGGCAATATTGGCTTCTATGGTCATTGCCCTCTTTGGCGGAACCATACAGCAGATGGTGGCGTTAGCTGTTCTGATGCCCATTGTCGCAAGTATGGGCGGTAATGCGGGTACCCAGACAATGACCGTAACGGTACGCGCGCTGGCAACAAAAGACCTAACGTCGAACAATGTGAAGCGTGTGATCAGAAAAGAACTGGCCATCGCCACATTTAATGGCAGCATAATGGCCATCATTATTGGCGTATTATCCTATTGGTATTTTAATAATTTCCTGCTGGGCGGCGTCATCGCCTCAGCTATGATCATTAATATGGTTATGGCAGGGCTTGCGGGTATTTTAATTCCAGTTGGATTGGATAAAATTAATATTGACCCTGCCTTGGCCAGCAGTATTTTTGTAACAACCGTAACCGACGTCATCGGTTTTTTTGCTTTCCTGGGCCTGGCGTCTCTGGTTCTAATGTAGAATTTTAATGTCCAAAATAGTTCATATTTTAAAATTATGTGTTGGCATAGAGAGCCTCGAACATCTGATCGACGTCAGGTCAGGCCGGCAGCATTATTTGCCCGGCGGAACAGCTTATCATTACCATATAACGCGATCTTACCCAAAGCGATCAGCTGAGATACTGAACGGCGGCTCTATTTACTGGGTGATTAAAGGTTTTATTCAGGTGCGTCAGCAGATTATTGGCTTGGACAGCATAAAAACGGATACCGGCCTAAAATGTAAAATAATCATGGATACAAATCTTTTTAGAACGGAAAGCCAGCCTCGAAGACCTCATCAAGGTTGGCGTTATCTCGAAAATAATGATGTGCCAAAAGATGTATCTTCAGCAGAAAAAAGGGATGATTTGCCCTTAAATTTGTCGGAGAATCTCAGAAAAATGGGCCTAATATAGATTTTCAAGGCATAATATTGACAGGCATATTGTCAATCAACCGTGTTTTCCCGACCATCGCTGCGACCAATATTCGGCCACATATGGGGGCTTTAATCTTATTTCTCGCGGTTATAGGGGCAAGATTATCGGCTTGGCGCACTTCCAGATATTGAACCTCTTTGACGCCACATTCCAAAAGATGTTTTATGCCGTTATCCAGTATTTCCTGGAGGGAGCGGTTGTTGCTTTCAATGTCCTGAACGATCTGGTGAAGCGTTTTTGGAATTTCCAGAGAGATTTTTCGCTCCTCAGGACTTAAATAAACATTTCGTGACGATGTGGCCAGACCATCATCATCCCGAATAAGTTTGCCGCAGATGACATCTGTTGGAATATCAAGGTCTTTGACCATTTGCTTTAAAACAGTATATTGCTGAAAGTCTTTCTCGCCAAAAATAGCCACATCAGGGAGGCATTGCAGTAACAATTTTGTAACGACGGTTGTGACGCCGTCAAAATGTCCGGGGCGTTTTTCCGCACAGAGTCCCTCGGTGATTTTTGAGACAGATACGGTCGTTAGAAAACCTTCAGGATATATTTCATGGTCTTGAGGAGCATATAAGAGATCCGCCCCAATATCCTCTAGTTTTTTAATATCGGCACTTTCGGGCCTTGGATATTTATCGAAATCTTCCGTTGGGCCAAACTGTTTTGGGTTAACAAAAATGCTGACGATGACCCTATCCACATGCTTTTGTATTTCCGTTACAATGGATAAATGGCCGTGGTGAAGAGCGCCCATCGTCGGAACCAACCCAATCTTTTGTCCTTTGGCACGCCATTTTTTAATTTGGCCCCGAAGGTCATTTTTGGTGCGGATAATACGTAGAGAAGAGGATGAAGTCATAGTCTATCCTATGATTGAGAGGGCTCAAGACGAGATTTTTTAAAATCATTAAGTCTATTAACACGAATAATGTTTTTGATTTTCGTTACATATGCGGCCCCTTCTTCAGAATAGTTCGTCAGCGTATCCACCAAGCGCATCACATCTATCACTTGATCGTCCCGATATAAACTTCTTTTTTGCCTGAATTCACGATAACCTTTGTGCGTATTGAGGTTTAAGACGTAACTATCGACGGCCCTTATAATAGTTTTAAAGCATTTTATTCGATGTTTTTTGCCTTTTTCACGTTTTGACGGCACAATGCCGCAACCTGTCCCCCAAGTCCATTCACCGTAAAGCGCATTGCCCTGCTGCGCAAAGCGTGAGGTTCCCCATCCGCTTTCCTGCGCTGCCTGCGCGAGGGCCAGTTCAGGAGGAATAATATTCATTCTGTTAAGAAGTTGCCCGAGGATATTCCCTGTATGGGTTACAAAATGTCTTACATCCCCCACTTTAACCTTATATCGTATTAACTTTTGTGTCAGCCAGTAATAGTCGGCTTCGGAAACATCTTCGCCAATTGTTATTTTAAAAATTATGGACTTAAGTTTCTTGCGGCTTTGACGGATGGTTTGATTAACCTTTAATATGGCAGGCAGGAGGGCAGAAAAAAATAATTTTTTTTTGATTTTTACATCTTTCAGGCGCAGGAGTTCCCGGGGAAGATTGGCAAAATAAATTTCTGGAACGGCCATGCGTCCACGGCGAATAAGAGCCATATCAAAACCATGGAATGCCAAAATTTTAAGGGCGTGATCGCCATCCCTTAAATGAATATTTTTAACCAAAGATATGGCCGATGTTTTTTGTTTACTTGTTTCTATCTGCCAGTTTGCCATTAAAATCGGCCCGATAATAAAAAACACGGTTGCAATGCAGATTAGAATAGTGTTTTTGATAGAGTTATATTTACGATTTTTATACATTGTTTCATTCATAACCTGTGAACTGCTATTATTTGAAAAAGCAATAATAAGTTATCTGCCAGAAAAAACCAGTGATTAGATGTGATAAGGTCAGTTTTTCAATGATAGGAAAAAAATAATGAGCCAAGGGGTAATGTTAGATACAAATATATCCCATAAAAACCCTAAGACAACAGGCGCGGCGCATGTGATTGTTGTAGGGAACGAAAAGGGGGGGTCAGGCAAGTCTACGTCAGCTATTCATATCGTTGTCAGCTTACTTGAGAGAAAATTCCGCGTGGCGATCATTGATCTTGATGCACGGCAGAAATCCCTTGCCCGATATATAGAAAATAGGCAGGCCTATGCGGATCAGCATAATTTGAAACTTACAATGCCAGACGTCTTCATCTTACCGCGTGCGGAGCTAGGAACAAATATTGAAATGAAACAACAGGATGAAGATAATTTATCTTCCCTCTTGGATGATGTAAAAACCAAGTATGATTTTATTCTGATTGATTGTCCCGGGAGTGATACGTTCCTCTCCAGATCCGCTCATGTGTCAGCAGATACCTTGATCACCCCCGTTAATGATAGTTTTATAGATGTGGATTTGCTGGCCATCGTAAATCCAGATACCTATCAAGTGGAAAAACTCAGTCTTTATAGTGAAATGGTATGGGAGGCCCGTAAGCTACGCGCCCTCCAGAATCGCGGAACCATAGACTGGGTTGTGATGAGAAACCGGACGTCCGCCCTTGATGCAAAGAATAAACGCCGAGTCCATGAGGTTCTTAGTCAGCTACAAAAAAGAGTGTCTTTTCGGTATGTGACAGGTTTCGGTGAGAGGGTTATTTATCGAGAGCTCTTTCCCAAAGGCCTGACGTTGGTAGACTTCAAGAATAATAAACATGAAAAAATGACCATGTCTCATGTGGCTGCGCGCCAGGAAATAAGACGGTTTATGGATGATTTAAACCTTTCAGGTTGGACGTAAGCTAACCGTTACGACTGTTACAATGGAAAAATAAATGCCTTACCTTATTATTCTCATCGGTTTTGTGTTTTTGATTTATGTGATTTCAAAATACATGGAACAATCCAATTCGGTGCATATTAACAAGGCCTTTCGTTTCGGCTTTGCACTCGTACTTGGCCTATTAGCTTATTTTTTCCTCGTTATGGCGAAAAATATTCCTGTAGGTGCGATATTAAGCCTGTTGTCTTATTTATCTGCGCGGGGAACGCTATGGCGTTTCTTGATGAATAAAAAGCCAGGGTCAGATCAGCAAGAGATCGATAAATTTAATCGTATGAAACCGATGACCAGAGAAGAAGCCCTAGACATTTTAGGCCTGTCTGGTCATCCAGATGAGACAGACATCAAAGATGCCCATCGGAAAATGATGATGAAATTGCATCCCGACCAAGGGGGTTCTGATTATTTTGCTTCAAAGCTTAATCAGGCAAGGGATATTCTGTTAGCGTAACGCCCCTATATCCTGCGGCTCATTCGTCGAAATATAGCCTCATGTGAATTTTTTGTTGCAGCGCACAAATTATATTTGACATTCCTGAAAAAGTGTTTATATATAAGGCATGGTAACTATATTGCGATGCACAATTTAACATGAAGGATGATATTATGACAAAAGCAACCAATAATAAGAATACAACAGTAGAAGATAATTTCAACGCGGCACAGGATACGGTTAAGAAAACGGTAACTGCGGCGCAGGCGACTGTTGAAAAAACAATGGCCGCCGCACAGGCGACTGTTGAAAAGGCCCAGAAAACGGCTAAGGATAATGTTGAGAAAACAATGGCTGCCGCACAGGAAACTGTTAAAAAGGCGCAGAAAACAACTAAAGTAAATGTTGAAAAAGTTGTTAAGGACGCGAAAGTTAATCTTGATAATGTGGCTGAATTCAACAAATCAAATTATGAAGCTCTTGTCGCGTCAGGTGAAGCGGCAGTAAAAGTTGCCCAAACAGCGAATGCTGACTTTATGGAAAACGCGAAAAAAGCCGTTGAAAAAAATGTTGCTGATGTGAAATCACTATTTTCTGCCAAAACACCGGCTGAATTTTTTGAACTTCAAGCGAGCATTTTTAAAACACGTTATGACGAGTTTGTCGTTGAAGCAACACGGGGCAATGAAGCCGCAACACATACTGCCAATGAAGTGTTTGAGCCTCTAAAAACACGTTTTGAAGAAGTTGCGACAAAATATAATTTCCCTATCGCAGGGTAATAAAGGCATAGCCCTTTAGGTACGATTACATTCTAGGCTCAGCTTTTGCTGGGCCTTTTTTGTTTTTGATGATACGCGAGATCCAATAAGCGCAAATTTTAATATTACGTTAGCATTCGGAGCATATAATAAAAACTCAGCTTAGGTTGTTTTGAAGCGTTTATTTAAATGTATTTTTATTTATGTCTTTAAATCTGCATTGAACTCTCTATTTAATAGATAGAACAAGTTCAAAAATGATAAGTGGCAGCTATATGAGCGAAGACAAAAAGGATGATCAGGGTAAGAATAAAGTTGACGTTTTAACCAAAACGCGGCCCAAAACCAAAAAGCCGTCCATGTATAAGGTTCTTATGTTGAACGATGACTATACACCAATGGATTTTGTTGTTCATATTCTTCTGTTATATTTTAAGAAATCAGAAGAAGAAGCCGTACAGATTATGTTGAATGTACATCAAACAGGCGTCGGCCTATGCGGTATTTACAGTTTTGAAGTTGCAGAGACGAAAATAATGCAAGTGATTGATGCCGCGAGACAGGCAGAGCATCCCCTACAATGTACCTTGGAAAAGGAGTAGCCAGATATGCCAACATTTTCCCCCAACCTAGAACATACCTTGCATCGGGCAATTGGTGAAGCAAATTTACGCAAACATGAATTTGCCACTTTAGAGCATTTGTTATTCGGGCTTCTTGACGATAAAGATTCTGTGGCAGTTCTTCGGGCATGTGACGTCAATATTCGCCGGCTCAGGGCAGAAATAAAAACCTACCTTGATACAGAATTAGACTCGATCAAAACGGAAAAGAGCGGCGAGGCGACTCCCACATCCGGGTTTCAGCGGGTTATCCAAAGATCTATTTTGCATGTGCAAAGCTCTGGGCGTGAGGAAGTTACGGGGGCCAATGTCCTTATTGCAATTTTTTCGGAGCGTGAAAGCCATGCCGTATTTTTTCTTCAGCAGTATGACATGACCCGCTTGGATGCCGTAAGCTACATCTCTCATGGGGTGGCAAAATCCTCGCTTTCTGGCGTCGAAGAAGAAAATATTTCAGGGGAGGAAAAAGAGTTTGAAACCCAAGATAAAGAAGAAACAGCTTTAGATAAATATTGCGTAGACTTAAATAAAAAAGCCCAAGAAGGTAAAATAGACCGCCTTATTGGCCGGGAGCATGAGGTTGAACGAACGGTTCAGATTTTATGTCGCCGTTCCAAAAATAACCCCCTTTATGTCGGGGATCCGGGGGTCGGAAAAACGGCTATCGCAGAAGGTCTGGCGCGGCAGATCGTCGAAAAAAAGGTGCCGGAAGTCTTGCAAAACGCCACTATATTTTGTCTTGATATGGGGACTTTATTGGCAGGAACCCGTTATCGTGGTGATTTCGAAGAAAGATTAAAAGCCGTCATTAAAGAGGTGGAGCAACATGAAAGCGCCATCCTGTTCATAGATGAAATTCATACAATTATAGGCGCTGGTGCCACAAGCGGCGGGGCAATGGATGCCTCCAACATGCTGAAACCAGCCTTGTCATCAGGGTCTATTCGCTGCATCGGCTCGACGACTTTTAAAGAATATCGATCCCACTTTGAAAAAGACAGAGCCTTACTCAGAAGGTTCCAGAAGATTGATATTAAAGAGCCGACTATTCCCGAAACTAAAGAAATACTTAAAGGTCTGAGAAAATATTTTGAAGCACATCACGGCGTCAAATATAGCGACGAAGCCATTGATGCCGCTGTGGACTTATCTGCGCGACATATTAATGATCGCAAACAGCCCGATAAATCCATTGATGTCATCGACGAAGTTGGGGCGTCACAAATGTTACTGCCGCCAGAAAAACGAAAAGCAGAAATTTCTGTGGAAGATGTGGAAATCGTGGTGTCTAAAATCGCACGTATTCCGGCGAAGTCCGTTTCAAAGGATGATATTTCTGTTCTTTCAAGTATTGATACAGACTTGAAACGTGTCATATATGGTCAGGATGAGGCCATTGAAGTGCTGACGGATGCCATTCGCTTGTCCAGGGCAGGGCTGCGCGAAGATGATAAACCAATTGGAAGTTATCTCTTTTGTGGCCCAACGGGCGTAGGCAAAACAGAAGTCACCAAGCAAATGGCAAGTCTCTTAGGCCTGGAATTACACAGGTTCGACATGTCGGAATATATGGAAAGACATTCCGTCTCACGCCTCATTGGTGCGCCGCCGGGCTATGTTGGCTTTGATCAGGGCGGCTTGCTCACCGATGCGGTTGATCACTCTCCTCATTGCGTTATATTGCTTGATGAAATCGAGAAGGCCCATCCCGATATCTATAATATCCTGCTACAGGTCATGGATCACGGGAAATTAACCGATAGTACCGGTAAAAAAATTGATTTCCGCAACGTTATTCTTGTGATGACAACCAATGCTGGTGCGACCGAAATGAGTAAGGAAGCCGTTGGCTTTGGCTCAAACGTCCGTGTGGGGGATGATGAAGAAGCCATTAAAAAGCTCTTTACACCTGAATTTAGAAACAGGCTTGATGCGACGGTGCCCTTCAAAAATCTATCTCTTGAAATCATGGGACATGTTGTTGAGAAATTTATCCTTGAATTGGAAATGCAGCTTGAAGAGCGTCACGTCCATATCAGCCTTACGCCTGCGGCAAAATCATGGCTTTCCGAGAAGGGATATGACCGGCTGTACGGCGCAAGGCCCCTTGCCAGAACAATTCAACAATATATCAAAAAACCATTGGCCAATGAATTATTGTTTGGCAAATTGATCAACGGCGGGGAAGTTTTGGTGAGAGTGAAGGAGGGCAAGTTGATATTTGATATTGAAGCCGCCTGTGTTCAAGCTAAGAAAATCACAAATAAAAAAATTGAAAAACCAAAAGAATCCGTGAAATAAGAGTCCAAAAAATAATTTCGCCCGCAATACGCTTGTGTTCATTTGTAATTCAGCTGGTGCAGAGTATAGTTTCTCTGAGCATTATCTTAGATGCGAATGAGTGATTTAAGGAAAATCTTATGTTTGGAAAAAAAGTTATTTTTATTTTGTCTTTGTGTTTTTTCTCGCTGTCCGCCATGGCCGCTGATCATAAAGAGGATAAGCTGACGAAGGCCCTGGCAAAATATGAGAAAACCGGAAAAGTTGAAAAATGCGTACGGTTAAGTGATATTGATTCAACCCGGGTCATCGATGATTACAATATCCTTTTTATTATGAAGGGTAAGAAGGCCTATTTGAACAGCATGAAACACCGCTGTCCCCGCCTCGGCTTTGAAGAGGCCTTCAGCTATAAAGTTTCTGTAAATCAGCTCTGTGACATTGATATCATCACCGTATTAGACGCCAATGGAGGAATTCCGGGGCCATCATGTGGCTTGGGGAAATTTGTCGGATATACCAAAAAGCACAAAATCGAAGACACACATGCCAAATAAAAAACCTTGATCTAAACTTTGTCCCTTTTAAAGGGCGTGAAAGAGGCGAGCATATCTTGATCCTGCTGTGACATATCTCTTTCTCTGATCAAATAGCCTTCGATGGCGTCTCGAAAAGAAGGATTATTAATCCAATGGGCGCTATAGGTCGTTGTGGGCCTATAGCCACGTGACAATTTATGCTCTCCCTGTGCCCCGGCCTCTACTTTCTTCAAACCCTTCTCTATGGCATATTCAATGGCCTGATAATAGCATACCTCAAAATGAAGAAAACGATGTTGCTCATTCGCGCCCCAATAACGGCCATATAAGGTATCATCACTGAAAAGATTTAAAGCCCCCGCAATATATTTATCGCCCCTCTTGCACATGATTAAAACGGTCCGGTCACCCATCTTTTCCCCGAGCCGCGTAAAGAAGTCCCTGTTTAAATAGGGCTGGCCCCATTTTCGGTTACTCGTATCAATATAAAAGGTAAAATAATGATCCCAGTGATTTTCTGTAATTTGGCTGCCTGTCAATATTTCGATCTTAATGTCGTTGATAATCGCTAATTTTCTTTCTTTACGGATATTTTTGCGTTTGCGAGATGACAAGGCATTTAGAAAATCTTCAAAAGAACGGTAATTCTCATTAAGCCAATGAAATTGCTGGTCTATCCGTTTTAAAAACCCGTAATCCGCCATAAATTCCCATTCTGACTTTTCCGCAAACGTCACATGAAGGGAAGATACGCCGTATTTCTGGGCGAGATTAACAGCGGCATCAAGCAGCATTTTTTGAATGAGAGGGGTGTCTTCCGATGGGCGTACCATAAGCCTCGGGCCTGTAACGGGACTAAAGGGGGCAGAACATTGTAATTTCGGGTAATAGTCCCCCCCCGCATTGTGATAGGCATTGGCCCAAGCATGGTCAAAGACATACTCACCTTGAGAATGGCTCTTGAGGTAAAGTGGCATAATCCCGACGAGAGACGCGCCTTTATGAATAAGAATATGTTGGGCTTGCCAGCCCGTTTCCGCAACGGCGCAACCGCTTTGTTCCAGGGCATAGAGAAATTGATGGGACAAGAAGGGATTATGATGTGTCCGGTCATTAAAACAACATGCATTCCAGTCCTGCTGGGATATATGTGCTAGGCTGGGCAGGATTTGGACATGATAACTACTCATAAATCCAGATTTTCATAGATGCTATTATCCGTATAGAGGATCGCTTTTTGGCGCAGCTCTTCTGTTCGCACGGTCCATGTCAAAACGGCGATATGTTTATCTCTGCAATATTCTGTAACATCATTTGGCAAGGCCTTGATATCATAGGCTATGAAATCAACGTTAAGGTCATCAATGAGTGATTTTTGCATATCAATAGAAAAATATTCTTTGGGCATATCATTTTCATTTATACTGGTTGCCACGAGGCCGCGCGGCACGTTTGGGGCGTTTTTCTGAAACCATAAGAGAATATCTGGATAAAAAGACATAATGGCCAGAGGGCCTGCATAGTCCTGAATTTCTTCATATACCGTTTGGGCAATCACATTGGGCTTTCCCTGGTCGCCTTTAATTTCTATGAGAATAGGGTAATTTCGATGGATATTTGTTAAGACCTTGGCTAACGTCGGAATGGTGTCATGAGAATTTTTGAGCTTAAATTTGCTCAGTTGCTCAGCCGTAAAATCCTGGATTTTACCGGAATGATCTGTCAAACGATTAAGGTCGACATCGTGAAACACCATGGCCCTATTGTCTTTACTGAGCAATATATCACATTCAAAGCCATGGCCTTTGGCATTTGCCGCGTGAAAGGCCGATAGGGTATTTTCAATATATTCTATCTTAGAACCATGAAGTCCACGATGGGAAAAGGGGGTTTCTGTCAACCATTTATACATTATGTGAAACCTTAAGAAATTTCAATAAGCGCATCTATTTCAACGGGAATATTTAGGGGTAGAGCATTTGTTCCAACCGCAGACCGGGAATGACGTCCCGCCTCTCCAAAAACGGCGACCATAAGATCGGAAGCGCCATTCACGATGGCCGGCTGGCCAGGAAAGCTATCAACACAATTGACGAATGCCCCCAGTTTGACGATCCGTATTATTCTTCCAAGGTCGCCGCCGCAGGCAACTTTCGCTTGGGCAATGATATTGATCGCACAAAGACGCGCGGCCTTCACGGCCTCCTCCACGCTTATGTCTTGACCAACTTTCCCAAGATAGGGAAAATTTCCTTCAGAATCGACGGGGATTTGGCCAGATATAGAAATCAAATTTCCCGTTTGAACAAAGGGCACATAATTGGCAACGGGCGTTGTCGGTTTGGGCAGTGTTATGCCAAGGTTTTTTAGGTTTTCTTCATATGTATTATTCATAATGTGGTTTTTCTTTTTTAAGATTGCTCAATATACTCTTTCGTAAATAATACACTGAGCCACCACATAAGAAAAGCAAGAAACCATATCTATGCTATCTGGCCTCTGGTATCGGGGGATGATTTAACGGCTACGACGGATATTTTTGTTGTTATACATCTGCCTATCTGCCTTTTTCATAATCGTCTCTACTGTCGACCCAGGACAGATTTCAGTAATTCCAAAACTGGCCCGAATAGGAAGGCTATAATCATGATACTTAAACTTCGTAAAATTTAATTTTTGTTGGATGAAACGAGTCCGTTCTTTGCCGCCGCTAAACTCAGAATGCCGCAATAGAAGCGCAAACTCGTCTCCGCCAAGGCGGGCGGCGTAATCTGTTTGGCGGATGGTGGACAGCAGGGTATCGGCGACAAATTTCAACTTGGCATCCCCAACATCATGCCCAAAAGTATCATTTATTTCTTTAAAGCCATCAAGGTCGATATAGGCGAAGATAGCGGTTTCTCCATAACGATCCGCCGTGGCAACCGCATGTTCCAATTCTTTTAATATGCCCCTACGGTTTAGTAATCCGGTGAGAGGATCCGTTGTTGTCATAACCTCTAATTTTTCAATGCGCGAGTTTTGCGTCGCGATTGTTTGTTCAGCTTCCACCACAAAATCCAATATTTCAGCAAGGATATTCCTGTTTTTTGCCGAAATTTTTTTACCCGATATTTTAAAATTCGTTAATAATTCATCGGTCAGTTTATTAATTTCATAAAGGGGCAAGGTATCTTGTGGATTCAGAGGAAGTGTGTGTTTATTCATAATTTTCCCTTTGCACGTTCAATGGTACGCGAAACTCGTTTAAAGCTACTAGGATTATAACTGCAAGCATCATGCCAATATAAGTGACGCAAATACTAAGAGAAACCGTGTTAAAGAGACAAAAAAGGGAAAATATTACCGGCCTGAAGAGGTAAATTTGTCCCTATAAAAGAGGAATTATGGTTAATTTTCGTTAACCATAATAGCTTGATTTGAAAGATCTATTAGCGGATACTCAACTTTATTCACCCAAGAAAACACGTAAAAACTAGATATTTAATTCCTTGCGTTTCGCGCGGGTAAGTTTTTGACTAATGATGTCATATGCGCTTTTAAGATAAAGACAAATATCGTCATGAGGCATCGCTTCGGCAGTTGTGATCTGTACCCATTTGGCTCGCGCAAGATAGGGGGCCGGAACGATGCCGGGGACTTCACAAAGAACATAGTAACTCATTTCTGAACATTTGAAGCTGAGCATATCCGCTTTGTCGCCGCCCAAATCGGGATGGAGGGCAAAAATTTTTCCGCCTATTTTCCAAACCGACGCCCCGCCCCATTGAATAACATTGGTGGCGGATGTTAAGTGACTACAAAATTGATCAAATTCATTCCGGTTCATGATCTATTTTCTCATCTAAATGCTTTTTGATAACCTGTTCAATATGGGCCCAATTACGGCATCTATGATGGCAATATTTTGATTTTTTCTCAATGGAATTAAGATGACCATTGGCAATATATTGAATTCTAAGCGCCTCAGGTACGGTTTGGGCGACGGATTTATGATGATGGGATATGTCATCTATAAAAATAATTTTCTGTTCTGTCATTTGCCTGATATGCTTCATGACAGGCCCCTTTGGGCCGCTACTTGATATCATGGGGTAGTTTAACCCGTAATCCACCAGTTGTTGACGACGCCGATCTGCAAAATCATGGGGAATATTTGTCAGTATAATGATGTCACATTGAGCTGACAGATTTTTTAAATGGTCACGAGCGCCGTCGACTAAGGGTTGTTTCTCAACATAATTTTCAAAATAATCACTGATAATAGATTTAAAGCGGGCGCTTTGGACAGGTTTGTGACTATCGAGATATTTAATATTTCCTTCTAGGGCATAGCTGATAAAATTTACATACATGCCTTGGGTTAAAAGATATTCTGATAATATATCAGCAAAATGCAAAATGACTTCGTCAGCATCTGTAATCAGGATAGGGCGTGATCCACTGACCGAAAGGGGTTTTAACTGCGTAAGGGCTAATTTCATTTTAGGCGTTACTCATTGTCACGTTAAACGTGGTAAATTTAGGTGCTATCGGGAATTTTTTCGCCGCCGGGAAGCTGCTGTCTTGCCAAATCAAGTTGGTTTGGCGCAATATTTTCTAAACGGCAGAATTCAAGCAATCTTTTTTCATTTTGTAAAAAATAATCCAAAATACTTCCTAATGTTGCCGGAGCTTCTGCGGATGTTTTTAAGTCCTCAAGCGTAATTCCGGATAACTGGAGATAAGCTATCAAGATATCTTCATATTTTGCCATATGAGTAAGTGCCTGAAGGCCGATGATTTCTGCTTCTTGTGGTGTCATGTTGGTGTCATTTTAACTTGATATTATTGATATATTTATGGCACAGGAGGCATTCTGTTAACAGCTTTTTCATTAGATTCTAATATATTTGTATAGTAATGTGAAAAATAAGCTATAAATGCTGGATCAGTATAGGGATATATCTCATTCTAGCCATAAGCAGGAATATATAATGCGAAAAAAGATACTCGTTGTTGAAGATAATGACTTAAATATGAAACTTTTTTGTGATCTTCTTAACGCACATGGCTATGATACAATTCAAACGCAAGAGGGCATGAAGGCGCTTTCTCTGGCAAGAGAAGAAAAGCCTGATTTAATTCTCATGGATATTCAACTCCCCGAAGTATCTGGACTTGAAGTGACAAAATGGATAAAAGAAGATGAAGATTTAAGGTCGATTCCCATAATTGCGGTGACGGCCTTCGCCATGAAGGGGGATGAAGAAAAAATCCGGGCCGGGGGGTGCGAAGCCTATATTGCAAAACCCATTTCCGTAGGGAATTTCATTGAAACAGTTAAAAAATTTGCAGGATAGCCTTATAAAATGACAGCACGGGTTCTCGTTGTTGATGATGTAATTCAAAATGTTAAATTGCTAGAAGCAAAATTAACCAGTGAATATTTTGATGTTCTCACGGCTATGAATGGCCAAGACGCGCTTGATATTATTGAAAAAGAGCAGCCTGATATAGTGCTTTTGGATGTTATGATGCCAGGTATGGACGGCTTCGAGGTTTGTCGCCGTATAAAATCTAATGCCAAATCTTCCCATATCCCCGTTATAATGGTGAGCGCACTGGATCAATCGAAAGACCGCGTCGCGGGTATCGAGGCTGGTGCCGATGACTTCTTAACAAAGCCCGTTCTCGACCTGCCCCTATTTGCACGGGTAAGATCACTTGCTCGCCTGAAAGTTCTTATGGATGAGCTGCGTATGCGGGAAACGACAAGCCAAGATTTTGGTATGGGCGCGCGAACGGGATTCAGTGAAAATGTCGATCTTTCCCATGCCAAGGTATTATTGATTGAAGATTACGCAAGAGTGGCGGAAAGAATCGTCAGATATATGGAGGCATTGGCCATCGTTGATGTTGATGATGTCTCCACAGGTGAAATAACAACCCAAGATATTGAAAATTATGATCTGATTATTGTGAGCTTAAGTCTGAATAATATTGACGGCCTGCGTTTATGTTCACATTTGCGATCCATTGAAAGCACGCGCCGCATTCCCATACTTGTTCTTGTGGATGAGGGGGATGATACAAAAATGGTGCGTGCTATGGAGCTTGGGGTATCTGATTATATCACACGGCCCATTGATAAGAATGAACTTGTGGCCAGAGCCAAATCGCAAATACGTCAAAACCGATATGCGAACCGATTGCGGAGTAATATGCAAAAAAGCATTGAGATGGCCATGACAGATGCGGTTACGGGCCTCTACAACCGGCATTTCCTCGCAACGCACTTGGATAATATTATGTCCAAGGATAATGATAAACGCCAAAAAGTATCTCTCCTCATGATGGATCTTGATAAATTTAAGCTCGTGAATGATGAATATGGCCATGCCTCAGGGGATGAAGTGCTGCATGAATTTGCAAAACGTATAAGTAACGATATTAGGAATATTGATCTCGCAGCCCGTTTTGGTGGGGAGGAGTTTGTCATCGTTATGCCAGATACAAATCCCGAATATGCTCATTTTGTTGCAGGAAGACTTTGCAAGTTGATTGCGGAGGAGCCATTTACGATATCCGGGTCTGATAAACCTATTCATATCACGGTGAGCATTGGCGTTGCCATTGCGGGCGATAAAAACTCATCCAGTAATGAATTATTGGCCGCCGCAGATTTGGCGCTCTATCAGGCCAAAGAAAATGGACGTAATCAAGTTTGCGGGCTTATATAAATTTCATGGTGATAGGAAAAAAATACCTGCAAGAGCCATAAAAAACGGCCTGAACCGAAGCTCAGACCGTTAAAATTCATCGAGAGAATATAAAAAATTATTTAATTTTATGTTCTTTAAATTCAACATGCTTGCGAACAACGGGATCATATTTGCGGAAAGTCATTTTTTCCGTAATGTTGCGCGGGTTTTTCTTCGTTACATAATAATAGCCAGTACCAGCCGTGCTGACGAGTTTTATTTTTACAACTGTAGGTTTCGCCATAATCTGGGCTCCAATTATTAAATTCTAAATACGTGATGGAAAATACAGTTATTGTATTTTAAGTCAAGTAAAAGCCGCGAAAAACAATGATAATTCTATCTTTTAGGTCTTCCGCTATTAGGCGGCTTGCCCTTGTTGGAATTTCGCCCTTGCCTGCGGCCTCTTGATTTTGGTTTCCGGCCCTTTGATTTTGCGATGAGGTCTTCATCAATCAGGTCACACAGCAGGCCGCCGGTCATCTTGTTTGCTTCTTTTAACCGTACCGTCACACTGGCGCCTAACTGATAAATGAGGCCCGTATGTTCCCCTTCCAACAAATGAAGGTCTTTATCATGCCTAAAATAATCCCCCACCAGGGATGAGATCGGAATAAAGCCATCCCCGCCTGTTTGGTCAAAGGCAACAAATAACCCCGCGCGATTAACGCCTGCAATTTTTGCGCTGAATTCTTCGCCCACCTGTTGCTCCATAAAGGCCGCCACATAACGGTCTGTGGATTCCCGTTCCGCAATCATGGAAATGCGTTCCGTTTTACTAATATGGTCGGCGGTCTCAATGAGATTTTCCCGGTCTGCCTTGGAAAGGCCATCCTTCCCGAGCTTTAAAGCCCCGATAAGCGCTCTATGAACCATCATATCGGCATATCGCCTGATAGGGGAGGTGAAATGGGCATAACGGGGCAGGGATAGCCCAAAATGCCCTAAATTATCAAGACTGTATATGGCCTGTGATTGGGTTCTTAAAATGATGATATTGACCACCTGTTCATGGGGGCTGTCGATCACTTTGCGGAGTATATTATTGAATAATTTGGGTTTTTGAACCATGCCTTTGGCAAAGCTATACCCAAGGCTAGACAGAAATTCCCGTAAATTATTAAGTTTTTCTTCGCTTGGTTCTTCATGAATACGGTAAATACAGGGCCAGCCTTTAAGTTCCAGCTCTTCGGCCGCCGCCACATTGGCTTGGATCATAAATTCTTCAACCAATTTATGGGCCTCTAAGGGCGGTTTCGGATATATAGCTGTTACATTTCCCTCGTCATCGAGGTCAATTTTCCGCTCTGGCATCACAAGATTTAAGGGTTCTCTATAATCCCGCCCTTTTTTTAGGCAGTCATAGGCTGCATAGAGAGGTTCAATGACCGTATCCATAAGCACCGCGGCCTTCTGACTTGCGCGGCCATCGTGAGCGTCCTGGAATTCTTCGTAAGATAATCCTGCCGCTGACCGCATGAGGCCACGAACGAACTGGTGACGCATTTTTTTGCCCCGGGCGTCAAACCAGATATGAACCGCAAGCGTATAACGGTCTTCGCCTTCTTTAAGGGAACAAAGTCCATTTGACAGGGCCTCGGGTAGCATGGGAACCACTCTGTCTGGAAAATAGGTTGAATTGCCGCGTATCCAGGCGTCTTTTTCAAGGGCGGAACCGGGCGTGACATAGTGGGCCACATCGGCAATGGCAATAATGACGTGCCAGCCCCCCTGATTTTTAGGGTCGTTGTCTTTTTCTGCCCAAATGGCATCATCATGATCCCGGGCATCTGCAGGATCAATTGTGATGAGGGGAATTTGCCGCAAATCAGTCCGGCTACCTAGTGTAGGGGCAACAGATTTTTCAGCTTCTATCAAGGTCTGTTCAGAAAATTCGGTCAAAATACCTTGAGAATGTATGGCGATCAGGCTAATGGATTTAGGGTCATTCAAAGTGCCAAGACAATCCTTCACGACGGCACGTTTTGGGCCTATATGGTGGCGGGCTGTTTTGCTTATCTTCGCATCGACGAGAACAAGTTCCCCGTCCTCGGCGCCGTGCCAATCGCATTTGGCGATAAGATAATGGTTGCGATTTTTTTTATCTGTCGGCGCAACATGGGCAATATTTTCGTCATCTTTGCGGAAAACGCCCATGACCAAAGTTGACTGTCTTTCAATTTTTCGAATGACATTCGCAATATAGGCGACTTTTTGGGTATTCTTATCACGGGTGAGGCGGACGAGGGCCTGTTCATGTACCGCAATATTTCCCCGCTTGTCATCGGCAAAGATCGTGATTGGCGGCGGCGTCCCGTTCCCCTTGAAATCCACTGACCCTTTTGAATTTATAGGGATGGCGACAAGGTCGCCCATTTTATCAAGCCCAGTGACCTCCACAACACAGACAGGGGGCAGGTCGCCGCCCACATGAATGCGGCCCTTATGACCTTTATCTAAAAGCCCTTCTTCGCTCATTTCACGGATTATCTTTTTAAATAAAATCCGTTTGTCCCCGCGAATATGAAAGGCGCGGGCAATGTCTCTTTTTGAAATCTTGCCCGGATTATCTTTAACATAGGCCAGAATGTCAGCTTTTGTTGGAAAGTGACTGTCTGATTTATTGACCATTTTTATGTCTTACTTTTGGCAGGTGTTTTTTTTGCAGGGGCCGCCTTTTTCTTTGGCGGGGCTTTCTTTTTCACAGGGGCCTTTTTCACAGGTGCTTTTTTCGCAGGTGCTTTTTTACCCTTTGCGGCCCGTGCTTTAATTAAGCCCACGGCCTCTTCCAAAGTAACTGACTTGGGGTCTTTGTCTTTGGGAATTGTGGCATTAATTTTGTTATGTTTAACGTAAGGCCCATAGCGGCCATCATACACATTGATCGGGGCGCCGTCATCAGGGTGATTGCCAAGTTCTTTTATCGGCACCGTCGTGGCTGTTTTTTTCTTCTTGGCTAGGGCAAGAAGTTCAACGGCATGATTAAGGCCCAAATTGAAGACATCCTCTGGATCTTTCAGACTGGCAAAAATTCCCGCATGGGAAACATAGGGGCCAAAACGGCCAATAGCTGTTTTAATAACTTTACCGTCTTCCGGGTGATCGCCAACGTTACGCGGCAGGGATAAAAGCTGCAGGGCTTTTGCCAGATCAACATCTGAGGCATTCATGCCTTTTGGGATAGACCCACGTTTTGGTTTTTCTTTTTCAACCGGCTCGCCTAATTGAACATAAGGCCCAAAGCGGCCCGTACGAACCGTGACGTCCATGTCGGTTTCAGGATCGATACCAAGAACGCGGGTTCCATTATCTTCTTCGCCATCGCCATTACCATTGTTCATTTTGCGGGTATAGTTACATTCGGGGTAATGAGAGCAGCCAATAAAGGCCCCATAGCGGCTGGTTTTCAGGCTGAGAAGACCATCATCGCATTTGGGACAGGCCCTGGCGTTTGACCCATCATCCTTTTCGGGAAAGATGAAGGGTGCGAGAACATCATTTAGTTTATCCAAAACTTCGGACACGCGAAGTTCTTTTGTCCCGTCGATAGCCGCATGGAATTCACGCCAAAAGTCGGTGAGAACAGATTTCCATGGAATTTCGCCGTTGGAGACTTTATCCAGCAATTCTTCCATATTTGCTGTAAAATCATATTCCACATATTTGGCAAAATAATTTTGCAGAAATGACGTCACCAAGCGTCCTTTATCTTCGGGAACAAAGCGGTTTTTATCCATCACAACATAATTGCGATTACGAAGCACCGTAAGGACAGAGGCGTAAGTTGAGGGACGCCCAATACCCAGTTCTTCCATCGTTTTCACCAGAGAAGCCTCTGTAAAGCGGGGAGGGGGCGAGGTAAAATGCTGATTTGGGGTGATTTTGTCCTGTGATACCGCTTCGCCTGCGTTTAATTTAGGCAGCCGCTTGTCATCATCATCGGATTTCGCATCATCACGGCCTTCTTGATATAGTTTCAAGAACCCATCAAATATCTGTACGGATCCCGTTGCGCGAAGGCCTGTCTTGCCGTCTTGAGCGGAAATATCAGCCGTTGTCCGCTCAAACTTAGCCTCAGCCATTTGGCTGGCAATCGTCCGTTTCCAGATAAGTTCATAAAGACGTTTCTGATCCTCATCCAATCTATTGGCCACATGTTCCGGAAGGCGTGTAAGGTCTGTGGGACGGATAGCCTCATGGGCCTCCTGTGCATTCTTCACCTTGTTTTTATAAAAGCGTGGTTTTTCAGGGACATAATTATCGCCATATGCTGATGAAATAACCGCTCGGCATCCTTGAATAGCTTCTTGCGCAATGCTCACACCGTCTGTACGCATATAGGTAATCAGGCCTGTTGTTTCCCCGCCGATATCAATGCCCTCGTACAGTTTTTGAGCGCAGCGCATGGTGCGCTGGGCATTAAAACCAAGTTTCCGGGCCGCCTCTTGTTGCAATGTTGAGGTGGTGAAGGGGGGGGATGGGTATCTCTTGGCAGGTTTGCTTTCCACCTTTGAAATGGTAAAGAGAGACTCTTTAATCGCTTTTTCAGCCGCCGCCGCGCCCGCCGCCGTTGTGAGCGTAAATTTCTTTAGTTTTTCCCCATTTAGAATATTAAGCTGGGCGGTAAATTTATCTTTAGCTGCTGTTGATAAATCAACATCAACCGTCCAATATTCTTCCGATTTAAATTGTTCTATTTCCAGCTCGCGGTCGCAAATAAGCCTCAGTGAAACCGACTGTACGCGCCCAGCGGAGCGAGATCCTGGAAGTTTGCGCCATAAGACGGGCGATAAATTAAAGCCCACAAGATAATCAAGGGCACGGCGGGCAAGATAGGCATCCACAAGCGGCTCATCTATATCACGTGGGGCCTCCATGGCTTTTAAAATGGCGGATTTGGTAATTTCATTAAAGACAACCCGCTTAACGGTTACGTTTTTCATGAGACCGCGCTTGGCCTTTAATAATTCGAGGACATGCCAGGATATGGCTTCTCCTTCGCGGTCGGGGTCAGTTGCGAGAATAAGTTCATCGGAATCTTTGGTGGCATCAGCGATGTCTTTTATACGCTTCTTACTATCACTATCGACCTCCCAAATCATGGCAAAGTCAGCATCCGGGTCAACAGAACCATTCTTGGAAGGTAGGTCACGTACATGACCAAAGCTGGCAAGAACGGTATAGTCTTTACCAAGGTATTTATTTATGGTTTTGGCTTTGGCCGGCGATTCTACGACAACTGTTTTCATATTCGTATTTCTGCAGTTATTAATTATATAAAGTTAAGGACTTACCCTTTTGTTTAACAAAAAGCTACCCTATTTCCAGGGTGACGGCTAATTTCTCCCGCTAATTCCAATTCTAGGAGGACAGATTGCACTTCTGCGGGGCTTAATTCCGTAATTCTGATCAGGTCGTCAATGGGTATTGCTGTATGGGATAATTTCTGACGAATGTCCTCTCGAGCCTTCTCTAAATCTTGCTCACTTATATGTGTATTTTGGGGCGAATGTTGTGCAAACAGATCATATTGTGGTTCTGATATTAATCTATTGTCCATCATGCCGAGAACCGTCAAAATATCTTCTGTGGTTTCCGTCAGAACCGCCCCTTGCCGAATGAGATTATTGGGGCCTTTGGCGCGAGGATCTAAAGGCGAACCTGGAATGGCAAAAACTTCTCTTCCCTGTTCAAGAGCAAGCCGCGCCGTGATTAATGATCCAGATTTAAAGGTCGCCTCAATGACGAGCAAGCCGCACGCGAGGCCAGAAATAATTCTATTTCTGCGGGGAAAGTGCCGCGCCTGAGGTTGGGTTCCAAGGGGCATCTCTGACAGGACTAGGCCTGAGCTTACGATACTATCGTAGAGAGCGCTATTTTCACGGGGATATATGACGTCAACCCCGCCCGCAACCACGGCAATGGTTCCCGTTTGCAAGGCCCCATGATGAACAGCAGTATCAACGCCCCGCGCCAATCCTGAGGATATGACATATCCAGCCTGTCCTATTTCCTGTGCGAAATTTGTGGCAAGCCGCGTACCGACAGCGGAACAATTTCGCGCGCCGACGATCGCAAAGTTTTTACGATCCAAAAGATGTGTATGTCCAAGAGCCATAAGCACAGGCGGCGCGTCTTCTGTCGCCATCAACGCTTCGGGATATATGTGATCGCCAAAAACAACAAGAGAGCCGCCAATGTTATCCAGGTCATCTATTTCTTTCATTATGGCAGATTTTTTGGCGGCAATTAATGGTTTTTTCCGTCCGCCTCGTCGGGCAAGATCAGGCAAGGCCTCAAGGGCCGTTACGGCATTATTATAACGAGAAATAAGATGACGAAAGGTGACGGGGCCAACATTTTCAGTGCGGATAAGTCGAAAACGGGCCAATTTTTCTTCTTGGCTTAAATGATTATTTTCTGAAAAGTCTGACATTTTTCCCCTGAATGATTTTGAGAAATTTAATCTTATGTGGATTTTTTTCCTATTTTAGGTTCTGTCCCTGAAAGAAGTCGTTTAATGTTATCCCTATGACTTATAAAAATCATAATACACAACAGGCCCGTAAAGATTGCAAGCGCAGAATTATTAAATATTAAATAGCTATAAAGCGGCCCCATCACGGCAGCGAGCAAGGCAGACAAAGAAGAGATGCGAAATATGACGGCTGTAAAAAACCAGGTTAGGCAACAAATGGCGCCAAGGGGCCAGTTCAGCGCAAGAAGCGTTCCCAGAAAAGTTGCCACACCTTTTCCGCCCTTAAATTTAAGAAAAACGGGGTAAAGATGCCCCAAAAAAGCCCCCGCACCGGCAAAATATAAGAGATCAATTTCACCAAAGACGAGGTGGGCCAAGAATACGGACAAGGCACCTTTTCCGCCGTCAAGAAGCAATGTGGCCAAGGCGAGACCTTTATTTCCGGTGCGTAACACATTCGTAGCCCCTATATTACCAGAGCCAATTTCCCGTAAATCGCCAAGTCCGGCCAATTTGGTTAAAATCAGGCCAAAGGGCAGGGACCCTATCAGATATCCGCCCAGCAGACAGAATAAAAAATAGGGGAGTAAAATGTCATTTATTTCAATGCTCATCGGCCATACTCAAACACCGTCTTACCCGCGACGATTGTTTTCAAAATCCGTCCTTGTATCGGGCGGCCATCAAAGGGCGTGTTTTTTGTCAGAGAGACCATGGCTTCAGGGTCAATTTTATAAGGGACATTGGGGTCAAAAATACAAAGGTCAGCTGGCGCTCCAACCTTCAAGACGCCGCTCTCAAGTTTAAGAATCCGGGCAGGGTTGCAGGTCATTTTGGCCAAGACCTCAAGTAAAGACATGCTGCCATTATGATAGATCTCAAGTGACACGGGCAGCATGGTTTCAAGCCCTATAGCTCCTGTTTCCGCCAATTCATAGGGAACGCGCTTGCTTTCAGGGTCTTCGGGATCGTGACTGCTGACGATAACGTCTATGGTGCCGTCTTTAAGTCCTTGCAAAACGGCTAACCGATCATTTTCGGATCTTAAGGGCGGGGATATTTTTGTGAAGGTACGATATTCTTCAATGGCATATTCATTAAGGGCAAAATGCACCACAGCAACACCAGCCGTAATATTCATTTTGTCTTTTTTGGCGGCAGCCAGAACATCAATACTATCTTTACAGGTAATCTGCGCCGCATGATATCGTGTGGAGACTGATTTTAAAAGCCGGATGTCTCGCTCTAACATAATAGTCTCTGCAGAGGTCGGAATACCTGGAAGGCCGAGCCTTACGGCGAGCGGCCCAGCATTCATGCAGCCGCTATCCGATAATTCCGGTACCGCCAGATGTTGAATGATCAAAGCATCAAACATGGCGGCATATTTTAATACCTTGGACATTAATGCCGGATTTGCAACAGCTTTATTGCCGTCCGTAAAGGCTTTCACACCGGCCTTGCTCATCAGCCCGATTTCTGACATTTCTTTCCCCGCCAATTGCTTGGTAATCGCGGGAAAGGGGATGAAATTGATTGCTGTTTTCTTCGCACGATTTTCAAGGAACTCCACCCGTGCCATATCATCAATGATCGGATCTGTTACGGGCTGAACGCAAACCGTCGTCACCCCGCCCGAGGCCGCCGCATCGCTGGTATTTTGAATGGTATCTTTATAATCTGCGCCGGGAATGCCGACAAAAACCCGCATATCAATAAGGCCGGGGCATAGGCATTTCCCTTCGCAATCGATGACGTGAGCATCGGATGGGGCCTTTACATTGTCCCCTAATTCAGCAATTTGACCCTCAAAAGTCATGAGGTCTCCAATCCGATCAAGGCCGGATTCGGGGTCTAGGAGGCGGGCGTTTTTATAAAGGGTATAGCCGCTCATTTTTCTGCCTCCTGTCTTTTCTGCTTCGTCAGGATATCAAGGCAAGCCATGCGAACCGCTACGCCCATCTCAACCTGTTCTTGAATGGCGCTTCGTGTTAAGTCATCGGCAACAGCCGCATCAATTTCCACGCCTCGGTTCATGGGGCCGGGGTGCATGATCATGGCATCTTCCTTGGCGACGGATAATTTTTCATAATCTAAACCATAAAGGGTGAAATATTCGCTGATCGACGGAAAATACCCCCCATGCATACGTTCTGTTTGCAGGCGAAGCATCATGACAATGTCACAATCTTTTAAGCCTTTTTTCATGTCATGGAAGACGTCAACGCCAAGTTCACTTAAACTCTCTGGGACCAAAGTTGAGGGGCCAATGACTCGCACTCTCGCCCCCATAATATTAAGCAGATGAATGTTAGAGCGTGCAACCCGGCTATGTAAAATATCGCCGCAGATGGCAACAGTTAGCCGCGAAATTTTTCCTTTGCGCCGCCGAATGGTCAGCGCATCAAGAAGGGCTTGGGTTGGATGTTCATGTTTGCCGTCCCCGGCATTTAAGACCGCGCAATTTACTTTTCTCGACAAAAGCTTTACGGCCCCCGAATTGCCGTGCCGTACCACCAAAAGGTCGGGCTGCATGGCATTAAGGGTGGAGGCCGTATCAAGAAGTGTTTCGCCTTTTTTAATGGATGAGCCGCTGCTGGACATATTTATAACATCCGCGCCCAGTCTTTTACCGGCCAGTTCAAATGACATTCGCGTTCGGGTGGAATTTTCAAAAAAAAGATTTATCTGGGTCAAGCCCGTCAAAATATCTGATTTTTTATTGGTTTTTCTATTCAGTTCCACATATTTATCAGCGAGGTCAAGAATACAATTGATGTCCGGCTCTTTTAAGCCTTCAATACCAAGGAGATGTTGATGGGGGAAGATGATATTCGCCGTATTTTCGGCTTCTGACATATTTCCAGTCCTTGATTTTGTTATATTTATCACTGAAAAAACATTTTATAGGAATAAACATGTAATAAGGCAAGTCAATTCATAAGACAAATTACAAGTATGACAATTTATCCAGCGCGCCTTGCAAAATATAGGCGGCGGCCATTTTATCAATGACCTCATGTCTGCGTTTGCGGCTCGCGTCAGCCTCAAGCAGGGTACGGGTTACGGCAACGGTGGATAATCTTTCATCACATAGGGCAATGGGAACATCTATTTTCTCAGATATATTGGTTGCGAATTGACGGGTAGATTGACATCTTGGCCCCTCACTCCCGTCCATATTGAGAGGTAATCCTAATATGAGGGCGCCAACATTCTGTTCGGCGATAATGATCATGAGGCGTTCGGCATCTTTGGTGAATTTTGTACGCCTGATAATTTCCATTGGGGTTGCGATGATGCCCCTGATGTCAGACAGGGCAAGGCCAATGGTTTTGCTGCCTAAATCTATGCCTAAAAGCCGTTGATTGGCCGTCATGTGGCCTTTAATATCTTTAATATCGATGAGCATGAGGCGGTTATACGAAAAAAAATTATAAAAAGCAGCAATTTAAAATTTCTTTCTTGATGTTTTAGCAAAAAAAGCCCAGCATAAGGCAAATTCCAAGGGGAGCTTTATTAAGAAGCTGAGACCCCACCAGTGCGTTAGTTACCCACAAGTGGAGGACCCTTTGAACCTGATCCGGGTAATAACGGCGGAGGGATGGAATATTTTAGACAAAATTCCCCCCATCCAAAAAATGCCTGATCCTAATTATATTAAACAGGATATCCATGCCATGAACATTCAAAATAAGCCAGAAAAGATGACAGTAAGTGCAGGCCCCTTGCCTGCATCCCGTAAAATTTATGTGAAAGGCACGGTAGCCCCAAATATAAGAGTGCCCATGCGGGAAATTACCCTTCATCCGTCGGCCAATGAAAAACCGGTTCGCGTTTATGATACGTCAGGGCCCTACACGGATCCCGATGCTGAAATAGATATTTACAAAGGCCTGCCGCGTATTCGCGAGGAATGGATCAGAGCGCGCGGTGATGTGCAAGAATACGACGGGCGTAATATAAAATCCGAAGATAACGGTAATGCGTCCGGCAAATATCTGGCCGAAGAATTCCCCATGAAACATCGCCCGCTTAAAGCAAAAGCGGGACAGAATGTCACCCAGATGGAATATGCCCGCCGAGGCATCATCACGCCCGAAATGGAATATATTGCTATCCGCGAAAATATGTCCCGCGTTGAAGCGGGTGACGATTATAAACGTGATGACTATGCCGAAAGTTTTGGGGCCAATATCCCCGATGACATCACGCCTGAATTCGTGCGGAAAGAAATCGCCGAGGGCAGGGCGATCATTCCGTCTAATATCAACCACCCCGAAGCCGAGCCAATGATCATTGGCCGGAACTTTTTGGTTAAGATTAATGCCAATATCGGTAATAGCGCCGTGGCGTCATCGGTTGCTGAAGAAGTCGAAAAAATGGTCTGGGCAACCCGTTGGGGCGCAGATAACGTGATGGATCTGTCCACAGGCCGAAATATCCACAATACCCGTGAATGGATCATCCGCAATTCAGCGGTGCCCATTGGAACGGTTCCCATTTATCAAGCCTTAGAAAAAGTGGACGGCGTGGCCGAAGACCTCACTTGGGAAGTTTTCCGTGATACCTTAATTGAACAAGCCGAGCAGGGGGTGGATTATTTCACCATTCATGCCGGCGTATTGCTGCGTTATATTCCCATGACCGCAAAGCGGGTGACAGGTATTGTCAGTCGCGGTGGCTCCATCATGGCAAAATGGTGCCTTTTTCATCATAAAGAAAGCTTTCTTTATACCCATTTTGAAGAAATTTGCGAAATTATGAAGGCCTATGATGTGTCTTTTTCTTTGGGCGATGGCCTCCGTCCTGGCTCTATTGCAGACGCCAATGATGACGCCCAGTTTGGCGAACTTGAAACCCTTGGCGAGCTGACTAAAATTGCCTGGAAACATAACGTCCAAGTGATGATCGAAGGCCCCGGCCATGTATCCATGAATAAAATCAAGATCAATATGGATAAGCAATTGAAAGAATGCCACGAGGCGCCTTTCTATACCCTAGGCCCCTTAACCACCGATATTGCGCCGGGCTATGATCATATCACCAGCGGGATTGGGGCGGCGATGATTGGCTGGTTCGGTTGTGCCATGCTCTGTTATGTGACGCCAAAAGAACATTTGGGGCTTCCTGACCGTGATGATGTGAAGGTTGGCGTGATCACTTACAAGATCGCTGCTCATGCCGCCGATTTGGCCAAGGGGCATCCCGGGGCGCAATTGCGCGATGATGCCTTGTCACGATCTAGGTTTGATTTCCGTTGGGAGGATCAGTTCAATCTGTCGCTGGATCCGGAAAAGGCGCGGGAATATCATGATCAGACTATGCCGAAAGAGGCTCATAAGGTGGCCCATTTCTGTTCCATGTGCGGGCCGAAATTCTGCTCTATGAAAATTTCCCAAGAAGTCCGCCAATTCGCCGACAACGGCATGGCCGAAATGGCCGCAAAATTCAAAGAATCCGGCAGCGAACTCTATCAAACCGTGGATGCCAACAAAACATCCAATGATGCGTTATAAAATATTAGAGATCAAAATTTTTATAAACTAATTTAAAAGGCGCCATCGTTGGGGCCTTTTTTTACTTATCACAAGGATTTTTGCAACTTCATCATAACATAGTATAGAGAGTTAAACCGCTTTATTTGTCATTTTCCTGGAACAGCAGTGGCTCAGAGCCAATTTATTCATGCTCTTGATTCTCTGGGCAGAGAGTTTACAAAAATTAATGAGACAAGTTTTTCTCATGGGATTTTAGCCATGTAGAAACCTGGTCATCAATACCAGACGGGAAAGGAACCCCATCCTCAACCCCGACATAAAGCAGCGACATGTCCTGCCGCCCCATGAATATATTGTGATATTTATTGATCCAGAAAGCCAAATGTTTGCGGACAGCTTCAAGTTTCGGTATTTCTCTGATCAGGGCGGGATTACTTTCTAACAAGGTAAGCATATGGCGGTTACACTGGTATAACGTTCCCGAAGTCATCGCCCGCATCTGGTCAAAAATAAATCTTTCCTCTTTGGTCATCTGATCAAAATGAGTGACAAAAAATTCTTCATATTGCTGTTCCCTTTTGATACCAAGCCGTTTCGTTATAGACTGCACCAGTTCATTACGCCGCCGTTGCTGAGCCTGAAAGGACACATAGGTATTTTCAAGATTGATATGCATCAGGTACATATCCTGATAGACATGATCGGGATATGCCATAAATATCGCCGAGGGTAAGGGAAAATAATCTGACGACCGGTTCATGGTACTGGCAACCACATCCCGCAAGGTAAAAATCAAAAAAGGCTGACGGGAACTGATCAACTCTCTTTCTTCTTCCTTGAGACCATCCGACATGACCTGATAATTCAGAGACAGGGTATGGTTGTTTTTGCGGAGCATGACCGCAATGAGCTGACTGCATTTTCCGCCGCCGCAATATTGTTTGAACAGGCCTCTATCACCATCACGAGGTTTGCTTTTAATCAGGATCATATCTTGTTGAGATAAGACCCAATTTTCAAGGATATTATCTAACCATGGTTGTTTAGCGGAGGACAGGTTGACTAGGGCGGTAACGTCATGCTTTTCTGTTAGATAATTGGAAAAAACATATGAGCCAAAAAGCAACGCTGCCAGAAGCATTGCTACGCCCGATGAATATTTTAATATTCCAGACTTACTATCGGGAGAAACTGGCTCCTCTATATCATCTTCAGGCAGAACCGCTTGAGAGGAAGGTAGCCGTTTAAAATTCTCGCTAAATTGAAATCCCCGCCCCCTGACAGTTTTTATAAGGCGCTGCGCATCCCCGTCATCCCCCAGCAGTTTCCGGGTATCGGACACCAGCCGGGACAAGGCCCAGTCGGTGATCTCCTGATCAGGCCACAGGTGGTCCAGCAGATCATTCTTGCCAACCCAGTTTGGCGCGGCCTGAACAAGACAAATCAGCAGGTCAATAGCGCGCAAATCAACCTTCAGCGCCTTTCCATCACGGAAAAGCCGCCGTTTCTCCACATCCAGAACATAGTTCTCAAACTGATATAACGTATCAGTCATCCATCCCCCTCTCCCTGATAGCAAAACCTCTGTACAGGGTAAGTTTTTCTTCATTGTCCCAGATAGTTTTCTGTTTGACCAGTATTTTTTTATCCCTATCGGAATTTTTTCCCGTTTCGGCCCGGAATCAGCAACAGCAAATCAGATAAGAAAGGCGGCCCGTACGGACCGCCTTTTTATTTCAAATGGTGAATCAGAATATTACCTGCGCCTTTTCCGTATCACCCCGAACCCCAGCAGTCCGAGACCGAGCAAGGCAAGCGGGGCGGGTTCAGGAACGGTATTGGACGTATTATTAGAAGATACACGCTGGGCGGTAAGAATAAAAGCATGTGTTGCACCACTGGCAGTTCTTCCGGTTCCAACGATGTCGCCAAAAGAATTAATGCCATTGGCAATATCTAAAGTAAAAAGACCCCGCAATGGGTCAAGGCCATCAATCAGATTATTCAGGTCATACATCGTCCCGCTGTCCCACAGAAAGGCCTTGGAAGATGACACTCCCACCACCTGACCCCTGTTATTAATGTCATTTCCCACACTTTCACTATATGGATCACTATTTAAAGTACCAAGATCGGTGAGAGTATGGGTGGTGGCATCACTAATAAAGGCATGTTTATTAAGATGATATCCAGCAGAAGTTGGAGCGGGTACTTTGACATATGACCATCCTGTCACCTGACCACTATCATTAATGCCATTCCCCTCACTTTCACTATATTGACCACTGTTAAAAGCACCTAGATCGGTGAGGGCATGGGTGGTGGCATCACTAATAAAGGCATGGTTGGCAGTGCTTCCTATCTGAAACTGTGACCATCCCGTCACCTGACCGCTGTTATTAATGTCATTTCCCTCACTGCTAGCTTGATCCAAACCTCTATTAACCACAGAAGGCAAAATGCCAAGATCGGTAACAAGGGTGGTGGTGTCATCACTGGTAAAGGCATGACCTTGAATGTGACCGCCGAAGACATGGCCATAGTTATCAACACGCTGCCCGACTAATGTATTTTTCCATCCCGTCACCTGACCACTGTCGTTGATGGCATATGCTCCACCTGTTATGAATGGTAAAGTCATAATCTTATTGGTGGCCCCATCCGTCACAAAGGGTTCCATTCGCCCACCTCTGACGACGATACTACGAAATCCCGTCACCTGACCACTGTTGTTAATTCCCCTGCCCTGACTCAAGAAACTTATCCGGTTACCAGGTGCGATACCCGACTCTTCAATATTGGTGAGGGCATGGGTGGTGGCATCACTGACAAAGGCCTGATAAGCATTATCATCCCCGGAATATCCTGTTGCCTGACCGCTGTCATTGATATCCAGTCCATAACTGTAAGCACCGCCGTGTCCCACTCCAAAATTGGGCAACCCAGCTGTCTGTGGCCAACTAGAAAAAGTACCAAGATCGGCGACATTATAAACCGGTGTTGCATTGGTAGCCGTTACCCCCATCATCATTGTTGCCGCCAGAGTAAAGGCCAGACAACTCAATTTTCTTGTAAATTCTGACTTCATTACATTTCTCCCCATTAATATCCGAACAATGTTATGCCCGTTTTTTTCGCGAAATACCCAGACCCATCAGCCCAAGCCCAAGCAGGGCGAAGGGGGCCGGTTCGGGGACGGATGCTGATGGCGGGGTGTTTGTCACTGCACTGCCCGTTACGCGCACTAGAAAATCTACGGTTGGGTCTGAGTTAAGTGTAAGGAGACCAGCGCTATTATATGGGTTACTGTCAGGGTCACCTCCGGAAACAGAAAAATCAAGTCCACCCCCGCCATTCACACCACTTGAAAATAACGCCGTGTATGTGCCCGCTGACAACGTACCAAGAAAAGAAAAATCTTCCATATGTAGTGCAGAACTAATACCACTGGTAGTTAACGCAAATGAAGACGAGCCAAGCAATGTACCGCCCGTCCCAGCACCTGCAACCAATGAAAAAACATACTGGTTGGTAAAGGAACCATTTGCACTGCCAACAACACCACCTATCTGTATATTATTGGTATCACCTGTTAAAATAAAGCTCTGTCCTAGGGGGTTTTGATTTGGTTCAATGAGCGAATAACCTCCGTTCGGAGCCAAAGACGCCGTGTCAAGGATAAGTGTCGCATGAGCGACCGATGACCCCATAATCGTAGTTGCGGTCAAGGTCGCGGTAAAAATAAGATAACCCAATCTTCTTTTAAATTCTGTTTTCATTGCATTTCTCCATCATTAAATCATAAAGGTAAAAGTTTATAAGTTTATAAGTTTATAAGTTTATAAGTTTAGAGTAAGCAACTTTGGATGGAGATTACTAGGGGGGAGGAGGGAGATTCAAACTTACTCAAGTTTATTCAAGTTAAATCAAACAAAATTAACCATAAAAGCCAAAAAACGGCGGAAAATATGGGTGTAAGTCTCATATTTTTGCCAAGCGTGAAACGGGATGCGAATGAGAGACCAAGATGACAACAGGCGTAAAGCCCTATACTGAAACGGTTTCTCATCCTCTTTTTACAGGTTGTGTACACGACCTGTGAAGTATCAACAGTATAAACGCTGACAATCCATTATTTACCAGAATTTCAAAAGACAATGCTGTTGGCAAAGTCATTTATATTTACTGTAGTTCTTGCCGAAGACTGTCTGGCTCAAACAAAATTGGAGGATAAATTTTTTCTTCGTTCTGAAGAGATGGGAGTAAGAATCACGATAAAAATATTTGAGTATATGAGTGATATAAATAAGTAAAGAAATGGCTTTACGTCCCTTTGCCTTTATATCGTAAGTCAATGGCTCACAATGAAGGACAGTTCTCACTATTTTCATCTTAAAACAACCCCTGCACCAAGCCATTTTCATCTACTTCGATATTATTGGCGGCGGGGACGCGGGGGAGGCCGGGCATGGTCATGATGTCGCCGCAGACCACGAGCAGAAATTCTGCGCCGTTTGATAATCTAACTTCGCGGATGGGGACGACGTGATCCTTTGGGTTGCCTTTGAGGTTGGGGTCGGTGGAGAAGCTATATTGGGTTTTTGCCATACAAACCGGGTAATGGCCTACGCCCTGATCCTGAAATAGTTTAATTTGGTCACGGACTTTTTGATCAGCGACCACCTCGCTCGCGCCATATATTTCTTGGGCCACGGTTTGAATTTTTGTCCAAAGAGAAATGTCATCATTATAGAGCACGCGGAATGTGCTTGGCTGGCCATCAACCATATCTACCACATATTGCGCGAGTTTTGTCGTACCATTGCCACCATTGGCCCAGTGGGTGGCTTCGATGGCTTCAATACCGAGTTTGGCACATTCATCAACGACACATGTGATTTCGGCATCAGTATCTGTGGGGAATCGATTAAGGGCAACGACTTCTTTCACACCAAATTTACGCAGATTTTCCACGTGACGTTTTAAGTTTTCCAGACCTGTTTTAACGGCGGTGACATTCTCAACCCCTAAATCCGCTTTACCCACGCCGCCGTGCATTTTAAGGGCGCGAATAGTGGCCACGAGGACAGCGGCATCTGGCTTTAATCCGGCTTTACGGCATTTGATGTTAAAGAATTTCTCGGCCCCAAGATCCGCGCCAAACCCGGCCTCTGTTACCACATAATCGGCCATTTTTAAGGCGGCCTTGGTGGCCATCACCGTGTTACAGCCGTGGGCAATATTGGCAAATGGCCCGCCGTGGATGAAGGCGGGATTATGTTCGAGTGTTTGGACAATATTGGGCATCATGGCGTCTTTCAGAAGCGCCACCATGGGGCCATCGGCAAAAAGGTCACGGGCGTAAACGGGTTTGCGCGCGCGGGTAAAACCGACCAGTATTTTGGCCAAACGCCGCCGCAAATCAGTCATATCAGTGGCAAGACAAAAACAGGCCATGACCTCAGACGCAGGCGTAATATCAAAACCGCCTTCGCGCGGGTAGCCATTGGCAACGCCGCCTTGGGACGTGGTAATTTTCCGCAAAGATCGATCATTCATGTCCATAACGCGCCGCCATGTGATGCGCCGCGTATCCAGCTTGGCTGTATTTTCCCAATAAACATGATTATCAATCAGTGCCGCCAGAAGATTATTGGCGGCACTTATGGCGTGGAAATCACCGGTAAAGTGAAGGTTAATATCTTCCATGGGGATCACTTGGGCATGACCGCCGCCGGCCGCCCCGCCCTTCATACCAAAACAGGAGCCGAGGGACGGTTCCCGAATGCAGATCATGGCTTTTTTGCCAATCTTGTTGAGGCCGTCACCCAGGCCAACCGTGGTCGTTGTTTTGCCTTCACCAGCGGGCGTTGGGGTTATGGCGGTGACGAGGATCAATTTGGCATTTGGCTTGTCCTTTAAGCCATCAATATAACTTAGTTTTACTTTAGCCTTATCATCACCATATTGTACAAGGGCGGAGGAGGGGATATTAATTTTTTTTGCGATCTCAGCTATTGGTTTGGCAGTCGCGGCGCGGGCGATCTCAATATCGCTTGGATATGAACGTGATGTCATCAGTGTCTTCCCCTTATTTAAATTTCTCATTGGGGAATGATCTTAGGTTAAAAATTTACAGAATGCCAATGCTCAAGAGTCGTGCAGCGACGTTTTTTCATCGATAAGAAAACGGGATGTGATGAGGGCTAAAACGCCCATCAGGCACACGCCCATAGCCATGGGAACTTGGGTTACGTTAAAATTATGGGCGACCATAAGCCCAACAAACGCGGCGAAGCTATATTGCACAAATCCCGCCAGGGAAGATGCCGCGCCAACCATTTTAGGGAAGGGGCCTATTAAGCCGGCCAAGGCTGGCGGCAGAGTCATCCCAAGGCCCACCATATAAATCACCATAGGCAAGAGAACAGCCGCGACATGATTGACAGAGGCGAGGCCCATAATCAACATGACAGAACCAGATGCCGCACATAACAGCGACCCGTATTTCACAATTCTCGAAATGCCCATTGTCCCGACGAGGCGTCCCCCTACTTGCGTGCCCACCATATATCCCCCCACAGCGGCAGCAAAACAATAGCCAAATTGATCTGGGGTAAGGCCTAATACCTTTATAAAGACAAATGATGATCCCGAAATGAAGGAAAACAGTCCGCTGTACGTAAAGGAGGCAATCAGAAGATAAACGGTATAATTCCGATCTTTCAGCAGTGTGATGAAATTACGGAGCGTTTGTTTCGGATGGATGGCATAGGGATCTTTATGCTGATTTGTTTCTTGTAAAATAACGATAATACCAAGAACGCATAACCCGCCAAAAATGGCCAGCAGCCAAAAACTGGCCTGCCAGCCGTATATGATGGTAAGATAGCCGCCTATGATAGGGCCGAGGGCAGGGGCAAGGGCCATCGCGGTGCCCATATAGGATAATATTTTAGCCGCCCCCGATTGTCCGTAAATATCACGCACCATGCTTCGCCCCAATATCACGCCCGCGCAGCCGCCTAGGGCCTGCAAAACCCGGCCTGTAATTAAAACGTCAATGGTCGGGGCGATGATACATACAATAGAGCCGCCGAGATATATTATGGTGCCAATAAGGATAATAGGTTTGCGCCCAAATCGATCAGATAAAGGCCCATAAAACAATTGGCATATGGCAAACACAACCAAATAAAGGCTGAGGGTAAGCTGTACAGTTGAAACATCTGTCTGAAAAGCGGCTTGAAGAGACGGCAATGCGGGAAGGTATAAATCCGTCGTAATGGGGCCTAGTGCCGTCAACATGGTCAATAATATGACCACGATTAAATTGTCTCGGCGCAAAGTTATACCTCCTCATAAAATATCATTTCTGGTGAATTTTAAATCACAATATGTTCGGTTAATCTATTGTCGTTACAGATTAAAACAAGCTTTTTCACCATTCTCATATTTTGGAATCACATTTAGGGGAATATAAAATGCTTTTATAGGACATTTAATCCCATAAGATTAGGGCATTATACCACTATAAGATGCGCCAACTGAGTTGCGCGAGAATGTCCGCAGGATTGCTACCGCCTCGGGGTCAGGCGGGAGGGGGAGCGCTTAAAATTATTACGATAATATACCGAATAAGAGGCCAAACGGGGGAAGCGTGACCTGATTTTTGTGATCAGGTTCGAGGGGTGATTTTTGCCCGGGCAAGCTCGTTATTTTGAGATCTTTAGGAAGAGTAATGACCTTTGGCTCTGCCGATAAATTAAAATAAGCGTAGACTTTTTGCGTGTCATGGCACCGAATCATGGCCAAAGTGTCTTCTGCCGTTTCAATGAATTGGATGTCTCCATAAAGCAGCGCTTTATGCTGTTTGCGCCAGGCCATAAAGCTTCTGAAATGGCGTAACGCAGAATGAGAATCAGTTTCCTGTAGGTTAACCGCCAAAGCCAGATGTTCTTTTGGGATTGGCAGCCAGGGCAGGCCATCGGTAAAACCTGCTGCGGGTTTTGTTGAATCCCAAGGCATTGGCGTGCGGCAGCCATCGCGGCCTTTAAAGTCTGGCCAGAATTTTATGCCAAAAGGGTCCCTTAATTGATCTTTGGATATTTCAGCTTGGGTAAGCCCTAATTCTTCGCCCTGATAAGTACAGATCGTCCCGGGGAGCGTGCAGAGCAAAGCCGTTAACATTTTGGCCATTTGAGGATCTGGATGATCGCCTCCCCACCGACTTAAAACCCGAACGACGTCATGATTGCTGATGGCCCAGCAGGGCGCACCCCCATTCATATGGGCGACTTGCTGCTCTACAGTTTCTCTTATATGCTGAGCTGAAAATTCATCCACTAATAATTCAAAACTATAGCCCATATGAAGACGTTTGTTCCCTGCCGTATAGTCAGCAATGGATTTGAGAGAATTCTCCGTATTGATTTCGCCCATTGACATCACATTGGGGTAACGGTTCAGTAATTTACGTAAATCCTCTAAAAACCCCAAATTTTCCGGGCGGTCATTATCATAGATATGATATTGTCCCGCATAGGGGTTATCAGGGCTGAAACCACGGCCACGCCGGTTGTTTTCGTCTTTAATGGGGTTATCACGAAGCTGGGCATCATGATAACAAAAATTGATCGCATCCAGCCTAAAGCCATCAACGCCGCGCTTAAGCCAAAAGTCGACTTCTTGCAGGATTTGTTCGCGTAACGGCGCGCAGTGATAATTTAAATCAGGCTGATTCGTGAGAAAATTATGCATATAATATTGCTGACGGCTGTCATCCCACTGCCAGGCTGCCCCCCCAAAAATCGCCAGCCAATTATTCGGCACATCGCCATTTTCTTTGGCATCCGCCCAAACATACCAGTCGGCTTTGTCATTATTGCGGCTCTTGCGGCTTTCCTGAAACCAGTGATGTTGATCAGACGTATGGCTGAGCACTTGATCAATGACAACTTTTATATCCCGGTCATGCGCCTGTTTGATGAGATCGTCAAAATCTTCCAATGTACCAAAAATAGGGTCAATATCGCGGTAGTCCGAAATATCATAACCAAAATCTTTCATGGGGGATTTAAAGAAGGGGGATATCCAGATCGCATCAACATTTAAGCTTTTAATATAGTCAAGCTTACTGATAATGCCCGCAATATCACCAATGCCGTCCCCGTTGCTATCTATAAGACTGCGGGGATAAATTTGATAAATGACGGCGCCATTCCACCATGATATTTCAGTCATATTTTTTAAACTACTTTTTTATTTTGCCCTAGATCAGATGGCCAAATTCCTAAATTATTTAAGATGTTAGGTATTTGGTTAGGCCCGCAGGCTTCTGATTCCCTATTGGCGGTGTTTGCTTAAATTATTTTATTTAACCTATAAACTATTCACCGCTTCATATAAAAGTAAGCGAGGCATTAGGACACTTGCAAATAGCTGCATACGTATTCAAATGACGGTTCATAAAATATGAAACGGGAATATATTGTTGTAACATATTTCAAAAAATGGCTTAATAGTTTGATTTATATGAAGAAAATATATAATATTTTATTTAATTTATATATTAATATTATTTTGATCAGTTTTTGAATACGTATGTTTAATATCTTTAGCTATGAATACGTATGTAAGGGTTTGCGTCACATGGAAATACTTGAATAATATGTAACACGATTATGAAAATATTAACTTGTCATACAAAATAAAAACATGTCACGTTGATATTATTATAAACCACATCATAATATTTTAAGGGCCACATCATAATATTTTTAGGGAAAGTAGGGAGTGAAAATGACGTTATCGACGCACAAACCAAAAGACAGTATAAACAAACATACAAACAAGTTTTTATATTCAGCATTAATTTCTATGGCTGTTCTTGCGGCAACAAATCCAACAATGGGTTATGCCGCTGAAGCAGAAAAAAAAGCAGAAAAAAAAGCCACTGAGGTCGACGCCGACAAAATGCTGGAAGAAGTGATTGTGACGGGTATCCGTGGCAGTATCATGAGCTCCATCGCCAAAAAAAGAAATAGTTCCTCAATCGTTGAGGCCATTTCGTCGGAAGACTTTGGTAAGTTACCTGATGCTTCTATTGGAGAGGCGTTGTCTCGTTTGCCTGGTCTGGCGTCCCAACGTTTTGATGGCCGCGCCAATAAAATTTCCATTCGTGGTTTGGCCCCTGACTTTACATCGACCACATTAAATGGCCGTGAGATGGTTTCTTCAGATAACAACCGCTCTGTTGAATATGATCAGTTCCCATCCGAACTTATAACCGGCGCGACTGTATATAAAACACCTGATGCAACACTAACATCACAAGCTGTTGGCGGCACCGTTGATATGCAAACCGTCCGTCCGCTGAATTATAAAGAACCCGTGTTTGTCGTAGGCATGCGTGGTGAGGTGAGTGATAAAGGGGCGCTCAACGCCGGAACATCCGCATGGGGCTACCGCGGCAACGTCGCCTATATCGGCCAAAATGAAGAAGGCACTGTTGGTTACGCATTCGGTTATTCCCGTATGGTGCAGCCAATTCAGGAACAATATGTCCATTATTGGGGCTATTCTCCTACGGGCCCATCAAATGATCAGCTCATTGATGGTGTTAAGCCATTTGTGAAGTCAAACAAGTTGACCCGTGATGGTTTCCTTGCTGTCCTAGAGCTGGAACCTAATGATAAATGGCATTCAAGACTTGATGGGTTTTATTCTAAATTTAAGGATGGGCAGACATTACGCGGTATGGAAGTCGCCGGTTATACAAAAAGTGGTTTTCAATCACTGGCTGTTGAAAATAACCTCATTACGCAAGGAGTCTTAAATGGTGTCAAAACCCAGAACCGCAATGATTTTTCTGATCGGGATATTTCAACATATGCTTTGGGCTGGAATACGCTATATCAAGCGAATGATGATTTGGGTGTTGAGTTAGACGTTAGCTATTCAAAAGCAAAACGCACTTACGCCGCCAATGAAATATATTTTGGTTCAGGACGTGGCGGCAGTGGCCTTACGGATGATATTGGGTTTTCCTTAGTGGGTGAAAACGGCATTACGCTTTCGCCTACGCGTACCAATTATGCGGATCCTAATATTATGAAGCTTGGTGATAACCTCGGTTGGGGTGGGCCATTCTGTACCGCAGCCTTAGGTTGGCAGTGCGATAGTCAGGACGGTTTCCGGAATACGGAAACATCAAGCGATGATATGGCGGCGATTAAATTGGCTGCGGAACGTCAATTGGAAGGTCCGATATCTAGCATAAAAGTTGGGGCGCGTTATAGTGAACGTAATAAGCATCATACTAGAAAAGGTGAATTTCTGACCCTTAAAGATTATCCAAATACGTTGCGTGTTCCCGATAAATATTTGTTAGCACCGACCTCTTTGGATTTTATCGGTATGGGTAATTTACTTAGCTTTAATTCCCGTGCTTTATTTGCCGACGGTTTTTACAACCTAGCCGATGCTGATCTACTTGGCGCGGCTGTGAGTACTTGGTCTGTTAAAGAAAAAGTCCTAAACGCCTATGTCATGGCCAATATTGATACGGAAATGGGTGATACGGCTGTAACCGGTAATGTTGGGATACAAGTCGTACATACAGACCAACAATCAGCGGGCGTAAAGGCACATATTGTTAATGGGGTAATAGAATCACTTGATGCCTTGGAAGGTGATAAATATTGGACAATTTTGCCGAGCTTGAACTTAAGCTTTGATGTGGCTGAAGATCAAAAAATTCGTATTGGCGCAGCCCGCGTTATGGCGCGCCCCCGTATGGATCAAATGAATTCTAGTTTTAGCATCAATTATATCGATGCAAATGTCCTTTCAACGGATCTTGCTAAGTCCCCATGGGGCGGCGGCGGCGGAAATCCAAAACTGCGTCCCTGGATGTCATGGCAGTTTGACCTAGCTTACGAGGCCTATTTTGGCGATGGCGGTTATGTTTCGATCGCTGGTTTCTATAAACATCTTGAAAACTATGTTTATACTAAAAAAGTCTTAGCTGATTTTACAGGAATTACGGCTCCTGGAATTATAGAGCCAATTTTAAGAGAAGGCTATATTGATGCGCCGGCTAATGGTGATGGCGGTAAGATTTATGGCGTTGAATTGTCTGCTTCATTACCCTTTAGCATGATGTCTGAGAACCTTGAAGGATTTGGCGCATTGATGAGTGCCTCCTTCACAAATTCATCTGTGAAAGAGGCACCTACGGATAAACCGGTCCAGTTGCCTGGTCTGTCAAAAACCGTTGTCAATGGCACCCTTTATTATGAAAAATCTGGCTTCCAAGCGCGGGTAAGCGTACGTTATCGTTCCGCATATTTGGCAGAGTCATTTGCCATTGGCTTAAGTCGTGAAGAAAAAATGGCTAAATCAGAAACCATCTTTGATGCCCAACTTTCTTACGACCTTTCTAATATTGGCGTTGAAGGCATGTCCCTTTATCTTCAAGGATCGAACCTGACAAATGCACCTTTCACACAATATTACGCTGATAATGTACGTAAGACACACAACTCCCATACCTATGGCCGTAACGTCATGTTTGGTTTTACATACAAGATGTAATTGTTGCCTTGTATAAATCTTGATGAAATGGCCCTGCCGATATACCCTCGGTGGGGCCATTTTAATAAAGGTTGTGATATTAAAGATATTAAGGAATAGTCATGAGTGATAATCGTATTAAAAATGTCGTTATCATCGGCGGCGGAACCGCAGGTTGGATGGCGGCTATGATGTTGAGTAAGATGCTCGGGGAACAGCTTAACATTAATCTTATAGAATCCGATACGATTGGCACAATTGGCGTGGGTGAGGCAACAATACCGCCCATTCGAGCCTATAATAATTTTGTAGGCATTGACGAAGATGATTTCCTGCGTAAGACCAATGGCACCATAAAGCTTGGCATCGAGTTTCAAAATTGGGGCAATTTGGGCGACAGTTATATGCATGGTTTTGGTTTTGTTGGCCGTAAGCTTGGCATGACACCTTTTCATCATGTCTGGTTAAAAGCTTTAAAAGATGGCAATGCGAAGGATTTGTTGGACTATTCCTTTAATAATTTAGCGGCGCGGGCAGGAAAATTTGCCCGTATGGATAAAATTGAAAAAACGCCCCTTGATGGATTAGCCTACGCCTTTCATTTTGATGCGGGCCTCTATGCACAATATCTACGAAAAATATGTGAAAAAGACGGCGTTAGGCGAACAGAAGGTCTCATTACCAAAGTAAACTTAAGCAGTTCGAACGGTTTTATAGAATCCGTTATCTTGGAAACTGGTGATGTTATTAATGGCGACCTCTTCATAGATTGTTCTGGATTCAGAGGATTATTGATCGAGGAAGCCTTACAAACAGGTTATGAAGACTGGTCAAATTTTCTACCTTGCGACCATGCCATCGCAGTACCCTGTTCAAACGATGGCTCCGCTTTTCGCCCCTACACACAATCAATAGCCCACAAAGCCGGTTGGCAATGGCGTATCCCTTTACAACATCGCACCGGCAATGGTCATGTTTTTTGCAGTGATCATATGAGCGTGGATGAAGCAACGCAAATTTTATTGTCAAATGTTGAAGGCGAAATACTCAAAGATCCGATGACCATAAAATTTAAAACGGGACGTCGGCATAAAATGTGGAATAAAAACTGTGTGGCGCTTGGTCTTAGCAGTGGATTTCTTGAGCCTTTAGAAAGTACAAGTATTCACCTCATACAAATGGGCGTGACTAATTTGGTGAAACATTTTCCATCATTAGAATTTAATGAAATAAATAGCGGTGAATATAACCGAAGAATGGCCTATGAATATGAAACGATTAGAGATTTTATAATTTTGCATTATCATTTGAATGCCCGTGATGATAGCAAATTTTGGACCATGTGCCGTGAAATGGACGTTCCAGAAACCTTAAAATGGCGTATGAACATATTTAAGCAAACTGGCCAACTTTTTCGTAAGGATGATGAGTTATTTACCGAAGTAGGGTGGCTTCAAGTCATGATCGGGCAAGGCCTTATTCCTGATGATTATAGCCCGCTTGCAGATACTGTTTCTTCCGATAATGTTGCTGAATATCTGAAAAATTTAAATAGCATAATGGCTACTGCAGTGAAAGGTTTGCCGACACACCGCGAGTTCATTGCTCAATATTGTAAAGCTAGTTCTTAACACTTTAAAAACATAAGGTATTTCTTCAATATGACCATAAAGAAGATCAGCATAACGACAATTATGACAATATTGGCTTTAATTGGAGTTTTTAAAGCCGTTGCGGCAGAAGATGTTAATGTCTATTCCCCCAACAAAATTTTAAAAGTAACGCTAAGGCTTGAAAATCAAGTCCCTTTTTATGAGGTAACACATTCGCAAGATGCTGTTATTGCAAAATCTAGGTTGGGGATTCGCTTTAAGGATGTTGCGGATTTAGATGGTGGCTTTATCATTTCCTCGGTAAAAACAAATTCTTTTGATGAGACATGGGAGCAGCCTTGGGGGGAAAAGAAGGATATTCGAAATCACTATAATGAATTGCGCGCAACCTTAACCGAAAAGGGCGGACTGAAACGCCATATGATCCTTGTCTTTCGCGTCTATGATGATGGTATCGGCTTTCGTTATGAATTACCCAAGCAGAAAAACGTGAAAAATCTTCAGATCACGGACGAGCTGACAGAGTTTGTCGTCAGCGCGCCGTCTACCGCTTGGTGGATACCGGCGCGGGAATGGAACCGCTATGAGTATCTTTACAAGAAAAGCCCGCTTGTAGATGTGGCGCTAGCCCATACGCCCCTGACAGTAAGAACGGACAAGGGACTTCATATTAGCATTCATGAGGCTGCCCTTGTGGATTATCCTGGTATGACCCTTAAACGTGGCCGGGGTCAGGCCCTGAAAGCTGATCTTACGCCACGGTCAGATGGACTTAAGGCGGTGATCTCAGCGCCCTTCAATACGCCGTGGCGGACACTTCAAATCTCTGATACGGCAGCTGGTCTCTTGACGTCAAATTTAATTCTTAATCTTAATGAGCCTAATAAACTTGGCGATGTGTCATGGGTGAAACCCGGAAAATATGTCGGTATCTGGTGGGAAATGCATCTTGGATTGTCCACATGGGGGTCTGGGCCAAAGCATGGAGCCACTACCCAGCGCACAAAGACCTATATTGATTTTGCCGCGAAAAATGGCTTTGACGGCGTCTTGGTCGAGGGCTGGAATATAGGCTGGGATGGGGATTGGTTTGATAATGGCGGTGTTTTTCGCTTTACAGAACCCTATCCAGATTTTGATATTGTCAAGCTGTCCGAATATGCAAAATCAAAAGGTGTGAGGCTGATCGGTCATCATGAAACGTCTGGCGATATTTCAAATTACGAAAATCAGCTCAGTGCTGCGCTGGATTATTACCAGAAACTGGGCATTACCTCCATTAAAACAGGTTATGTCGCCGATGGCGGTAACGCGACCTTCACCGACAAAAACGGAAAAACACGTCACGAATGGCATGACAGCCAACTTATGGTGAAGCATTATCAACATGTCGTGGAAGAGGCCGCAAAACGCCATATTTCCATCGATACCCATGAGCCGATCAAGGATACCGGCCTGCGCCGAACCTATCCCAATTGGGTCAGCCGAGAAGGGGCGCGAGGACAGGAATATAATGCCTGGGGTGAGCCGGGAAATTCACCAGAACATACCGCGATCCTGCCCTTCACGCGCATGCTAGCCGGCCCTATGGATTTTACGCCGGGCATTTTTGATCTTTTGTTTGAGAAGGAAAAACCAAACAACCGTATTCCAACCACATTGGCCAAACAATTGGCGCTCTATGTTGTCATCTATAGTCCGATACAAATGGCTGCGGATTTGCCTGAAAATTATCAAGCGAGGCCAAAGCCCTTTCAATTCATCAAAGATGTGCCGACTGATTGGGAAGATACGCTGGCTTTAAACGGGGAAATTGGCGAATATGTCACGATTATCCGTAAAGATCGTCATAGTGAGGACTGGTATCTGGGCAGCTTAACCAATGAGGATGCCCGGAGTTTTGATGTTGCACTGAGTTTTTTAAACGATGGCGTGACGTATGAGGCTCAAATTTACCGTGATGGCCCCCATGCGGATTGGCAAAAGAACCCTTATGACATGGTGATTGAGAAAATACAGGTCACACGGGACAGCATATTGCCCATCAAACTTGCCACAAGCGGTGGACAAGCCATTAGATTTACGCCGGTTAAAAAATAAATTAAAATACATCAAAACAAAGGATTATTTTTTATGCGTTACATTAGGTTATTTTATATTCTGTGTATATCCTGTGTTGTTTTAACCCCTTACGCACAGGCAGAAAATGCTATTGAGCGCATTGAGCCGCCCTTTTGGTGGGTAGGATTTGAAAATACGCAATTGCAGCTTCTGGTGCACGGGAAGAATATTTCTGAATATGACCCGATCGTGACATATGCAGGTGTTAGCCTTAAAAAAGTTACGCGAGTGACAAGCCCCAATTATCTTTTTATTGATTTGACCATAGCGGCGGATAGTCCTGTTGGAAAATTTGATATTCTTTTCAAAAATAAAAGCGGTCAAACAATCACCCATCGTTATGAACTAAAGGCGCGGAAGGCAGGCTCAGCCGCGCGCAAAGGCCTCGATAGTTCCGATGCCATTTATCTGATTGTGCCAGACCGGTTTGCCAATGGCTCGCCGGATAATGATAATGTGGCCGGCATGAAAGATAAATACAACCGTGCGGACAAGAATGGCCGGCATGGCGGCGATATTAAAGGCATTATAGATCATCTGGATTATATTTCGAATATGGGATTTACCGCCATTTGGGGCACGCCAACCCTCGAAAATAATCAAACGAGAACCAGTTATCACGGCTATTCCATAACCGATCACTATAAGCAGGATGCCCGTTTTGGCTCTAATGAAGATTTTAAGGCTCTCTCCAAACAAGCCCGCGCCCACGGTATGGGGCTAATCATGGATTTGGTCAATAATCATATCGGCTCAGAACATTGGTGGATGCGTGATATTCCGTCTCACGACTGGATTAATTTTTATGATAAGGGATATACCCAGAGTAGCCATATACATAATACAGTTTATGATCCTTATGCCGCACAAAAGGATAAGGATAACTTTTCTGACGGCTGGTTTGACAGAACCATGCCCGACCTCAATCAAAGAAATCCTTTGCTGGCCACATATTTGATTCAAAACGCCATCTGGTGGATTGAATATGCGGATCTTTCGGGTATTCGCATGGATACATATTCTTATCCTGATATGACATTTTCCGCTGAATGGTCGCGCAGAATAATGACGGAATATCCAAATTTCTTTCTGGTAGGGGAGGAATATGAGGATAGCCGGGAGATGATATCCTATTGGCAGCGGGGAAAAATTAACAAAAATGGTTATGTTTCATCCTTGCCGAGCTTAATAGATTTTCCGCTCAATATTGCGCTTTTAAAAGGCTTGCGGGAAGAGGATGGGAAAAATACTGGCTTGGGTAGGTTGTATGGTACCTTGTCTATGGATAATCAATATGCGGATCCTGATAATCTGATGATCTTGTCCGACAATCACGATATGACCCGCCTCTATACCCAGCTTGGGGAGGATTTTGATCTCTATAAAATGGCGATAGCCTATACCTTAACCATGCGCGGTATTCCAGAAATTTTCTACGGTACCGAGTTATTAAAAACCAACCCTAAAGGTAAAGATGACGGTATTATCCGGAGTGATTTTCCGGGCGGCTGGGCCGGTGATAACATCAATGGCTTTACCGGAAAAGGGCTTTCTGCCCCACAAGCCGAAGCGCAGACTTTCGTCCGAAAATTGCTCAATTGGCGGAAAAACAAGCCCGTCATTCATCATGGAAAATTACTGCATTATGTGCCAGAAGGCGGCGTTTATGTTTATTTCAGATATGATGATCACAATAAAATAATGGTGATCATTAATAAAAATATGGCGGGCAGGGAACTGTCGCTTGATCGTTTTTCAGAAATGCTGTCCGGCATGAAAAAGGCAAAGGATGTTATTTCTGATGCTGAATTTGACCTGACGAAGAGCTTAAGTTTAGCGCCGCGTTCTGTGATGATCCTTGACGTAAAATAACAAATAATAGAGAAGAAATTATGGCTCAAAAACCACAGTTATCCTTTTGGCAAATCTGGAATATGTGTTTCGGTTTTTTAGGCATACAATTCGGGTTTGCACTGCAAAATAGCAATGTAAGCCGGATTTTTCAGACCCTTGGGGCAGATATCAATGATATTCCCATTTTGTGGGTTGCGGCCCCGTTAACGGGGCTTTTGGTTCAGCCGATCATTGGCTATATGAGCGATAATACCTGGAATAGGCTCGGACGGCGCCGGCCTTACTTCTTGTTTGGGGCGCTGCTATCAACGGCAGCGCTTTTTATTATGCCCAATTCGCCTTACTTATGGATTGCGGCGGGCATGCTGTGGATCATGGATGCCTCGATAAATATAGCCATGGAGCCTTTTCGGGCTTTCGTTGGTGATATGTTACCTCACAAGCAGCGGACACGCGGATATGCCATGCAGAGCTTTTTTATTGGGGTGAGTTCTGTGGTGGCCTCATGCCTTCCGTGGGTTTTCACCAACTGGTTTGATATGAGTAATATTGCGCCGGCTGGCGAGATACCAGCAACGGTGAAATATTCTTTCTATTTTGGCGGGGCCGTTTTACTTATGGCCGTGATGTGGACTGTCTATTCCACAAAGGAATATTCACCGGCGCAATTGAAAGAATTCGATCACGCCGAAGCCGCCCAGCTCTCACTAATCGAGCCAAGGGTAAAAACGCGGAACGCGTCCGAATATCGCAAAAACGGCCTGTTATGGATTTTGGCAGGTCTCATCATAACGGGCGTTATTTATAATTTTGACTGGGATGCCCAATTATATCTCTTGGGGGGCGGGGCATTAATTTTCGGACTTATGCAATTTATTTGTGCGGGCCTTCAGGAAAAATCACGGACGGAAAACGGTTTTTATCATATTGTGGATGACTTTTTTCATATGCCAAAAACCATGAAACAGTTGGCCGTTGTACAGTTTTTTTCTTGGTTCGCCCTCTTTTCAATGTGGATATATACCACATCGGCGGTGACGTCATATCATTATGGCAACAGTGATACCTCCTCAATCATTTATAACAACGGGGCGGATTGGGTCGGCATTCTCTTTGCTACTTACAATGGCTTTGCGGCGCTCGCCGCTTTTCTCATTCCGGTGGTTGCCAACCGTACCAACCGAAAAATTGCCCATATGATTAATCTTTTTCTGGGAGGGGCGGGGTTGATCTCAATGTATTTCATTAAAGATCCAAATCTTCTGTGGATATCCATGATCGGGGTTGGTATCGCGTGGGCGTCCATACTTTCCGTGCCCTATAGCTTATTGTCCAGTTCTCTGCCTTCCCACAAGATGGGGGTTTATATGGGCATTTTTAATTTCTTTATTGTTATCCCTCAAATTCTTGCGGCAAGTGTTTTGGGGGTGTTTGTAAAGCATCTTTTCGGGGGTCAGGCCATTTATGCGCTGGTGCTTGGGGGGTGTTTTATGATCATAGCAGGGCTCGCTACATTACGGGTTGACGACCCTTATTGCTCATAATCCTTCTCGCCATGATATTTATTAACAGGAAATTCTAAAATGCGTTTATTTCAAAATCTATGTGTAATATTCATGCTAAGCGCCTTGTTGGGTTGCGAGGAAAGGGCAGAACAGATAGATACCACGGGGATGACCGCGCCCGGCGCGCCGGGGCGGCCATCGGTCTGGGCCTATTCAGGGAAAACCGGTATTGGCACCTCTTATGAAGCTTACCAGGATACTGGCTATGGCCCCGGCGGTAAAACCGGCAAAATTTCCAAAGTGTGGTTTTCTGTGGCTCAGGGTATTCTGACCGAAACCATGTATGGCCTTATTCATGAGGCACAGATCAAAGAAATGCAATTTCTGATCAAGGGCGAAGGTTTTCTTGATACAGAAAAAGACGATACCATCAGCACCATAGATTATTTGTATAAGGATGATGCGGGCCGGCCTTTGTCGCTGGCCTACCGCATTATCAATCGAGACAAGCAGGGTAAATATGAGATAGAAAAACATATTTTTACCGACCCCGATCGTAATAGTCTTTATATGAAAGTCATTTTTCGTGCCTTGGAAGGCGGCATCACGCCCTATCTTTTTCTCAACCCCCATGTCAATAATACCGGAAGCGGTGATAGCGCGACGGCGATGAAGGACGGCCTTTATGCCTTTGATAGTGGTACTTATCTGTCTTTAAAATCAAACAAGCCTTTCGTAAATGCCTCTGCGGGATTTGTCGGAACATCCGATGGTGTGACGGATTTACAAGATAATGGTAAGATGGATTGGCATTATAGCACCACAGGAAAACAGACAGGAAATGTTGCTTTGACAGCCGAACTCGCCCCCCTTCAGAAGGGGGAGGCCACCTATGAATTTACCATAGGCTTCGGGAAATCTGCCGAGGAAAGCCGCTTGGCGGCAAGTGGGTCATTACAAACGGGCTATGATGAGCTGTTAGCTCATTATAATGGTATAGGAAAATATATCGGTTGGCAGGATTATCTGGAGAGCCTTACCGCGTTATCCGATATGGTTGATACCACCACGGATGGGGGAAAACTACTTTATACAAGTGCGATGGTTCTTAAGGCTCAGGAGGATAAAACCCATGCCGGGGCTTTAATCGCTTCGCTGTCTAATCCTTGGGGGGAGACAGCGTCTGCGGACGTGAGTGCGACCGGCTATAAAGCCGTCTGGCCACGGGATTTCTATCAATGTGCCATGGCGTTTCTCGCGCTTGGAGATAAGGAAACATCCCTTAAGGCATTTCAATATCTGAAACAAATTCAGGTCACGGACAAGACCCCAGGCAATAAGGGGGCGACCGGATGGTTTTTACAAAAAACCCATGTGGACGGGGGGTTGGAATGGATTAGTGTTCAGCTAGATCAAACAGCAATGCCCATCATGTTGGGCTGGAAACTTCATAAGGAAGGGGTGCTTTCTGATGAAAAACTTATCCAGTGGTATCATGTCATGCTGAAACCAGCAGCAGACTTTCTTGTTCAGGGGGGGAAGGTAAAGATTGACTGGAACAAAGAACACATCATGCCGCCATTAACCCAACAGGAACGCTGGGAAGAACAGAAGGGATATAGCCCGTCAACCACAGCAGCGATTATCACCGGATTAGTCACGGCGGCAGATATGGCAAAATTGGCGGGGGATGCGGCTGGGGCGGAACGTTATTTAAAGGCGGCCGATCACTATAATTCCAAGATTGAAGACCGGATGTTCACCACCACAGGCCCCTATAATACAGGAGATGGTGATGGCCATTATTTCATCCGCATTTCAGGTGATGAAGACCCAAATGACGAGGGGGAATTGACCCGTAATAACGGCCGAAAAGCCATGAATAAAAAATATATCCTAGACGGTGGTTTTCTAGAACTTGTCCGTTATGGGGTGCGTTCTGCCGACTCTAAATCCATTTTGGACTCCCTTCCTGAACTGGATGACCAAAGCCGAGAGGAGGCTCTCAGGGTGAAGTATGATTTCACGTTTGACGGCGTGGCGGGCCATTTCCCGGGCTGGCGCCGCTATGGTAATGATGGTTACGGCGAGGATAAGACGGACGGCAGCAACTATGGCAAGATGACTGCCGGACAGCGCGGCCGTGTGTGGCCCTTATTCACCGGAGAGCGCGGACATTTCGAACTTGCCCGCGCAAAGATCCAGAATGATAAGCTTTCCCTTAAAAAAATTAATGACCTCAGGCATACCTATGTCAAAGCCATGGAATTATTTGCCAACCAAGGCATGATGCTGCCGGAACAGGTCTGGGATGGTGTCGGTGTCAATAGCCCGAAAGCTTATATCAAAGGGGAGGGGACAAATTCAGCGACACCGCTTGCCTGGACCCATGCGGAATATGTGAAGTTAATCCGTTCGCTGAAAGATCGTAACGTTTGGGATCATTATCAGATTGTCGGGGCGCGATACGAAAAATAACCCCTAATATTAAAAAAAATCCGTATATTATAAAACACCGAATATTAAAGATTGGCCCCGCATGAATCCCGAATGATAAGTTTTGCGGACATTTCAATGGATTTTACCTCTTCGCCCTTAATCATTTTTAAGAGTGTTTCCACCAAAAGCTCCCCAGCAAGCTTGGTATCTTGCTGGACGGTCGTTAACGGCGGATTGGTATAGGAGGCGGTGGGGATATTGTCGAAGCCGACAACCGCCACATCTTCTGGAATCCTCAATCCATTTTGTTGCAGAGCCTTGATTGCGCCGATGGCAATAAGGTCACTTGCGCCAAATATGGCATCAAATTTCAGCTTGCTTTTGAGAAGCTCTATGGTGGCTTCATAGCCTTTCTCTTCAGAGGTATCCGCGTCGATTTGAAGCTTGGGATTGACCATGAGCTTGGCCTCTAACAAGGCCTTAACATAGCCCTGATACCGTTGATTAAATTCAGGACGATGTTCGGAGGCAATACCCAGAAAAGCAATCTTTTTATGACCCAAATCGGTGAGATGTTTGATTGATAAATAGGCACTATTCAGATTGTCACAACCAATAAAGTAACCCAGCTGGTCGGGGAGCACAGGCCCCCAAGTTATAAAATGAGCGCCCATTTGATCCAAATGGGCGATTTTTTCCACATAGGTAATATAGTCGCCATAGCCCAAAAAAATGATGCCATCTGCACGGTGGGAATTTTCATAAGCCGCGTTCCAATCCACACTTTGCTGCTGGAATGATATGAGAAGGTCATACCCCATCTTCGCCGAGGCACGGGTGATACTGCCCAGCATACTCAGAAAAAAAGGATTGATCAGACTATCATCGGTGCCAGGGTCTTCGCATAAGAGAAGGGCTAAGGTCTTGGTTTCTTTTGATCTCAAATTTCGCGCGTTGATGTCAACTTGATAGTTGAGCTTCTTTGCAATCGCTTGAATTTTTTCTCGCGTTTCAAGATTAACCAGCGGGCTATCACGAAGCGCACGCGAGACAGTTGGTTGTGATACGCCTGCTAAATGAGCAATATCAAAAGAGGTGGGTTTCTCATCTTTCATTCAAAATTACTCTTATTCGACATCATTGAGTGCCCATCGAATATATACAGGTTTCCTAAGTAAAGGCTCATGATAATTATCGTTTTTATAAACTTTATTGTTATGCCTTGGTATGTCAAAACGCGTTGTCTTTATAATGATAGCGTAAATTCCTTCTATAATCAAATTATAGGGTTTTAAAATGCCTCACTTTTACAAGCTCGATTGTCCTGCTAATTAAAACTTAGAGGAAATTTAATATTAGGAATAGGGGATAGAGAGGTTTAGTTGTGAGATGATTTTAGAGCCTAAATATATTTTAGGTTAGAGGGACATGACATATCACAATAGTGGCGGAAAGGGTGGTCAAAATAGTGGCGGAGAGGGTGGGATTTGAACCCACGAAGGGCTTGCACCCTTGCCAGTTTTCAAGACTGGTGCATTCAACCGCTCTGCCACCTCTCCATGTCACATAATATAGGTTGAATATTCGTGAGAACAGGATTTAGCCGATCACCCCAAGCAGGTCAAGAACTGAATTGCCTTCTTTTGATTTATTTTAAAAGATTTTTGAAGATATGCCTTTATATTGTCATCATTTACCGACATTATATAAATTCATTTTACATGGTTTTTCATTTCGTGAGAGGTGAAAATTTAATATTAAAAAGGGCGAATGATACGTGGTAAAAATCCTGTTTATGATTAATATTCTGTTTTTTCTTCTACTGGGAAATTTATCTTGGGCAAAGAATGTCATTATTCCCGATAACCCTCAATCTTTTTCAGAATGGCGCGCAGATCTCAGGGCCGAAGCCTTGAGTAAAGGTATTTCCGCTGAAATATTCGAAAAGGCTTTTGAAGGCATAGAGCTAGACCCCAAAGTCATCAAACTTGATCGTAATCAGCCTGAGTTCACGCAAACTTATGATGATTATATCACAAAACGGGTAAGCCCATCGCGTATTAAAAATGGCAAAGCTAAGATGCTTGAAAATCGTGATCTCTTCGATGATGTCTCCCAGAAAATTGGCGTTCAAAAGCGGTTTATAGCCGGCATATGGGGTATGGAAACCAATTACGGGGGGTACACAGGGGGCTATAATGTTATCCGGTCTCTGGCGACGCTTGCCTATGATATGCGCCGTAGTGATTATTTTCGCAGGCAGCTCCTCAGCGCCTTGAATATTTTACAAGAAGGTCATGTGACGGCGGATAAATTTGTTGGTTCATGGGCCGGTGCCATGGGACAGGGACAATTCATGCAATCAAGTTTCTTTGCTTATGCCTATGATTTTGATGGGGATGGCAGGAAAGATATTTGGAATGATAAAGCCGATGTTTTTGCCTCCATTGGCAATTACCTCAAAAAACATGACTGGGATACGGGCCGCACATGGGGCCGGCAAGTACAGCTCCCAAAAGATGTGGACGGCCTTTGGCAGAAGGTCAAGCAAACGAAACCCGTTACATATTGCCGCAGAGCCTTAAAAGACCACAGCAAGCAGCTGACCCTTGCTGAATGGCAAAAATTAGGGGTAAGGACAATTTACGGAAGTAATCTTCCCCTCGTAAAAGACCCTGATTTCAAGGCGTCCCTGGTTATGCCCGCCGGAAAGGATGGCCCTGCATTTTTGACCTATAAAAATTTCCGCGCGATATTAAGTTATAATTGTTCAAATTTTTATGCCTTGGGGGTAAGTTTATTATCGGATGAACTGAGATGACCGCTTTGCGTACGCTTTTTATGGTTTGTTTCTGCTTGTGGATTGCGGGCTGTAGCTCAGTCAATGGCACCTATGAAACCTCCACATCAAGTCCGGACGCGCCGCCGGCCTATAAAGTTGGCAAACCTTATAAGGTGGCGGGGAAAATCTATCGCCCTGAAATTAACCCTCATTATGACAGAACGGGACTGGCGTCATGGTATGGCTCTCAATTTCACGGGCGAAAAACGGCCAATGGAGATGTTTTCGATATGAATTCTCTGACTGCTGCCCATACCACCCTGCCGATGCCAAGTTATGTTCGGGTCACGAATAGGGAAAATGGCCGATGGCTTATCTTGAAGGTTAATGATCGGGGACCTTTTGTTGGGGATCGTCTGATTGATGTCTCGCGCAGGGCCGCGCAATTATTAGGTTTTGAAAAAAAGGGCGTAACGAAAGTCAGGGTACAAGCCGTGCCTGGCCCGCGCGGAGAATTGCCTGAACAATTTGTTGCCCAAAAAAAACCGTCCCCACAAAATTCTCCTGTAATGCCTATGATCGAAGCACGTAATGTTGTACAACAGCCTCTTGATACCATTGATCAGAAGGCAGAGGATCAGCTCACGTCTGGTAAAAATATATATGTGCAGATCGGGGCCTTTGCCGACCAAAAAAATGCGATGAGAATCGCGGACTCTATAAAAAATATTAAGGATGCAAAAATTGATTTGGTGGATATTAATGGACAAAGCCTCTATCGTGTTCGCATTGGGCCTCAAGCAAGCCTTGACCTCGCTGAAATTATACTTGGCAGACTATTATCATTAGGCCACAATACGGCGCGTATTATTACCGACTATAAATAATTTATTTAAACTCAGAAATATATATGATGACATATAAAATAGTAAAAACTAGCCTTAAAATTGCCCTGCTTGCGGTCGCCTGTCTGATCCCTTTCAGTCTCACGATGGCGGCACAAATAAAGACTCAGGCAAAACATGCCATAATGATTGAAGGCTCTACAGGAGCCGTTCTGTTCGACTATGATGCGGATTCTCCTATGCCGCCATCGTCTATGAGCAAGCTGATGACCATTTATCTTACATTCGAACGATTGCGAGATGGCAATATCACGTTGGATGATGAACTTGAAGTCAGCAAAGCCACCTGGCGGAAATGGCGCCTTCAAGGGTCAACCATGTTTCTGAAAAGCGGGCAGAAAGTTACGATCAATGATTTGCTGCACGGCATAATCATTCAATCAGGCAATGATGCCTGCGCGGTAATTGCCGAGGGGCTTGCCGGTTCCGAAGCGGTTTTTGTCGAATGGAGCAATGAAAAAGCCAAAGAATTAGGCCTGACCCAATCCCATTTTGCCAATGTGAACGGCTGGCCAAACTCGGAACAATATATGTCCGCCCGTGATCTGGCCACCTTATCACAAAAAATCATTACGGATTTTCCTGAATATTATAAGATATTTAAGCAAAAGAAGTTTTCTTATAATAATATTTCACAAACCAATCGTAATCCTATTTTATATAGCATGCCCTCAGCAGATGGCCTTAAAACAGGCCATACAGAGGATGGGGGCTATGGCCTTGTGGGATCAGCGGTTCAAGATGGCCGCCGTTTGATTTTAGTGATTAATGGCCTGGGGAGCAATCGCGCCCGTGCGCGCGAGGCAAAAAGATTGCTCACCTATGGTTTTCGAAATTTTAGCGTTTATCCTTTGTTTAAAGCCGGGGATGTCGTGGATAGTGCGAACGTATGGCTGGGGACCGAGGCCAAAGTTCCCTTGGTAATACAAGGGGATGTGACCCTTTCTTTAAGTCGTCAAGATCGCCGTAAGATGAAGGTCAAAATTATATATACCGGCCCAATTCCAGCCCCTATCGTCAAGGGGCAACCAATTGCGACCCTAGAAGTGTCTGCTCATGATATGAAAACCATTACGCTACCTCTTATTGCGGGCGCGAATGTTTCAAAATTAGGTGGTGTCGGTCGCTTGAAGGCCGCCTTTAATTATCTTCTGATGGGATCTTCGGGCAGTGAGCAATGATGTTTCATCACAAAATACGTCTCGCGGAAAATTTATTTCCTTTGAGGGTGGGGAAGGGGTTGGCAAATCAACCCAGGTTCATCTTTTAAGAGATCACCTTGTGGGCTGCGGTATTGACGTGATCTTAACCCGTGAGCCGGGGGGATCTGTCGGCGCAGAAGAAATTCGGCGGCTTCTCGTCACGGGAGAGCCAGACAAATGGACGCCCATGACGGAAGTTTTCCTTTTTTATGCAGCTCGGGTTGATCACTTAAAGCGCACTATATTACCTGCCTTAAAAACAGGAACCTGGGTCATTTCGGATCGATATGCCGATTCTACATTCGCTTATCAGGGGGCGGGGCATGGCCTAGAAGATTCTGAAATACAAAAAATTCACCAAATTGCCACAGGTGATTTTTGGCCTGACATGACGTTACTCTTGGATTCTGAACCCGCCCAAGGACTGAAAAGAGCCTATGACCGGGATAAAAATATTGACCGGAACTGCCGGGAAGATCGCTTTGAAAAAATTGAAAAGGATTTTCATCATAGGCTCCGTCAGGCATTCCTTCAGAGAGCGGAAAACAATCCGGATCGCTGCCGGGTTATCCCAGCGGATGGCCTTATCTCAGAAATCTCAGATCGCATTTGGCAACAGGTTTCCATAACCTTTGGACTGCATAAGGAATGACATGTTAGGCAACCAAGACGCTGCGCCTACTTTTGACTTACTAGGCCATGATATGTCCGAGAATATGTTTCTTGATGCCTATAATTCTCATCGATTGCATCATGCTTGGCTCATCACGGGCCCACGTGGCATCGGCAAGGCCTCCTTGGCCAATCGGATTGCACGTTTTTTACTTCATCATGCCCCAGCGGAAGACCTTGGCCCCGGTTTATTCGGAGAAGTCCTGGAAAAAGCCCCCGTCACGTCGCTGAACACAGACAGAGAATCCAGGATTAATTCAACCATTTCAGCGGGTAGCCATGGCGATCTCGTTATTATTCAACGCCGGCCGGATGAAAAAACCGGTAAGGTGAAGGCTGAAATTGCCGTTGATGATGTTCGCAAACTGCAAAATTTCTTTGGCAAAACCGCAGTAGAAGGGGGATGGCGCGTTGTTATTATTGACAGTGCTGATGAAATGAACCGTAATGCGGCAAACGCGCTGTTAAAATCATTGGAAGAACCCCCCAAAAACGCGTTGCTACTTTTGATTGCCCATGCCCCTGGACAATTGCTGCCCACCTTAACCTCACGATGTCGCCAGTTAAAATTAACGCCGCTTTCTCCAGAAAAAGTTTGTGACATTCTTTTTCAAAATTTCCCTGATATGACCAAGGATGACATTGCAGGCTATGCAACATTAAGTGACGGTAGTCCCGGTTACGCGATGAGCCTTGTTGAAAACAACGGACTTGAATTATACATTCAGATATTAGAAATTTTAGCCTCTATGCCGCGTCTTGATGTGCCACTAGCTCATAAAATGGCAGATGATTTGGCCAGCAAAAAAAATGAAAAAAGATATATGCTAATGGGGGAGTTGCTTACCACCTTCATAAATCGTCTTATCCGTCATGTGGCTGCCATTAATAAGGGGACGATAAGTCCCGTAAATCCAGTGCTTACGGGGGAGCTTGACCTTATGGAAGAGCTTGGCGGAAGATTATCCCTTGATCAGTGGGCCGACCTGTGGGAAAAGATAATCCATAAAATGGGTCGGATAAATCTGGATCGGAAACAAGTCATCCTTAATGTCCTGACCGTAATTAGTCAAAGATTAACTTAGGGTATTTTTGAAATGACGGCAGATAAGGCCTTTTACATCACAACGCCAATATATTATGTGAATGATATTCCTCATATCGGTCATGCCTACACCACCCTGGCCTGCGACGTTTTGGCCCGGTTTAAACGATTGGACGGTTTTGATGTCATGTTCGTAACGGGTACGGATGAGCATGGCCAAAAAGTAGAAAAATCCGCCGAGGCAAAAGGCAAGGCACCCCTGGAATTTTGTGATGACGTCTCTCAACGTTTTCGGGATCTTGCGTTGGCCATGAATTTTTCTCATGATGACTTTATCCGCACGACCGAGGAAAGACATAAAATCGCCTGTCAGGCTTTATGGCAAAAATTAGAGGAAAGTGGGAATATCTATCTTGATAAATATTCTGGTTGGTATTCGGTGCGCGATGAAGCTTATTATGCGGAAAATGAGTTAAAAGACGGGGATAACGGTGAAAAATTAGCCCCGACAGGGGCGCCTGTAGACTGGGTAGAGGAAGAAAGCTATTTCTTTAAACTCTCCGCATGGGAGGGTGAACTGCTAAAATGGTACGAGAATTTACCAGAAACAGTCCTGCCAAAAGGCCGTAAGAATGAAGTTAAAAGTTTTGTTACGGGCGGCCTGCGCGATTTGTCGGTTTCGCGCACCAGTTTTTCATGGGGCATTCCGGTGCCGGGCAATGATAAGCATATCATGTATGTGTGGATAGATGCCTTGACAAATTACTTGACAGCTGCGGGCTACCCCAATGTGGACAGCGCGAAATTCCAAAAATTCTGGCCCGCAGATGTGCATATGGTCGGCAAAGATATTGTTCGGTTCCATGCGGTCTATTGGCCGGCCTTTCTCATGGCGGCGGGGATAGAACCCCCAAAGCGGGTTTTTGCCCACGGCTGGTGGACTAATGAAGGTCAGAAAATATCAAAATCTCTCGGAAACGTTATTGATCCTTTTGAAATTGTTGAAGAATTTGGGCTGGATCAAGTAAGATATTTTCTCATGCGAGACGTCCCCTTTGGGAATGACGGCGACTTTTCCCGCACTAGCATGATCAACCGTATTAATTCGGATCTGGCCAATGATCTTGGCAATTTGGCGCAGCGATCTTTAAGTATGATTTTTAAAAATTGCGCGGCTCAGATACCCGCCGTGGGATCCTTGACCCAAGACGATCAGAAAATATTATCTGCCGCCGATAACCTTCTGCCGCAAATTAGGGATCTTATGGAACGGCAAAGCATTCATCAGGCCTTGGACGTAATATGGAAAGTCGTTTCTGACTGCAATGTTTATTTCGCCGGGCAGGCGCCTTGGGCCTTGAAAACCACTGACCCAATACGTATGGCCACAGTGCTTTATGTGACGGCCGAGGTGGTGAGGCAGATTGGGATCTTGATAAGCTTCATCATGCCCGGATCATCCCAAAAACTTCTGGATCAGATCAATGTGCCGCGTGATCGCCGTGGCTTTGGTGATTTAGGCCAAGAAGGCCGGCTCATATCTGGTACAGTTCTTGAGAAACCTGAGGGCGTCTTTCCCCGCTATATTGAAACGGAAAAAACATGATCGTCGATAGCCACTGCCACTTAAATTACGGCACCATGAGGGATGATATGGCAGGGGTGATGGCCCGTGCCAAGGCGGCCGATGTACAGACCATGCTGGCCATCAATGCGCGGCTTAGCGAATATGAAGATGTTTTGGCGATTGCCCAACAATATGACCATGTTTTTGCCTCTGTCGGCAGCCATCCCCATGAAGCGGAAAAAGAACCAAATATTCTGGCGTCCGACCTGATTGAAAAAACCCAGCCTGAGAAAATCGTTGCTATTGGCGAAAGCGGCCTTGATTTCTTTTACGAATATGCCCCGCGCGACCTTCAAGTAGCCAATTTTCGCGCCCATATTGTGGCCGCCCGCGAGACAGGATTGCCGCTTATCGTTCATGCCCGTGAGGCGGATGATCTTTGCCTTGAAATCATGCGCGATGAAATGGGCAAGGGGGCTTATACTGCCGTCATCCACTGCTTTACGGCCTCTCAAGCCTTTGCAGAGGCGAGTTTGGACTTAGGCTTTTATATCTCCCTATCAGGCATTGTGACCTTTAACAGTGCCAAGGCATTGCAAGAAACCGCTAAGACGATCCCGCTGAACAGGCTGTTAATTGAAACGGATGCGCCTTATTTATCGCCCGTGCCCATGCGGGGCAAGCCCAATGAGCCATCTTATGTGAAATATACCGCAGAATTTTTGTCTAAATTGCTAGACATCCCCTATGCACAATTAGCCAAAACCACCACGGATAATTTCTATGATCTTTTCACCAAGGTAAAACGCCCAACGCAAGATATAGGCCAATGAAAGTCACTATTCTCGGCTGTGGTACGTCAACGGGAGTGCCAAGAATTGGCGGGAATTGGGGGGTTTGCGACCCAAATAATCCAAAGAACAGACGCCGAAGGTCATCTATCTTTGTCGAAGATGATAACACAAAAATACTGATCGATACCGGCCCTGACCTTCGCGAGCAATGCTTATCGGCAGATATTACTCATATTGACGCTGTTCTCTATACCCATGATCATGCCGATCACACCCACGGCATAGATGACTTGCGGGCCATAGCCCATATGATGAAGCAACGGCTTGAAGCCTATAGCAACGCCGAAACCCTTGCGGTCTTGAAAAGCCGTTTTTGCTATATTTTTGAGAGCAGGGGGGGCTATCCCGCCATACTCAACGCTAATGAAATTGACCCTGGAGGGTTTAAAATCGGGGCAATAGATGTGACGTCCTTCAATCTTATTCACGGCAGAAGTACAACATTAGGATATCGTTTAAATAATATAGCTTATACGACTGATCTTAATGCAATACCTGAGCCATCAGAGCCGTCGTTAATGGGGTTGGATTTATGGATTGTCGATGCTTTACGGCTCAAACCGCATCCCACCCATTCGCATTTGGAACAGACATTAGGCTGGATTGAAAAATTTAAACCGAAACGCGCCATATTGACCCATATGACAGGGGACATGGACTATGAAAGCTTAAAGAATAGTCTGCCTGAAAATATAGAGCCTGCCTATGATGGCATGGTTATAAAGGTTTAAACCCTATGGAAAATAGTAACCGCAATGTATTTTTACTCTTCGTAAGTCAAGCCATTGCCTTGACTTCTACTATTACGCTCGTGACCTATTCTGCATTAGTGGGCAAGATGTTGACCGACAGTACGGCCATGGCGACGATTCCCGCAGCCGTAGGCCTTGTTGCGGCGGCTTTGACGGCCTATCCAGCCTCGATGTTTATGAAAAAATATGGCCGGCGGAGAGGCTTTCAAGTAGGGGCCTTAGCCGCGCTAACCGCTGGAATAATGACGTTTTATGGTATTTATGTCAGCAATTTTATAGTGTTTACTATTGGCGTGATGTTACACGGGATTTTTCAGGCTTTTTCGGCCTTTTACCGCTTTACAGCCATGGAAATATCAGCACCACATCGTCATAAACAATCGGTGTCTTATGTTCTTGCGGGAGGTCTTCTTGCCGCCTTTATGGCGCCGAGTGCGGCACATTTCTTTGAAAAAATCGTTGATCTTCCCATTCAATATGCCGGAACATATATTTTAATCATTATTTTAAGCTTTCTCACGCAATTCATTCTACTCTTTTTGAAATTTCCGCCACAGGAAAAGCCGATTACCACAGACGTAAATACGGATCAGGCAAAAACAAGCTTAGGACAAATATTAAAAAGGCCTGCCTTCCTCTGTGCCAGCCTGAATGCGGCGGGCGGCTATCTTATCATGTCCTATGTCATGACAGCATCACCCATACAAATCGTTGAATACTGCGGGTTATTAGTTGGAGATGCGGCAAGTGTCATTCAATGGCATGTGGTCGGCATGTTCCTTCCATCTTTTTTCACGGGCTCTTTAATTGCGCGATTTGGTTCGGTAAAAATACTATTTTCTGGCATGTTCTGCCTTGCCTTATCTGCCACTTTTGCCATGACGGGGGTTGAACTTTTTAATTTCTATGGTTCGCTTACGCTGTTAGGCCTAGGCTGGAATTTTATGTTCACGGGCGGCACAACCTTGCTTGAACATGCCTATTCACCCGCTGAAAAAGCGCAAGTACAGGGCACAAATGATCTTATTGTCTATAGCCTCACAGCCACCTCAACGCTGACCTCTGGCCTTATGCTGCAAAGCTTTGGCTGGGTTAATATGAACAAAATGGTTTTTGTTATACTAGGGCTGCTTTTCAGCTTAACACTATGGTATGTTATCACAGACCGAAAAACATTTGGTGTGCAGAAGGCGTAATTTAAAATAGGAATATAGCATGAAGATACTCTCGAAAATTACTTTTATCCTCGTGATGTCAGTTTTTATTCAGGTTTCCAATGCCCAGAATCCCCAGCATAATAGTATCATTCAGGTCGTTATTGAAACAGATAAGGGTGATATTAATCTCGACCTTTATCCCGACAAAGCACCAATTACGGTAGAAAACTTCATCCAGAACATTAAGGCCGGTTTGTATGTGGGGGGGCATTTTTACCGCGCCTCGCGGTCGGATAATAACGTCAATGCAAAACGTAAAATCCTAAATCTTATACAGGGCGGAAATGATGAACAAAAATCAGAACGTGCGCCAATAGCCCATGAAACAACGCTGCAAACAGGAATTTCTCACTTGAATGGTGTGATATCTATGGCACGGAATGAACCTGGAAGTGCCACATCAGAATTTTTCATCTGCATCGGTGATAATAGCGGCCTAGATTACGGATCAGATCGCTATGATGAAGGACAGCGTCAAGGCTATGCAAGCTTTGGACGTGTGACAGAAGGCATGGACGTCGTCACGCGCATTCAACAACTTCCCACGGGGGATAAAGCTAAAAGTAAAGACGACTGGTACGGCCAACAAATCATCAACGACACCGTCATTATCAAGCGTATCATCATCAAATAAAGTCAAGGCCATTTTAGGCCCTTTCCCCAACCTAAAAATATTCCATAATATAAATTATGCGCGTAAAGTATGTGGCTATAATTAGGAAAGACAGGTTATATGCGAAGGCCCCTTTCCTGCGCATGATACCCTTAAACAGTAGAAATCCTAAAGGTTCCTGCGCGGTGGTGCCCTTAAACGGTTAAAATTCTTAAGGTCGTCTTTCCGGACGTGATCCCACACGTGATATCCTTTAGACGCAAGTGGCTCTCATCACCCAACATTTTTAAAGCGTTTAAGCAGAATATAGGCGATCAATGCCTCATAAATTAAGTCATTACGTAGAATAAGGAAAGGTCGGGATTTATTTCCGGGATGTTTGATCTGAATCAGGCGAAGCGGAAGGCCCGCAAGCTTATTTGTTTTTCTGGCTCGGGTTGTTTGTTGGTCAGTTCAATGACCTGATCTTTCAGAATAAAGCCCGTATCCTGTGAGATTATTTCGCGGGTCTCAGTGACTTTATAGGCCGCATTACGTTTCAGGCGCGTGACAAAGGGCTACATCTTGCGACCGTCGAATCCTGTACGGGCGGCCTTATCATGGGTGCCTTAACAGAGATTGCCGGATCATCGGACGTGGTCGATCGCGGTTTCATCACCTATACCAACCGCGCCAAGATGGACGTTTTAGGGGTGAGCGCTGAAACCTTACGCCTTGGCGGGGCGGTTACTGCTGAGACGGCCATCGCCATGGCGATCGGTGCCTTGGAAAAATCATCTGCCAACATCGCGGTGTCGGTAACAGGCATCGCCGGCCCAGACGGCGGCAGCCCGGGCAAACCCGTCGGCCTCGTCCACATGGCCTGCGCCCTGCGAGATGGCGAGACATTGCACGAGAAGCATCTGTTTGGGAATATCGGGCGGCGTAAGGTAAGAGAAGCGACTGTGATTGCGGCTTTGAAGTTGTTTCAAAAGGCTATAACAGCAACTATCTAAATAAATCATATTCGTCGTTCCTGCCCCCCCCCCCTTTAGTTGTCATTCCTGCGAAGGCAGGAACCTAGCTTCTTAAAGAATGATGACATCGAAGATGACATTGCTTTTCTGGCTGGATTCCTGCCTTCAGAGGAACGACGGAAAAAAGAGGCACGGATACCGGGCGTAGTAAGGTGAGAGAAGCGGTATGGGGTTAAGAAGAATTTGGTTGCCCCCTAATTCACCCCATTACCCTCCGCGTCAACGATATGCACATCACCAATATTGAGGTCGCGGATTTTTTGTTCTATTTTGGTGCGGTCGCCGACGACGATCCAGGTGAGCGCGCTGGGCGTTAGAATATCCTTTGCGGTCTTTAGGATCACATCGGTGGTTAAGGCTTGATATTTCTCTGGCAGGGTTTCTGCGTAGCTATAGGGCCGCCCCCTCACCGCGTTATCCATTATATAGCCCAGCAAGGCTTGGCCACTTTCAAATTTACCGGGCAGCGTTAAGATCTTATTTTTCTGCATCAGGGTCAGTTCCGTCGCAGTTGGGGGTTTTTTACCCCTTATGTCCTTGATTTCATGAAATATTTCGGCCATTGACTCAGCGGTTTTGTCTGTCTGTACAGGGGCCGAGAAAAGATATAGCCCTTGGCCTTTACCCGACATAATGCCGCTATAGGCACCATAAGCCCAGCCCTTATCTTCCCTAAGATTCATGTTAAGGCGAGAAGAGAAGTTGCCGCCTAATATTTCATTCACGGCTCTAAGGTCAAAAAAGCGGGCATCACTGTAGGACGGTGCTAATTGTCCCGCCAAAATGGTTGCTTGTGGAGAATTGGGTTTATCCACCAAATAAATCTGAGATGTTTTATGTGTCATAGCAGTTATAATAGTTTTTTTACCAGCGGGGGATTTTGGGCGGCGCCATTTACCGAATGCTTTTTCTAGTTCCGGCGTAATTTCCGCGAGTGTGGTATCACCAACCACAAATATAGTGGCATTATCAGGCCGTATCCATGCGTTAATAAAACCAAAAAGGTCTTTCTGTGTCATTGCGGTAATGGATGCCTCTGTGCCTTGAGATGCCAACCCATAGGGGTGCCCCTTCCCGTAAGTCTTCTTTGCCAGAAGTTTCATGGCAATTGACCCGGGGTCGACGGCGGCTTGTTTAAGCTGATTTAAGATAATGGCGCGATCTCTTTCAAGGTCTTCTTTTCTGAAGCCGGGATTCTGCACCACATCAGCCCATAGGGTAAGGGACTTTCTGAGGTTTTTCTTCAGGGCAGAGAGGCTAATATCTGACGTATCACGGCTATTGTCAAAACCGATATCAGCGCCCAGCATTTCCTTCTGGTTTGCCATTTCCAGAGATGTCAGGCTTTTTGTACCTTCATTCATGAGGCCAAAGGCAAAATTGGCGGTACCTTCTTTGCCATTTTGGTCAGAAACGGTGCCGACATCAAATTGTATGCTCATATTAACGACGGGAATGGTATGGCGTTCGGCCAAAATAACTTTTATTCCGTTGGACAACATGCCTTCTGTTAAGGCCGGAAGTTTTAAAGCGGCTGTTTTGGTCATGGACGGCATCTTGCTACGATCCGCCGTCCCTTTCTCCGCTTTGTGGATTCCATAGGGTAAGATGCTTAAATGATAAGAGCCGTCTGATAACCATTTGCGGGAGACGTTAAGAACATCCTCTCGGCTTGCCCCATTCATCCAGCCAAGAGAAACGTTGATGAAATTAGGGTTATCGGCGTAAAGCTGTCCCGTCGCGAGCATCCTTCCCTTACCAGAAACGGATTCCAGTGATCGAATTTCATTGCCATCTAAAATAGCCTTTACCCGCGCGAGTTCTTTCCTTTCAGGGCCTTTCTTCAGAAAATCCGACAGGGTATCTTCAACTATTTTAGTAACCCGTGATTTATCGGCCTCTGGCTTTAAGGTGACAGAGATCGAAAATACGCTGGCTAATTCATATTTTTGAACCGCAACAGAGACATTGGTGGCAAGCTTAGTTTCATGGATTAGCTTTTTATAAAGCCGTGAATTTTTACCTGTCCCTAGGATGGCGGCGGCCAAGGTGAGCTGTGCGGTTTCTTGTTCTATGCGGCCAGGAACGGACCAAAGCCAGCGTAATTGCGGCTGCGGCACCGTGTCATACATCACATCAGCCGTATTATGAACGCGATCTGGTACCAGTGATTTTTTACGGGTTAGGGGCACGCCCGGCGTCACATCAGCAAAATATTTATTCATTAATGTTTTGGCCGTGGGGAGGTCAATATCCCCGGCAAGAACCACAACCGCATTGGCCGCGCCGTAATATTTCTTAAACCAGCCCTTCACGTCCTCAAGGCTTGCATTTTTAAGATCTGCCATAGAGCCGATAGTGGTATGATGATAGGGATGGCCTGCGGGGTAAAGACCTTTGGCTTCCAAATATTCCGCCATGGCATAGGGCGCGTTATCGCCCTGGCGCTTCTCATTTTGAACCACGGCACGCTGCTCATCGAGCTTTGCCTGACTGATGGCGCCTAAAAGATGCCCCATGCGCTCAGATTCCATCCATAAAGCCCGATCAAGGCCGCCCGTGGGCACCGTTTCATAGTAATTTGTTCGATCAAGCCAAGTCGTGCCGTTGAGGCCCGTCGCGCCGACTTCTTGCAGTGGTTTGAAATAATCATCGTCGTAATTTTCCGACCCATTAAACATGAGATGTTCAAACAGATGTGCAAAACCCGTTTTTCCCTGCGGCTCATCCTTTGATCCCACATGATACCATACGCCAACGAACACAACGGGCGCTTTATGATCTTCATGCACGATGACGGTAAGGCCGTTATCCAGTTTAAATTTTTGATAATTTAACTGAATGGCATCCGTTGGCCTTTTATCATTTGCAAGAGAAAATTGTGAAGGAAGAAGACCGAGAATCACCGTAAAGACGAGGAAAAAACGCTTGAAAGTCATGATTATATAATCCCGCTAAAAAAAGTTATTTTTATAAACCCTATAATGGCATATATGAAGGCCCTATAAAATAGATATCTTATGAAAGAATAAACAATGCTTCTTGACTATAACCCCCCTTGCACGCCATTGGATATTTTGCACCAAGACAAAGATATCGTCGTTTTGAACAAACCTAGTGGATTGCTCTCGGTTCCGGGACGCGCGGAAAATATGAAAGACAGTCTCAGCCTGCGTGTGCAGGCGAGGTTTCCGAGCGCAACTGTGGTTCATAGGCTCGATCGGGATACGTCTGGGGTGATGGTAATGGCCCTTAATAAGCAAGCCCATCGCCATATTAGCAAGCAATTTGAAATGAGAGCGACAGAAAAATCTTATATTGCGGTTCTTTATGGTGAGGTTGAGGGGGAGGAAGGCGAGGTTAACCTGCCGCTTATCCTTGATTGGCCAAATCGGCCCCATCATATTGTCGATCATGAGAATGGTAAAAATGCACTCACCAGATGGAAAATCTTGGGCCGCGAGAATGATCGAACCAGGATAGCCTTCTCTCCTGTGACCGGGCGAACCCATCAACTTCGCGTGCATGCGCTGGCCATGGGCCATCCCATATTGGGTGACAGCCTTTATGCCCATGATCGGGCGCTGGTGCTGGCCGATAGATTAATGCTTCACGCGAACTTGCTCACCTTAACCCATCCTTATTTAAAGGAAATAATGAGTTTTAAGAGTGACCCTGACTTTTGATGACAAAGCTTCAATCTTAGCCATTACGCAGTATTTGTGATGGCTTAACCGACAGAGCAAGCCATATGCTGACCATGCCAAAGGCTAAGGTAATCAAAATACTTCCTGACACCGTAAGCAGGGGAATAGAGAAGGGTAATTGCCATGATAACTTCATCAAAAATTTTATCACGCCATAGGCCCCAACCGAACCCAAGCCAATGGCAATGGTGCCTGTCATTATACCAAGTAAGATAAATTCTAAAATATAAGCCTTAATAATGTCTATTCGTTTGGCACCGACGACTTTTAAAACAGCCGCGTCATAGATACGGGCTTTATGTCCCGCTGCGATGGCACCTGCCAAGACTAGTATTCCTGAAAGGATCGTAATGGCCGCCATGACGTCAATGGCACCAGAAATTTTCCCCAGTAAGTCAAGGGCATTTTCGAGTACGTCTTTCATGCGAATGATGGAAACATTGGGAAATTTTTGATATAACTCCTTATATATCTGGGATTCATCATTGGGTAATGTCTTGACGGTGGCCACATAGGTATAGGGGGCCGACTTTAAGGTTTTGGGGTCAACCATCATTACGTAATTAATGCCAAAATTTTCCCAACTAAATTGTCGGATCGATGATATGGGCAGGGTAAAATTGCGGCCCAATATATTAACGGATATCTCATCACCAATATCTAGGTCCATACTATCGGCCATTTGTTTTGATATGGAGACCTGTGGCTGGCCATCATAATCCTTTGGCCACCAGCGCCCTGCGGTGATAATATTATCGTTCGGTAAAATAGATGTGAAGCTGATGCCTTTGTCGCCACGCAAAATCCATTTCCCCTCTGGCTTAACAGGGGCTTTACTCGCCTCTATGGATTTTATAGAGGTTATTCTCCCCCGCAGATTGGGAACCGTACGATAGGTCTCCACCCCGTCCCGGGCGCTGAGGTAATTTATAAAACTGTCACGTTGTGATTTTTGTATATCAATGAAAAAGAATGACGGCGCCTCGGCGTCGACACGTTTGGAAATTTCCCTTAAAATATTATTCTCAATCAAGGCAATTGAGGTAAATAATATCAACCCAAGCCCCAATGACATGACGATCGACGTGGTTGAATTTCCGGGCCGATATATATTGCTCAGCGCTATTCTAAAGATGGGGTTTTTCGGACGGGGCAGACTTTTGGCCCCTTTTTGAATGAGACGTGAAGCCCCCATAAGAATGAAGAAGACCAGGGCGGCGGCGGCCAATGTTGTTGCGGTTAATATCCGGTAATCAGACATATAAATAATCATTGTGAGCAGCAGGATGATGACCCCTAGTATAACAGCAATATAAGGAAAAGACCGACGCATATTTTTCTTGAGGGTAATTGTCTGCCGGAATAACCGCGCGGCGGGAATTTGAACGGCCTGTCCCAAGGGCCATAGGGTGAAAATCACGGCAATGGACAGGCTATAAAAACCGGCAAGCAAGAGAGGTTTGGCATAGACAGTCAAATTTAAGGCAACAGGCAAGCTATCCTTAAGGAATTCTCCGGCTATGATCGGCAACGCGGCTCCGGTTACAAGCCCGAGCACAATAGCAAAAGACGCCATGATTAAGATTTGCCCAAGATAGGTTAAGAGGATCGTTCGGCCCGTCGCCCCTAGGATTTTATACGTGGCAATGCTATTCGTTTTTTCCTCGAGGTAAGCGCGAACCGCGTTACTGACCCCGACCCCGCCCACTAAAAGCGCTGTCAGGCCAACAAGGGTCATAAACTGCCCCATGGTTCCGACAAAATTCTGAAGCCCGCCCCCGCCATGACGGCTGTCCCTCACCCGCCATGCATGATCGGGATAATCTAACTTAATGTTTTTAATTAATTTGCCACTATCAACGCTTTGATTTAATTTGATTCTATTATAATATCTAACCAGACTTCCAGGTTGGATAAGAGAATTTTCAAAGAGGCTGTTCAGCGCTACAATGGCCCCCGGGGCAAGTTGGAATCCTTGATTATTGGCATCAGGTTCTTTCTTAATGACGCCCCTCACCTGATATTTCAGCGTACCAAGGGTAACATGATCACCCTTTTCAAGCTTTAGCCGCACCGCCAAGGCATCGGACACAAGAATTCCCCATATGCCGTTATGCTTTAAAAGACTTTCAGGTGAATAATCTTGTTTCTGAAGGGTAAGCTTGCCGAAAAGAGGATATAAGCTGTCTACAGCCTTTAAATCAAGCAGACTGCTGTCATTTTCTGCGTGGGCCATACTGCGCAAGGTCGCGACTTCAGAAATAAGGCCAGAGTGAGACAAATAGTCTCTTTCTGCCTCAGTCAAGCGCTGTTGTATTTGGCTAATTTCAATATCACCGCCGAGAAATATTCGCCCGTCCTCTGTGAAGCTATCTGACATATTAGATGTGACAGAACCAACGCCTGCAACAATAGCCGTGCCCAAGAAGAGGCTCGCGATAAATATTTTGAAATGCTGCAAGGCGGCGCGGGATTCGCGGCACGCAAATTTAAAGGCGGCCCATAAAGGGGGATTCCTCATTCCGCGACCCTTTTTATGGTTTTTTTGAGGGTAACGGGTTTTTTTGGAGGTTTTATGTGATTATCCCTCTCAACCAACAAGCCATCCTGCATATATAGGATGCGGTCACAATGATTGGCCACTTCGGCATCATGGGTAATCAAAATTAAGGTGGTGTTGAATTTAGTCTGTAAATCAAAAATCAAGTCTATGATCTTATGGCCCGTCTTTCCATCAAGGTTTCCTGTTGGCTCATCCGCAAAAATTATTTTTGGATTTGGGGCCAGGGCGCGGGCAATAGCCACCCGTTGTTGCTCCCCGCCGGAAAGTTTAGCGGGATGATGAGAAAGTCGATGAGATAAGCCCACATGGTTTAAGGCATTTTCCGCGATTTGAAAGGCATCTTTTTTTCCGGCAAGTTCCAAAGGCACCGCGACATTTTCTAGGGCTGTCATGGTTGGGATAAGGTGAAACGATTGTAAGACAATACCGATATTATCTCGCCTGAATAACGCCAGTTGATCCTCGTTCATCTTGTCGAGCGTGTGACCATTGATCATCACGCGGCCGGATGTTTGCTTTTCAAGGCCGGTCATAATGGTTAAAAGACTTGACTTTCCAGACCCAGACGGCCCCAGAATAGCCACAGAAGTCCCCGCCGTAATATCAAGCTTAACCCCGTTTAATATTTTAATTTCATGGCCATTTCCCTTGAAATTAAGGAATATATCTCTTAATTGTAAAAGTGCCTTATCTGTCATTATTATCCCGCATATATTGAATTGGCCGCCTCAGCATGTATAACAGTAAAGATATGAAGTGTTTAAGAATTATCAAGGTTTTTGCGATCTCCTTATTGTTTTATGGCATAAAGCTACAGGCCGCATTTGCAAATGATTATACCATATTAGCCTTTGGGGATAGTCTGACGGCGGGCTACGGCCTTATGCCAGAGCAGGGTTTTACCTATCAGCTTGAACAAGGACTGAGGCAGGATGGTCATGACATTACCGTGGTCAATGCCGGCGTGTCGGGGGATACAACGTCCGGCGGCCTGTCGCGCTTGGAATGGGTATTATCGAGCATTAAAGACGGCAAGCCTGATCTCATGCTGCTTGAACTTGGGGCCAATGATGCCCTTCGCGGCTTAACACCGGCCCTCACGCGGGCCAATATGGATGCCATGTTGACTATTCTCCAGAAGGCTAAAGTAAAGACAATCGTCGCAGGGATGATTGCCCCGCCAAATATGGGCGCTGACTATGGTCAGAAATTCAACCGTATTTTTCCCGAACTCTCCAAAAAATACAATATGGTACTTTATCCCTTCTTTTTAGAGGGGGTTGCCGGAAATCGTCACTTAAATCAAAGTGACGCCATGCATCCAAATTCTGACGGCGTGGCCATTATCGTAGAAAAAATTATGCCTTACATTGAAGATTCCCTCCAAATTTCCCCTCAAAAACCATAGCCTAAGACCAGGCCTTGTCCTGTTTATCGTAGTATAAGGTCGCTTCATCCCACGTCATGTCTTTTCATCGCAAAGAAAGACCCGTTAATCTCTTAACGATTTGAAAATAATAGGGGAAAGGGTAATTCTTTAAGGGCAAACAAACGCAAAAGGAATGAAAAATGTTCAAAAAATCAAAAATAATAGCCGTAACAACAATCCTATTCGTCACAGGTTTCGCTAGCGCTCAAGCTTCTGAAAATAGAGAAGTTGGTCAAACGCAAGAAATCATTATAGCCCAAGTAAACGACAATATTAGCCGTACAGCGGCAAAGAAAATTGTAAAAAAATATCTCAAAAGCAAAAAAAAGCAAAAAACATTACATGTAGGCCATGTCGAAAAAGTGGATAATTTCTGGAAAATCAAGATTGATACCACACAAAATATTACAGTTTCAAAAGTTTATGTCGATGCCAAGACAGGTAAAATTACTTTTAAACGGTAATTTACCCCTACTACCCCTCTTGCCTGTCTTGTCGAAGCAAGTTCTCTTAAATCGTAAAATATTTTAGGGGACTTGCTTCACTTTTTCCCCAAAAAAAATGCCGCTATGGTTTATTTTCGGCTATACCCATTATCTTGGGTAACTTTACGGGATGATTAGATGAAACTGAATTTTTTTAAAACAGGATCGGGGCCAAGCTTGATAATCATTCATGGCCTCTTTGGCTCCGCCAGCAATTTTAGGACATTGGCAAAGAAATTCAGTGAATATTACAGCGTTTATTGTCTGGATCTCAGAAATCACGGCAGCTCCCCTCATGACGATGATATCTCTTTTGAGGCCATGGCCGGAGATATTATAGAATTTATGGATGATCATCATCTTGCGGATACCTTCTTGATGGGGCATTCCCTTGGCGGCAAGGTCGCGATGCAGGTTGCCCTCACCTCTGCGCGCCGAATATCAAAATTGATCATTGGCGATATCGCGCCTGTTGATTATCCTCATCACCACGACCGCATTTTTGACGGCCTTAATGCCGTAAGCGATCTTTCCCCAGCGTCCCGTAAGGATGCCGAAAAAATATTGGCGGATTATGTTGATATTCCTGAGGTACGTTTATTCTTACTCACCAACCTTGGCCGGGCCGAAGATAATTCGTTTGTATGGCGTATTAATGTGGCGGGCCTCCAAAAAGGCTATGAACATATTGCGGCCAGCCCCCATGGCGTGCCTTTTGACGGCCCAAGTCTTTTCATTCGCGGGGCCTTATCTAATTATGTCAAAGAAGACTACTATCCTGCCATTTATAAATTATTTCCCAAGGCTGAAATCATCACAATGGCGGGGACAGGACATTGGCTACATGCCGAAAAACCTGTAGAATATACGGATATTGTTCTGAATTTTTTACGTTAAGGAAGTAAAAATGAGAATTGCCATTATGGGTAGCGGCGGCATTGGCGGTTTCCTTGGCGCGAAGCTTTGCGCTGCGGGGCATGACGTTATCTTCATCGCGCGGGGCGCGCATTTGGCCGCCCTGAAAAAGTCGGGCCTGAGCCTGCTTTCTCAAGCTGGCAATCAGCATCTTTATCCCGTTGAGGCCTATGAGAAGACCGAGGGCATTACGCCTGTTGATCTGATCTTTTTTTGCGTAAAATTATATGATACGCAAGAGGCCGCGCGGGCTTGCCTGCCCTTGTTGCAAGATAATACATTCCTTTTGACCTTGCAAAATGGGGTCGAGAGTGTTGAGGCTCTTTCCGCGATCATCGGCCAAAATAAGACGGTAGGCGGCGCCATTTATGTCTCGGCCAACATTCAGGAACCGGGCGTTATCACACATTCTGGTGGCCATGATACTTTGTATTTTTCTGAAAAAGACAACCAGCCTAGCCCGAGGACGGTCATATTGGAGCATATCCTTAATGGGGCGGGGCTTATTGGCATACGGTCTGATAATTTACAAGAAATGCTTTGGTCAAAATTCACGCTCCTTTGTGCTAACGCAAGTTTGGGATCCTTGATGGATAGCGGGGCCGTGACCATATTTTCAGAGAAGGATTCTCAGGATTTATTTGTCGCGGCCCTGTGGGAAGTCTATCATGTGGCCGCAGCAATGAGCATTATGCTGCCTGAAAATACGGTGCCGGATATTCAAAATAGTATTTTATCAATGGGCAAGGGAAATGACATGCTGGCCTCCCAATGCCTAGACCTCCGCGCCGGAAGGAAGCTTGAACTGGAATGGATACAGGGAACTTTACGCAGACTTGGTCAGAAATACGGCGTCCCGACCCCTATAAATAACACCGCCTATCTGGCCTTAAAAAGATTCGCGAATGGCTCTCGCTCTTAAGGATGAGGCTTCTTAACAATATGACCTCCAAATTGATTCCGAAGCGCGGAAACAACTTGGCCCGTATAGCTTGGATGGCCTGTCGAATCGATACGAAATTGCAGGGATGCCACTATGACAGGAACAGGTATGACTTTTGTATCTGTGGCATTTACGCGGCAATTCTTTGCCTCCTCTACTGTCCATTGCCCCTCTCCGCTATGAGAGACCTCACCCGAAATGGCCTTTAAATCCACGCCTTCTTCCTTGTAAGCCTTCTGCAGCCACCCTATGAGGCGAGATTCAATCACGCTGCCGTTGTTATAAATTTTTGAGACCTCATTAAGATCCAAATTAAAGGCGCTTTCTTTCAGAATTTCAAAGCCTTCGCCGATGGCCTGCATCATGCCGTATTCAATGCCGTTATGAACCATTTTCACATAATGACCCGCCCCTGTTTCCCCCATATAGGCGTAGCCGTCTTTCACGCTTAAGTCTTTAAAAAGCTGCTCATATTTATCGAACTTATCACGTGCGCCGCCAATCATCATGCAGGCGCCATTTCGCGCGCCGCTCGGCCCGCCGCTGACCCCGACATCCATAAAGACAAGGCCTTTATCCTGAAGCTCTGCGCCCCGGCGCACCGTTTCATTATAATTTGAATTGCCGCCGTCCATGATGACATCGCCTGCATTCAATATTGAGCTAAGGTCGATAAGTACCGTATCAACGATTTGATGGGGAACCATAATCCAAATAAATTTTTCGCCGGTAAGCTTGTCCTTAAATTCACTGAGGTTGGCGACCGTTTCCGCCCCCGCCGCCGCTGCTTCTTTTCGCGCCTTTTCATCTGGATCTGTCGCGACGACTTCATGACCTTTTTCAAGCAGACGCTTGACCATTCCCATGCCCATTTTTCCTAAACCGATATAGCCAATTCTCATAATTTCTTGTGTTCCCTATTTTTAATTTTCGTTACGGCACGGATAATTTCTTCTGCCGCATAGTCTATTTCCTGAAGACTTGTCATACGGCCTATTCCAATTCTGATGGAACCTTCAATTTGTTTTTTAGTCAAGCCTATGGCGGTTAAGACGTGAGATGGGTCACTTTTTGTTGTGGAACAAGCCGACCCCGTTGACAGGGCTAAATTCCGCAGTTCTTTGACCAATTCATCCCCCTTGACCCCCTCGATATAAAAATTCAAGTTGCCGACATATCGCTGTTTTTGGGCGCCGTTGAAATGTAGGCCATCACCCGCTTGCGTAAGGGATGAGGTGAGTTTTTCAGATAGCGCGGCAATATGCTCATGATCTTTCCCCATATCTCGGCCCGCCAAATGACAGGCGGCCCCAAGGCCGGCACATAAGGCAGGGGATAGGGTTCCTGAACGCAGCCCCCTCTCCTGCCCGCCGCCGTCAAATAACGCCAAGGGCTTTGGGGTGATGTCTTTATTGATATAAAGGGCGCCAACCCCTTTTGGGCCGTATATCTTGTGGCCAGAGATACTTAAAAGGCTAATATTTAACTCTCTCATATCCAGGGGAATTTTCCCCACAGCTTGTGCCGCATCCACATGAAAAATCACATTTTCGTTTGCACAAATTTGGCCTATTTTTTTCAAATTTTGAATGACCCCAATTTCATTATTGACCGCCATAAGGGACACCAAAGACGTTTGGGGCGTCATGGCCGCCGCCACGTCCCTGTCACTGATTATACCATCTCTATCCACGGCAAGATAAGTCACATGAAATCCAGATCGCTCAAGGGCACGGCAGCTTTCAAGGACGCAAGGATGCTCTGTGACAGCCGTAACAATATGGTTTTTGGTGGGAGAGGCGGCGTAAGCAAATCCCTTGATCGCCATATTATTGGATTCTGTTGCGCCAGAGGTGAAAATGATTTCTTCTGGCATGGCGCCGATTAAATCAGCCACTTGTTTGCGGGCCAGCGCCACGCCCGCGTCTGCTTCCCAACCAAATTTATGTTCTGCGGAATGAGGGTTGCCAAATTTCTCCGTTAAATAAGGCATCATGACGTCAAGAACTCTCGGGTCAAGAGGCGTTGTTGCCTGATAATCAAGATATACTGGTAACGTCACATCTGCCATCACAAACGTTTCCTCTTTCGGTCATAGAGTTTCTTCCATGCCGAAATGAAGGCCGTCACGTCGTTTTGCGTCGTGTCCCGCCCCAGGCTAACGCGAATAGTCGATAAGGCCATGTCCTTATTGCCGCCCATGGCTGTGACCACATGGGAAGGTTTAACCTTGCCCGAGGAACAGGCAGAACCAGAACTGATACAGATACCATCAAGGTCAAAGGCCATGACTTGGGTCTCGCTTAACACGCCGGGCATCAATATGGTTGACGTATTAGGCAGCCGTTCTGCTCCTGCGCCATAAAATATGGCCTCTGGCGCATGACGGCCTATGTCATGTTCTATTTGGTCTCGTAACAGCCTCAGGTTATTGATGTCTGTCAAATTTTTAGGAACCAGACTAGCCGCCTTGGCAAAGCCAGCTATTCCAGCAAGATTTTCGGTGCCAGATCGACGCCCAACTTCTTGTCCGCCGCCAAAAGACAGGGGGTGCAGGGTTATTTTTTCTAGGGCCACAAACGCGCCCATGCCTTGAGGCCCACCTATTTTATGAGCGGAGAGTGACATCATATCGACAGCAAGATCCCGAAAATCTACCGGAATTTTACCAAAAGCCTGAATGGCATCCGTGTGGAATAAGGCCCCCGCCTCATGGGTAATCGCGCAGAGTTCTTTAATATCTTGCCGCACGCCTGTTTCATTATTTGCCAGCATGACCGAGACAAGGGTTTTATCATTTGCCCCCTTTAAGGCTTTTTTCAGGTCACTGAAGCAGAGAAGGCCATTTTCATCAACGGGCAGGACATCAACGACGCCCTTAAAGTTATCTTTTATGGCCAATATTGAGTCATGTTCCGTGGCGGAAATAATAATATGATCCATTCCCGTGGCCTTTAACGCCATGTTATTGGCCTCTGTCCCGCCGCTAGTAAAAGTGATTTTTTGAGGACGACAATTGATGATCTTTGCGATATTTTGCCGTGATTGCTCCAAAATAGCTTTCGCATTTCGGCCTATGCTATGGACGGAGGAAGGATTGCCCCCTGCCTTCATTACCCGCGTCATTTCTTCTATGACATCCGGCAAGAGAGGGGACGTCGCATTATTATCGAGATAAATCATCTGATTTTACGGCTTTTACGGCTTTCTTTCTTGGTTTGGGCGCTTTTACCATATCCGGGCTCACACTATCTTTGGCATTACGATCGGCCAGCTCTTGCTCTAATTCTTCGACGCGGCTTTTCAAGCCACAGACCATATCAAACATGCCTTCCAAAGATCGTGCAATTGGGTCTGGCAAGTCATCGGTTGACATACCATAAGAGCAGAAATCATCGCGATCTTTCTGGTCTGGCGGTTGTACGGCTTTCGCGGGAATGCCAATTACGGTGGCATTCTCCATGACGGGCTTAACAACAACGGCGTTGGAGCCAACGCGAGCATTTTTACCGATGGTGATGGGCCCTAATATTTTGGCACCTGCGCCCACGATAACCCCTTCTTCTAAGGTTGGGTGTCTTTTCCCGCCTTCCAAAGATGTCCCGCCCAATGTGACGCCTTGATAGAGCGTGACATTATCACCGACCTCAGCTGTTTCGCCGATAACAATACCCATGCCATGATCAAAAAATACGCCTTTGCCAATTTTTGCTGCAGGATGAATTTCTATCCCACTTAAAAAACGGCCCATATGTGATATAAAGCGGCCGAGAGTATAAAAGCCATTTTCCCAAGCAAAATGGGCAAGCCGATAATAGATAAGCGCGTGAACGCCTGGATATGAAATCAGCGCATCTAATTTAGACTTGGCTGCCGGATCACGTTCCAAAACGACAGAAATATCATGGCGAATATTATCAAACATTTTACAAAACCAATTCTCTCTTGCTTTTGAGCCATGTTTTTATGTTATAAAACACTGATTCTGCAAGTTTTATATTAAGAGTTAAACTTTATTATTACTCATATAGGTTTTACAGGCAATTACGTCAAGGGATGACCTTGATCACAACTTTATGTTCCCTATATCTAAGATGTCATAATTATTATTGTTTTTTAAGGAAAATATACCTATGCCTGAAGTAATTTTCAGCGGCCCTGATGGACGTATTGAAGGCCGTTACCAAGCAGGGACAAGCGATAATGCCCCAATTGCTCTCATTCTACATTCTGATCCTCAATTCGGCAGTAATATGAACCATAAGGTATGTTATTATTTGTATCATTCCTTTAAACGCAGGGGGTTTGCCGTATTGCGGTTTAATTTTCGCGGCGTCGGACGCAGCCAAGGGACGTTTGACGATGGTATTGGCGAATTAAGTGATGCTGCCGCCGCTTTAGACTGGCTTCAATCCCATAATCGTGATGCGTCTAGCTGTTGGGTTGCCGGATATTCATTTGGGGCTTGGATTGGGATGCAGCTTTTAATGCGCCGCCCAGAAATTCAAGGGTTTCTTTCCGTATCGCCCCCGGCAAATTTATATGATTTCAGTTTTCTGGCCCCCTGTCCGTCTTCGGGGCAGATCATTCAAGGCACCGCAGATACCGTTGTCACGGAAGAGTCTGTACAAAAGCTTGTGGATAAACTAAAAGCCCAAAAAAGTATTGATATTCAATATGATAAAATTGAAGGCGCAGATCATCTTTATGTGGATTACCATGCGCCGCTTGTGCAAGAAGTCGATAAATATCTGACGGCAAGATTAGGCTTTTAAGTCAGGCTTGGACAATGCGCCCTCTGGTAAAGACAATGCGCCCCCTGGGGATGGCTGGGAAATGCCCGTCGTTCCCGGGAAGGTGATGGGCAGGCCTAATAGATGGCGGCAGGCCAAAAAGGCGAAGGCTTCTGCTTCTAAAAAATCCCCATCCCAGCCAAGGCATTCCACAGGCGCCGCAGGAATGCCGCCTCGTTTGAGGTCTGCCATGAGTTTTTTATTGTGACGCCCTCCGCCGCAGATATAAATATATTTTGGCTTACGCGGGCAGAGGTTCAATGATTTTTCGATGGATTTTAGGGTAAAGGCCATTAAGGTTGCCGCCCCATCCGCCAACGATAAATTTTCAAGGCCTGCTTGGCTAAAGGAATGCCGATCAAGGGACTTTGGCGGCGGCCTTAGGAAATAAGGATTTTGCAGCCAATTTTCTAACAAAAGGTCATGAACGCACCCTTTACTCGCCAATATGCCGTCCCTATCCATGGGCGCGCCCGTATGCTGTTTGACCCAATCATCCAAGAAAGCATTCCCCGGCCCCGTGTCAAAAGCCATAACACCGTCTTCCTGCTCGCCCCCGACCCACGTCATATTACTGACCCCGCCGATATTTATGATGGCGATGGGATAGTCTGGTTTTGCTAACGCCTTAATCAAGGCCCTATGATAGATCGGCACAAGGGGCGCCCCCTGCCCGCCATTTTCCACATCATAGCGCCTGAAATCATGAACGACGGGGATCTGAAGCCTATTTGCCAGCCGCTGACCATCGCCAATCTGCCATGACCAGCCGTCTTCCGGTTGGTGGCGTAATGTTTGACCATGAAAGCCTATGATGTCCACATCATTCTTCGTCAGCTTGTTACCCTTCATACAGATTTGCACGGCTTCCCCATGAATATCGGTCAGGCGTTTTTCCAATATAAACAGGCTGGCATTCATTTTTGAAGGATGAGACAGCCGCTTTGCTTCCGCCATTCCTGCGGTTATGTCACGGCGCAAGTCTTCTGCGTAAGGGATATGGACTGATTTTCCGATGGCTTTAACAGAATGGCCATCGCTTTCGATAAAGGCGCAATCAACCCCATCCATAGAGGTGCCACTCATAAGGCCGATCGCCCGAAAGTTTTTTTTAGTCACCGTCACTTCAAATTTCCGTTTTTTAATTAGCGAAAACATGTTACATCAAACGCCTAATTATTAATAAGAAAAAGTTAGTGGCCTGCCATATGAATGATTTTACACCAAAAACCGAATTCATGAAAAATATGATTGATCGGGGATATATTCACCAATGCACCGACCTTGGTGCCTTGGATGATAAGCTATCTCGTCAGGTCATCCCAGCCTATATCGGCTTTGATTGTACCGCAACCAGCCTGCATGTCGGCTCATTAGTACAGATTATGATGCTGCGTCATTTGCAGAAAACGGGTCATAAACCCATTGTTTTGATGGGCGGCGGGACAACACGCATTGGGGACCCCACGGGGCGAGATGAATCCCGTAAAATGCTGACAGATGATGATATAGCCCATAACATGGCCGGTATTCGCCGCGTATTTGAAAAATACTTAACCTTTGGCGATGGCCCAACCGATGCCATAATGGTCAATAATGCTGACTGGCTCGATCACTTAAACTATGTTGAATTTTTGCGAGATATGGGCGTTCATTTTACCATCAACCGTATGCTAACATTTGATAGTGTTAAGCTGCGCCTTGAGCGGGAACAGCCGATGACCTTCCTGGAATTCAATTATATGATACTTCAGGCCTATGATTATTTAGAGCTTGGACGCACCTATGATTGTGCCCTGCAGATGGGTGGCTCCGACCAATGGGGCAACATCATTAATGGTGTTGAGCTCAACAGGCGGGTTGATCGCCGGGAGGTTTTCGGCCTCACCACGCCGCTCGTCACCCTTGCCAATGGTCAAAAAATGGGCAAAAGCATGAATGGTGCTGTTTGGCTGAATGATGACATGCTCTCATCCTATGATTTTTGGCAATTCTGGCGCAATGCTGCAGACGCGGACGTGGGAAAATTCCTCCGCCTGTTTACAGAACTGCCCATGGCTGACATTCAATGGCTGGAAGCCCTCGAGGGATCAGAAATTAACGAGGCAAAGAAAATTCTTGCCAATCATGCCACAATTCTTTGTCATGGGACTTTGGCCGCAAAAACAGCTGAGGAGACGGCTCGGCTGGCTTTTGAACAAAAGTCTTTATCTGCGGATTTGCCGACAGTGACCGTTTCCCGCGCTGAATTGGAAAAGGGAATTGCCGTAAGTGATCTTTATGTTGTTGGGGGACTGACATCATCAAAAGGCGAAGCGCGGCGTTTAATTAAACAAGGCGGGGCAAAAATAAATGATGAAAAAATCTCAGACGGCGAAATCATTATTACCCTCAATCAGCTTAATTCAGACGGCAGTATAAAACTATCAGCAGGAAAGAAAAAACACATCCTTATAAAACCGGAATAGCGGGCCTACTTGGGATGTTTTGAGGGATCATCTTTTTTTTCGGTTGGCACCATTGGGGCCATTTTTTGACCTTCCTCGGCCTGCTCACGGAGGGTTTTTTTCTTGCCTCCCAAGGCACTGAAGATACGGCGCAATATCCCGGGCGCAAGTACGGACAAGGGATTTATGTTGACTGCGGGATCCTTCAAAGAACCATTGATCGTATAGGTGGCGGCAAAAATTCCCTGGCCCTTCCCGCCTGTTAATATGGTTCCAATAATCGGAATATTGCTCAAGAAAGAATTTATGCCATCAACGGGTATGATGGTGCCTGATAGGCTCATTTCATCATAGGCCTGATCCACAGTTCCATCTATGGTAATCCCAAGCATAGGGCCGCGCGCTTTAGCATCACTGATTTCCATCGCCCCGTTATAGGTTCTAAAATCCATATCGAATTCACTAAAAGACAGGCCTTTTTTCTTAAGCTCCACTTGTGCTTTTAAGAATTTTTTTTCTGTTAATAGTTTAGAAAGGCCCGGAGAATCAATGATTCTAAAATCTTTTGCATGGGCCTTGCCCCCAAGAGAAATACCAAATTCATGCCTAACCATATCAGCCGTCAACTGCATTTCTCCGCCCACAGCAAGGTTAAACATACCAAGGCCTCTCATGGCCTCGCCCGCATTATTGCTGGTAAATTTCAAACGACGATTTTCATCTTTTGGGGCGATGGTCACTTTAATATCTTTATCTTGATCGAGCTTGCCCGTGAAAAGCACATGGGTAAAATCTTGTTGTCTATAAATGGCAGAAACCTTTGCGTGGCTTACCCTCACATTGTTTTTGGCCAAAACATCACTAATTTCCGCCTCCAGATTGAAATCCGGTAGATTTACCTTCTCCTCATCATCGCCCGTCGCCGTCATAATTTCAATAAGTGGTGAGGCGTTAAATTTTTTGCCTGTGATCGACGAAAGATAATATTTTTTACTTTTATTCCATTCCATCAACATCATCATGTCTGTGTCTTTCATAATAAGCTTTGGAATAAAGAATCGCGTAACTCGGTCATTGACCAATTCTATGTCAAAATTTGCTTGTAGGTCGTCACTTTGTAAGACAACATTTCTGATGCTTATTTTCTTAGGCCCCTTAAATGTCAGATCAAAATCCACATGTGCGGCCTTAATTTTTTCTTTTTTCCACCCAAGGGGGGCAAAAATTATTTTGCTATTCAGCAGATTAAATTGGCCATTTCCCTTGACCAAAGCGCCGCCCTGGCCATAAAGATCAAGGTCAATCTCCACTGGCCCTTCAATATAAGGGTCAAAGGGTAGGTTGAGCTGTTCCCATTCTGCACCCTCTATAAGGCCGTTAAGAGTATATTGCGTCGGAAATTCTTCTGATTTGTTAAATTTTTCTTGCCAGTTGGTGCTAAATTTAACGCCATTAAGAATGACATTTCCCTCTGCGGTTATCCCTTTGCCATCAACAAACATATGAATTTGACCATCTTGAATAGCAAGGCTGTCGGTTAACTTAAGAATTGACAGTTTTTCAATATCGGCCGTAACATCAAAGGTAACATCCTTGAGAGCCACTTTTTTCAGCAGAGGAAAAATTAAGGATAGCACGGCATTGGCTTCCCCCGTGATACTGCCTTCCTTGATGCCGTATTTTGTGGGATAGCCTAGTGGTTTATGGTCAATAACCCGCAATATTTCATCTAATTTACCCTCTAGCTCTATGGTAATATGGGCTGTTCCTTGACCTTTTAAATGAATATCCGAGAAAAGAAGATCAGCCTTTTTTATGGCCAGATTTTTAATTTTACCGCCTTGCGCTTTTAAATGGAACGTATGCAGATTAAGTTCGGCCTGACCAGATATATCGGTCAAAATAGGCATCGGACGCAGATAATGGGCCGAGATATTCTTAAAATCAAATTTCAATGTTACCGCATTTTCAGGAAATTCGCCTTTCGGGGCTTGCGCCTTATCTTCTTCTTGTTTTTCAGGCCACATATCAGGCTTGATATAAACCTCTAATTTTCCGTCATGGACTGTGCCTGTATCTATATTTTTTGCAATCCAATTGTAGGCCCCTTTTCCAAATTTTCCGGGCCAATATGTCTTTAATTTTAAAAAGGGTAAATCTTTAATATCGGCTTTTATGGCAATGCCGGGCTTTTCCATTGAGCCATATAACAGGCCAGAACCTTTAATTTGAGTTTGGCCAAGTTGAAGGTATATTTCCTCCAGAATAATTGAATTTTCGCTTTTCAGGATATGTCCATTCAGCGATGCGGCACTGACAACCAACGGCACGTCATATATGTTGGCAGGATTGATCTGTCCTTTGCCAAGGGATACGTTAAACGCCATGCGCGGTATCTCAAATTTTTGATCTATGGTAAATTCTATATTCCCGGCTGCTGGAATATCGAGATTGGCCAGCCCGGACAATGCCTTGACTTTACCGGCAATGGCCGATGGCCGTAACCCGGAAAAATCCAGAGAAGTGACAGCCTCTTTTTTTGTATTATCAAAGGAGACGGAAATATCAATAGGCATGATAGATGTCGAGGCCATATTAATATCCCCAAACAGCCGAATATTAAGTCCAATGTCCGTACGGCCGATGCTCAATTGCCCATTAGGTATTTCCCATTTTTGACCCGATAATTGATCATTCACCGTTATGGCGGTATTGAGAAGAGATATCTGACTTAAATAACCTGCCATAAAGGAGGATCTTGGCGGCAAGAGCAGTTGATGGGCAATTTGTGAAAGAAGGCTATTTGAGTTTTGCAAGCTTTGGATAAAGACTTCCAGCCGCGTCATAAAGGGACGCTTGTCCGTTTTTTCCCATATGTCTTTATCCAGTGTATAATCGATGGCCAGGCCTGAAACCGTCACATCTGTAGGGGCGAGAAGACCTCTTAACAGAGCGATTCCGCTAAATCTTACGCCTGCTTCGGGGATGTTTAAGGTAAAATTTGTATTTTTATTAATCATTTTAACGTCATAGAAAATAACTTTAATCCCGCTGGCCCGAGAATAAATCCTAGCGTCCTTCTGTTGCCATATTAATACAGCCTCCTTAAAGTCTACTGTCGTATTTTCTTCTTTTGATGATAACGCTGTTTTTAAATAGGCGCCTGCCCAATCAAGGGCAATAGGCCCTATCGTAAGTCGCCAGCCGAGCAAAATTATCAACAGAGAAACTGCCGCAAAAAAACCCAATATAATTTTTAATGGTAAGGCGTATCGTATCACATTAATTTTCTCTATAATTATTTTTTATGATCCAAAAACCGGTTATGATCCAAAAACTGGCTATAGTAAAGGTGACGGCATAAAACAAAAATTTGACCTAAATAAGGTATGAACTCTATGACGGCATTTCGCACATATTTTCCACAGCCCGTAGACAAAAAACTGGGGGAAAGTAAGCTGGCTGATTTTATAAAGGCTTGTCATGGGAAACAAATAACAGATATAGAGACATTAATTAATAAAAATAATCACCGAGAGCTTTTAGAAGCCATTTTTTCCGATAGCCCTTACCTGTCTCATCTTATTTTTCGGGATGTGATTTTTGCACATCAATTGCTTTCAGGTTCTCTTGATGATCATTATACGCAGGTCATGGGGGATTTAGCCAAAATATTACCATCCCTCAGCAGCAGTAATAAATTTTCAAGTGCCTTACGGCAGGCCAAGGCGCAAATGGCGCTACTTATATCCTTTGCTGATCTTTCTGGCCTATGGCCATTAGATATTATTACGCGGCGTTTAACGGCCTTTGCTGAATTATCGGTATCATATACGGTGAGCCATCTCTTAAAGGCAGAAATCATACGAGGAAACCTGGCGGTTCCCGCCCATTTAAGGCCTCATGCCCCAGAAGAATTATGGGCCGATGACCAAATGTCCAAGGGGACGGGCTATGTTGTGCTGGCCATGGGAAAAATGGGTGGCTATGAACTTAATTATTCAAGTGATATTGATCTGATCGTTCTTTATGATAATGATTTAGTGCATTATACAGGACGCAAAACGCCGCAAGATCTGTTCATTAAAGTGACGCAAGGCCTTGTTAAAATCATGCAGGAACGCACGGCTGAGGGCTATGTATTCCGCACTGATCTCAGGCTTCGGCCAGACCCCGGCGCAACGGCCATCGCCCTTTCCATGGAGGGCGCGGAAATATATTATCAATCCATGGGGTTAAACTGGGAACGCGCCGCCATGATAAAAGCACGGCCCGTGGCCGGCGATCTTGACGCAGGATTTGATTTTTTGATCCGAATAAAAAGCTTCGTCTGGCGTAAACATCTGGATTATGTTGCCCTGGAGGATATATATGCCATTAAGAAAATGATCCACCAACATCATGGGCATAAAGGCATTCGTTTTGCCGGGCAGGATATTAAACTAGGGCACGGCGGAATCAGGGAAATAGAATTTTACGCCCAAATCTTTCAGTTGATTTCTGGTGGGCGCGAACCCGCGTTACGCACGCCGGCCACTTGTGATGCGTTAAATAGGCTGGCGGAAACACAAAAACTCTCCAAAGCCGACAATCAAAAACTTCAGAAGGCCTATGTTTATTATCGGCGGCTTGAACATCGCCTCCAGATGATTAATGATGACCAGACCCATTCCCTGCCGGAAAAACAAGATGACCTCAATCGAATCACAAGCTTTATGGGATATGATAATCAAGAGAAGTTTGAAAAAGACCTGCACCTGCATTTGAATGACGTTCATATGCTTTTTATAAGCTTACTCAAGGACACTAATCAGGCGGAAGAGGAAAATGAACAGGCTTTGACCTTCCCCTCGGATGGCTATAATAGCGCAACCCTAAAATATATTCGCGCGTCAGGCTATTTAGAGCCAGAAGCCATATATGATATCATCCGTACATGGCACCTAGGTCGTTATCGGGCCTGCCGGACGGAACGCGCTCGAAAATTGTTGGATAGCTTTGTTCCGGAAATATTGTCCTGCTTTGGCAAACTTGGTAACGCGGATGAAAGTTTTAAGAAGTTTGATCGGTTTCTGTCGCGCCTCCCTTCGGGCGTCCAGTTTTTTTCATTCATAAAAGCCCAGCCTTGGCTCCTAGAACTATTGGCTGAAATTATTGGCATGGCCCCTTATTTATCAGATCAACTGGCAAAGCGTCCCTTGCTCCTTGATGCGGTATTGAATGAGGGTTTTTTTGGGACGACCTTTACAGAAGAGAAATTATCCCATAGCCTGCAGGGTCAGCTTGCCGTCGCCAAGGATTTTCAGGATGTTATAGATATCAGCCGTCAATGGGCGAGCGAGTATAAATTTCAGGTTGGCGTTCAAATTTTACGCCATCAAATTGATGCCAATTCTGCGGGTAAAAATTTATCCATGATTGCCGACATTGTCCTGACCATTATGTTAGAGAAAGTCACTCAAGAATTTTCTCAAAAACACGGGACGCTTGCCGATACACAATTTGCCATATTAGCCTTGGGTAAACTTGGCGGGCGTGAACTGACCACGACCTCAGACTTGGACCTTGTTTTTATTTATGAGGCAACTTCCGCGCCGCCCTTTTCTAATGGCCATAAAAAGCTCTCTGTGAATCATTATTTTTCGCGCCTTAGTCAACAATTCATCAACGCCCTGACCGCCATGACAGGCGAAGGGAGACTTTATGAAGTTGATATGCGTTTACGTCCCTCGGGAAATGCAGGCCCCATTGCCGTTACATTGACGAGTTTTGAGGATTATCAAAAGCAAAAGGCCTGGACTTGGGAACATCTCGCCCTCACCCGGGGCCGCGTGATTACGGGAACAGCAGACATCACGGATAAAATAAATGATATTGTCCATGGCGCACTGACCTCTCCCCAAAGAGATCAAAAAATTCTTTTACAAGACACCGCCCAAATGCGGGATAAATTAGCCAAAGAATTTGGAACCCATGATATATGGGCCATAAAATATGTGCGTGGGGGATTGGTTGATATAGAATTTATCTGCCAATATCTTATCCTAAAACATGGGGCAGATATCCCGCAAATCATTGTCCCCAATAGCCTGGAACAAATAAGCCAATTAAAAAAATATAATATTTTGTCCCAACAACAAGGTGACTTCCTCTTTGCGAGCTGTGATTTTATGCAAAATCTTCAAGTTATCTTGCGGCTTTGCCTTGGCAGCAATTCCCCCATTACCGATCAACATTATGAGTTAATTGATAGCCTCTGCAGGCGGTTCAACGTGGATAATTTAGCGATGTTACGTCATAAAATAACAGAAACGCAAAAAGGCGTTTATCACGTTTACAGAACAATCATTGAAGAACCAGCAAAAGAAATTATAGAGCCCATAACACAAAAAATATAAGGATAACAAAATGCCAGAAGTAGGTCAAAAAGCACCAGACTTTAACATAGCTAACCAAAATGGGGAGATGGTAGCGCTTCGTGATTTTAAGGGCAAAAATCTCGTGCTTTATTTCTACCCAAAAGACAGCACGCCCGGCTGCACCGTCGAAGCAAAGGGTTTCACCGCCTTAAAAAGCGAATTTGACGCAGCAAATACCGTTATTTTAGGGGCCTCAAAAGACAGCATGAAACGCCACCAAAATTTTATTGAAAAACAAGGCCTAGGTCTCAACCTTCTGTCCGATGAAGCGGGCGTTTTATGTGAGTCCTATCATGTTTGGATCTTAAAAAAACTTTATGGTCGTGAATATATGGGCATTGAGCGGGCCACTTTTCTCATAGACGCCCAGGGGATTCTGCGTAAAATTTGGCGTAAGGTAAAAGTCAAAGGCCATGTTGAACAGGTCTTGGAGGCCGCGAAAGACCTTTGACTATGACATTTAAGACCATAGGAGAGGCCGCCGCCGCCGTCTTAAATACGGCGGCCCCCACGGAAAAATCGCTGATCAGCCGCCATTATGTCAAAAGATGGTTCGCCGGGGACTTGAAACATGAATTTCCCTGCTCTCCGCCAGACTGGCCCGCACGTCCCGTAAAGCCAGAAGTTTTTACCATGAAAGATATGCCAAAACCCCCTAAAACGAGCCAAAAATTTAACATGGTTGCGCTGCTTCATGCCATCGCCCATATTGAATTTAATGCCATAGACCTGGCGTGGGATATTACGGGGCGCTTTGGGTCGTCGATGCCCAAGGAATTCACGGATGATTGGCTCAAGGTCGCCGATGACGAATCCCGGCATTTTGACCTTATGGCCGCGCGGTTAAAGTCATATGACGGCGCCTATGGCGACCTCCCCGCCCATAATGGTTTATGGCAATCGGCCAAGGATACCGCCCATGACCTTAAGGCCCGCCTTGCCATCGTTCCCTTGGTCTTGGAAGCGCGGGGGCTGGACGTAACGCCGGCCCTTATCTTACGATTTAAAAATGCAGGTGACGTAACGAGCGTTGCCGCCTTGGACGTCATTTATAAAGAAGAAATCACTCATGTGAAGATCGGCTATAAATGGTTTCACTATCTTTGCCAAAAGGAAGATATGAATTCTCAAGAAACCTATCATTATCTGGTTCGAAAATATTTTAAAGGCCCGCTTAAAGCGCCCTTTAATAAAGCGGCGCGGCACCAGGCCGGCCTAGATGAGGGCTATTATATGCCGCTCGCTTCGCGCCCATGATGCGGGAGCCATAAATATTATTTTGTGGGAGAAGGCTATGTATAGTGAAAAATATTGCTTTTTAGTGCAATTTGGTATCAAATGCAGCCAAGTCATAAAAATATAAGAATAAAAGCGTTTATTTAGGTAAGAGGAAAATAATAATTTCCAATTTTAAGACGAAAATAGCGGACGCCATCGAACGGGCTTTTCCTGAAAGACAATTGTATTTCAGAACCAATGGCGTTGTGCGGTTTATTTCTATCTCCCATAGAACCCAAATTTTAACCTCATTGATCTTTCTTGGGGTTCTTCTATGGTCTATTGTTACGACATATAGCTATGTTTTTCGTGCAGAGATACTGGCCGAAAAAGACCATGAACTGACGGTCGCCCAAAAAAAATATGCCGACTCAAATACGCAATTTGACAAGCTAAAAAACGATATTGAAAAATCCACCAAAGCTCTGGAACAGCGACAAGTCTATTTACAGCAATTACTCGATGCCGATAAAAGCCTCTCGAACAGCATGACTTCTGAACCGGAAGAGCCTGAAAAAGAAACGCCTCAAAATACGAAGGGGGCAGCAGCACAACCCAATATTTCCTCACTCTCTCACGAATCTTCCCTTCATTCCCGCCATCAAAGGCATCTGGTTAACCTACGTTTCAATATTGATCGTATTGAACAGCAGCAGCAAGCTATTGCGGAAAAAATGATTGAGCATATCTCAACTAAAATTGACTATGTTGAGAATACCCTGAAAAAATCTGGCATTAAAAGCGGTAAATTAATTGAGTTAGCGAAAAATAGGCCTTCTCTCTCTTTTGCCATGGGGGGGCCATTCATTCTTTATTCTGAAAATAATGCCATCGATTTAACGGATAATGAGCCATTTGCTAACCTCTATACACATTATAATCGTTTGATAGACTTAGAAAGTGCTGTACAGCATATCCCCGTGGGCAAACCCCTTAAGAAATATTATATATCAAGCGGCTATGGTATTCGTAAAGATCCCTTCAAAAAGAAATGGGCTACCCATCATGGGCTTGATATGGCCGGCTGGTGGAAAACGCCAATTTATGCCTCGGCAAATGGCATCATTACCAAGGCGCGCTGGAACGGCGCTTACGGTAATTTTATAGAAATCGACCATGGAAACGGATTTCGGTCACGATATGGTCATCTTTCCAAGATAGAAGTAAAAAAAGGTGATCATGTGGTCATGGCACAAGAAATTGGTCGCATGGGTACGACAGGGCGCAGTACAAGCCCTCACCTGCATTATGAAATCTGGTTTAATGGCAAACCTATTAATCCCATGAAAATATTTAAGGCATCCAACAATGTTCTCAAAATCCAACGACAAGAATACGGCAGTTAATACTATGAACAAAACCACACGCCCTGCGGCAAATTCAGTCCCTTCCCTCATCGGCGCCGATGTTACCATTAAGGGCGATCTTACCACGCTTGGTGAAATTCAACTTGATGGCACCATTGAAGGTGACGTACGAAGCGCCTCCTTAACCATTGGCGAGCAGGGTTCTGTCCAAGGGATTGTGACCGCTGAAGACGTCATTATCAAGGGCAGCGTGAATGGTCAAATTAAAGGCCGGAATATTCGTCTTGAAAAAACAGCTAAGGTCAAAGGTGACTTATTCCATGAGACATTAAGTGTGGAAGCCGGTGCCTTTATCGAAGGAAGCCTGACCCACAAGACAAACGCCACACAAGAAAAAACGACTGTGACAAATATTTCAGCCCCAAAAGCGCCCGAAAAAAAAGCTTGAGTGAGATAATATCATTTCCATAGAATAAAATTTAAAAGGCCTTAAGCAATGTGTTTGAGGTCTTTTTTTTAATCTAAATCGCTAACAGTCTCAGATGTGCCATGGACGCGAGCGGCAAGGGCAGCGTTAAGAAACATATCTATGTCACCATCCAAAACTTTATCGGGCTGTGCTGATTCTACGCCTGTCCGCATATCCTTGACCATTTGATAGGGTTGCAAGACATAAGACCGAATTTGATGACCCCAGCCAATCTCTGACTTACTATTATGTGTGTCGTTGGCCTCATCTTCTCGCCGTTGCAATTCAGCTTCATAGAGCCGCGCTTTAAGCATACTCATGGCCGTCGCGCGGTTCTTATGCTGGGAGCGGTCATTCTGACATTGCACGACAATATTTGTTGGGACATGAGTGATCCGAACGGCACTATCGGTCGTATTAACATGTTGACCACCTGCACCAGAGGCACGGTAGGTATCAATGCGAAGATCTTTTTCTTCTATATCAACCTCAAAATTATCGTCAATGACCGGATAAACCCACACACTGGCAAAGCTTGTATGACGCCGCGCGTTAGAATCATAAGGCGATATACGCACCAGTCTGTGAACCCCGCTTTCGGTTTTTAGCCAGCCATAGGCATTTTCGCCTTTAACCTGAATAGTGGCTGATTTTATGCCAGCCTCTTCCCCATTATGTTGTTCTATTAGATCAACGGTGCAGCCATGTGCACTGGCCCAGCGGCTATACATCCTCAGCAACATATTGGCCCAATCCTGGCTCTCGGTTCCCCCTGCACCAGAATGGATTTCCAGGAAGGCATGATTGGCATCCGCTTCCCCAGACAATAAAGTCTGAAATTCCAATTCTCCGGCCTGTTTGGTCAGATTTTGAATGGCCGTTTCAGCCTCAAGAATGACATCTTCATCCTCTTCCATCTCCCCCATTTCGATGAGTTCGATATTATCGTTCAAGTCCTGATTGACCGACTTGCAAAGGCTAACGGACTGTTCAAGCCGGTTTTTTTCCTGCATAAGTTTTTGGGCATTTGCCGGGTCATTCCAAAGATCAGGATCTTCGGAAAGAGCCGTTAATTCTTCAAGTCTCTCAAGGGCAATATCCCAGTCAAAGATGCCTCCTCAGCAGTTCGAGCGACTGCTTGATTTTATCGACCAAGGTTTGTATTTCAGCTTTCATAGATAGTCTCATTCAAAAAAATTAATATATTCCGCCCGTACCCGTACGCAGCTTGGTCTTTGTTTGCACCAGTGAATTAAATCCGTCAAGTACTTCCCCTTTATTCGTTGGAAAAGTTCCCTGGCGGAAGGCTTCTAGAATAGTATGTTTTTCGCCTACGGCGGCGATTTGTCCGGTTTTAGGGTTAACCCTCACCAAGCGGACGCCCATGGGAATACGGAAGGGGATAACCGTAGAATTCTTCGTGGCATATTTCATAAAGTCCCTAAAAATTGGCACCGCAACCGAGGCCCCTTCTTCCCCTTTTCCTAAAGATCTCGGCTTGTCAAAACCAGCGAATACCCCAACCACCAGATCAGGGGAAAACCCAATAAACCATGTATCAAAGCTATCGTTCGAGGTTCCCGTTTTCCCGGCAAGGGGTTTGTTTAAGGCTCTAATTCGGATACCCGTTCCTCTTTGAACCACCCCCTCTAACATGGAAACCATTTGATAGGCCGTGACCGGATCCAAAACTTGTTTGCGTACGTCCGGAATTTTGGGCTCAGCTTGATAATTCCATTCCGCAACCTGGCAGTCCTTACAAGGTCTTTGGTCATGGCGAAAGATGGTTTTCCCATGGCGATCCTGAATACGGTCAATAAGGGTTGGGGTGATTTCCTTGCCGCCATTGACAATCATACCATAGGCATTGGTCATTTTAAGGAGTGTGGTTTCCCCCGCCCCTAAAGCCATTGAGAGAACTTTGGGCATATCATCAACAATATTCATGCGTTCGGCCATCTCGACAATGGTATCCATTTTTAAATATTGCGCCAAACGAACCGTCATTAAGTTACGCGATTTTTCAAGGCCCAGGCGCAACGTGCTCGCGCCGTAAAATCTATTGCTTGAATTCTGCGGCTTCCATTTTCCGAGGCCGTAGCCTTGTTCGATGACAAATGGAGCATCAAGAATTAAGCTCGATGGCGTGAAACCATGTTCCAATGCGGCGGCATAAACAAAGGGTTTGAAGGCCGACCCTGGTTGCCTCTTGGCCTGTGTTGCGCGGTTATATTCACTGCGTTTAAAATCAAACCCGCCCACCATGGCAAGTACGCGGCCTGTATGCGGATCCATCGCAACCAATGATCCATTAATTTCAGGTATTTGGCGAAGGGCATAGGCTCTTGATAGAGTGATTTCTGCCAACTCATCGCTATTTTTTGGTGCCGCCGCGATTTCTTCTACGGCTATGATATCTCCGGGGCTAAGAACGTCGGTTACCTTGTCAATTTTTGGCCCTAAGCGTTCCTGTTTCTTCCAGTGACGCGCCCATTCCACATCTTTAAGGCCAATAATTCCCGCCCCGCCATCAGGAAGCATAAGTGTTGCCGCCGCCTCATTTACGGCCGTTACCAGTGCCAATGTCCAACTTTTCATGCCAAGAGGAATATCCCGTTTCACAAAAGCATTCAGGCCGTCATGCAATTCACTCATCGACTGTTTGTCTTCCATCGATATTTTCCCCAGCGGCCCGCGCCAGCCGTGGCGGCGGTCATAGGTGATAAGGCCTTTCTTAAGCTCCCTCTCCGCAATGAGCTGATAGGCCGGTGATAACGATGTTTTGACAAATAATCCGCCCTCATAAAGCTCCTTATCGCCATACATGCCTTTCAGTTCACGGCGCACTTCCTCCGTAAAATACTCAGCTTTAAACGTCCGGGTTCTGTTTCGTTTCGCCGTGACCAAGGGTTTGCTTTGCGCGACCAATTTTTCTTCTTCGGAAATATAGCCTTCTATCTGCATACGTTTTAAAACCCAATTCCGGCGGCCAATAGCGCGATCATAGTGCCTAATGGGGTTGTAATTATAGGGCGCTTTAGGCAAGGCCGCCAAATAGGCCATTTCCTCAAGCGTTAACTCATCTACCGCCTTATCAAAATAACTTAAAGCCGCCGCCGCAATCCCGTATGTCCCGTTCCCCATAAGGTTCTTATTCAGATAAAGTTCTAATATTTGATCTTTCGTAAAGGCCTTCTCAATGCGGTACACTAAAATAGCTTCTTTTATTTTTCGTTCATATGTTTGGACGCCAGAGAGGAGAAAATTCTTGGCGATTTGTTGGGTTATGGTTGAGGCGCCAACTCTACGCCTGCCAGAGAAAATATTTTTAGCATTCACCAGCGCCGCCCGCATAAGCCCTAAATAATCCAGACCATCATGGGTATAAAAATTTTTATCTTCTGCCGAAATAAATGCCTCTATCAAGCGGGGCGGTACGGCAGAAATGGGGATATATAATCTTTTCTGCCGCGCATATTCTGATAGCAAGCTGCCATCCCCCGCATAAATACGGCTCACCACGGCGGGCTCGTAATTGGCAAGCTGCGTATAATCAGGAAGATCTTTGCCGTAATGATTTAGAATATATATCGTGCCAAAACCGAGCGCAATGCCCCCAATCAACAATGTGACAATGGTGCCGCCTAAGATATTTATTAATAATTTTTTCTTCTTCGTCTGCATGTCGGCTTTTTAATCCCATTAATATGACATGATATGGCCAAAAAACATTATGAATACTTATGGCGTAAATATGTCATCACCATGACTTTAGTCTGTAAATATGAGAAGGAATATACAAGATAAGATTCTAATTCGCCACATACTCTTTGTTAAAAAACTGGTCAGCTGCGCGTACGATTGACTTTCCGATATTTCTCTGGGTTTCCTTCTGCATGAGTAGCTTGGCATCTTTGCTGTTGGTCAAGTAACCTAGCTCAACCAATACAGACGGCACATCCAATCCTTTTAAGACCATAAGATTCGCGGTTCGGTGGGGGTTTGTCCGGAGTAACACCACCTTTTTAAGCTGCGGCACCAGTGCATTTGCGAAACTACTTGATAAGTTCATGGTTTCCCGCTTGACCAGATCAATCAATATGGATTGCACGATGTCGATTTCTTCTTCCAAATCCATGCCGGCAATGATGTCAGATTTATTTTCCCGTTTGGCCATGGCGGCGGCCTCGCTGTCTGAAGCTTTTTCAGACACCGTATAAACAGTGGCGCCTCTGACACGCGAATTTCTGAACGAATCCGCATGAATTGAAATAAAAAGGTCAGCTTGTTTGGTATGGGCTATTCTGCTGCGGCTTCTGAGTTTAAGAAACACATCACTGTTTCTGGTCATCACCACCTTATAACGGCCTGTTTTCTCCAATTCATTTTTTATAGTTTGTGCGGCACTTAAAACCACCGTTTTTTCTGGAAATCCCCGGTAATTCTTACCCCCTAGATTTCCAGGATCATGTCCGCCATGTCCAGGATCCAGGACAATAAGCTTTTTTTTGCGGTCACGGCGCAGGTTCTTATCAGGGCCATTATGTTTTCTTTTTACAGCGATGGTCTGCCTGGCCGGTTTTTTAACTTTAGCGTCAAATGTCCCCTCGCTTACCTTTTTCAGGTCAAGGACGAAACGATAGGGTTTTCTTTTTTTCGGGTGAATAAGAAAGGACTTGGCCACAACAACGGGGCTATTAACATCAAGAACGATACGAGACGTGCCCGGTTTAAAAAGGCCATATCGATATTTATCAATAAAACCAGACCCCTCGCCGCCACCGAAATCACTTTTCCAGGCGACTTGCGTAATATCAATGACCACTCGATTTGGGTTAGCTAAAGTAAAAATATTATAGGTAATTTTTTGATCAATATCTAAAACAAATCGCGTCTTGTTACTGCTATGGCCAATTCTGATAGCGGAGACTTCTGGCGTTTTGGCATATGATGAAAAGGGCGTGATTTGGATCGTAAATAATCCTAAAACACCAATTAAAAAATATTTGATCATTTTCCTCATATTTTGTTTCATTTTTAACCTAAGTGCCCCGCTAAACCCCATGTTAAATTTCAGCACCAATATTCTTTCAAGTGAAATTATATGTTATATTATATCCCATTAATAGGAAAACCTCATCACTTATTTATAAAAATAAATGCTTTAGCTATTGTAGACTGTTCATTCTATGTCTATATTATACCATTGCTCAGGTATTTTAACACGTTATAAGGACTTAACTTTTTTCTGTTAATATTTGAATGACATATGAACGGTTCTCAAAAACGAATGCTTAATCTATAGGCCAAATGGAATGGTGTATATAATAAGTTTAGGCAAATTTATACTGTAATGACAGAACCAAAAGTATATATAAAAAAAATATAAATAGTCCAGAATGGCTATCCTGTATACGATAAGAAGAAAAACTAAAGACAAAAAAATATTATGAATTTTAGCCTTCACAGCACTCAAGCTATTCATCAGAATTCAAAGGACGTCATGACGGCGGCCCTTATTGGCCTGATATTTTCCTTATGCCTAACTGTGAGAGCCACCCTATTAATCCTTAAGAAATATAACAACCTGAAACCAGCACGCCTCTTTGATGCAATTTGCATATTAGGCTCGAGCGGATACAGTTGTGGAGAAAAATTAAATGACCATAAAAATGTTAATCGATGCGACGCACGAGGAAGAAACGCGTATTGCAATCGTGCATGGAACCCGAGTTGAAGAATTTGACTATGAATCTTCGGCCAAGAAGCAAATCAAAGGCAATATCTATTTAGCTAAAATAACACGTGTAGAGCCTTCTTTACAGGCCGCATTTGTTGAATATGGCGGAAATCGGCATGGTTTCCTTGCTTTTAGCGAAATTCACCCCGATTATTATCAGATTCCTGTTTCTGACCGTGAACAATTGATCGCGGAAGAATCGGCGGCCTATGCGGCACTTGCCGAGGATGACGAAGATATCGTAGAGCCGGCCCCAAAGCCAAAACCAAAAAGACGTCCACGACGTAGTACGAAGGTAAAGGCGGCACAAGAAGATGTCATTGAGGAGGCCAATGCCGAGGCGACGGCGACAGAGACAAAAAATCCTGACGCAGACACTAAAAAAGATGAGGCCTCAGAAAATACACCAGAAGAAAAGACCGAAGAAATTGGCGCGGAGTCTTCTGAAACAGCAGATAATTCTGAGACTGAAGCAGATAAGGATACGGGAGAGGCTACCCCGTCAATTACCAAGGCCGAAGGCGTATCTGATACGGAAGTTATCATTGAAAAAACACCTTCAGGTGAAAACTCCGACGATATTTTGGATGACGAAGATGATGAAACAGAAATAACTGGTTCACATATTATTGATGACGAGGAAGCAGAAGAAAAACTACGCATCAAAATAGCCAAAGGACTTCGCCGGAAATATAAAATCCAAGAAGTTATCAAGAAAAACCAAGTCATTTTGATACAAGTCGTAAAAGAAGAACGGGGGAATAAAGGCGCAGCCTTAACCACGTATCTCTCTTTGCCGGGCCGTTATTGTGTTCTCATGCCAAATACGCTTCATGGCGGCGGGGTTAGCCGTAAAATAGCCAGCGCCAGTGAACGCCGGTCTCTTAAAAATATTCTATCCGACCTTGACATGCCGAGCGGTATCGCCTGTATTATCCGAACCGCCGGAGAAGGCCGTACCAAGATGGAAATCAAAAGAGATTTTGATTATCTTATCCGCACTTGGGAAGGCATTCGCGAACGCACTCTTAAATCTGTTGCCCCGGTCATGATTAACGAAGAGGGTGATCTCATTAAGCGGAGCCTTCGTGATCTTTATACCCGCGAAGTTGATGAAATTCTTGTGGCGGGGGAAGATGGGTACAAAACGGCACGTAATTTCATGCGCCTGTTAATGCCAAGTCACGCCCGAAAGATAAAACATTACGCAGAACAGGTTCCTCTACTGCATAAATTTCAAGTTGAGAGCCAGCTGGACTCCATGTATTCCCCAATAGCCCAGTTGAAATCAGGCGGCTATATCGTCATCAACCCAACAGAGGCCCTCGTATCTATTGATGTGAACTCTGGCAAAGCCACCAAAGAACATAACATTGAAGAGACAGCCCGAAAAACCAACCTTGAAGCCGCAGAGGAAATTGCCCGTCAACTTCGGCTAAGGGACATGGCGGGATTGATTGTTATTGACTTCATTGATATGGAAATCAGGGGCAATAACAGAGCCCTTGAACAAAGAATGAAAGAATGCCTGAAATCTGACCGCGCCCGTATTCAGGTCGGCAGAATTAGTTCCTTCGGCCTTATGGAAATGTCTCGGCAACGTTTGCGAGCCGGCGTTCTGGAATCCAGCACGACGCAATGCCCCCATTGTGAGGGTGCTGGCGTAATACGATCTGTTGAATCTCAGGTTCTTCATGTTTTACGGGCGTTAGAAGACGAAGGCATTAAGGGGCGCAATGATAAAGTAACGCTTTACCTTCCACAGAAAACTGCGGTTTATTTGCTCAACAATAAAAGGGCGAAGCTGGTTAGCTTGGAAGAACAATATAAATTCACGATTGAAGTTGCCATAGATACTAGTCTTACGGAGTCGGCATATAAGTTGGATATGGCAAATCCAGATCAGAAAAAACCAGAAAGACATAGTCCGGCGAAACACGAAAGGTCACATTCTTCTGGGCCGCAAAATCATAATAGAGACCAAGCGGAAAAACCCCGTAGGAATCGTCAGCGCAATGAAAATCGCCGGAATAAAGATGCCCCCCAAACGAATGCTCCGAATGTAGTTCAAGATAAAGACAGTATCGCAATGTCCCCTGAAAATAATCAGGAGACAGCGGCTGCCACGGATCATCAGATATCGACCACGTCTGAAAATCAGGATGATAAGCCACGCCATCGTCGTCGTCGTCCTCGGCGCAATAATAGAGGGCCCTTAGATGTTCCAAAAAATCAAGGGGATACTGTTTCTGCGGTTGAGATTAAAACGGAGGAAATGTCACAACCCGTAGAATCTCCCGGAATTCCGCCGGCCTCAGAAGACGACAAAAAATCTGACCGTCCCAGACGTCAGCGTAGTCGGAGAAAGCCGACCAATAGTAATGTTCGCACAGATAGTAAGTCAGAATCACCTGAGAATAGTACGGAAGGTGATGACAAGCATACATCTGATAATAAGAGCGAACAGAAATCGGCTCGTCGGCCTTATCCTCCGCAAGCCCGAAGCAAAAGGATGCCATCAGAGGGAAGAAAAAACCCATCCGAGCCAGCCGTAAAACAGGATGCAACGCCGAAAACTGAAATGGGTTCACAAGTCGTTCCCCAGAAAGCCATCGCACCAAAGAAGGCCGCTGAACCAAAAGAGGCCATTGCGCAACCAAAAGAACAAGCTCCTAAAAAATCCGGATGGTGGCAGCGTACTTTTGGATAATAGCCAGTGCAGGACCTACATATAAATAAAATTAAGGCTCGGCTATATGCGGGGCCTTATTTTTATCACAACTTATTTTTATAAGGATAATATATTTATTCAGGTTAGGTTTATGTAAATATATTATGATCACGCACTTGTTATAAAAATAAAGGTTTATCCATTTGACGAATGAAAATTCAATATTTATCGTGGTGCCATGATGACTATAAAATTATATTTTTTTCTTCCCGCAAAAGCGATACTACGCATGCTGTGCATGGCGGTTATTTTTAGCCTTTGTCTGACGGGCTATAGCCAGGCTAAAGCTAAGAATGGCGGGTTATCGATATTGCGCGATGCGGAAATCGAACGCACCATCCGCCATATGGCAGAACCCATATTTAAGGTCGCGGGCCTAGATAATAATTCCGTCAAAACATACCTCCTCAATGATAATAGCTTGAATGCCTTTGTTGCGGGCGGACAAAATATTTTCATTCATTCCGGTTTACTCATTCAAGCAAAGAATGCCAATCAAGTCATCGGCGTCATTGCCCATGAAACAGGGCATATCACGGGCGGACATATCTCTCGTTTTTCCGATGGCGTAAAAAATGCCACCGTCATGACCTTACTCGGCGCCATACTTGGTGCTGCGGCCATCGCGGCCGGATCCGGTGATGCTGGCATGGCCTTAATCCTCGGCGGACAGCAAATAGGCACAAGAACCTTTCTACAATATAGCCGAACACAAGAATCTGCTGCGGATCAGGCTGGCGTAAGCTTTCTTGAAAAATCTGGCCAATCCGGCGAGGGTCTCATTGACTTTCTTGATTATCTGGGAGATCAGGAGCTCATGTCTGCACGGCACCGTGATCCCTATGCGGGAACCCACCCTGTGAGCGGAGATCGTATTTCAAAACTTAGGAATCTTGTGGAAAACTCGCCCTACTTCAAAACCCCAACATCAAAGGTTATCGAGGATGAATTTAAACGGCTACAGGCGAAACTCTATGGTTATCTAAAGCCGGCCTATGCCACGTTAAATAAATACCCTGAAAAAGATCAGAGTGTATACGGCAGGTATGCACGGGCTTTTGCTTATAACAAAGAACATGACGTTAAAAAATCTCTTGGGGAACTCAATAGCTTATTGGCGGAATATCCCGAAGATCCTTTTTTCTGGGAAACAAAGGGACAAATATTATTTGAAAATGGCTTTGTGCAAGAGTCCATAGCCCCCTACCGCAATGCTGTTAAAAACCTTCCAGATGAACCTTTGATCAGTGTCGCTTTGGCCCAGTCACTTATTGCAACAGAAGATGATCACTATCTGGATGAAGCCCTCGAAAATCTTAACCATGCCCTATCCCGGGATTCCAATAACTCTTTTGCATGGCATCAGGCATCTGTCGCGTATCATCGTCAAAAAAACACGGCCATGACCTATTATGCAACGGCGGAAAGATTTCTCTTAGTGGGCAACCAACGCGGCGCGATGATTAATGCAAAACACGCCGTCGACACGCTGCCAAAAAACACCCCCCAATGGATACGCGCGCAGGATATTTTGGTTATAACGGAATCTAATATGACAGACAAACAACGTGATAATCAAAAAGATGATCACAAGGATGACCCAAAAAAATGACAAAAAAATTGACCAAGAAAATAATAAGGAAGTTACGTAAAATATGACAGGTTCAAGGAAAAAACTAACTATCTTATTTTGTATTTTGATGGCTTTTTGCCGCAGCCCTATGGTCGTTGCAGGGGAAAGTGAATTTACCAGCAAACAGAAATCAGAAATTAATCAGATGATCCGGGCGTATATCCTGGAAAATCCTGATATTTTACCTGAAGCTATTCAAATACTTCAGAATAGATCTCAGCGCGCCGTCCTGACCCAAAATCACGCCCGTCTTTATGAGGATGGATTTAGTTTTGTGGATGGGAATAAAAACGGTGACGTGACAATCATTGAGTTTTTCGATTATAATTGTGGCTATTGTAAGCGCGCCTTCAGCACCGTTGAAAAATTAATGCAAAATGATAGCAATATTCGCATAATTTATAAAGAATTTCCGATCTTATCGGATACGTCTTATACGGCAAGCAAGGCCGCCATGGCTTCGATGAAGCAGGGAAAATATAACATATTTCGCAAGGCCTTATTAAAAAATTCCGGCAGCCTTACAGAAGATCGTATATTTGAAATCGCCCGCAAAGTTGGCCTTGATGATAAAATTTTGGCAAAGGATATGACAAGCCCTGTTTTTGAAAGAAATATTCAAATCAATCATGCTTTGGCGAAATCCTTACGCATAACAGGAACCCCAGGATTCGTCATCGGTGAGGCCATCATTCCTGGCGCAGTCCCCTATGATGATCTCGTTATGGCCGTCGAAAAGGCCCGTATAGAACAGGCAAAAAAATCAAACTGATTACATCAAACCTGCCAAAGGAGAAGACGGATCGGCATATAATTTTTTAGGCATCCTGCCGGAAAGATATGCCGCCCTGCCCGCTTCGACGGCAAGTTTCATTGCGCGGGCCATGCCGATCGGGTCTTTGGCCTCTGCAATAGCCGTGTTCATTAAGACGCCGTCACAACCAAGTTCCATCGCCACGGCGGCGTCAGAGGCCGTCCCAACGCCCGCATCTACCAATATAGGAACATGTGATTGTTCGATGATCAATCTTATTTGGACAGGGTTTTGAATGCCAAGGCCGGAACCTATCGGGGCGCCAAGCGGCATAATCGCACAGCATCCCAGATCTTCCAGCCGCTTGGCCATAATAGGATCATCGCTGCAATAAACCATGACATCGAAATTTTCTTTTATCAATACCTCAGCAGCGTGGAGGGTTTCAATCATATCTGGATAAAGGGTTTTTTGATCCCCAAGAACTTCTAATTTAACAAGATTCCAGCCACCAGCTTCCCGCGCCAGACGTAATGTACGGATGGCGTCATCCGCCGTAAAACAGCCCGCCGTATTTGGCAAATAGGTATATTTTTTTGGGTCAAGATAATCCACGAGCATCGGCTGTTTGGGATCCATAACATTGACGCGCCTTATGGCAACGGTCACTATTTCCGCGCCAGAACTTTCTACCGCGCGGGCGGTTTCCTCAAAATTCTTGTATTTTCCTGTGCCAACAATAAGCCTTGAAGAAAAATCTTTGCCCGCAACATTAAACGTATCATTTGTCTGAGATGTCATATTCTATCCTATTTTCCACTCACGATACCCCACCACCGATGAAATGCACAATTTCTAGCCTGTCATTTTCGAGAATCATAACATTTTGATATGTGGTTTTGGGCACAATTTCAAGATTTCTTTCAACGGCAACTTTACTTGGGTCTAGTTTGAGATTCTGCAAGAGAATGTCCAAGGATAGCCCGTTTTTGATTTTGTGCGGATCACCATTAATTTTAATTTCAATCACAATATTTTAATCCCGGTTTTATAAACAACATACTTATAAGCTATGCATATTTAACGCAATCCTTTATAGTTCGCAAATAATGTCGGTCAGAAGTATATTCCTAGTTTTCAAAAGGAACTTAAGGCGTTATATATTCCACACTATAATAATAATACTCAGGTTGATATGGTAGAAATTACGCAAAAGAATATTTTAGTTTTAAATGGGCCGAATTTGAATATGTTAGGCACAAGAGAACCTGAAATTTATGGTTCTGAAACCCTAGCAAACATTAACAGCAATATTGAACGCCACGGAAAAAATCTGGGCTACTGGATTGAGTCCCGGCAAAGTAATAACGAAGGTGATCTTATTGATTGGATCCAAGAAGCACGTGGTGTTTTTTCTGCCATCATCTTAAATGCGGGGGCGCTCACCCATACATCCGTTGCTATATTTGATGCATTGCAGAATGTTGAAATCCCTGTTATTGAGGTGCATCTTTCAAATATCTTTAAAAGAGAGAAATTCCGACATCATTCCTATATTTCACCGGTGGCTTATGGTGTAATCTGCGGATTCGGTGGAAATAGTTATATTTTAGCGCTAGACGCGGCGCATGAAATTTTGCGTAAGGCATAAAAAAGGGACTGTTATATATGTCAAAAATGTTAGTGGATCAGGATATTATTCGTGACTTGGCAAAGGTATTACATGAAACAGACCTGAGCGAGATAGAAGTTCAGGATGGGGATAAAAAAATTAGAGTGGCCCGAAATATTGCTGCTGCAGTAGAACCTGTTATGGTTTCTTCTGCCCCTGTAAAAGAAGGCGCCATTACGCCCAAAGATGTTCCATTGGATAAAGATCATCCCGGAGCCGTCGCCTCGCCAATGGTGGGCACGCTCTATACCGCGCCAGACCCTGATAGCGGCGATTTCATCAAGGTCGGTGATAAAGTTGAGGCGGGACAAACTTTGATGATCATTGAAGCCATGAAAGTTATGAATCAAATTCACGCGCCCATCGGCGGCACTGTCACCAAAATCCTAGTAGAGAATTTGCAGCCCATAGAATACGGCGAAATTCTGGTCATTATCGAATAACGGACATCATATGTTTGACAAAGTTTTAATTGCCAATCGCGGTGAAATTGCCCTACGTATACACCGTGCCTGTCAGGAAATGGGCATCGCCACCGTCGCGGTTCATTCAACTGCTGACGAAGACGCCATGCATGTTCGCCTCGCAGATGAAAGCGTTTGTATTGGGCCGCCAGCCTCCAAAGACAGCTATTTAAATATTCCCTCTATCATTGCAGCAGCCGAAATAACGGGCGCAGATGCCATCCACCCTGGCTATGGTTTTTTATCTGAGAATGATAAATTTGCGGAAATAGTCGCGGAACATAACCTTGAATTTATTGGCCCTACGGCGGAACATATTCGGCAGATGGGGGACAAAATATCTGCAAAAAAAATCGTTGAACGGCTAGGCATACCAGTAGTGCCGGGTTCCGACGGCGAAGTTAATGATATCCCTCAGGCAGAGGAGATTGCAAAAACAATAGGATATCCGGTCATTGTCAAGGCGGCGGCGGGCGGCGGCGGGCGCGGCATGAAAGTTGTTCACAGTCAGCCTGAGCTAGAAAATGCCATTATGGCCTGTAAAAAGGAAGCTGAGGTGTCCTTTGGTGATGCGGCGGTTTACTTGGAAAAATACCTTACGCTCCCGCGTCACATTGAATTTCAAATCATTGCGGACAAGCATGGAAATGTTTGTCATTTAGGGGAGAGAGACTGTTCCCTGCAACGTCGTCATCAAAAAATATTAGAAGAAGCCCCTTCCCCCGCACTGAATAACGAAGAACAGGTTCGCATGGGCGAAGTCGTTCGCAAAGCCATTAAAGGCCTTGGGTATATTGGCGTGGGCACCATAGAATTTCTTTATGAAAATGGTGAATTCTATTTTATAGAAATGAATACACGGCTTCAGGTAGAACATCCCATCACAGAAATGATTACCGGTATTGACCTTGTCCGCGAGCAGATTAGGGTAGCTACCGGTCTTCCCCTATCTTTCACGCAAGATGAGGTTCAATTTTCTGGTCATGCTATTGAATGCCGTATTAATGCCGAAGATCCTTTTACCTTCCTGCCCTGCCCGGGGAAAATTGGCGGCTATCATACCCCGGGAGGTCTCGGCGTCAGGGTCGATTCAGGAATATATGCCGGCTATACGATTCCCCCCTATTACGACAGCATGATTGCCAAATTAATTGTTCACGGGAAAACCCGAAATGAATGCCTTATGCGTCTTCGCAGATGTTTGGGCGAATATGTTATTGATGGTATAAAGACCACGATACCGCTCCATCAAAATCTCATTCGGCAAACGGATTTCATTAATGGTGCTTATGATATCCATTGGTTGGAAAAATACCTGAATTCACTAAATGACGAACATCACTGAAGAATTAATCATCAATGCTTATGCACAAGGCGTTTTTCCCATGGCGGATAATGCCTTGTCCGACGATATTTATTGGGTTGACCCTCAAATGCGTGGCATTATTCCTTTAGAGACGTTCCACCTCCCGCGCAAGCTGGCAAAAAAAATTCGCCAAGGTGTATTTGATATTAGGATTGATACATCCTTTATCCAGGTAATTGAAGGCTGTGCGGCCTCTCTCAACCAAAAAGGCCGAAAAGAAACATGGATCAACGGCGAGATCATATCCCTCTATGCCAAATTATTTGACAAGGGCTTCGTCCATACGGTCGAATGTTGGCAGAAAGGTGAAATGGTTGGCGGTTTATATGGCGTATCTCTCGGGGGGGCCTTTTGCGGCGAAAGCATGTTCCATAAGGTGACTGATGCCAGTAAAGTTGCCCTGGCTTATCTTGTCGCCAGGCTCAAAGCAGGAAATTATTGTTTATTAGACACCCAGTTCATTACCCCTCACCTCGCCCAATTCGGCACCATTGAGATCCCGCGCCATGAGTATAAATCAAGGCTTCATAAGGCCTTAGGCATCACAGGAAATTTCTATTCTTTAGACGAGGATGTTGGGCCAGAAACCACCTTACAGGTCTTGACCCACACATCATAAACAGGATGTTCCAGCGGCGACAGCGCGGGACTAGAGGCAAACATCCAGCCGGAAAAAACTTTTTTACTTATGTTGTTATGGCCCACATCGGTAATTTCAAGAAAAGCCGCACTCTCAGGGGCGTCTTCTGGGGGATTGGACCGGCAAAAACGCAACGTCATTTCAAGCGTGCCAAACCGAACCATTTGACCTTGCCGGATTTCAATAGTTGATAATTGTGTGGTAATCTTATCGAGAGCAGAAAGCACAACAACTTGCGTATTTTCCTGGTCAAAACCTGTATCAGATTGCGCCATTGACACAGAAGATAAAAATAACATCGAGACGCATAAAATTATGCCCCTTTTCATCCTGAGAGACATTATTTTAAGTCTAAGAGACATTATTTGCTTTCACCACTTTTGGAGCTACCAAATTTATCCAAAAGGCCGAGCAAGTCAACGGCCCCCTGGGTGTTGGTAATCTCATCACCCTCATTAAGCATGACGTCATCCTCTGAGCCGGGATCAAGAACAAGGTAATTGCCGCCCAGAAGGCCTTCGGACGTAATTTTAGCAAAAGTGCTCTCAGTCAATTTAATCTTCGGATCAATGCTAATTTTAACCACAGCAAGGAAATTTTTTTTATCCAAATATTGCTCAGTTACTGTGCCGACCTTTATGCCGCTGATTTTTACATCGCTGCCAACCGAAAGCCCATCAACCTTATCAAATTTAACAAGATAGTCTTTGCCCCCGTTCGTCGAGACATTGGAATGACTAAAGGCAAAATACAAAAAACTCGCCGCAACAACCAATATGACGGCCCCCATCAGAGTTTCTACCAAGTTGTTTTTCATATATTTACTTTCAAATATTGGTCTTTGGATTTAGGAAGGTTTACATTACGCGCCCGGCACCCAAGCCTCATAATCGCTCGTCGTTTTTTTACGGGTGCCGCCCTCATTCAGGCTACCCGTCGGATAATACGCCTCTATGGTTCCGGTCATGTTTGGCTCAAGGGGCTTTTCCCATTCTTTACGGTCTGGCTTACGTTCCAAAGGAGTATAATCAACCGTATGATGAAGCCACATATGCCATTCGGGAGAAATTTTGGACGCCTCAATGTCTGTTTTAAAAATAACCCAGCGTTTTGGCCCCTTCTTGGCCTTATAATAAACATTTCCTTGAACATCTTCCCCAACTTTTTCACCCTTAAAAAAAGTATAAACAATCGTTCCAATAGTCGCACCATACCACCATCCGAAAATCCGTCTCATAAGAGCTACCATCTTTAATTCCCTGACTAAAATGAACCAATTCTATCTGCTTTCTATACCCTGAGGGATGCCTCATAACAACTATAAAAATATTTGAGGCAATATTTAGGCGCTTTCTCTAAAAAAATAGTCTGTATTGCTTAATTTATTAACAAATTCGTCCCTAAGGATTCCTCTGGCACGACTCAATGACCGCCACTAAATGTGGTAAAGTCAAGGTCTCTAACTACAATATATATGAAAAAAAAGCTATTCCTTCTGATCATATTATAATAGTATTTACCTCATCAAAAACACCATAAGATAACGTTATAAAATGAGGGATATTTAAATGAGGATTAACCGCCGCTTTACATCAGCTGACCTGTCACCCTATCACGGAATCGATTTCAGAACCGCCGACAGTGAAATAAAAAATCCTGATGGCACGATCGTATTTGACTTAAAGGGATTCGAAGTCCCTGCGACATGGAGCCAAGTTGCGGCGGATATTCTTGCTCAGAAATATTTCAGAAAAGACGGTGTCCCGCAGTGTTTAAAAACTGTTGAAGAAAATAATGTCCCAAGCTGGTTATGGCGGCACAAAACCGATGATGTTGCTTTAAAAAGAATAGCCAAAGAAAAACGCTATGGCCCGGAAACCAGCGCAAAACAGATTTTTGATCGGTTAGCCGGCACCTGGACCTATTGGGGATGGAAGGGGGGTTATTTCACGGCAGAAGAAGACGCCCGGAGTTTCTTTGATGAACTGCGTTACATGCTCGCCAACCAGATGTGCGCGCCAAATTCCCCCCAGTGGTTTAATACAGGATTGCATTGGGCTTATGGCATTGATGGCCCGGCGCAAGGCCACCATTATGTGGATTATGAAACGGGAAAATTAACCAAATCCAAAAATGCCTATGAACATCCGCAGCCCCATGCATGTTTCATTCAGGGCGTAACGGACGATCTTGTTAATGAAGGCGGGATCATGGATCTTTGGACAAGAGAGGCGCGATTGTTCAAATATGGGTCTGGGACGGGAAGCAATTTTTCTCATATTCGCGGCACAGGGGAATCGCTGTCGGGCGGCGGAACATCCTCTGGCCTGATGAGTTTCCTTAAGATAGGAGACCGGGCAGCAGGGGCCATTAAATCAGGCGGAACGACGCGGCGTGCGGCCAAAATGGTTATTGTTGATGTTGATCACCCCGATGTTACAGATTTCATCAAGTGGAAAGTGGTTGAGGAACAAAAAGTTGCCTCACTAGTGGTCGGCTCTCAAATTACGAAAAAACATATGAAAGAGGTTTTAAAAGCCTGTTTTGAAAAAGATATTCCAAAAGATGACAGGCTCGACCCTAAGCTGAATAAACATCTTAAAATCGCCCTCATTTCAGCCAGAAAATCTCTCGTCCCTGACTCGATTAGTCAAAGGGTCATCCAGTTTGCCAAACAAGGTTATAACCAAATTGATTTTGAAACCTATGATACGGACTGGGATTCAGAAGCCTATGTTACGGTATCCGGTCAAAATTCAAATAATACTGTGCGGGTGACTGATGCCTTCATGGAAGCCGTTTTAAACGACAGCGATTGGAACCTCATAGGGCGGAAAGATGGCAAAACCGTAAGAACCCTTCCCGCACGCGAAATTTGGGACGATATTGGCGTTGCCGCATGGCAATGTGCCGACCCTGGACTTCAATATCATACGACGATCAATGATTGGCATACTTGCCCGGAATCAGGCGAAATACGTGGCTCGAATCCCTGTTCAGAATATATGTTTCTGGACGATACAGCCTGTAATCTCGCGTCTTTAAATCTGATGAAATTTCGACATAAGAACGGCGATTTTGAGATTGAAAATTTCGAGCATGCCACAAGAATTTGGACAGTCGTTCTTGAAATTTCCGTTATGATGGCCCAATTTCCATCAAAAGAAATCGCGCAATTAAGCTATGATTTCAGAACGTTAGGTCTTGGTTTCGCCAACATCGGTAGCTTTATTATGGCCTCCAGCCTGTCATATGACAGCGAAGAAGGCCGTGCTTTATGCGGCGCTATTTCGGCACTGATGACGGGCGTCTCCTATGCCACATCGGCAGAGATGGCGTCAGAGCTGGGCACCTTTGCGGGGTATGAAAAAAATAAAAAACATATGCTGCGGGTTATCCGCAACCACCGTAATGCGGCCCTTGGAGAATCTGAAGGATACGAAGGAATTTCAACACTTCCCGTCGCTTTAGATATTGTGAATTGTCCTTTCCCAAAACTGACCGTTGCCGCTGGCATGGCTTGGGATAGAGCGCTTGAAATGGGCCTTCAATATGGATACCGCAATGCACAGACCACGGTGATCGCCCCGACGGGAACCATTGGTCTGGTCATGGATTGTGACACGACCGGAATTGAACCAGATTTTGCCTTGGTAAAATTCAAAAAGCTCGCGGGCGGGGGATATTTTAAAATTATCAACCGTATGGTACCCGAAGCCCTGAAAAACATTGGCTATACCCCAAAACAAATTGATGATATGGCCAAATATGCCGTTGGTCATGGCACGTTAAAAGAGGCCCCTGGGATTAATCATGACACCCTGAAAGCGAAAGGCTTTACCAACGCGCAACTCAGTGGATTGGAACAAGCATTTGTGACCGCCTATGATATCACATTTGTCTTTAACCAATGGACGTTAGGTAAAGAATTCTGTCTTGATGTTTTGGGCTTTAGCGAAGATCAATTGAATGATATAAGCTTCAATATGCTTGAGGCGATGGGCTTTAACAAAACAGATATAGACGCGGCAAATTTATATTGTACAGGATCCATGACAATGGAAGGCGCCCCTCACCTAAAAGAGGAGCATTTACCCATTTTTGACTGTGCTAATCCTTGTGGCAAGAAAGGCGTGCGTTTCTTATCTGTGGATAGTCATATTCATATGATGGCCGCCGCTCAACCCTTTATTTCCGGGGCCATTTCAAAGACTGTTAACATGCCGGCCTCCGCCACAGCAGAAGATTGCAAAGAAACCTATCTTAAATCATGGAAACTTGGCCTGAAGGCCAATGCGCTTTACCGTGACGGCTCAAAACTCAGCCAGCCCTTAAGCGCCGCCTTGCTGGATATGGACGATCTGGAAGAAGACATTTCTTTGCCAGAAAAAACCAAAATCGTGGCGGAACGGATTATTGAGAAAATTATAGTGGATTCCGAACGCCACAGATTGCCCGGCCGGCGAAAAGGATATACCCAAAAAGCCTCTGTTGGCGGTCATAAAATCTACCTAAGGACGGGCGAGTATGACGATGGCAGGTTGGGTGAAATATTCCTTGATATGCATAAAGAAGGCGCCGCTTTCCGTAGTTTAATGAATAATTTTGCCATCGCGCTCTCCATTGGACTTCAGTATGGCGTCCCGCTCGAGGAATTCGTCGAGGCCTTCACATTCACAAGATTTGAGCCATCGGGGCAAGTCGTCGGCAATGATGCCATTAAGATGGCCACATCGGTACTGGATTATATCTTCCGCGAACTGGCCGTATCTTACCTTGGGCGTAAAGATCTGGCCCATGTTAATACAGATGATCTTGCGCCGGACACTATTGGCAGAGGCACAGGTGATTCCGTTCAAGACGAATCGACCAGTGAAACCCTGGACAGAGTGATTTCTTATGCCAGCACGGGTTATGTCAGAAAAAACAATCTTTATGTTTTGAATGCCAACGGCGAGTCTCATGTCACCGTCGAAGCCCGTGACCTCTCTCAAGAAGCCACCTATACCGTTAAAACATCGGCTGTAGGTTCCGCAACCGGCACAGGGGGGAGCAACAAAAGAGATATGAGAGCCTCCCGCAGCAGGGAAGCGCGCATAAAAGGCTATGAAGGCGACGGCTGTACGGAATGTGGCAATTTCACAATGGTACGCAATGGCACCTGTCTTAAATGTGATACCTGCGGTACGACCAGCGGCTGCTCTTGACGCCACGTGATTTAACTTGTGATGCGTTTTACGCGGGTCATTAGAAGTCTCTAATAAATCTTGCCTAGGCATATAATAGTATGATATAGTCCTATTTAAACAAATGACTTCATTGGATTAAATATGGATTACAATAAATATTATATGAGGTTACGGCAAAAGCTCGACCATCTTATACGGAGCAGCTCTCGCGATGATTATGCCTCCATATCGGCATTAATCGGTAAAAATCATGCCTATATGCAGCAATTTATCAAACGGGGCGTGCCCAAATGCCTTAAATATGATGATATGGAAAAAATCATTACGCATTTTGACATTTCACTGGATTATTTCGGCTCCCCGGAAGATTTCCCAAATTCGGGAGAAGATTATTCTGACCTGCAAGATGTAGATTTTGATGAAGAATACATCAGAGTGAATGTTTATGATATAGAGGCCGCCGCTGGTTCAGGCTCCGTCGTCGATAATAACGAAGTCACAAATAATAAACTGGCCTTTAAAAAAAGCTGGATCAGGAGTAGTTCCAACGCCACGGCAGATGATTTGGCTGTCATAACGGTATCTGGGGATTCGATGAAACCGACCCTATATGATGATGATCGTATTTTGGTTGATATGACCCAAAAAACCATCAGGAATGACGGGATATACGTTCTCAGAAATGACGACATGATTTTAGTAAAACGAATTTCCCTCAATCCCGTTACAAAATTATGTACGATCAAGAGCGATAATAGCTTTTATGAAAGTTGGGAAGGCTGCCAGCCGTCTGATTTGGATATATTAGGACGCGTTATCTGGATGGGCAGAAAAATATAAATTACAGGATTATTTATGAGTGCTTTTAAAGAAAATGAGGTAAGGCAACCTTCCATCAGAACCGTTCCAATGCCGTCTGACCTCAATGCCAATGGACATATTTTTGGCGGCTGGATATTATCTCAAATGGATCTTGCCGGCGGGGGGGAAGCCATTCGTTTCTGTAAGGGCCCTGTGGCTACGGTGGCGATTGATGCGATGAAATTTCACCAGCCTGTCTTGCCGGGTGATTGGTTCAGTGTCTATGCCACAATTGTTAAGGTTGGCAGAACTTCAATCACACTTCATATTGAAGTCACTGTTCTGCGCCGGGGCCTTGATAATGAAATCATGGTAACGGAGGGTGACTTCGTCTTTGTCGCCCTCGATGAAAATAACCGGCCCAAGAAAATTGAAAATTAAGATAGAAACCCCCGTAATCACGCACGAAAATAACCTGTAAAGGCTCGCCCTAATTTTATAATCATCTCATTCATAGCCTTTAAAATTTCATCAAAGCCCCTTGTTCCATTGCTTTATACAATGTCTTAATTCTGAATTTCGCAATAACATTATGGCCTTCTTGCTTGAAACAATAGTCCGCAACCGCTGATGCTGTTCAGGCCATATTTTTAATATTTTTTCGACGCACATGGGATATAGGGTAAGATCAATATTATGATCAGGCCGATGGAGTAGAATTCGCATTTTTCCTTTTTTGTCTAATCGTCCGATCACACCCGCTTCTTCAAAAGCCTCTTGCAGTGCGGTTTTCCGTTTTGATTTAACGCTTACGCGATTGCCTTTGGGGAAAATCCAATTGCCGCTCGTCCGGCTCGTGACCAAGACGAGTTTGACCTTATGTCCTTTCTTCAGGTAGGGTAAAACGCCAAATTGAATTTTATAAACAGTGATTACTCTAACTCCTATATAGGCCCATGAGCTTCGGGTTTATTTTTTAATAATGTTTATCCGACATATTGAAAGCCCCCTTAAATACGTTTTTCCAGATCTCGCCACAGCGCCTGATAGGCTTTGGCGGCGGGCCGGCTGCGGGCAAAAACCATAACGGGTAATTTGTGAACGCCCATCTTTTCAATATCGGTGGAAAAGGGTATGGCGGCGTCTAAAAAAATCTTTTTATAGGATTTTCTCATACGTGTCATCGTCTCCTGATGAAGCTTTTTTTGACGTTGAACCATAGAGAAAAAAGGCACCAGTTTACGCTGAGCTAATTTATGGTCTTTAAAAAAGTCAAATAGTTGTACAAAAGTGCGTTCCGCCAGCGTGGTCGGAATCACTGGCACGACAATATGATCCGCCGCCTTAAATACGCTTTCTGATAATTTTGAAATATTGGGCGGGCAATCCAACAAGATAACATCATAGTCATTTTCAACAGCCCGCAAGGCCTTTTTAAGTCTTGATCGGCTATTTTTCATACGTGACAGGAAAATATCAAAATCACGAAAGGTCATATTTGCGGGCAAAATATCAAGATTGTCAAAGTCACTGCCCCGTATTGCCTTCGTGAATTTTTGCACGTCTTTAAAGAAAATTTCATCTTTAAGTTTTTTTGAGGGTTTCACGCGAAAATAAAAACCCGAGGCGCCTTGCGGATCAAGATCACATAATAAAATCCGCAAACCTGACTGAGCCAGCGCATAGGCAAGGTTAACCGATGTAGCCGTTTTTCCAACGCCGCCCTTGTTACTGTAACAAGCAATAATTTTCATGCTATTTTCCACAATGTTGAAATAATTTACGGAATAAGACTTGTATGGTTTCGCTATCAAATTCAATAAAAGAGCGAACGACTTTGTCACGTTCTTCCATTTGTCGTTGATACAGAACGGCAATCAATGCCCCGGCCGTTTTCGCCACCATAAATTTTTGCTCTTTATTTTTTGGCCTATGGCTATCTGTAAAGTCTTTTATAAATTCTTGTTGTACCGAATAATCGTTAAATAGACCCAAATTATCCTGTAACCGCCTTAAGGGCTTGAGGAGCCTTTTTATATGTTTGCTGTCGAATAAGGGACTGAAAAACTCCATTAAATAACGTAGTTTTTTGCAATGAATACGCAGCTCATGCACGTCTTCATCATTGGTATCATCATCAATGGCACGGGCAATTTTGCCTATTTTTCTATAGCGTTTCCAAATCAAATCACAGGCATAGTTATACGCCGGTTGTAGGGCATTTGGCCCCCGTTGCAGCCCATCCGAATGGCTAAACAGATTTGCCAACTGGCTTATTGAGTCATGATAGGCTGAACGCTTAAAATGCGCGGCAATGACTTTATGTTGCTTGCTGCGTTCTTCGGCAAACATTTTGAACATGATCGTCAGGCCATCATGTAAGACACCAGGCAAGAGGTCAAAATAATGCTGACGATCCAATAAATAAACGTCCAAATCCCTCAATCTGCCCGTAGGTTCCATCAATTTTGCGAAGGCTTGTTTCAGATCCTGTGTTTGCTCATCGCTATATGTCCCTTTGAATAGACTGACGACAGATCGCACTTTTCTGAGCGATACACGATAGTCATGTAAAAATTCACTGTCATAATCTGCAATTATGCCCGGCTCATTGTGGCGGGCAATCGCCATATAGAGACTAATGATGTTATTGGCCGCCTGGAAAGAGGATTCTTCTCTTGTGATCACGATGTCTGGCTTAGGATTATAATCATGATAATCAGGAATTAACTGGCGGTACAAGCTCGCCACATCTTGTTTCAAGCCATCTTTATAACGAAGCCGCCCGATTAAGGCCGTTAATGCGTCGAAGGCTTTGTCGTAACCGCGCAAACCCTTCACCGTCACCAACGTAACCGACTTATTCCCCCCTTCGGCCTGAAAGGATTGAAAATATGCGCGGGCATGGGTTTTGCGATTTCTATCAAGCGCAACCACCTCCCAAGAGGAGATCGTCCCTCGGCCAACGATCAATAATGTGCGAAGCGGCGAAATGCCCGCCAATTGTGCTTTGACCGCGCCTTCAGGCAAGTCGGCGACAAAACCCATGTTCTCTGAACAGGGTTGCCTCATATGGCAGCCGTCCGGCAGCAAAAGTTTCAATGACTTATTGGTGCGAAGCAACAGACGTTTAGATTTTCGAATAGATTGATCAAAACAATCAATCAGGTCGTATCGTGACACCGCTTCCGGGCCAAAATATTCAAGTACAAGCCTGCCAAGCTTTTTTCCAATCATGGCATCTTGACACAACGTTAACTCAGGCGCGGAAGAGGCGAAGATAAATGTAACGTTGGCTGACGGCTTCATAATAATATCTATTTAGATTTAGATTTAGATTTAGATTTTGGCTTAGATTTAGATTTAGATTTGGGCTTAGATTTATCTTTTTTAACCTTTGCCTTTTTATCATCACCCTTTTTAGACTTTTTCGCCTTGGCTTTTGGTTTTTCGGTCTTGGCTTTTGGTTTTTCGGTTTTGGGCTTTTTAACGGCTTTCTTCTTATTTTTCGTTTTATTCTCTTTAGATTTTTTCTTTGTGTCTTTTTTTGCCTTTTGGTCGGCACTGGGTAACGGAGGGCTGGTGGCTTCTTTCTGAAAAGAGAGCAAAGCCTCAACCGCAGCAGATATCAGCAATTTCGCTCTTGGTTCGCCTATGCCTGATACGTTGATCAAATCTTCAATCTTAGCCTGAGCGAGCTGTTCCGCAGATGAAATTCCGTGATCATTCAGCGCCGCTGCTGTCGCGGGGCCAATACCTTTTACTTCTGAAATCGGAAACATATTTTTTATCCTTCGTTTTTAATTGCAATAGTAGCCTGCGCTTCGTGTTTGTCCGCCACTGACAGGAATAAAAAATCTGTGAAGGCCGGCGTCAAACACCAACCTTCACCATCATAAAAAGAGTATTTATTTTGCTTTTTTCAAAGCTTTTTGAGCCGCTTTAAGCTTACTATCTTGATTTGATATTTTTTTCTTACGGACTTTAATTTCTTTTTTAAGGTCTTTCACTTTACCTTTATTCGCCATTTTATTACCTCTTATATTAAATGATTAACTGCTGCCGCATTCTAGTCGCTAGCAACATGATTTTGAAGAAATTCACGAATAAACCTTCTGATCTCACGGGCGGCGCTCGTATCTAATTCATCGCATAATTCAACGAATTTATCACGTTCCTCGCCTTTAATGCGAATAATCAATTGGCTATCTTTTCGTTCTTTTTTCTTAGGCTTCTTAAGTGCCGCCATCGTCATACTCCTTTGGCGAAATTACTATATATCAAATGTATATGTTTTGTATATACATTTATTAATAAAAGCCCCTGAAATATGCTAACACATGACAAATAAACAGAAAAAAATGCTATAAAATCAAGTTACAATGTGAATTTATTAATTTTGGTGAGCCCGACTGGGTTCGAACCAGTGACAAGCTGATTAAGAGTCAGCTGCTCTACCAACTGAGCTACGGGCCCCCAAGTGCGATAATGAGGTTGCCAAGAACATATAGGCGCTTGGTCAATCGGTCAATATCTAGATAAAGAAAAACCGCCTTGACAAAGGTTTAATCCCTCGTGCAAAACGGTTTTTTCTTTTATCTTTTATCTTTTTGGTGAGCCCGACGGGATTCGAACCCATGACCTACTGATTAAAAGTCAGTTGCTCTACCAGCTGAGCTACAGGCCCTCCTTGAAAAGATGAGCGGAACATAGTGTTCTATTGTCCATCGGTCAACAGGAATATTGCACTATTATGAAAAAAAGTAATTACAGTGCTTCAATGTCACCTACGGCTCTTTTTTCATGAAAATTTTTGACAAAAATTTGCAACTTCTGACCCGCAATAGACCTGCGTAACCCTGACATAAGGTCTTGATAATAAGTCAAATTATGTTCGGTAAGCAACATCGGCCCTAAAAGCTCCCCCCCGCGAAATAAATGAGAAATATAGGCGCGGCTATAATGGCTGCACGCCGCGCAGGAGCAGGCCTCATCGATGGGGCGCGGGTCATCCACATGGCGGGCATTTTTCATATTAACCGCGCCGCGCCGCGTGAAGGCTTGGCCCGTGCGGCCAGACCGTGAGGGCAAGACGCAATCGAACATATCAATGCCCCGTTCGACGGCGCCAACAATATCGTCGGGCTTACCAACGCCCATAAGGTAGCGGGGCTTGTTCTTCAACATTTGGGGCATGGTATAGTCCAGAACCTCAAACATAACCTCCTGCCCTTCGCCAACGGCAAGCCCGCCTATCGCATAGCCTTGACAGTCTATTTCCTTCAAGGCGTCAACAGAATGACGCCGTAAATGTTCAAATACGCCGCCCTGCACAATGCCAAATAAAGCATTTTTTTCGGCATATTCTGAGCCATTATGATAGGCCTCATAGGAGCGCCGCGCCCAGCGCATAGACATGAGCATGGATTTTTCCGTTTCCGCCACGGTCGCGGGAAAAGGCGTACATTCATCAAAAGCCATGACAATATTGGCCCCAAGAAGTCGCTGAATTTCCATACTTCTTTCTGGTGATAGCATATATTTTTTGCCATCAATGTGAGACTGAAAGGCAACTCCCTCCTCTGTTATCTTGCGGAGTTTTGCCAAAGACATCACTTGAAACCCGCCAGAATCAGTCAAAATAGGACGATCCCAATTCATAAATTTATGAAGGCCGCCCAAACGGTCAATCCGCTCTGCTGTGGGACGCAGCATCAAATGATAGGTATTGCCAAGGATAATATCTGCGCCTGTTTGTCGAACGGTTTCGGGTTTCATGCCTTTTACCGTTGCGGCGGTTCCCACGGGCATGAAGGCGGGCGTTCTAATCTCGCCTCGGCAGGTCTTTATAACCCCCGTGCGGGCATTGCCATCTGTTGCGGTGATCTCATAAGAAAATTTTTTGGTCATATTTGGTCTTCTCTAAATAGCAAACTACTGTCGCCGTAAGAATAAAAGCGATAGCCATGCTTAATCCCATGATGGTATGCCGCTTTCATCGGTTCATAGCCTGCAAAGGCACTTACCAGCATGAATAGGGTTGATTTCGGCAAGTGGAAATTCGTCATTAATATATCCACGGCGCGAAATTTATACCCGGGCGTTATAAAAATATCCGTCGCATCGGAAAAAGCCCGCACTTGCCCAGCCTCATCTGCGGCTGATTCTAAAAGCCGTAAGGATGTGGTGCCAACGGCAATAACTCGCCTGCCGTCCTTGTGGGCCTGATTGATAGTATCTGCGGATTCCTGACTTATCTCGCCCCATTCTGAATGCATTTTATGGTCGCGGGTATCTTCCACCTTAACAGGCAAAAAGGTGCCAGCCCCCACATGAAGGGTCAGGTGAACCGATTTTACGCCCTTTGCAGATAATTCCGCCAGCAAACGATCCGTAAAATGCAGGCCCGCAGTCGGGGCGGCGACGGCGCCTTCCTTCTTGCTGTAAATCGTTTGATAATCTTCCAAATCCTGTTCATCAACGGGCCGTTGTGACGCGATATAGGGCGGTAAGGGCATGACGCCAGACTTTTTTAAGGCCTCATTTAAGTCATCATCTTTACAATTAAATTGCAACGTGACTTCCCCCGCATCCCCTTTAGAGATAACGGCGGCTTCTAACCCATGTGAAAAAATAATATTATCTTCTGCTTTTAATTTTTTTGCAGGCTTGGCAAAAGCCTTCCATAGACCGCCCCCCTCATTCATATGAAGGGTGATTTGGATTTTTGCCAGATGACGCTTGCCCGTCAGCCTTGCTGGTATGACACGCGTATCATTAAAAACCAGAACATCCCCGCTTTCAAGAAAGCTGGGCAGGTCCGTAACCCGTTTATCTTGTCTCTGATCACCCTTCACCACAAGAAACCGCGCCCCGTCTCTGGTTTGAGCGGGGCGAAGGGCGATGAGTTCCCGTGGGAGCTCAAAATCAAAAATATCTACTTTCATGGGATCTTGATATTGGCCTTATTCTGCATCAACGGCAACCTGCATTTTGATCATCACATCTGGATCCGCGCCGCCTTCGCCCGGACTTATATTATCGACAAAATCCATGCCATCAACGACCTGACCCCATACGGAATATTGTCCATCTAAATGAGGGGTATCACCGAAGCAGATAAAAAATTGACTATCCGCGCTATCGGGCATCGCAGAACGTGCCATGGAGGCCGTGCCGCGCACATGAGATTTATCAGAAAATTCTGCCGGAATATTTTGTCCGGATCCACCCGTGCCATTTCCTTTTGGATCACCGCCTTGTGCCATAAACCCTGGGATCACGCGATGAAATTTCAATCCGTCATAGAAACCTTCCCGGGCAAGTTCCTTAATGCGTCCCACATGTTGCGGGGCCACATCAGGGTATAATTCTATGGTTACGCGGCCATCTTTCAGGTCAAGATATAATGTATTTTCCAAATCCAATGTTTGTATTCCTTTATTTTACGTCTGCAGCAATCTGCATTTTGATGATTTTATCAGGGTCTTTTAAGTCTGGTACAACACCTGGCTTGATATGGTCAACATATTTCATGCCGCCGACTACCCGCCCCCAAATTGTATATTTTCCATCTAAGTGAGGACTGACGTCGAGAACAATGAAAAACTGGCTATCTGCACTATTGGGGTCTTCAGCGCGGGCCATCGATACCGTGCCTTTTAAATGGGAAAGATTTGAAAATTCTGCCGGGATATGTTGTCCAGATCCCCCCATTCCTGTGCCATCTGGATCACCGCCCTGTGCCATAAATCCTGGGATCACCCGATGAAAAGTCAAGCCATCATAAAAGCCTGAACGAACCAATTCTTTGATACGCGCCACTGTTTTTGGGGCAACATCAGGATACATCTCGATTGTGACACGTCCCTCTTTAAGATCAAGATATAGGGTATTTTCAAGATCAGCCGACATTGCCGCAGCGTTACTAAACATCATGGCCATCACGGCCATTAAAAATATTTTCATCATTCAATCCCTATATTATTGACCTGCGCCGCAGGTTGTTCCTGACTTATTAAGTTTCTGTAAAACATCATCCTTGACACGGCTTGAGACAAAAGCTGATATATCTCCATCAAAGCGGGCTATTTCTTTCACCAAGCGCGAGGCTATGGCTTGGAATGACGGATCCGCCATGAGGAATATAGTTTCAATATCGGCATTTAATTTATAATTCATTGCCGTCATTTGAAATTCATATTCAAAATCTGATACCGCCCGGAGGCCTCTTATGATGGCCATGGCCCCCACCTGTTCTGCAAAATGCATCAAAAGACAATTAAAAGGCATGACGTCTATTGTGACATCATTTTCACGTTCAATGAAGGCTGTTTCACGGCGGGCCATCGCCACCCGCTCATCCAGATCAAACAAGGTCTTTTTAGAAGGGTTGGTCGATACGCCAAGAATGAGATGATCAACAAGTTTTGCACTACGCGAAATAATGTCAATATGGCCAAGCGTTATAGGGTCAAAAGTCCCGGGATATAATCCTATGCGTTTTGCATCGGCCATATGCCATCACTCCTCTGTTGTGTCGATTTCTGAGATCACGTCTTTTCCTTCAGCAGGGGATTCTTCTGGTATCGTTTCCAGATTAGCCTGAGACTCGTCCGGCTCTTCCTCATCCTCCGAATCTTCCACACGCTCCACAGAAACAATTTGTTCTTTATCGCCGACCTTAAACAACGTAACGCCCTGGGTATTTCGGCCTGCAATGCGAACATCGCCAACAGGAACACGGATAAGGCGGCCCTGATCCGTCACCATCATTAATTCGTCGTTGGTATTGATTGGAAAGGCAGCAATAACAGAACCATTACGTTCAGACGTCTCAATATTGATAATGCCCTGACCGCCGCGCCCCGTAACGCGATATTCATAGGCTGAGGTACGCTTGCCAAAGCCGTTAACCGTAACACTTAAGAGAAATTGTTCGTTCTCTTCTAGGAGCGCCAGTCTTTCCTCGGTGAGAAGTTCAGGAAGATCACCCGTATCTCCGCGTCTTTTGGCAGAGGCATATTTAAGGTAAGCGCTGCGCTCATCCGTATTGGCGTCCACATTATGCAGAATTGACAATGAGACCACTTCGTCGTCTTTGCCTAATCTTATCCCCCTCACCCCATCAGAATTCCGGCCTTTGAACAAACGGACAGCCGTAGCGGCAAAACGTATACATTTCCCCCCCTTAGCCACCATCAAGACATCATCTTCTTCGGCACAGGAGGCCACGCCAATCAAGCTATCCTCCTCGGATAAGCGGATGGCAATTTTACCGTTGGCCCGCACATTAGAAAAGTCGGACAGGAGATTTCGGCGAATATTCCCCATTTTTGTGGCGAAAATAGCATGTAATTCATTCCAACTATCCTCATCCTCAGGCAAAGGCATGATGGTCGAAATATTTTCACCCTGCGCGAGGGGCAGGATGTTAATCAAGGCCTTACCCTTTGATTGGGGCGAGCCAATGGGCAGTTTCCAAACCTTAAGTTTATACACTTGCCCCAAATTACTAAAGAAGAGTATCGGCGTGTGCGTATTGGACACAAATACATTACGAAGGAAATCCTCATCCTTGGTACTCATGCCAGAACGACCCTTGCCGCCGCGTCGTTGGGCGCGGTAAGTCACCAAAGGCACCCGTTTAATATAGCCCGTGTTGGTAACGGTGACGACCATATCTTCCCGTTGGATAAGGTCTTCATCCTCAAATCCAAAAGCATCAAGGGCAAATTCTGACCGGCGCGGCGTGGCGAAAGCGGCGCGGTACGTGACGAATTCTTCGCGCATAATACGATACAAGCGTTCCCTGCTCCGTAAAATATCAATATAGTCTTCAATTTCCTCGGCCAGCGTTTTTAATTCCCCGCCAATATCATCACGGCCAAGGGCGGTCAGGCGATGGAGCCGCAACTCCAAAATAGCCCGCACTTGTTTTTCTGATAATTTATATTTTCCCTCGACAACTTCACGGCCTGGCTCGTTGATCAGTTCAATATAGCCTTGAACATCAACGGCATCCCACCCTTCGGCCATGAGTTTTTCGCGGGCCTCCGCAGGGTTTGGCGCGCTTCTGATCATGGCGACAATCTTATCCAGATTATTGACCGCGATAACAAGACCGACCAAAACATGGGCCCGATCGCGGGCCTTGGTCAGTCTATATTTGGTTCTGCGGGTGATGACTTCTTCACGGAATTTAATGAAGGCCTCAAGGATTCTACGGAGGTTAAGGACTTCTGGCCGTCCGCCGTTGAGGGCCAGTATATTGGCGCCAAAGCTTGTTTGCAGCGGGGAATAGCGAAATAATTGATTAAGAACAACATCCCCAACCGCATCTCGTTTTAATTCCACAACCACCCTTACGCCCGTGCGGTCAGATTCATCGCGAATATCAGAAATACCCTCAATTCTTTTGCTCCGCACCAGGTCGGCTATCTGCTCGACCATACGGGCTTTATTGACCTGGAAAGGCACTTCGGTAATAACAATCCCTTCGCGGCCTTGGCGAATTTCTTCAAAATGGGTTTTGCCGCGCATGATGATGGAGCCGCGCCCCGTTGTTAATGCGGAACGCGCGCCCGCAGAACCCATAATCAAGCCACCTGTTGGAAAATCAGGCCCAGGGACGATTTCCACCAATTCTTCCATGGTAATATCAGGATTATCCACAAACGCGCAGCAGGCATCCAAGACTTCTCCTAAGTTATGGGGCGGAATATTTGTCGCCATGCCCACCGCGATACCGCTCGCGCCATTAATCAATAGATTAGGAAAACGTGCCGGCAAAACCGTTGGTTCAGATTCTGATTCATCATAGTTGGCTTGAAAATTAACGGTATCTTTGTCAATATCTTCTAACAGGCCGCTCGCGGCTTTATCCATACGGGCTTCGGTATAACGCATGGCGGCAGCTCTATCACCGTCCATAGAGCCAAAATTTCCTTGCCCATCAATTAAGGGGAGACGAAGAGAGAAGCTCTGAGACATACGAACCATGGCTTCATAAATCGCACTATCCCCATGAGGATGATATTTCCCCATGACATCCCCGACAATACGCGCCGATTTGCGGTATGCCTTGGTCCAGTCATAGTTATTTTCATACATGGAATATAATATACGGCGATGCACCGGTTTCAGGCCATCGCGCACATCAGGAAGCGCCCGGGACACGATCACGCTCATAGCATAATCAAGGTACGAGGTTTTCATTTCCTCTTCAATAGTGATCGATGAGATGCCTAAGGCGGGAAGATCAGGAAGACTGTTTTCGGTCAAAAAATTGGCCCTTTATAATATACTTAAATCAATAATTTTACCTTGGGGTTTCGCCCCTGTATCTTATGGTAAAATTCACCTGATTTTTATACTAAATTCTCGCCCTCTTAGCAAGTGTAACGACATATATTAAGTGACTCTATTGTCGTCATTATTTGGGTGGTTCTTGAAATATAGATTGCCCATGCGCTCCACAATAAAATATAATACCGTTTAAAGAATGAAACAGGATTACTATTCATGACAAAAACGAAAAATTCCACTCTAGAACTCATCTCTATTATGAAAAAACTCCGTGATCCGGTGTGTGGTTGCCCGTGGGATAGAGAACAGAATTTTTCCACCATTGCCCCCCACACCATTGAAGAAGCCTACGAAGTGGCCGAAGCTATTGAATTGGACGATATGCCTCACCTGAAGGACGAACTTGGGGACCTTTTATTTCAAGTTGCCTTTCACAGTCAAATGGCCGAAGAAAAGGGATTTTTTAACTTTGATGATGTGGCAGAGGCCATATGCCAAAAAATGACACGCCGGCATCCCCATGTTTTTGGCGATGCCGACTATCGCGATTCAACGCAGCAGACCGTTGCTTGGGAAGCGCAAAAAGCTGTTGAACGGAAAGAAAAAGATCAAAATTCAAGTGTCCTTGACGGCGTAACCCCGGCGCTGCCGGCCTTAACCCGCGCCATAAAATTACAAAATAGAGCCGCGCGCGTTGGCTTTGATTGGCCTGATACTGCGCAAGTTTTGGATAAATTAAACGAAGAAATGGCGGAATTATCCCATGAACTTGTCGAGGCTAGTAAGGACGACAAAAATATTGACCGGATTACCGAAGAATTTGGCGATATGATGTTTGTTTATGCCAACCTTGCCCGCCATTTGAAGATAGACCCCGAAGCCGCCCTCCGGTCAGCCAATTATAAGTTTGAACGGCGCTTTAAACAAGTTGAAAAAGACGCCTTAGAAAAAGGAAAATCGTTAAATAAAATGACACTTGAAGAAATGGACGATCTTTGGGAGGGCGTAAAAAAACAAGAAAAAACCAGAAATAACCCTTAAGTATCTTTGGGGCGGCTCGTTTTATCCTCCTTAAACGGCCTTTTCTTTGCCTGGTTTATGCTATAGTACTATAATTTTTTAAGGGAGAGTTTGTTTGGGGCGTATTAAGAGTATAGATGTTTTTAGATTATTAGCCATAACATTTGTCATTGCTATCCATACGACACCATTTGTTATAAGGGATGGGGATAACAATCAACTTTACAATTTTTTAAGCGTTTTTATAAACCAACTGGCGCGTTTTGCGGTGCCCTTTTTCTTTATAATATCCGGGTATTTTTGGGCTATAAAAATTAAAAAGAAACAATCTGTACTACGTCCTTCTTTTATCATGGCTAAAAAGATTGGCATTATATTCCTTTTTTGGAGTGTAATTTATTTGCTTCCCTTAAATTTTTCTGCCTTTTTTGAATATGGACTTCTTGGGCCAGTCAAGGTTGCTTACTGGCATATTCAGGATCTTTTGAAAAACCCAATTTTACTTATTTTTGAGGGGACAAGAGTGCATCTCTGGTTTCTTATGAGCTTAATTTATGCCTTATTTATAAATGCATTATTCATCCATTTTGGCCGCGTGAAAGAATTAATATTATTTTCTGTGGTTCTCTATCTGTTTGGCCTTTTGGCGAAAGCCTATGCCGGCACACCAATTGGCATATTGATTGACTTTAATACCAGAAATGGCCCTTTTTTTAGTACAATATTTTTTACGACCGGATATGTGCTTTCAGCTTTTGAAGCCAAAGCGAAATGGCTTTGGTTAGGGTTAGCTATATTTATTTTGGGATGCCTGTCCCATTTCATGGAAATTATTATCTTATGGAAATTTTTTAACACGGCTGTATCTCAAGATTATGTATTTGGAACCTACTTTATGGGTTTAGGCATCGCTATGCTGGCACTTTCAGATCATCCCATATTTAGCGCAAATAGGCTTGCTGTTTTGGGCAGATATACGCTGGGAATATATGCTATCCATATGATTTATGTTATCAATTTTGCAAAGATAGATAGGGTATATTCATCTGTTGTTTGGGAAATAGGCTTGATATTCATGGTATTATTTCTCTCAATCTTCACCGTAATTTTGTTGGCACGGATGTCCTTTATGAGAAAATTTTTAGAATAGCCAGAATTGCGAGGCTGTTTATCATAACCCCTCTATAAAAAAGCGACTTCCTCAGCAAAGGAAGCCGCCTGTATCATTCACTCAAAATTAAAGTCTAGGCACGGCGTCTTCGTGCGATGACAAGACCTAGCAATCCAAAGCCCAAAAGAGCAAGCGGCGCAGGTTCAGGAACAGTTATGCTAGATGCGGCTGCGAAGTTCCGTAAGGCCGCATTATACGCGCCAGCACCGCTAACGGAAGTATTCGTCCATGCGTTTTCGACCCTTGATGTAGACGCGCCCGCATTAACATATGCTATTTCGCCAGCGCCAACAGTCCGCAATGTCCATTGACAACCCCCAATGGTCGAACTCGCCGCGACACATACTGTATCAGCCCCTAAGCCATATATAGTGTCCCAATCGCCATAAGCGCCAGTTGGGACAAGTCCTTGGATATCAAACAATCCCGTTGAAAGATTATTAGCACCTGTCACGGGCCCAGGATTGCGAGTGCCACCGAAATCAGTACTGGACGTTCCGCCAAGAAAATTAATAAGATTAGGATCAAAAGGACTCGCAATTGAATCATAACCTGTTACAAAAACTCTGCCGCCGCCTGTAACATAAGCTAATAAATCGGTAAATTGCGCCGCAGCATGTAGGGCGCCGTATCCTGTTGCTGTCGCATTCCAAAAAATCGAATCATATGCCCCAAGGCTACCCGTGAGATCAGCGTTAATATCAGTCGTCGTATTATAACCACCTGTAAGGGTCGTTACGGTATGACCGTCCCCCGTTAAGACGGTAGCAATATTACTATCACCAGTGGCATAATCATGGACAAACAGAATGGTTGATGCTTGTGCTATGCTGCCAATGCAGAATATAGAAGCCCCGAGCATAAGGCCAAAAAATTTATTAAACATGGTCATCTCCAACATATTAAAACACTTTATTGCGTTTTTTCTAATATTTATTTAAGTAAATATCATGCCAAATAGGATAAATGGCTCAAAATATAGCCTTTTTGAAATGTAGTAAATTTTGAAACCCTTAAAACTGTAAAAAATCCTGACAGTTTTTAAGCTATTTTACACATTTACCATAGTCGAAATCCGTGGGAACGTAACCTTAATTGTCATTTTTCTTCTCTTATAAAGTCGCTGAGGATGAGTTTTTTGCATTTTGAAAGCTCAAATCAACTGGGCAACCTTATGACGACCTAAGCTATTGACATTGGCGTCAATGGGGTGTGCCTTCAAGTTTGGCGCGAATTTCAGGAAGATGGCGGATAATATAATCACGGAAGGCCCGCATACGCGCGGCAGCACGCAAGTCCCGATGCGATAACATCCAAACATCCAACGATGGCTTCGGCTCACTCAGCCGGACAAGTGTCGGATCACTATCGCCCAAATAACACGGAAAATACCCCATGCCGCCTCCCCGCTTTGTCACGTCATACTGAATGAGAAGATTATTAAAGTGTCCCATGATACGCAGATGAGGATAAGGCGTTTTGTCTATCCAATGGGGTTTTTCTTCAGGTAGTCCCCACGCCACCCAGCGGGCCGTCGATCCCGCGCTTTCCGGCTTATGGTCATCAACATAATCTTGTGTGGCATAGACGGCTTGATGAAGATTTCCAAGGCGTTTCCCAATCAAATGTTCCGGGGGTTTATTGGTGAAACGGATTGCAACATCCGCCTCGCGTTTTGACAAGTCGAACACGTCGTAACTATCATTAATCTTAATATATATCGCCGGATGCACTGTCATAAATTTCAAGAAAAGCGGCATAAAAAGCGTACTAACGAATACATCTGGAATGGTGACGCAGACTTGCCCTTCCAGGGCATCATCCCTTCCGGCGACATTGCGCCCAAAGGCATGCATGCTGGAATCCATCTGCAGGGCCACGGGCAGCAGCTCTTGCCCCGCCACTGTCAGCTTGTGCCCCGAAGGTATGCGGTCGAATAATTTCACGCCCAGATCAGCCTCCAAGCTATCAATACGTCGTGAAACCTTGCTATGACTGACCTTCAGTTTTTTTGCCGCCGCGCGCAAAGACGGGGCATCAGAAACCTCTAAAAATATCTTCACATCCTCCCAATTCATATCAATCTCTTTCTGTATGGTTTATTTATGCACCATATTGTCCCTAATTTTACATCTTTTATGCACCATACAATTAGGATATATTTAGATCAAGCCATAATAACATACAGAAAAGGATACCATCATGACCTTACCTATGATCAGTGCATACACGGCGGCCATACTCGGCATATTTCAAATTATGCTTATGATTCCCGCCGCAAATTCTCGCAGAAAATTTCGCGTTCTTATTGGTGATGGCAATAATGAAGATTTGCTATATAAAATTCGGCGTCACGGCAACTTCACGGAAAACGCCCCTATTTTTTTGATCCTATTGGCCTTTCTTGAAATAGCGGGTGCCGCGCCAAACCTTGTCATTGCCCTTGCCATAACCTTTATCGTGACACGTCTGTCCCATGCCTATGCCTTATCAGGTCCGGGCAAGCCTTTGGCCTCAAGGTTGATCGGTGCTATGGGTACGGTGCTTACCATCCTGACCACGTCTGGCCTATTACTTTGGCAGCTGTCACAACTGCCCTAAATGACCCTTAGAATTTTTCATTGTTTTCACAAGATCGACAGAACGCGCCATGACAAAGCAACGGCTCCCCCTTCAGCCCGGCGAAATGCCCATCGAACATGCGCCAAATATTGAATTAGAAAGCGGGGCGCTTTGCATTCCTCAACATTATCTTACCTATGATCACACGCGCGCGACAGTGGAAGCGATCATTCTGGATATTGATTTTGAGCCACGCTATCCCATATTTGTACATGAAGATGCAGGGGGGCTTTCTCTTCAAGTCGGCATAATAGGCTATGATAATTATAAAAGCATAGCATCACAAAAGAATCCGAAAATTGTTTTTGGACGTAAATGGCGTGTAGAACGGCAACTCCCGACATCAGAGATTATCCAGACAGCCTTTATAGCCCTCAAAAAAGCACGGGAACATGAAATTCGTGAACTCATACGCCTTAACCATAAAGGCCGGGTGACGACGCCGTTTAGTCATCATCATGATTTGCCTCTCATGGCGCAAAATGCGGATATGTTCCTCAATACTGCACAGGTTCAATCGATGAATGAAACTGAAATGCCTGAGGATAGTGAGGCGGCGATTAACCGGCTCAAGCACTCCTTATGTGCCTTGCGTTATGATACCGCGAAATTTACCTTACAGAATATAATCAAGCTTTCAAATGGCACATGGATCGCCGAAGCTGAGACTATAATGACAGCAGAAGGCCAACTTCCCGAATTGATGAGCGCTACGCTGACTCTGATTTTAGAAGACCTTACCATCAACACGCTCTTTTATGCTCTCATGGCGGCCCTCATACGGCTCAGTGACCGCTATGTGGATGAAACCTTTCAGTATAAGGGTTTTACGCGGTTCAGCCGCCGCAATAATGTCTTCGCCATCGCGGCCCTGTCAACGAACTTGCGGCGTCCCGGCCAAGAGAACCAAAATTTCGAGAAGAAATTGGCCGATACGAATTATGCCATTGACAAAAGCCGGGTCCCCACACTCACTGACAGCAATTTATCAAAAAAGATAAGAGGTCTCCTTGATGACTATGCCCCTTTTTCAGGCATCGTCCCGGAATAAAAAAACACGGGCAGAAAAATCTAACCCGTGTTTTATAAAAATCTGAAAAGTGCGTATTAGTTAAGCAGCCTTTAGGGCACAAGCAGATTGCTTGCCTTTTTGCTCTTCAACTTCATACTCAACCTTTTGTCCATCGTTCAAACCAGAAAGACCAGCTTGTTCTACTGCAGTAATGTGAACAAACACATCTTTGCCGCCGTTATCAGGCTCGATGAAACCAAAACCTTTTGTTGCATTAAACCATTTTACTGTACCAGTTGCCATGTTATTTTCCTTGTGCAAATATTGGTGTTACATTCAACCACAATGGTGTGATTAAATTTGTAGGCTTGATAATGACTTACGTCTATTACCCTCAACTGAACCTAATATTTGTAAGGAGAATCGGATGTATTGGTAAATTTATTAATCAAACGTGTACATGATAGACACTGCTTTTAACATGAAGTCAACAACATTCACACATATCCGTGAATATTCCCTAGATTTCAAAACATGTTGCAAGGTATAAATAAGGTGAAGAGATTTGGTGCGGTCTATAGGTCTTAATCATAAAAGGCGTTATAATATAGACTGCGCACTCATTTTGCATGTTATTGAGGGCATTCAGAATTCTGCGTCACGGCTTTAGATTTTAAGAATATCATTTAACCTTCCCTCAGAATATATAGATAATCGTGTAATAGGCGAGGACGCAAAGAATGGTTCCTGTTATTCCTCCACGAAAAAACCACAAAGATCTGCGATATTACGACAAAGAGCTCTATAAACGGAGGTATCTGGTCGAAAACGTTTTTCTGCACCGGAAGCGCTGACGAGGCGTGGCAACTCGCTATGCCAAAATACCGCATCATTTCCTTGTTGCTATCCATATCAGGTGTATAGCACTATGTGCTAATATCTCGTGACTATATTATCTAGAAGAAAATTAAAAATTAGTTGTTAGTGCTATATTAAAACTGGTAAAGGCACCATTATTGCCTAGCAAAGGTATGTCATCACTAGAATGGCTCAAATTCGCCTTAATATTTCCAAAATCTATATCTCGCTGTACGCTTGCTTCAAAAATACTTATATTTTTGGTAGGGACTGAAACTGTGTTTTTCCCGGTGCCATCAATATTTATTGTCGCTTGATGATATTTGGCTGTATATGCCCAGCCATTGGAATCTTGATATTGTGCTATTACACTAATTAATCGACTATCATTATCCAAACTATGACCCAAAGTGCGACCTTTGTATCGCCAGCCTGTATTATAGATAAAATGCTCATATATTACATTATATCTTTCCTTGCCGAATAACCAGGCCAGCTTGTCTCTTGTATCTGAAAATTCTGTCGTCAACCGCCAGCTCGCGCCGTCATCGCCATATGGGCCATATAGTGAAGCGCCCAATAATTTAGCAAATTGAAAGGGCATAATAACATTTTGGTCTTCCGCTGTGCCCTCGGCATATAATTTTAAAGAAGTATTTTTTCCTACCCCCATGCTATAGGCCAAATCAATGCTGGCCAACTGGTTACCGGGTTCATTCACTGTGCCTGTATTATCCAGATTTCCCACTGAAATTAAAGCTTTAGTCCAAGTTGTAAACCCACAAGACCTTCCATCCCCACATAATTGCATGGTGCGGGACAGGCCTACTTCAAAATTATTGATAGGCTCAAAGGACAGTCGCATGCCGGCAACCAACGCATTTGGGATATGGCGGTTTTTTTCCATTTTGGCGACGAACATGTCCCATTGCCATGGCCCCATCCAGCTGAGCCATTTTGTTTGAAAGGCTTTAGGTTCGATGCGGCGTAGGCCGATGGACGGCATGGGGCGGGCATTATTGCTGAGGATCAGCGTGCTCTCCCTGCCCGGCCCCCACCAACGATCAAAAGCCCCCGCATAAGCAGACCAATTCCCCATGTCTTGACTCACATAACTCCCGTCCAGATGGGCATAGCCCTGCCCTTTCTCTGTGCGATAGCCCCCTTGAATATGAACGGTTGTCCCGCCCTTGCCATTATATTCTGCGATCGCGTCCGCATCCAAACCTTTGCGGGCTGTTTTTGCAAAACCTCGCACAATGGCGGGACTACTGGTTACCTGTATTTGGGTGGAGGCATTAAATTCTTTTGGAATTTTTTCTTTTACCCGCATCACCGCAAGGCGGACGTAAGGCGGCAAATCCATTTCTGAGGTGCGGGATAGATTACGGGTGATTTGCGTCCAAGATATAGGCCATGTATTCACCGGCCCCTCTACCACCCCATAGCGAGCGAGAATTTCCACATCATTGCGCAGCTGCATATCACCGACCGCCGCCCACGGCGACGCCTGAACGATCCCGCATGAGAACAGAAGCAAAAATAATACGGCTCCCCCGCGAACTACATTTTTAATTATCCACATACGACCTAATGCCTTTGTATGATGTATTGGCGTTTTCATTAAAGGTTATCACAAAACCTTATGCGGATTTTCTAACCTAGTTTGAGCAAGAGGCCAACCCTTAATCTTGTATGATTAAGAAAATTAAATTCATCATGCATGATGAAGGCGCAATTGGCGGACATCGCTCAGTTCATCAGTTAACTTTCACACTCCGCTTAATCCCAAAGTCTGGCCCCCAGATTTGGAACCATGCTAAATGAGGTGGTCCTAAAAAACTGTACCGTCCGTTAAGGTGTGTCCGAACGATGAATCGGAGACATTAAAATGTCGAAAAGACGCACCCTTACGACTGCTTTTAAGAAGAAGGTCGCCCTTGCCGCTTTGCGTGGTGATCAAACCATTCAAGAACTTGCTGCCCATTATCAGGTTCACC